>FZPS01000194.1_pt5 | contig 46519 bp, 35 predicted proteins | sample 1817821 | NCBI WGS metagenome assembly FZPS01 (sample SAMEA104158645, study PRJEB21678) | metagenome | place: Germany | collected 2015-04-21 | reverse complement strand
GGAGTACCACCACTTTCCGCGCCTCTACCTCACCCTTACCAGGATGAGGTGGTTTCGCTGGTCAGAATCAAACTACCGTGCATCATACGATACTATGCATAATAAGTCAACAGAAAATGCTGGGAATGCTACCGGAAACGTCGGGGATCGTAGACCACGCTTTCGGCCAAAACGGTGCACCACATGCACCATTTTCCCGGTTTCGCCGACCTATGAAGACTAAAATGGTGCACTAGATGCACCAATCTTTCTGCTTTTCGTCTTCTGGAGGGCTAAAATGGTACACCACGTGCACCATCATTCCCAGTCTTGTGTTGGCAGTCGTCCAAAATGGTGCACTGGATGCACCAATCACTCTGGTTTTCGGAACGAGTCCCGCCAAAACGGTACACCAGGTACGCCATTTTCTAGGTATCGCAGGGCTATGATGACCAAAATGGTGTACCAGATGCACCAATCTTTCTGTTTTTCGTCTCTTGGAGGGCTGAAATGGTGCACCACGTGCACCATTATTCCCATTCTTGTGTTGGCTGCCGTCCAAAATGGTGCACTGGCTGCACCAATCACTCTGGTTTTCGGAACGAATCCCGTCAAAACGGTGCACCAGATGCACCATTTTCTAGGTTTCGCAGGGCTATGACGACCAAAATGGTGTACCAGATGCACCAATCTTTCTGTTTTTCGTCTCTTAGAGGGCTGAAATGGCGCACTACGTGCACCATTATTCCCATTTTTGTGTTGGTTGCCGTCCAAAATGGTGCACTGGATGCACCAATCACCGGGGCCGTGAGAATGTTTTCCGCTAGAATGGTGCACTACGTGCACCAATATGCCGCCATTCGTGCACGCCGGCGGCTGGAACGCGGCTGGAACGGTGTACTACGTGTACCAATCTTGCGGAACGCCAACGCTATTCCCATGAGAATGGTGCACTACGTATGCCGATTCAGCAATTCTTGGATTGTCTGAGAGATAGGATGGTACACTACGTGTACCATTTAGCATGTTTCAACAGTAGGGCACCTCAGCAGGTTCCAACCTGATGTGAGCTGGGCTTACCGCACACCGGTACGCATGAACCCTGACGCCTGCTTCAGCAGCTTCATCCAGAACTTGTGCAAACCTTGGGTCCATTTGCCTGTGGGCTGAAACCCGAGCCACATCTTGCCTTTGGGCAATAAACACAACGCAAGCGTCCAAACCCAGGTCTAAGGCTTCCTTCATCTCATTGATGTGCCTTGCGCCCCTCAGTGTAGGCGCATCGGGGAACAGCCCTGTTCCGTCAACACACAAGCTGACTGATTTCACTTCAACAAACAGGGGACGCTTCCCCGGTCCTTGGAGCAGAAAATCGAACCTGCTCTTAGGCGTCTTGGATGCTTTGGACTTCTTATCCCTTGGTATGGTTTGTCGGGCGGGACTTTCTACGCTCTTGAGAGCTTGCTCCAGGGTGACTTCCCTCCGCACCGAAGTGTACCCGCTGAATGCCTCCAGGGCGCCTTGTCTGGCAGCTCGTTCAAAAAGGCGGTTTGGGTACCTTGTATCCACGCAGACCCAAATGTCGTCGAACGCAGCAAGCACAAGGTCGTATAGGGTTTTCCGCGCAGGTGCATCGGCGTTCCGGACCATAACAGGGTTTCCAGGGTACAGCAACTCCTCAAGCCGGCCGGGATCGGGCACATGGGCGTTGATGGTCTGCCCGTCTAAGTTAACTACTGCCACGAACCTGTTGGGCCGCTCAGCCAGAGTGCCTTCTTCAAGATGGCCCAGGGGGATAGCAAGGTCGATCTTAGCGGTATTACTCATTCGAATATTGCCTCCTTTGCAGCCCCTGCCCGGCTTACACCTGTGGCTGGCAGTCCCCGCGTAACCCGTCCCTTGCGTCATACTCACCTTAGGGAATGTGACCTTCCTTCAGCTATGTGTCCACTTCAGGAACCGCTGGCGATTGCAATTGCTTGCCCGCAGGTTCCACTGGATCCAGAGAGCCGGTGATTTTGTTAAGGATAGCATGTCCGTGGGGTCTTGTCACCGTTGGTGCAGGTTGACCGTTGAAGGCGTCCGGATGGTTCCACGTCGCCGGTGGCGGGGCTGACTGTAACTCAGGGATCGACTGCAACTCAGGTCTTGGCTGGAACTCAGGGCTTGACTGCAACTTAGGTTACAGATGGGAACTTGGATTGACTGCAACTTAGGTTATAGCTGGGAGCTTAGGTTGACTGCAACTCAAGGGACAGCACACAACAATGACGCAGGCGGGCAAAATGTTGTTTTGATTTCTCCTTTTTTGACATCCGGTGTAGAATATATGGTACTTAACTTAATGACAGGCCGGTTTACAAGCAGGTTTGTTTTGAGCATGTTTCTTGGGAAAGGGCGAATGGTTTTGAAAGGTACGCTGATCAATACAGTAACAATCGTAGCAGGGACTATCCTCGGGACGCTTGCGGGCCAGAAGTACCCGCAGAAAATGAAAGAGACAGTGATGAACGGTCTGGGTCTTGTGACCAGCATCATAGGAATCAGCATGGCTCTTGAAACCCAGAATATCCTCTATCCCTTGTCCGGTGTCGCTTCCGGTGCGATTATCGGCGAATGGTTGAATATTGAACTGTGGGTCAACAACCTCGGCGAGTCTCTCGAGAAGAGGTTTGGAAAACAATCACAAGGTCTGTTTGCCAAAGGCTTTGTATCGGCCACCTTGCTGTTCTGTATCGGACCGATGGCAATCATCGGAGGAATACAAGATGGCCTTACCGGTGACTACAGCACCCTTGCAGCCAAAGCAGCCATTGACGGGTTTACCTCGATTGCGTTCGCCTCATCCTTAGGACTGGGTGTCGGTTTCTCAGCCTTGCCTGTGTTTTTGTACCAGGGAGCAATCACCTTGGGAGCAGGCTTTTTCGACAGGGTTTTCACTGAACAAATGGTAACTGAAATGACTGCAGCAGGCGGCCTTCTGCTCTTTGCTATAGGGCTAGGCCTCTTGGAAATCAAGAGAATCAGGGTTGCCAACCTGCTGCCTGCGATATTCCTAACTCCGGCTATCTGCTATTTGGTCGGATTGATTGGAGGAAGCGCCGGGTTCTAGAGTATCTTTGACCGCGGATGTTTCAATCGTATCCTTGCGGATCCTTCCAGAGAATATGATGGTGCTTTCACAAGGCGTGCTACAATCTGGATGCCTCAATCGTACCCTTGCGGGTCCAGAGGTCCTATGATGGTTTTTTCACAAGGCGTACTACGATCCGGTTGGGCATACACACTATGAGCTGGCCGGTCTTCGATATCCAGCCAGTATTCATGCAGATATGTTCAGGACACGGCGAACTCAATACGCGCACACGTCCCTGACTGACTTCAACAATAGTAGTTCCCAGAGGTCCTTCAACAGGTATGGTCCCGTCTGCGATATCCTTGAGCGGTCGCCATATCACCATCTTATCCCCTGAAGTTACAAGCAGCATATCCGGTTCATCCAGGAAAACGCCTGACGAGTAAACCCAAATGCCTACAGCTGCAGCAACCAAGACTATCGACAATGCGAAAATCATGCGGGCTCTCTTGCCCCTGCTCTTTTCATAACGATTTCTGTCCTGATTGCTGTGAAAACCAATGCTTGTACGCTCATTATCCTTTGAGTACATACTCGTAGTTCTGCTCCTTGGCTCCTTCTTCTTGTTAGGGTTGGTCAAGCTTCACCGCTCATCTCAAGAATACCAGAAAACCACCGTACAGCTTAGACGATCTGCTTTAGTTTATCGTAAGTATACATGGTTCCGGACTTTGCAGTAAGTGTACTTGTTTGGACGAGACAGCATAATTTCTAATAGAGGAAAATTCCTCCTTCAAGGAGAACAAGGGTTGCAGGGGATGGTACCCCGCAAGACAAGCTGCTACCTCACATTCTGACATTTGAAAGACTCACATTTCCGGTTTGGGATCGGGGAGGGGAGCAAGTGCCCTATAGCAATCATATGCCCGGAAACGATGGTGCGGCTGAAAATGGTGGCGGCATTCTCCATAACAGTGCAGCGCCGGACAATCACGGTAAGCCAGAAACGCACGGTAAGCCAGAAACGCACCGTAAGCCGGAAACCTACGGTTTGCTTGGAAACCATGATGTACCTGAAACCGATCATGTGAGCGAAGGCTCAACTTGTGAAGTGACGGGAACCCAGGGCGATGAAGTGCCAGAATCAACCCCTAAGACAATTGCTCCGATTGACGCCGGCAAAGCACTTCTGATAGGTATGTTTCTGCCTTCCTTTATCGCCCGCGGCCTTGGCATGTCCGGATACTGGTTACAGGTTGTCAGCGCCTTGGGATTCCCGGTAGTGGCGATTTACCTGACCTGGTCCAAAGGATTGTGTCCAAAAAAGACGTTTTACCTGCGCCCCACTTGGGATCCAGACTTCGTGCATCTAGCTTTGTTCAGTGCGGGAGTTATATCAACGGAAACGCTGCTGTGGCAGGTAATTGATTGGCTCTCTAAGGGTAAGATCACAGAGTGGATGGAATGGTTTTCCCAGACTGACGCGCCTGAAACATTTCTAGGGCGCGTGTTCCTTTTCGCGGTTGTGGTTGCCATATCCGAAGAATTGCTGTTCAGGGGATTTTTTGTGACGGCATTCTACCAGTGGGGCCCCGCATGGGCGGTGATTTTCTCCAGCATTATTTTCGCTGTGTTACATCAGCCCGCAGTGATGCCAGGAGCTTTCGTCATCGGAGTTGTTGCTGCTTTAGCTGTGCTCCGCTACGATTCCCTTGTCCCCGCGGTTCTTATTCATGCTGCAGGTAACCTCTTGCCCCAACTGGTGGGGAAGTATCACGATCTTGTGAAGGCTTCTTGGGCTGAGATAATTTGCGTCGGGGGCCGTCTAGCGGTTGTAGTAGTAGTATTTGTGTTCCGTCACAGACTTGCCTGGCTATGGCATGAGTTCCGCAGCTTATGGCAGGAGTTTACTGAAAAGCCCAAATCCGGGGCGCGGTTTAGCGAATTGATAAGGCAGTGGCCCTGGGTTCTCCTGTCAGTTATTCTCGGGATACAGTTGATATTCATGCTCCTGGTTCCATTTATTGAGCCCTAGAACGTTCGGGAAATAACCACTTCAGATGGCCCAAACTGGTATGGGGAGAAGTGAGGGCCAGGAGACGCCCGGGATGGTACAATGACTCTGGGAAACCCGTATCCGGAGGTGGAAACTTTGACATTGTCCCGGGGGTACATAGATACAATCTTCTGCAAGTCATGTGAGAATATGGACGAACTGCCCGGCGGTTCAGTAGATCTGACTGTAACTTCACCTCCTTACTGGAATGCAATCGACTACGACCGTCACGTTGAAGACGCCAGCCAAAACTACCGCACACGCAGTTATTCAGTTGGATACCAGGGATACAGCGACTACCTGGTTTGGCTCAAGAAGATCGCAGACGAAGTTTTCCGTATCACCAAGCCCGGAGGGTTCATGGCGCTTGTGATTGGGACGGTACTGTTAGACCGGAGACATTACCCTGTTCCCTTTGATGTGGTTTCGCTTCTGGCCGGAAATGCCGGTAAAGGCGGTCAAACCGGATGTTATACTCCTGAGAGTGAAGAGTTTTCCCCGGCCAGTGAAGGATTTTCCCCGGCCAATGAGTATTCGGGTCCGGACGACCATTCGCAGGCAGGTGGCTCAGGTGTATCGTGCGGGCCTTCATGGGAATTTCACCAGGATATAATATGGCATAAGGTTACCGGAGGGGTGAAGAGGGCTGGGGTTTTCCTCCAGCACCCGCGCCCCGGATACTATTATCCAAACATAATGACCGAGTATATTCTCGTTTTCAGGAAGCCTGGCCCACCCATTTATAAAGGGCGGTCAGATGCTGAAAAACAATGTGCCAGGGTAGTCACAGATAAGCTTTTCACCAACGAAACAGCTAATACAGTATGGCACATCGCCCCTGTCCCGCCCGGCCATATCGAACACCCGTGCCCATATCCTGAGGAAATCCCGTACAGGTTGATCCAGCTGTATTCATATCCGGGTGATCTTGTACTTGATCCTTTTTGCGGTTCCGGCCAGACCCTCAAAGTGGCGCGCCACCTGGGCCGTCATTTCGTAGGGTATGACATCAACCGGAAGTACGTGGATCTTGCATGGGCCCGTATCAAAGAGCCTGTAGCTATCAGGCGGGAACAGTTGACAGCAGTGTTTGAGAAGATTCCCTATGACCATGCCGGCACGGTAGAAACATGTCCGGAAGAGCCAGAGGAATAGCCCAGCTTAGCCTAAGGTGATTGAGATTTACATACCGACTGAACAATCCGGTGAAGAATCTGGGTAATATCAAACCGGGCCGCATGTAGTTGCAGCCCGGTTTCGTTGTGCTTACTCCAACTTAGCTAACTTCTCAATCAGGGACTTCAACAGTTTCGGGACGACTTCCAGGGAGTAATCCAACTCCACTCTCTCCATGAACTTGTGGGCGTCCTTGCCCCACGGGCCTAGATTTACCATCGGGATATCCAACTTGAGCAAGTTATCAAGGTCAATGTCGTAGATAACGCCCCATCCCGGAGTGTTGTGGGCGAGGGGGACCAGTTCTTCCCGTTTGCCCTGGAATCCGACATAACTCAGGTCGCTGATGGAAGCAAAATGCTCTGAAATCACCAGGGTCTCGTTAAACTCTTCCTTAGCTTGGCCAATAAGCTCATTCACGGCTTCAAGCAGGCCTTTTTCCCTTACCGATTCCCGCTTGTTCGTCCTGTGAGGGTAGTAAGGTGGCAAGAATCCGACTACAATCATCGGGTTCTTATCCGGGTAGAACCTCAGGAGTTCCTCCAGCACAAGCAGGGATTTGTTCCTTTCGTCTGCTTCGTCCGGTAAGCCATTGATGTAAGCTTCAAGGTGTTCTTTCAAGTTCCCGTCAAAATTGCTTGCCACTTCGTTGTGCAGCTGTTGTATGGTGACAACCTTTGGCTCCCATGGAACCGGCACAGGAGCGTTAGATCTTTCAAAGAACCTGGCAGCGCTCTGGGACATGTGGTCAACAGTTCTTGTAAATGCCTTGTATGCGATGGTTTTCATCTTTTCGAGTATTTGGGCGGGAGTGCTTGTGACAGTCAGGTGGTTGAAATACACCACAGCTCTTGCAGGGAGGGTGACAGAGTAAATCTCCCTCAGGTCTTTCAGCTTGAGGGATGCAGGAGGCGGGTATACTTCGCCTTTCCACTCCTCAGCCCATTCCGGGCTCCCCTCAAGTTCCATGGTTACTGCAGAAGCTAACAGATTTGCGTTGAGCCCGGCGTAATACTGGCCCACATGGGACTCCCGTCCTACGCAATAAAACATGGGCATGATCTTGCCTACCGTCCCAATGTCGATGTAGCGGTTTGTGTCGCCTGGGAACTTGGGGATGACGCCTTCGCTGTTTATGCAAGCAAGAAAGTCATACCCTTCTGACTGCATATCTGCCAGGTAGGTGATGGCCGCACGCATGCCGGCAGAGTTGTTCTCCTCGTCACCTACCGCGAGGAATGCGATATTTACAGGCAACTTTTCCGGTTGTTGCGAGTACTCTGTAAGCAGTGCCATTTCTATGGCGATACCCAACTTCATATCCATGACACCCCTGCCGAAAAGGAACTTGCCTGATTCCAGATCCTCCCGGGCTTCTCTAGGCAATTCCAGTTCCGCAAGCTTCTTGGTGTATTCTTCAGGCCGGAAGGCCACGTCGGCCAACGCTCCTGCCACGCTTGTGTCAACTACGTCAAAGTGGCCTGTGAGGATGAGTGTGCGCTTGGTCTCAGGTTGTGCCCTTACAATTGCGAACACTGCTTTCCGGCCAAACTGATCCTCAGGAATCGGGATGAAAACCAGATCGTCCTTGTGTTGCTTGAAGTATGGAAGTTCAGCGAGTTTATTATATATGAGTTCGGCCAACTCTGTTTCAGCCGGGCTTGGCGATACGCTTGGAACCGCCACCAAGTCCAGCATCAGATCGTAAATCGCCTGTCTTGAAACAGTCATCTATTAGCCTCCTTTGTATCCACTCGTGCTCTTTGTGACCCTGGTGTCTGTTGTGTCCCTCGCATGCCTGGCACTTCGCATGACAGCAAAGCGCAAGCGTCTACATCAAGCCTGAAGACTTATCCGTGTGCATGTACCGGTATTATGGCAGTAGGGCGTTGATTATATGTTGCGTTGGGTTCTTTGTATCAGTGGCTCATCAACCGGCAATTACGCAAAGATCGAAAAATGTTGACTCTGTTCATATTTAACTTGTCTGCCATCATTTCGACCTACGCGCCTTGTTTCCCTTCTTTTTTATGCATTGATGAATAGGGGATGACGACAGCAGGCTTTCATGTGATCGCATAGCAGGACGCGCAGGCTTAAGTATGATCGCATAGCGGGACGCGCCGGAGGGGTATATGGACCGCACCTGGGTAGGAGGGGATCGTGATATCCTCTTTTTCGCGATGGCAAGTTAACATAATAATCAGTGGTTGCATACAGTAGTAGAACGGAGTACTAAGGACTAATCGCTTCAGGAAACTTGGATTTGCGCCTGCCGTCAACCGGCGGGTGCAGAAACGTATAGGGAGGAATCTTATGGTTACAAAACCCTGGGAAGGGAAACATATATGGATTTGGATACTATCGCAGGTGGGCCCCTTGGATCATATGATTCGCAGGGCAGTGGACATGGGGCTCTCAGGGCTCCTGGTCAAAGCCTGGGACGGGGGGACTTCAGGGCTCTTCCTTGAGCAGTTGCAGCAGGTTATCGAGCCTGCCCACCATGCAGGGCTTGCCGTAGGGGCGTGGGGATACAGCTATGGCAACAACATCTCCGGCGAGGTCAAGGCGATGCAGAAAGCCCTCGATGCCGGAGCTGATTGGCTGGTAATTGATGCGGAAGATGAATATGAGAACCGTGAAGGCAAGCACAAAGCATTGGAGTTAGGGCTCCAGGTTACCCGGGCCATAGGCACTGATGTTGTAGTGGGATATACAACCTTCGCCTTGCCCCAGTATCACGAGAACTTCCCATACACCGAATTCTCGTCTTTTTGCTCTGTGTGCCTGCCACAGGTTTATTGGGGTGTGATGAATATACCCTTGGATGAAGCGCTTTCAATGTGCTTAAGAGGGCTTGCTAAGTATGGGCGGCCTATTGCCCCTGTAGGACAATGTTACGGGGAAGCTACCCCCGGAGAGATATTCCGTTTTTCCGAGCTGGCATGGGCTAACGGTCTCAAGGGAATAAGCTACTATGATTGGCAGCATGCTAGTGAAGTCCAGTTAGAGGCAGTTGGCAGGGCGTTATACTCACGTGACGGCAACTACACAGATTGGGGCGGTGGATTCAGGGACCGGCCAGGCGGTCACGGGGCACAAGACCAAGAGAAGCCAAAGGGATACTTGGCAATGCTCCGGAAATTCCTGGAGCGTTTCAAGAAAGAGCCATGCCAGTTTGAGAATTGAAGCAGCTGGGACGGCCTTGGATCTTATCTTGAACATGGGTGAAAGTAGGGGTTGAAGCACGGTACCATGGAACAGCAAACCGGCGCACCTCCCGTTATCGCTCAAGTTGTTTCTCAGGAGCTTGGCGCTATTATCACTGAATGGTCCGTATATTTTTCTATGGCCAGACGCATCTTCCCACTGGCAAAAAGGCAACTGAGGTTGTGGGAACACAGGGCCCGGAGTATCCCAAACCCTGAGTTAAGAAGGCAAGCGCTTGCCTCTATTCACAAAAAGAGCTTTCACAGCGTAGGGGGAGCGGTGTTTGCGCTGCTAAATCGCCCTGGGATGGAAGACCTGATAAAAGCCGTTGTAGCTATCCAAACCATAAGTGATTACCTGGATAACCTGTGCGACCGGGCAGTATTTTGGAATCCTGTCTCAGGTTGTAGCGCCCTGGAAACCGCCGCCCAGGGGTTCTCCAGTTCCATGAAGCTCCATGAAGCCATGCTGTGCGCAGTTGACCCTGAAAGGCCTATGGGCAACTTCTACAGTCAATACCCAGCTCAGGATGACGGTGGATACCTGATGCAGCTTGCAGCTACATCCCAGGAAGTACTGACGCGCCTTGAAAACTACAGCGCTGTAAAGCCGCTGGCTACGTTTCTTACCCGGCTGTATTCTGAAATGCAGTCAATAAAACACCTTTCTCCTGGAATCAGGGACACCCTTATGGAGCAATGGTTTGCCCTGTACTCTGGCAAGAAGCTTCCGGATGATGCTGCTGTATACAAGCTGAGTTCAGGTCAGCCTGGCTTTGCTGTTGGAAACTTGGAGCACTCTGCCCCGGCTTGTTTTGTCACGAACTTTGCCTGCCAGGTAGGCAGCCTGAAATGGTGGGAATTCGGAGCGGCCGCAGGTTCTACCCTTGCCATTTTCGCCCTGATTGCATATGCCTCATTGGACGGCTCCGGAGGTCGCCGGAGTGGGAGTGGCGGAGGGCAAGGCAGTGGTGCAATAGGTCACAAACAGTCTGGCCGCCGGTCTGAGCATTGCATCGCCTGTGCCTATTTCCCACCGGTTTGTGCGCTTCACATATTGCTTGACTATTTCATCGATCAGGAAGAGGACCGGGAGTCAGGCGACCTGAATTTCGTCAGCTATTACGATTCAGCTGGCGACGCTGTAGATGCCTTGAACCGGTTTACCTGTGTTTCGCTTGAAATGACACGCAACCTGCCCGAATCCTGGTTTCACAAGGCTGTAATAAGGGGGCTGCTTGCCATGTATTTTTCAGATTCCAAAGTGAGAAGCTGCGGTCTCGGTTCGTTTGCCAACCAATTGACGACCCTTAGCGGTGCCAGGCTGCTCCGGGTGATGTGTGCCTTAACCAGGGCAATTGCAGGCATCTAGTTCATTGTTACTCCTCTTGTTTGCTGTGCTCGAAAAGCCAGTCTAGTTAGATGGCAGTGGCCATTTGGTGATATATGGACATATCCGGTACAGGATACCGGGAATGGTTGGGGCAGATACTAGATGAGGCAACAACGGGAAAGAAAGGACGTATTATTTGGACAGCTGGATAGACAGGATCGACAAGTACATCTGGGACTCACTAAAGGGACCCACAACAAGCGAAACTGTAGCAATTCTTCAGTCTGAAGGAAGACTGCTGAACCAGTCAGCAGTAGCCCCACGGTATGACGTCAGACATTCAGACCAGGAGGTGTCCGGTTCCCTTGCGGTCCAAGTACCGGCCGGTGAATCAGTAGACCATAGATGTGAATCAGGGGGCCATGAGTCAGAAGGCTATGGATCAGAAGACTACGCATCCTGTGACCGCAACTTGCGTCATCTTGATCTTGTGGTCCAAGAAAAACTCAACGGGATCCTGGCGGATTCAGGTCCCTTGGAGCCTATCCTGGCCCACCTCTTGGCGGCTAGGGGCAAGTTTTTCAGGCCCAGGATGGTGATCTCAAGTGCTTATGCATGCATTCCATACATAAGGGACAAGAAGAGATGTGTCAGGTGCTTTATGTCCTCGTTGGAATGCAAGAGGATATCAAATCCAATGGACTGCAGCAATGTGGATGAGACTGCTTTCGAGAGCGGCTCTCAAATTGCTTTTGACGCTGGTTCTGTAGGCACAAGTGAAAAGACTGCTGAAGGCACCTCTGATACCCCTTTCGGGGATCCTGATTTCGATGATGAGATGATTGACATGATTACAGACGTTGCAGCAGCGTTTGAGATGGTTCATTTGGCATCCCTGGTTCATGATGATATCATCGACGGGTCTTCACAAAGGCGCGGCCTGCCCACGATTCATCTTGCATGGGGCATACATTCAGCCGTCCTGGCAGGCGACTTCCTGTTCTCAGAAGCTAACAAGGCAGCGCTCAAGTATGCGGGGTTGGGCATTGCTTCGTGCCTCACTGACGCTGTCGGGCTGATGTGCAGGGGAGAAGTTGCCCAGGACAGCCGGTTCTACGACCCGGGCGTCAACGTTTCTGACTATTTCTACCAGACAGGGCGGAAGACAGCTGCGCTCATAGCTGCTGCATGTAAAGCCGGGGCGATGGCGGCAAGAGCGCCGGCAGAGGTGCAGGACTGCTTGTGGCGGTTTGGAATCAAGGTGGGAACTGCGTTTCAGATTGTAGACGATATCTTGGATATTGTGTCTGACGAGGAATTCTTGGGGAAACCTGTGTTCAGCGACCTAAGACGCGGCATCCTCACCCTGCCGCTTATATATGCCATGGAGGCGGAGATGGGCAGTGTCATTCTTGAGTGCCTGGCAACCAAGGCAGTACCTGAACATAAGATCCCTGAACTCCGGATGAAACTCGTGTCTGGAGGACACGTGAAAAGGGCCGGGCGGGTAGCTTTCACACTGCTCGATTCAGCCGTGCAGGATCTGAGCGGGTTGCCTGATTCCCCAGGCCGCACTATCCTCCGCCACATAGCAGACCAGCTGGCGCAAAGGGCGCGTCGCGCGAGCATCGATCTTTCCGTGCATCAGTAAGCAACAGCAGCCCACGTTCCAATTCCATTCCAAGACTCAAATCAGTTCAAACGCAAAGCCAGGTTGGATTGAGAAGCATCCGCCCATTCCGGAGTTTGTCATTGTCCAGTTTTGTACGTAGGGTCTCCCAGTAGAAGGTATCCCAAAGGGAAAGTAGAATAGGAGAATTTAGAGTCACGAGACAAATCATCCAAGAGGGGCTTACAAACGCAAGGGGGGAGAACTATGGATCCTGCACAGATAAGATTCGACCACTATTTTACTTTTGAGGAAATGGAGTCGTTTCTGAAGCTTATGGCAAGCAGGTATCCAGACCTTGCCCAGCTGTCATCAGCAGGGAAGAGCGGCGAGGGCCGGGACATCTGGGTTATCACACTTACAGATAGGAAAACAGGCAATCCTGATGAGAAACCAGCAATCTACATAGACGGGAACTTTCATGCCGGTGAAGTAACCGGTTCAATGATAAACCTTTACGCAATAAAGTATATCCTTGAGAATTACGGTAAAGAAGAGCGCATCACCAAACTGCTCCAGCGCAATACGTTTTATGTGATTCCCAGGGTGTCGCCTGATGGCGCCGAGGTGTATCTCACATCGCCAGAGACCCTCAGGTCCGCCCCGAGGCCATATCCGTTCCCCAATCCTGATGAACTGGAAGGGCTGTATCCCGCCGATGTAGACGGGGACGGGCATATCCTGATGATGAGGATCAAGGACGACACAGGCGAGTGGAAGGTGTCTCCTAAGGATCCCAGGGCCTTGGTGCGAAGGAAGCCTGACGAGGGCGAAGGCACATTTTACCGTGTGTATGTTGAAGGGTTTTTGCGGGAACATGACGGCGGTGGGATAAAGAACGCCCCGCCAAAATGGGGTCTAGACTTCAACCGCAACTTCCCTTATGGATGGGTACCTGAGGTGGAGCAATCCGGCGCAGGCGAATATCCCCTGTCCGAGCCGGAGACAAGAGCGGTTGCAGAGTTCATCGTGGACCATCCCAATATTTCCCTTGGGCTTACCTATCACACAACAGGCGGGGTGATCCTGAGGGTTCCGGGAGCTCATTCCTCGAAACAAAGCCCACGCCAGGATATCCAGGCCTTGATAGCAATCGGTGAAATGGGTGCCGAGGAAACAGGCTACCCGTGTGTGCCTTGTTTTGAAGAATTCTACGGCGGCGGTGAGGGATACAGCAGGGGCGCCTTTGACGACTGGCTGTTTGACCACCGCGGCATCCTGGCTTATACAGTTGAGACTTGGAATCTGACCCAGCGTTCCGGGATTCACCAGTTTCCGACCAGGGAAAAGCCGGTTCAGGAACAAGAAGAAGACTACTTGAAGATGCTTGCCTGGAACGACAGGGAACTGGCCGGCAGGGGCTTTGAGAACTGGCGGCCGTTCAATCACCCCCAACTTGGCGAGGTCGAAATTGGCGGTTGGCATGTGAAGTATGTAATCCAGAATGCTCCTCACAAGTTCCTTGAAGCTGAGTGCCACAAGAACACTATGTTCATAATCAGGGCAGCTGCTGCCTTGCCCAGGATCGACATCGATGACGTAAAGTGCAGGGCTTTGGGCGATAGGGTTTATGAAGTGAGCGCTCTGGTCAAGAATGTGGGATTCCTGCCTACTTACGGAAGCCAAAAGGCACTGCAGCTTAAGAAAGTAGAGCCGGTTACCGCTGAGTTGTACGCATGCAGCCAAGAAGATGAGGCTGAAGGAGCAGCGGGTATCGAGGTAATCGGTAAAGCAAAGCAGGCTGTGGGCCACCTGGATGGCAGATCAGGCACTACGTCAGCTTTCTCCCACTGGTCGCCGCGCTCTGCCAGGGACGAGAGGGTCAAGAGGGTGACCTGGGTTGTGAAGGCCAAACCAGGAACGGAAATTGCCATAAAGGCCAGAGGTGCAAGGGCCGGGTGTGTGACCAAGGCGATTAAGTTGCAATAGAGACGATCAGGCTGGAATAGATTTCAGTCGGGTTTCGGGTAGAAGTGGCCGGTCTCGAGCCAGGGGATGCAAAAACCGGCCACTTTCATGCAGCTCCAAAGGGTTAAGTGACGGATTTGAACCGGATTCCGGTCAGAAGGTCACAAACGGTGGATTTCAGACCAGCTGCGTGCCTGAAGTGGACGATTCGGGACCGCGCCAGCCTCTAGAAAAGTGGTGTGGTCGATTCTGAGCCAGATTAGGGCCAGAAGTGGTCAATTTCCGACCAGGTCCAACCCGGAGGTGGCTGATTCCTGACCAGTGTCGATCTGTAGGAAGGTAGATTGGTCGATTATGAGCCAGGTTTGGGTCGGAAGTGGTCAATTTTGGACCAGGTTCGGCTCGACACTGGACAATTAGGAACCGCTCCTGGCTCTTGGTGAGGAGGAGTGGTCAATTATAGGCCAAATTTCGGTGAAAAACGGTCAAATTCTGACCAACTGCGTGCTTGAAGTGGACGATTCGGGACCAGTGTCAGACTGTAGAAAGGCATGGGTGGTCGCTTCTAAGCCAGATCCCGGTCATGAGTGGATGATTTCAGACCAGTTTCGGCCTGGGAGTGGACGATTTGGAACCAGTTCAGGACTGAAGGATGGCTAAGTGGTCGGTTTTGAACCAGGTTTCGTTTGGAAGTGGTCAATCTGAGGCCGGTCCCGATTGGGAAGTCAACATTTTCTGACGAGTCTGAGTTCTTGGAAGGGTGTCTTCTGCCATTCAATTGACTTCAGGCGCGGCATTCCATATAATGCGGTCAATCAGGCAACCATGAGGTATGTATTGCATCATGGACGATCATATAATATAAGATAATCATATGCATCATGTAGAATCACATAATCTGTATACACGCTATGAAGGGAAGCAGTAGGGATTCCTTCCCGGTTAAGAGAGCTGGGGAAAGGTGCGAGCCCGGTACCGTGGAACATTCCGAACTCGTCCCGGAGCATGTGTTGTGAACGGCTTGAGCCTGGTAGCAGCACGCGTAAGGCGCGCGTTAAGCGCATAGAGTGCGGTTATCACGCAAGCATAGCTAAGTGGTAACCGAACCAGGGTGGTACCACGATTGAGCTGACTGAGCCCTCGTCCCTAGGATGAGGGCCTTGTGTTTATTGCGACCGGAACGACGACCTACTGATTACAAATCAGTTGCGCTCGTCCTTAGGATGAGAGCCGGATGAGGGTCTTGTGCCTATTGCGACAGTGGGCAAACCGGATGGCCCGGAAAGATTGCTTGGCCTGGGTTTTGGATTGGATCGCGTTTCAGTGAGCGGAAATGATAAGCAGGGGGGTACGTGACTATGGATGACGACAAGAACCGTGTGGATAAGGAAGATAACTGCTGTGCCGGAGGGGCAGCAAACGAGTGTGCATGCAATAGCGGAGCTTCCCTGAACAATGAAGCTTCCGGGAATGGCAACGGAGGTTACAATCCCTGGCAAATCGAGGTGAAATGGCAGGGGATTTGGCGGGACAATGAGACATACGTTGTTACAGAAGACCCGTCCAAACCCAAATTCTACTTGCTCGAGATGTTCCCGTACCCGTCTGGGGAACTCCACGTAGGCCATGTAAGAAACTACACTATAGGCGATGTGATCAGCCGCTATAAGCGGGCAAGGGGATACAATGTGCTCCATCCCATGGGCTGGGATTCTTTCGGGCTGCCTGCAGAAAATGCTGCCATCGACCGTGGCATACAACCTGATACTTGGACATGGAACAACATCGCCCACATGAGGGAGCAACTCAAGAGGATGGGTTTCACTTACGATTGGTCTCGGGAAGTTACCACGGCATTCCCAGAGTACTACAAGTGGACCCAGTGGCTGTTCCTACTGCTTTATGAGCGCGGGCTGGCGTACAAAAAGACTGCTCCGGCCAACTGGTGTCCCAAGTGTCATACTGTATTGGCTAATGAGCAGGTAGAGCAAGGTAAGTGCTGGCGCTGCGATTCCCTGGTGGAAAGGCGGAGCATGGACCAGTGGTTTTTCAAGATAACTGACTATGCCGAGCGGCTGCTGGCAGACCTTGAGAAACTCGACGGCTGGCCTGAGCACATCAAGATCATGCAGGCGAATTGGATCGGAAAGAGTGAAGGTGCGGAGATAGATTTTGCAGGGCCCGATGGCGAGAAGATTCCTGTGTTCACAACGCGCCAGGACACGATTTACGGCGTCACCTACCTGGTGCTTGCGCCTGAACATCCGTTGGTTGAGAAGATCATTCAGGGCACAGAGTACGAAGCGCCTGTACGGGCATTCATTGACAAAGTGATGAGGATGTCTGAGATCGACAGGACAGCCGAGACTCTCGAGAAAGAAGGTATATTTACCGGCGCCTATGCCACCAATCCAGTGTCAGGCGACCAGGTGCCGATTTGGATAGGCAATTACGTGATCTATGAATACGGTACAGGAGCGGTCATGGGAGTGCCCGGCCACGACGAAAGGGACTTCCATTTCGCAAGGAAATACGGACTGCCCATCAAGATAGTGATTCAAAATGAAGATAAGAGCCTGAGGCTGGAGGAGATGGAGAACGCCTACGTCGATCCCGGGATCATGGTAGACTCAGGCAAGTTTACGGGCCTTGGCAGCGAAGAAGGGCAGGCGGAGGTCACCCGGTTCCTCGAGGAAAACGGCATGGGGCGGGGTAAGGTTACCTACAAGATGCGGGATTGGCTGATCTCCAGGCAAAGGTATTGGGGAGCACCTATTCCGGTGATCTACTGTCCCAAGTGCGGTACAGTGCCCGTTCCTAAAGAGGATCTTCCTGTGATTCTGCCGTTGGGGTTGAAGGTTACGTCCGGAGGGCCCTCGCCTTTGGCAAGGCACGAGGAATTTGTGAATACAACTTGTCCTGTATGTGGCGAGGGCGCCAGGAGGGAAACAGACACTATGGACACGTTCGTGTGCTCATCGTGGTACTTCTTCCGGTTTGCCAGCCCATACAACACAGACGTAGCGTTTGCCAAAGAAGACGTGGATTACTGGAGTCCGGTGGACTTGTATATCGGCGGGGTAGAGCATGCGGTTATGCACCTGCTGTATGCAAGGTTCATCACAAAGGTACTGTATGACGCAGGATTGGTTCCTGCTGAGGAGCCCTTCCAGAACCTGCTCACCCAGGGCATGGTGGTCCGGGACGGTGCCAAAATGTCCAAGTCCAAGGGCAACGTTGTTTCCCCGGATGAAATAGTCGGCAAGTTTGGCGCCGATGTTATGCGTGTGTTCATGATGTTTGCGGCGCCTCCTGAAAGAGACCTTGAGTGGTCTGACCGGGGGGTTGAGGGTGCCAACAGGTTCCTGCGACGGGTTTGGAGGCAGGTTACCGGGGAGCATACCGGCGAGCAGCCAGGGGCAGAAGGAGCCCCCGGTGACGGGGTTTCTACAGAAGGGCTGCTGAGGATAGCTCACCAGAGCATAAAGAAGGTATCTGAGGACCTGGAAAGGTTAGCGCTCAACACGGCAGTGTCCCAGCTCATGGAGCTGTCGAACTACATCGGCAGATACCAGAGGCTTCCGAAGGACTCACAAAGTGCAGACGCACTGGAAGAAGCTAAGACAGCTTTGCTGAAGCTGCTCTCACCGTTTGCGCCGCATATGGCTCAAGAGTTGTGGGAGAAACTTGGCTACAGCGGGACGATTGAAGAAGCAGGCTGGCCTGAGTATGACCAGGCCACTATTGCAGAAAGAACCGTAACAGTTGTAGTCCAGGTTAACGGCAAGGTGCGTGACCGGATCCAGATTGAAGCCGGTTCCAGCGATGAAGAGGTCACAGATAGGGCTCTTGCGTCTGAAAGGATCGTGAAGTTGCTGGGAGAGGGTCCTGATGCCAGGGACAAGATCGCCAAAGTGGTTGTTGTCAAGGACAAACTGGTGAACATAGTCACCAAGCGCTAACAATCGGAGAATCAGAGTATGATGATGTATGCTGTCGGGCATGGCCCTTGAGATTTTGTCAGGCATGGGGGGCATGGGCCGCGCCATGTTGTTGATGTGAGCAGTCATAGCCGTTGACGGGCAGCAAGTGCGCCACTGTCAACGGCTTTTTGTATAGAAAAACCGCTGCAGAAATCTTGGCGGACGGTAGGGCGACTGGCGCCTTGGGGATTCAAGAAGATTGGTGCACGTTGTGCGCCGTTTTATCGAGGAGCATCCCGAAAACCAGAGTAATTGGTGCATCCAGTGCGCCATTCTGACCGCAATGAGGCATGAAAACCGGAAAAATGGTGCATGTGGTGCGCCGTTTTGGCGGGACTCATCCCGAAAACCAGAGTAATTGGTGCATCCAGTACACCATTCTGGCCGCGATGAGACCTGAAAACCGGAAAAATGGTGCATGTGGTGCACCATTTTAGTCTTCATAGGACGGCGAAACCTAGACAATGGTGCACCTGGTGCACCGTTTTGGCGGGACTCATCCCGAAAACCAGAGTAATTGGTGCATCCAGTGCACCATTCTGACCGTAATGAGACCTGAAAACCGGAAAAATGGCGCATGTGGTGCACCATTATAGTCTTCATGGGACGGCGAAACCCAGACAATGGTGCACGTGGTGCACCATTTTGGGCGGCATCCTACGCAAAACCGGGAAGAATGGTATACGTAGTACACCATTTCAGCCTTCCAGGAGACAAAAAACAGAAAGATTGGTGCATGTGGTGCACCGCTTTGGCAGAAAAATGGTGAAGGCCCAAACGATTGGTGCATGTCGTGAACCATTCCAATGGATAAGGTAGCGGACATCGATCGGCCTTGGTTCATGGTGACGTTTTCTCTGTCCATTTGCAGCGTGACAAGATCCTGGTCAGTAGCAAAAATCACCTCGATCTTGTCAGGTTGTGCCAATTCTGGTATTATATTGCCATGAACCGTCGGGCAGATATCATCATCTACGCGTTATCACTTCTACTGCTCATAGGAGCCGCCAGCTTATGGTGGCGCGGCATTTTTCCTTCAGCAAGCGACGAACTCGTGCTTATCCCAGAAGGTCAATCGCCAGCCTGGGGCGATTTGGAGTCAGGCCAAGGCCAAGGCGGCCGCAACGAGCCCATAGATGAGGGGGACCCTCAGAGCTCCGGCGGTGCTGTGGAAGATCCGACTCAAGACGATGATAACGTTATTTTTGTACACATAGCCGGTGCGGTGGAGGCCCCAGGGGTGTATCAGTTGAAACAGGGACAAAGGATTTACGAAGCCCTGGAACTGGCAGCTCCCCTAGAGGATGCGGACTTGGATTACCTGAATCTTGCAGGTGTGCTCTACGACCAAGATAAAATATACGTGCCAAAGAAGGGCGAGTTTTCTGGTTCCCATACGGGCACTGGGGGAGGCTCCCCGTCCGGATCCGGCGGATACGGATCAGAGAGAAGCGGTTCCGGTTCACATCCGTCCGGTTCATCTCCAGTGGGGGTGCCTTTTCCCATCAACATAAATACTGCAACGGCCCGGGAGTTGGAGGCCCTTCCTGGAATAGGCCCTGCTAAAGCCGCGGCGATAGTCGAATTTCGCCTTCAGAGAGGGCCGTTTGCCCGCAAAGAAGACCTGAAGAAGGTATCGGGGATAGGTGATGTGACGTACTCCAAGATTGAGGCGTTGATCACCATCCGATAAGAGGCTAAGCGATGGGCGGTTCAGGAAAAGCGAGAGGGGCAGTCGTTACGGCATGGCTACGGCATGATTGGTTAACCGCCGTTTCCAATTGGTCTCTTGCCATTACGGAACTCATCTCGCTAACCGGTTCTCAGTCAATTCTCAAAGCTTCCCTCCATATACTGCAACGTTTTCTGCAGCAAATGTATGGACATTGAAGAAAACGTTGACAATTAGTATTGTCGATCCATATAATAATCCTCAGTTAGCACTCACCCGTGTCGAGTGCTAACAACAAGGATTTATCAGCCAATACTACAAGGGGGGTTCATTTTGGTTCTTAAGCCGCTTTCAGATCGCGTAGTCCTCAAACCCATCCAAGCAGAAGAGAAGACAAAAGGCGGTATCGTTCTGCCTGACACTGCTAAAGATAAGCCGCAAGAAGGAGAAGTGATTGCTGTCGGCCCCGGCAGAATCCTCGAGAATGGCACCAAACTAGAGCCTACAGTCAAAGTTGGAGATCGTGTGATCTACTCCAAGTACAGTGGCACGGAAATCAAGATTGACGGCGAGGAATATCTGATCGTCCGGGAAAGCGACATCCTTGCAATCAGGACGGATGAGTAACTGATCTTACTTACGAAATCTTACGAAATGCCTTGAACCAGAGCCTTGAACCAGAGTTGTACGGCTTGTTAAGGCTAATCTCTTAAGGAGGGAATCGTTAAGTGCCTGCAAAGATAATCAAGTATAACGCTGAGGCGCGCAAGGCCCTTTTGGCAGGAGTAAACGCTGTTGCAGATGTAGTCAAAATCACACTGGGGCCAAAAGGAAGGAACGTAGTTCTTGACCGCAAGTTCGGTTCGCCTGTCATCACCAAGGACGGGGTTACAGTTGCGAAGGAAATCGAATTGGAAGATCCCTTGGAGAACATGGGAGCACAGCTGTGCCGTGAAGTAGCTTCCAAGACAAACGATGTAGCAGGCGACGGAACCACCACCGCTACAGTTCTTGCCCAGGCAATTGTAAAAGAAGGGCTTAAGAACGTCGCTGCAGGTGCCAATCCTGTATTCATCAAGCGTGGTATAGACAAAGCAGTTGCCCGCGTAGTTGAAGAAATGAAAACCCTGGCAACCCCGGTTGAAGACAAGCAGGACATTGCACATATTGCCGCTATCTCCGGTAACGATCCTCAGATTGGCGAAATCATCGCTGACGCCATGGACAAAGTCGGCAAAGACGGTGTCATCACCATAGAAGAATCAAAGGGAACCGATACAACCGTAGAAGTTGTAGAAGGTATGGAGTTCGACAGAGGTTACCTGTCGGCATATTTTGTCACTGACACCGATGCCATGGAAGCTGAGCTTGAAAATCCGTGGATCCTCATCTACGAAAAGAAGATCTCCGCAGTCGCCGATATCCTCCCCTTGCTGGAGAAGGTAGCAAGGTCGGGCAGGCCACTGCTGATCATCGCTGAAGATGTTGAGGGCGAAGCCCTTGCCACCCTGGTGCTCAACAAGATCCGGGGAACCCTGGCCATCTGCGCAGTCAAGGCCCCTGGCTTTGGCGACAGGAGAAAAGCAATGCTTGGCGATATCGCAGCACTCACAGGCGGACAGTTCTTGTCAGAAGACCTTGGGGTCAAGCTTGAGAATGTGGATCTTGGCATGCTCGGTGAAGCTGCCAGGGTACGTGTTTCCAAGGAAAAGACCACTATCGTCGAAGGTAAAGGCAGCAGGGAAGACATCGAAGCCAGGATCAACCAGATCAGGCGCGAACTCGACGAGACCGATTCTGACTATGACCGCGAGAAGCTGCAAGAGAGACTTGCCAAGCTTGCAGGCGGCGTAGCAGTCATCCAGGTTGGTGCTGCTTCTGAAACCGAGCTCAAAGACAAGAAGCATCGCTTCGAAGATGCCCTTGCCGCTACGAGAGCTGCTGTTGAAGAAGGCATGGTCCCTGGTGGCGGGGTCACATACATCAACGTGCTGAGCGTCATCGACGAGCTTGAGTTGGAAGGCGACGAGAAGGTCGGTGCCAATATCGTCAAGAGGGCTCTTGAAGAACCTCTCCGCCAGATCGCCGAGAACGCAGGGCTTGAGGGCTCGGTCGTGGTCGAGAAAGTGAAAGCCAGCGACAAGAAGGGTTGGGGCCTCAACGCCGTAACCGAGGAGTTCGTGGAAGTAGCTAAGTATGGGATTGTGGATCCTCTCAAAGTATCCCGGTCGGCGCTTGAGAACGCTGCCTCCGTGGCATCCATGCTGCTAACCACAGAAGCGGTTGTGGCTGAGAAGCCTGAGAAGGAGAAGACCCCTCCTTACCCGAACCCTGATTTTGATTATTAATCAGGCTGCAATGTACTTGCCTGCAGCCGCTTGATTACAATCTGAATCGCAGGAGTGTTAGGAAAAGCTGCGGGCAAAGATATGGGCAGAACTGCATGCCAATGTGCAGGCAGAGCTGCAAAACAATCACCCGGGAGGGCCAACCTCCCGGGTGAGTTTGTCTTGACACTCTGCATTACCGCAAACTACGAAACCCAGACAGAACGAAAACTGATGGGATTGATGTAGCCGCGCTGACGTTCTTCCACCATGTAGTATGCAAAAGCCTACTCCGCGCCTTATAAAGTCATGCATGTATAGTCTTCGAAGAAATATTCATTGGCGATATCCAAAGGAAAGGGGCTGTAGCCTCTCGCTACAGCTCCTTCGAATCACTTATGCCTGTCTGGAAGATCACTCGCTGTTCAGAGGATTACTCGCCCACCTGAGTTGTCAAGAATATGGCCAGGCCCATGTGCTCGATCTGATCCAACAGTTCCTCAAGCTCGTCCAAGTGTTCATCTTCGTCCTTGAGGATTTCCACAAGCATGTCCTTGGTTGCATTGTCGCCTACTTCGGCTGCAAGCTTGATCGCTTCGTTGTAGGCCTTGATGGCTGTTTCTTCTGCCCTGCGGTCAAATTCCAGCTGCATAGGAACGTCCTCGCCGATCTTGATCTCAGTGAGTTCGGTTACGATGGGTTTACCACCGAGGAAGAGAATCCTGCCGATAAGCCTCTCGGCGTGGATCATTTCCTTGAGTGCCCGCTTCTCAAAGCTTTCATGTAACTTACCATAGCCCCAGTCTTCAGCCATCTCTGCATGTACGATGTACTGATTGATAGCTGCAAGCTCGTCCGCCAGCAAAGCATTGAGTTTTTCAATAAGTTTGGGATCGCCTTGCATAGGTAAGCCTCCTTTGTTATTTTTTTGCTCATCATCAACTGCCGACTACCATATTTATAATAGATCAACCCGGCCTGGCTCAATTCCGTTTCGCTATGTCTTGTTTATACTCATTGAATCTACCGGCGAAAAGCCCCCGTCGGATAGTATTCGACCGCTTCCAAAACCAACCGCTGTTCTGAAACCCCCGTATTCCATCTCATAGCTTCTGGCACGCCGGGCATATGAAAGAAGATGTGCTGCCCGTCTTTATTAACTCTATCGCCTCACCGCACACCGGGCAGGGCTGGTTTTCCTTGTAACCCACAAGGAAATAATCCCTTGTGTAGCCTCCTTTTTGCCCGAAGAAATCGCCTTCATAAGCGAACCCGCCTTTTTGCCGCGAAAGGTTCAGTATGTCTGTTATGCTGGCGTAAAGCAGTTTGATCTGATCCCCGTCCATGTTAGATATTTTCTTCTGGGGATGCAGGCGGGCCTTGAACAAAATGTCGTGCATATACATGTTGCCGATACCACTGACGTTCTTTTGGTTCATCAAGAAAGATTTGACCTGTGCCTTCTTACCTTTCAGGAGCGATGAGAAATGGTCAAGGGTAAATCTTTCGTCATATCCGCGCCCGTGCCAAGAGATAGAAGAATGTTTTCACCGTTATCAAGCGAAGTGACGATCCATTTGCCTTTATTCCGGATATCCTCAATCTGTGCGCCAATGACTCGTTCTTGAAACTCACCAGGTGGGATGTTGGCGCATTTTTCCTGCAGCAGCGTAATGGCTTGTATGGTCTTTCCGCACAGGGTATGTCTCATTTGTCCCGCAAGCTTGGCGATCTCGGGCAGTTCAGCCATTTTGTTCACGCCTCTTTCCTTTCTGTTAGTACCGGTGTAGCCTGATCCCTCACCGGATGGTGGCGTCATAACCGGCCACTCGCGCCCAAAAACTATCCAAATTGGGGTCGGACAAAGGACAAAGACTCCAAGGCGCTATTCAATGCCTAGCGCATCTTTCCACTCAGCTTCCTTGAACCCTACCAGAACAAAGCTGTCACCGATGAGGATAGGACGCTTTACAAGCATGCCGTCTGATGCAAGCAGTTCATACTGTTCATCCTCTGGCATAGTAGGCAGCTTATCCTTGAGCTTGAGCTGCCTGTACTGCTGTCCGCTGGTATTGAAAAACCTCTTGAGCGGTAGCCCGCTAAGCTTGTGCCACTCTTTCAATTCCTCAACTGAAGGATTGTCGTCTTTGATATGCCTTTCTTCGAAGGTAACCCCGTTTTCCTCTAGCCACTTTTTTGCCTTACCACAAGTGGCGCATCTCGGGTAACATACGAATATCATAATGCGTCTCCTTTCTATTTTCCGCCGGTAGCCTGCTTTAGTGCTCTACCCTGGAAATCAGGCTGTCTCACGCATCAATCTCTTGGACATTACCGGGCATTGAATCGTGAGCCCTGCAATGCTCTTGGCTTGTAGTTCTAATGATTCTGCCACGGCCTATGCCTGTCCTGCTTCAACGCAGGACAATAGAGACTCTTCAATAGACATCCATTCACCCAAGAATCCTTCTAATTGCTATAATTAACCTGGTAAGATCCGGATGCGGGCCGATGCGGGACTTGGTCCGGAAGCCTAACCTGATGACCACACAGTGGCCGAAATAAACGGGAACAAACTGGAATATGCATTCGTCAATAGGTGGAAGCACGGGAGATGTGGGAGAGGGGCGATTCCATGAAAGGTTTTTGGGATAAATGGAGAAAGTTGATTATTATTTCCGTAATCATACTTGTTATTGCAGGTGCTGGTTACTGGGGAATTAAAGCACTTACCACTGGCGGGAAAACCAAACTTGTAATGGTCACCAAGCCTGTCATACGCGGCGAGCTGGAAGTGACCGTGAGAGGTTGGGGCAACCTTGTGGCAAGCGAGGAACAGGATGCAATATCCGGAGCCGCCGGTGTACTCAAAGAAGTGTTCTTTGAACCCGGCGATTATGTTTCTGCCGGACAGGTGCTTGCTATAGTAGATGCTGGTTCCCTGGAGATGGAGATAAAGAAACTGGAGTTTCAAGTAGAACAGAAGAGGATCGAGCTTGTCCGGGAATTCGGTGTATCTCCCGATCAAGTGGCCGACGTAGATCCTGAGGCAGCGCTTGTGGTACGCAGCCCGATTTCAGGCAGGATCACGGGGTTGACCGCCAGGGCGGGCAGCAACTCGTCAGGCACTATATGCCGGGTTGTGGACAACTCTACCCTCAAAATCCAACTGCTTCTGCCAAAACCACTGTTCGATAAGGTTGAAGTGGGCCAGAAGACCACCTTCATGCCGGACAGGTTTGACGGGATGGATCTTGGAGTGGTCACAGTGGCAGATCCAACGCCTATCGCCGGCGAAGCAACGTACTACTACGAAGTGTGGGTTGAACTGGAAAACCCCGGGCTGTTGAAGGTGGGGGACACAGGCGCCCTGGTAATACACGCTCCAGGCGGGGACGTTCAGCAAAAAGCTGAGATCACCGCATACGGGCTTGAAGAAACCGTATCCTCGTCGCTCTCAGGTCGGGTGAAGGCTGTGTACGTTAAGGAAGGAGCTATCGTAAAAGCTGGTGATCCCATCCTCGAGTTTGAAGCTGGTGAAGCTCTATTTGGGGCTATGGAAAAACAAGCTGAGTTTAGAGCACTTCTCCTCGACTTAGAGGACAAGAAAAGCCAGCTTGGAAATTTGGAAATCGTGAGCCCGATTGACGGTGTGGCCATGACAAAAACCGTCAACAAGGGTCAGGCTATAGCAAAGGGTAATGTGCTGACCAGGGTATCCAACTACAATGAGTTGGATCTACAGCTGCAGATCGATGAGATAGACCTGCCAAAGATCCAGGAAGGTCAAACAGCTCAGATGGAAGTATGGGGCCCCGAAGGCAGGCACATTGTGGAAGGTGTAGTGTCCCAAGTAGGAGTGTCAGGTAACAGGCAGGACGGCCTGTCATCTTTCGGTGTTACCATAAGGGTTGTCAATCCTGGCTTCCTGCGTCCCTACATGCACGCAACTGCTTATATCTTCGTATCCAAAAAAGATGATGTGCTGCTTTGCCCTGTGGAAGCCCTCTACAAGGAAGACGACAAGTGGTTTGCCGATATCAAGGACGGCGATTCGCGGAAACCTGTTGAGCTCGAAGTGGGCGCTATGAATGACATGTATGCCGAGATCCTGAGTGGACTGGAGGAAGGCCAGGAAGTAGTCGTGGCCATGAGCAAAGACCCTGAAGAAGGCGGAGGAGGCGGAATGATCCCGTACGGTTACTGATCCTACCGGTACGCGAGTGGGCTTGTATTAGGAGGGAATATCGTGAAACTGTCTGACCTTTTCGGCGTGTCTTTGCGGGGGCTTACAACTAACAAGCTGCGGTCTGCTCTTACTATGCTGGGTGTGATTATCGGCGTGGCTTCAGTCATCGCCTTAGTATCAGTAGGCGAAGGGGCCCGGAGAGACGTTATCGAGAGTTTTGAAAGCATTGGGACTAATATCCTCAGGCTGTATATGAAGCGGTGGGATGCCAGGCTCACCCTTGATCAGGTGAACGAACTCAAGCAAAGGGTCCCTGACCTGGAAGGAACCTTGTCCCAAGTGTGGTGGGGTGAACGGGTAACTTACGAAGGAAAAGAAGGATATTGGTCTACCCAAGGTGTAACTGAGAGCTTCCCGCATATAAGGAGTCACGATCTCTATACGGGAAGGTTTTTTACAGCTGTCGAAGTGGAGATTGCCCGTCCTGTAGCGGTTATAGGCTGGCAGATTATGCAAGACCTGTTTGCCGGGCGGAATCCTGTAGGGAAATATATATACATTGAGCAGGAACCCTTTGAAATCGTCGGTGTGCTGGAGGAAAAAGGCGAGTACCTGGGTGAAGGAGTTGACCACACGATTTATGTGCCTATCACAGTTGCCATGCGGCGGAGGGGCACTGACAGGGTCGATGAGGTGCTGCTGAAAGCAAAGAGCAGGGATACCGTGGAAGCGGTCCAGCTCACTGTAGAGCGGATTTTCGAGGCCAGGTACGGGCCTGATTCAGTGTGGATATGGACCCAGCAGTCCATGCTGGAACAACTCCAGGAATCCACCAGGACTATGACCTTGATGTTAGGTGCGATTGCCGGAGTGTCGCTGCTTGTCGGGGGTATAGGCGTGATGAACATCATGCTTGTGGCGGTTACAGAGCGCACAAGGGAAATCGGCCTCAGGAAAGCCATGGGTGCCAGGCAGTCTCACATACTGCTCCAATTCTTGTTGGAGTCAGCGTGCCTGTGTGCGCTGGGAGGCATCGCCGGTGTGCTTGGAGGTATAGGAGGGTCCAGACTAGTCGCTAAACTTGGGCCCAGGACTGCCATATCGCCTCTATCCATCGGCGTAGCTTTTGGGTTTGCAGTGCTTGTAGGTTTTATATTCGGTGTATACCCTGCCATGCGCGCAGCTAGGTTGGAACCTGTGGAAGCTTTGAGGAGCGATTGAAGGCAGCCGCCTCTGTGCAGGCGGATTAACATAATAGCGCGAACAAGATAGGGTTCGCTAGGTTAACATAATTTAGGAAGGGATAAAGGGCGGCGCCATAGAAATGTCAGATTATGGCACCGCCTAGTTTTTGTGGTACAGTGAACCCCGGCTCCCAGGGAACTCCGGGAGAATGTGCCGGGGAAAACGCCCGCGAACAGCATTTTGGACTGCCAGGCTTGCTGAAGCGTCACAACAGGCCCTTGTTTTGGCCCGCGGTAGGGTTCTTAATAGGTGCTACTTGCCAAGTTCCTACGTTGAAACCCTCACTTTGGATGTTGCTGCTTTTCGCAGTCGCCGCCTGTCTCACTTGCTTGCTTCTTGTTTTCAGGGGTTCCGGGCGTATCGGGTCATCCCGGTATCTTGAAGGCCATGCGTTCACAAAGTCCCGGAAGGTAATTGTGTTGCTGCTGATCGCGGCCGGGTACATGGCAGGGAGCTTCAGGGGGACCCTTTGGGCCAGCCGGATTTGTGATGCAGAAGAACTAGTGTATCAACAAGCCCGGACCGGATCTAATCTTGTGGTAGTTCAAGTTGTGGACAACCCCAGGAAGGGCCAAGACAGCACCACATTCATAGGAAAACTACGTGGCCTTATTGACGAAGGCAGCTTGCATCCCGTCGATCCGTGCTTACCACAAGGTGGACTCCAGGGTGAGCTGCCCGCCCGGTGCAAGGCTCTTAAGGTGAATGTCCACCTGTACGGGAACGAGGCTATGGTAAAACCCGGTGACTTCGTGGTTGTCAAAGGCAAACTGAGTATCCCATCACCTGCTAAGAATCCGGGCGAGTTTGACTATAGACGATATCTCATGGGCAAGCAGGTGTTTATTGAGCTAGAGGGTACGGTCGCGGGCTTTGGGGAAGTAGACAGGGGGCTTACTCAGCTGGCTTCCGGCGATAGCCGGAATGGTGGCTGGCGAATATTTGATTGTACCTTTCAGCGGCTGGCACATCACATCGAAACCCGGATAAGCGCGGCATTCCCCGGAGAACAAGTCAAGGATGAGTGGGGAATCGTAAAGGCGTTGCTTCTGGGTGATAAGAGGGACCTTTCGCCTGAGGATTCGGAGCATTTCCGCGCGGCTGGCCTTTACAGGTTCATCGCCATAGCCGGTTTTCATGTGCAACTGGTAGCCGGAGCCGTAGAGCGTGCTCTCAGGCGGCTGACAAAACACGTGCATGTTTCGAGGATGGCCGGAATAATCGCAGCGCTTTTGCTTGCCGGTTTGTCAGGATGGTCAGTAGGCCCCCTAAGGGCGTTCTTGTGTGTCCTGTTGAGGCATGTTGCCTTCTGGTGCCGTAGGAAATACGATACCCTGGCCGCATTTGCGGTAAGCAGCATCATCATAGGATGGCGTATCCCATATCCCCTGATGGATGTATCTTTCCAGCTAAGCTTTGCAGGGATGCTTGCAGGGTGTGTAGCCCGTGAATGGACTCAAGCTTTCACCAGGAAATATGAGCTGGGGCTGGCAAGGCGCAGTTTGCTCCAATCTTTCCTCATTGCAGCGCTTCTCCTTCCCTTGCTGGCAACTCATTTTCAAGATGTCTCAATCGCAGGGTTTTTCCTAGGAGGTTTGTGGGCGCTGCTTTCGGTAGCAGTCACCCTGTCCACACTTCCTGTGTTGTGTTTGCCCACGGCGCTCGCCGGTTCTTTAGGCTGGTTTCCTTTCTTTGTGGGGAGAGGGCTGAGACAAGTAAGTTCCGTAGCGGCTAAGCTGCCTATGGCCTCATTGGCTTGCCCCGCACCCAAATCAGTTGAAATAGTGTCATACTTGGGGCTTGTGTTCTTGCTGCTCGATTGGGTTGGAGGATGCGGCCAGGCAACCGGCACCGGGACTCCGGGCTTTATCACCATCAGGGCCGCTGGGGCAAGGTGTGAAGGCAGGCGACTAGGAGATACCCATACCCCCTCAAGGACGCTGATACGCAGACTTATGGTACTAATCCTGTCTTCTGTGCTGTGCCTTTCAGTATGCTTCCGCCACTATGTGCTGTGGCCGCAGGTGATCTTTCTAAGCGTGGGCCAGGCAGACAGTGCTGTTGTACGTACAAAAGGCGCCGTTATCGTTGTGGATACCGGCACTGAGGTTTCAGCGAGACGGGTGTTGGTTCCATACCTAAAGCGGGAGGGAGTCAGGCAAATCGATCTGTGCATCATCTCCCACCTCCACTCTGACCATGTAGGTGGGCTGGGAGAATTGTGCCGGAACTTCAAAGTACGCACGGTCATGACGTGCCCTGGAAGCAAGCAGGCAGTAGATCAAATGGCGAGGGAGCTCATGTCAGGCCCCCAGGCTATCACAAACGCTACAAATCATGAGGCTCTCAACATTATTGAAGCAGGAGCAGGCGATGTGTACGCAACCGGCGGTGCTGTGCTGACTGTTCTTCATCCCCCAAAACTAAGTAGGCTTGAGGGGCAGGATGGCCCTGCCGGAGGTGACGTTCCGGCCCAGGGTGTTCAGAAGGGTACCGCAGGGTCTGCAAACGAGGATTCCCTGGTGATCGGGATTGGCTTCGGCGATCTGCCGGCCCATGTTGAGTTTTGGGGAGATGCTCCTGGCGCTGTTGTAATGGAACTGCTGGGAGCCTGGGATACCAGTGGCTTAGGTGGACCGGCAGGCTTGGAACATAACGGACAAACCGGCGTCGTTTCTATTATAAAGGTGCCCCACCACGGAAGCCCAGACTCCCTGGTGTACGGGTTCTACCGGAGGGTGCAAAGCGGGGTAGCTGTGATTTCAGTAGGGCCCAACTCGTATGGGCATCCTTCGCCTGATGTGATCCATGCTGCAGGGGAAAGCGGGCTTGCAGTATTCAGGACAGATATAGATGGTGCCGTGAAAGTCACGATATATCCCGCGAGGGTGAAGGTATCCAAGTTTGTGAAATGAGCCATAGGAGGGAACAGCCGCCGGTGGAAGTATCCCAAGCTGTCAGTGATTCGTGGTAGAATTGAGTATGCTGCATAACAGGTTTCTAATCGGAGTGGTAAATGATGATAGTCAACCGGGACAAGCATAAGGCAGTAGCAGTCGTGGCCTTAGTGGCAGCAGTCTTAGTGGTTGCGGTGTCGTGTGTCAAAGAAGACGTTGTGAGCCAGAACGTGTGGGCCTTTGGGGTTCCCCTTGGCGGACTCCGTGTGCAAGAAGCTGTTTCACTGATTGAGGAGAAGATCAACCAGATCCACCAGGGCCCGTTGGTGTTCAAGGCAGGAAACATATCTTACGAGGTATCTACTGACGATTTGGAAGTCGTGCTTGATCCCGGACAGATAAAGAGCCGCCTTGAAGCTTACATAGACTCCAGGTCTGTATTCTTGCCAGCCACCCTTTTCAGGAAAGGGCCCAAGACGGTTGTGGAAGGTACAGCTGCAATTGTATCGCCTGCCTTAAACGAAGTGGCGCAGAAAATCGCAGATAACCTGTCGAAGGAGCCCCTCTCTGAGAGGTACGGGTTTTCCGGGCGCGATCTTGTGATCTTACCGGCTGAAAACGGCCAAAGGGTGACCCCTGAGGATGTGCTAGCAGCGCTTGAGCATCTTGAAGACACCACAGTGGAAGTTGCGTTTGAGGTTACAGAACCCGAAACGGCGGGTGTGGAACCCCTGGAACTTGTAGCTGCTGCTGAAACCAATTACGACTTAGAGGAAACCGACAGGAACGTAAACCTGTCTCTCGCCGCTAAGGCCGTCCACGGGCAGGTTCTTATGCCTGGGCAGACATACAGCTTTAACAGGGCTGCAGGTGAAAGATCCGAAGCAAGGGGTTACCGGTATGCAAATGTAGTAGTGGGGAATACCCTGATGCCTGATATAGGCGGGGGCATATGCCAGGTGACAACCACCTTGTTCATAGCTGCAGCACAGGGTGGCCTGGACTTCCCTGAACTCCACAACCACGGCATACCTGTTGATTACGCGCCGCCAGGCTTGGACGCTGCTGTGGCATGGAATTACCTTGACCTTAAGATCAAGAACAACTTCGATCATCCGGTAGTGCTCGGAGCTTGGGTGGAAGACGGGACGGTGCTGGTGAGGGTGTTCGGCAAGCCCTTGGAAAGCACATATGAACTCGAACCTGTTATCCTCGAGGAGTATCCGCAAGAAGGTATGAACCCTGGGTTGCTGGTTGAGACATACCGGGTTGAAAAGCAGGGTGATGAAATAAAGAACAGGCAACTTCTGGAGCGGTCATACTACTTGCCCAGCTATCCAAATCCAAGGTGAACCCATGGCGCCAGGCGATCTAATGCGCCATGGTGGCCTCATGGGCAAACTCGTGCGCCAAAGTCATCTCATGGAACTGGGTACGGGAGTGAGCTGCCACGTTAGTAACTGAGGTTGAAAAGCAGATCCGGTCAGGCAAACTCGCCCCGGTATACTACATATACGGCGATGAAGCTTACTGGCACGACAGGCTCATCAGCTTGTTGTCAGGTGTTTTTCCCGACGGGACTGAGCATGTATCCGGAGACGAAACAAGCTGGCAGGAACTGCAGGACTTGCTTGCCCAGCCTTCATTTTTTGGCCCCAGATTGTGGATTGTCCGGGGAGCAAAATCCCTCTTCGATCAAAAGCCGGACACCTGGATCACCGCAGTTGCGCCGGGTAACTGTTTGCTGCTTTCAACCATAACCAAGACCAATCCGGCCCCCAAAGCGTTTGCCCAGGCCGTGTCTGAAACCGGGGGCGTGGTTATCAAGGTCGCAGAGCCTACCTGGCGCGAAGCAGCGAACTGGGTGCGGGAACGACTCAGGGTTGACGGGTATACCATAACCAGGGATGCAGTGGAAAACCTGATCCTTGTGGCAGGGAGGAGCATCGAGCGCCTGGACAAGGAAATCGAAAAACTCGAGCTCTTTGTCCATCCTGAGACCAGGATCACGGCAGGTCACGTCCTGGCTTGTGTCTCACCTGATCCCGGGATGAACACGTTTGCATTTGTAGATGCAGTCGCAACCAAGGATAAGGCCAAGGCCTTTTCCGAGATTGAAGACTTGCGGATGCGTGGAGTCAGTCCGGTTTTCATGATTGCAGTACTTGGCTCTCATTTTGGCTTGATGTGGAGAGCTAAAGAATCCTCCAATAAAGGAATTACCCAGGACTCTCTCGGAAAAGCCCTGGGAGTTCATCCGTACGCAGCCAGAAAAGCTCTTGAACAATCCCGGCGGTGGACCTTTTCTCAACTTGAGAAGGCCATCCGCTTGCTATGCGATGTTGATGAATCCCTGAAAACAGGGAAGATAGACCCGGTTTCCTCTATGGATTACATGCTTGTAAACCTCTTTGCAGAGTAGTCCAGGCCTTACAACAATGAAGCCAGTCTTGACTTGTAGCGTGCGCCGGTGTTGGGTTTGAGCACACCTTTGGATACAGCCCTGTCAATCTGGGACTGGGCTGCTTTGTAAGCTTCTAGAGCCAGTTCTTTGTCGCCTGAAGCGGCTGCTTCACGGAACTTGCGGATATATGTCCTGACTCTGGACTTGACAGCCCTGTTTCTTATCCGGCGTCGTCTTGAACGTTCTATATCTTTTATGCTGGATTTAATGTTAGCCAAAAACGGCACCTCCACCAAAACTTCTCGTGACATCACAAAATCTTACCATCAATGACGCGGCAAGACAAGTTGAAATGCTGGGGACGGTCCTAAGCGTTCCACTTCACAGTGTACTGTGAAACAACTAGGGCCGTCCCCAGTCCCGGATTCAGTATGCAATCTCTCTCGGTAGCGGATTTAACTTGTGAGCCGGTGAGTTTCACTCAAGGCTTTCACTCAAGGCAAGGCGAGTCTCACTCAAGCCCCTTCAAGTCCTGGACGTAGGCATCAATGATCTTGATTACCGACGTCATCCCCTGGACTTCGCCGTCGCTGTCGCCACCCTGGGCCTGGATAGCTGCACCTATGGCGCTTTCCAGCTCAGTTGCCAGAGCAAGGGCAACCCCGTGGGCAGCTTGCGTGCCCGAATCGGGCGTAATGCCGTCCAAACCTGCTTTTACTGCAGCTATATCTGATTTCATAGAAGCTAAGTTCACGCTGATTTGCTGCTTAAGGTAGTATTCATCCCAAAATCCTATTAAGGATGCTATCGCATTATCAATGGTTGAAAAAGCTCTTTCAATCTCACCCACTACACCTTCGTTTCCTGTGAGCGAGAAATTGCAGGCGTCGACCTCCATAGTCGCAACGTAAAGGTTATCGTCCTCACCCACAATCCCGGATAGTCTGGGAAGGGCATCTTCCGCAAGCTTCTGGGCAGCTTCCTTGGAACTTGTCACTCCACAGTATACTTTATGGAGCGGATCCGGGCTCATTACCCCGGCAGGAACCCCTTTATCTATTGCCATCTGCGCAGTGTTTTCAGCCCTCTCCCTGGTGGAAAACGCCCCTATCTGCACCCTGTAAAGGGTCAAAGGCTTAGTGCTGATGTGAACTGTAGTTGTCTCCCCGCCTCCGGTTGGCTGCTTAGGCTGGTCTCCTGACACAGGCTGCCCCTCAGGCGGGCGCTGGAGTAAAGATGCGAGCAAGTACTTCCCTATTAGGTAACCTGAACCCACAAATACGATGGCAAGTATCAAGAACGTGACAAGTCCTGATAAGGTGCGGTTTTTCGACATGCGGGTCCGTCTCATCCCTCTACACCCCCTCTTGTTTGCCGAATTTGGGTACTCGTTCTGCCAGTACAGTTCCACCGGCAGTACGGAAGCGGAATACCGGCGGTTTGTGTTCTCCTGCCTGGCGGGGAACTGTGAAGAACGCCGTCGGGGTTGTCATAGCTAGCGTGACGATTTCGTCGGGTGCCGGCTCCTGGAAATCCACAGTGATCTCAACTATGCCCTTAGACACCCTGACATCTTGCACATGGATCCGGTAGCCGCCTGTGGGGCAGAGACCCTGGTGTATGCCTACGACGTAGGATTTATCGAAGTCGACGGCAGACAGCGCTTCAGGTTCAGATGATATGCAATACGTTTGCAAGAACCGCTCTTTGCTTTCAAACACAAAGAATTCCCGCTGCTTCAATATTTCCTGGCAATGTCCCGGGTCCACAGCCAGCGGAAGCCACCGGATCGTGCTATTCCTTCCCGCTAAGATGTTCCCCAAACCGGAAAGCACTAACACTTCCCCCGTATGCAAATTCTTACTCTACCAATTGTTATTCTCCACCATATGGTGAAATACCAAACCTCTTCCGAATGTATGTCCTTGCCGCTCCCACAAGGTACAAAGAGCCGCAGCACAGTACTACATCGTCAGACGCTGCTTTACTTATAGCTAGTTCCATTGCTTTGTCCGAATCGTCTTCGGTTATCACATTGTTCGTATACCGCCGTGCTTCCCGTGCAAGTATTTCCGGATCCAGCGCTCTTGGAGAATGAGGACGGGTGATTATCATCTCGTCGCACAGAGGCGCGATATATGATGTTGGTTTCTGGTAGCACTTGTCGCTCAGGATTCCAAACACACATATGACCTTCCGCCCGGACAGGTTTTGTTTGACAAAATCGGCGAGCACCATCGCTCCCTGGGGGTTGTGTGCACCGTCCAGGATTATCATAGGTTCCTGGTGTATTACCTCTAGCCGTCCCGGCCATTCAGTCTTGGCAAGGCCGGCCCTAACTGCCTGCTCATCCAGGGGTATACCCTGGTTCCACTTGCACGGATCTGTAGGAGGAGCCCAACTGGCGGCATAACCGTCCAGCTGTATGCCCTGGTTCCGCCTGCACCTGTGTTGCTCAGACGTCAAAGACGCCGGTACGGTCTGCGACTCCGGGCATGACGCTAATGCTTGTGATGCTGGCGATCCCAGTGCAGTCAATGCCAGCGGGGGCGTTTTGGCAACCTTGAGGGTTGCCACAGCCAGGGCCGCGTTAAGCCGCTGGTGCCTGCCTAAGAGAGATAAGCTAAGGTTTTCGTAGGCGAAATCAGGTCCGGAGATGCTCACTGAATCCGTTGAAGCGTGTGAATCAGTCCACGTAATGTGGGCAAAAGGCACCTGGCCTACAATGGTGACATCAGCATTGCACTGCTCAGCACGAGCACGAATCACGGCAAGGATTTCCTCCTGGGTTACCCCTGTCACCAAGGGAACCCCTGGTTTGATGATGCCTGCTTTCTCAAAAGCGATTTGAGGCAGGGTGTTCCCAAGCCTGTCCATGTGGTCGAAATCGATGGTTGTTATAACCGAGACCACGGGAGTAACCACGTTGGTTGCATCGAACCTGCCGCCTAACCCTACTTCAAGCACCACGTAGTCGCACCGTTCCCGGGCGAAGTACTCAAAGGCAATGGCCGTGTTGATCTCAAACTCTGTTGGATGGTCGAACCCTTCTTCCAATAGCCGCTCTACCTTCTCCCGTACCAGAGAGGTGACTTCCACCAGCGCCTGCTTTGGTATTTTCTTGCCGTTGAGCATTATCCGCTCCCGGTATTCCTCAAGATACGGCGAGGTGAACATTCCCGTTTTGTACCCTGCTTGTTTCAGGATAGAAGCAGCCATCGCCGTTACTGAACCTTTCCCGTTGGTTCCTGTCACATGTATGAACTTCAGGTACTCATGCGGGTTTCCCATGAGTTCAAGGAGCCTGGAGATGCGCTCCAGGCCCAACCTTGAACCAAACCGCATGGTGGAATGGATCCACTTGAGTGTATCCCGGTAAGCTGTTTCAATGTCCCGGTGATTGCCTTTAAGTTGCATATGTCATGCCTCGTTTCGTTCCCAAGAGAAGCTCCTCGTTGCGCTTGCTTTCTTGCCGCTATGCTAATCTTCTATCATTCTTCTGTCACTCTTCAGTCACTCTTCAGTTGCTTCTGCCTTGTCGTTCTTGGCTTGTCATTCTCTTATCTTGAGCAGCAGTTCCACCCTGTTCTTGAGAGCTTGGAGTTTTTCTTGGTTGTCCTGATGCCTCTTCCGGTGGTTTTCTATAATGTGCTCGGGAGCTTTTTCAAGAAACTCCTTGTCAGACAAACGCTTTGCTGTTTTGTCCAGCTCCTGCTGGATTTCCCCGATAGTCTTCTCCAGTCTGGATATTTCTTTGTCAATGTCAATTACACCTTCGAGGGGCAGGAATACTTCAGCACCTGTTGCCACTGATACCAGGGCCTGCCTGGGGCGCTTTGCTTCGATATCCGGGTCTCCCTGGCCAAGGATTTCCAGGGGCTCTGTCCAGGACAGCCTCTTGATGTACGGGGCAAAGGTTTCCCACAGACCGGGCTTCTCAGCCAGGATCACTGCTTTCTCCCTCTTGCCTGTGGGGATATTCACTTCAGCCCGCATGTTACGGATGCCCTTTATCACTTCTATCAAGTTGCCAATCAGTTCTTCTGCTTCAGCATCGACAGAGAGATTGCCAGGCGCCGGGTAGTCAGACACTATGAGCGGGCGGGCTTCTGCTCCCGCTGGCTCTGGCAGGTAAGACCACAGCTCTTCCGTTATGAACGGTGCAAAGGGATGGAGCAGTGCCAGGGACTGCCTGAGCACGAGCCAGAGCACAAATTGGGTTTCTTCCCGGGTCTCAGGGTCTGCCAGGGATTCTTTTGAGAACTCGATGTACCAGTCGCAGAACTGGTTCCACACAAAGTCGATTATCGTATCGATAGCTTCGCCTGGCTCATACCGCTTCAAGGCATCTTCCACTGCCTCGATGGTGCGCTCTAGCCTGGACAGGATCCACCTGGATGTTATTGTGGAGAGTTCCCCTTGTTTGGGCTGGTTGCCTGGCGCTGGCGGCGTCCAGCCTTCCAAGTTGGACTGGCAGTACCTTGCAGCGTTCCAAAGTTTGTTGCAGAAGTTCCTTGCGCCTTCAACCTTTTCGTCATAGAAGCGCATATCGCTGCCCATGGCCACCCCGCTCACCAGGGATATCCTCAGCGCATCGGCACCATATTTATCGACTACCTCCAACGGGTCTATGCCGTTGCCCAGACTCTTGGACATTTTCCTGCCCAGTGCATCCCTTACCAGGCCGTGGATGAGCACGTGGTGGAAGGGAGGCTGGTTCATAAACTCCATTGATGAAAAGATCATCCTTGCCACCCAGAAGAAGATGATGTCGTACCCGGTAATCAGGATGTCGGTGGGGAAGAAATACCTAAGATCCTCTGTATCATCAGGCCAGCCCATTGTGGAAAACGGCCAGAGAGCTGATGAGAACCAGGTGTCAAGCACATCTTCATCCTGGTGCACCGTGCCGCCGCACTTGGTACACTTCTCAGGAGCGGTTCTGGCTACAATGACCTCGCCACAATCATCGCAGTACCACGCGGGTATCCTGTGTCCCCACCAAAGCTGCCTGGAAATACACCAGTCCCTGATGTTTTCCATCCAGTGTTGGTATATCTTGGTGAACCGCTCAGGCACAAAAGACACTTCGCCCTGGCGTACCACGTCCAAAGCCGGCCCTGCCAGGGGTTTCATCTTGACGAACCATTGCTCTGATATGAGAGGCTCTACGGCAGAACTGCACCTGTCGCAATGGCCTACTGAGTGCCTGTGTTCTTCAGTCTTTACCATGTAGCCCAGCTGCTTCAGGTCTGCCAGCACCTGGTGGCGGCACTGGTACCTTTCCAGCCCTGCGTACTTGCCTGCTTCACCTGTCATGTTACCTTCGGTATTGATTACTGAAACGAAATCAAGGCCGTGCCTGAGCCCCATATCGAAGTCATTCGGGTCATGGGCAGGGGTTATCTTGACGGCCCCTGTGCCGAACTCAGGGTCTACATGCTCGTCAGCTATTATGGGTATGATGCGGCCCACCAGAGGCAACACGGCGTACCTACCCACAAGGTGGCCGTATCTCGGATCCTCAGGGTTTACCGCTACAGCCGTGTCGCCCAGCATTGTCTCAGGCCTTGTGGTGGCAACTGCGATGAATTCTGTATAATCGCCGGCAGGCGTTCCTGCGTGAGATGCAGATTCAAAGGAACGCAAGGCCCGGGTTCGGGGAGCGCCGTGTGCCCCGTTTACGCCGTTTGTTTCGCTTGCCCCTTGGGAAGCGCCTGCAAGAGTTTCTGGTAAGTCTCCTTCACCCAGAAGGGGGTACTTGATGTAGTACAGGTATCCGTTGGTGTCCTCGTGGTTCACCTCGATGTCTGAGATTACCGTGCGGCACCCTGGGCAGAAGTTCACCATGTACTTGCCGCGGTAGATAAGGCCTTTTTCGTAGAGCCTTACGAACACTTCGGTTACCGCCCTGGAGCACACTTCGTCCATGGTAAAGCGTTCCCTTGACCAGTCGCACGATGCGCCCATGGTCTTGAGCTGGTCGGTGATGATGTGCCCGTACTTCTCTTTCCATTCCCACGCACGTTCCAGGAACTTCTCCCGCCCAAGTTCCCAGCGGGAAGCACCCTCTTCTGCCAGCATTTCTTCGATCTTGGCATGGGTGGCGATCGAAGCGTGGTCTGTCCCGGGCAGCCAAAGGGTCTCATAGCCCAGCATCCTGTTGTACCTGATAAATATGTCCTGGAGCGTAGTGTCCAGGGCGTGGCCCATGTGAAGCGCTCCAGTTACGTTGGGCGGCGGTATTACGATACAGAACCTGGGTTTGCCTGGAACAACCGAGGCCTTGAACAACTCATTATCCATCCAATACTTGTACCACTTGCTTTCGAAACTCTTGGGTTCATAAGCTTTGGGCAGGGTCTTGGGTTCCTGCTTCTGGTTGTTTCCCAATCTTACTCACCTCTCATGAAAAAGTACCGTGACGGTCATTAAACTTATGGCCCCTCCGGCACAAGGACGAAGGGGCCTGATTCGCGGTACCACCTTGTTTCCTGGCTGTCTTTGGGTAGTGCGTGAGATGGTTCGTTAGATGGTTCGCAAGACCTTCTTGTGAGAGCTGCATTCAAGATGCCTCACGCAACACCGAGCACCCACAGATGCCAGGCACTCTTAGCTGTAACGGGCTGTTCCCGGTCAAACTTTTCAGCTTGAATTCTCAGGGGCGACCTTCAGCAAAACCCTTTCGCTAGGGCTCTCAGCCAACGACCCTATTCTCTGTAGGAGGTGTTTTGCCTACTCCTCCCCATCATCGAATCTGCGCAATATAGATGGTTTCCATCATTATAGTCTGTGTAGCGAATATTATACTAATTTAGTCTTGATAATGGAAGTCAAGTCCTTCCTACGGGTCGGGACTGGTCTCGAATAGTCCAGTTTCGAGCCGAAACTGGCTTCTGCGATTCTAGCTCGAAAAGCTTCATATGACGGTGTTCCTGCCCATATCATTCTTCTGAACCCCCCTGGTTGGAGGAATGTACATGCGGAAGCCGCTTCGCGTCATATCTTTGAGGCGCAGGAAGAGCCGCTTAGGTGGATCGCCGGGCAAGGTGCTTCCCGCAAACCAGGCCTTATCGTTTCAGGACAAGCGTATCCGTGCAATACGCAGGCGGTTAACCGTGTATCTGTGTTTGCTGATACTTGTTGCTGCCTTGGTTTTGTACCTGGCCGGCTATCTTCCCGTGATGAAGCGGGGCTTTGAGCAATCGCGGTTGGTCCGGGCAGTCAAGCTGTTCATTGCATCCAAGTTCGACTCTGAGCAGGATGAAGCGGTTAAGTTTGTCCAGTGGGCTTTGGAGCAGAGAACAGCGCTGCTTTTGGCGGGCGATGCTGAAGATATAATAGATAACTACGACTTGGACAGTTCACCGGGCACATGGGCGTATGAGAACGAAGTCAACCGGATTGCCTACCTGAGGAAGTGGGTGCAGGCAAGGAACGTCCGTATGGTAGAAGCGGTAAGTACCTTTGAGGTGGATTCTGTTATCAGAGAGGATGACGGTTACTACTGGATTGAGCTAACTGAGCATACGGTATATGCCTATGAATACCCCCACAGCGATCTGATTGAGCCTACATGGGCTTTGGAAGCAAGTCTGCGACCGGGGACTGTGGGAGCGTTTCCCTTGCGTTCCGAGGTCCGCATAAGCTCCTGGCCGCGTAGCCCTGATATCATTGATGGCGCTCCCGGTTTGTTATCGAGTGTCTTGTCAGTCTCTGTTTCAGATCCAGCCCTTGGCACGGATGAGCCTTCAGTCCGTCATGAATTCGGGTCAAGAACAGTCCATGTAATCGAAGTGATAAAGGCAGGAAGCCGATGGAAGATACGCAAAGACTGGTACCAGGATCCTTTAGGCAACAACGTGGCTGAGCCTGGGCAAGCGAGTGATGCGGCTGGGTCGTTCCCTGGAGACTATTCAGGCAGTAGTGAGACTGGAGACGGAGCCAGCATTGTAGCCGGCAGTACAGCCGTTAATGCACTTAGCGGTGGGGACAACTATGCAATAAGTGCTGCTGCCGGAGGTGTGTTCGACAGGGAGAAAGCTTTACGGTACGCAGTCAAGCACTCAGGAGTGAGGGCATTACCTGAAGGTGGCAAGTACAACCCCAAGTACAAGATATATACGTTTGCCGGAGGAGACTGTGCCAACTTTGCGTCCCAGGTGCTTCATGCAGGCGGCCTTCCAATGGGCGGTGGATGGCATTATGCCAAAGAGGGAAGTACTGCGTGGGTGCAGAGCGAAAGTCTGGTATGGCACTTATTGTCAAGCAGTAAAGGTATCAGGTTATTCAGAGGTACGTTCAGTGAAGCCGGTTCGGGCGTCCAATCGGATTCACCGGCAGGCGAATTGGAACCAGGTGACATTATTGCCTACGAAATAAAAGGGCAACTTTGTCACGTGGCAGTGGTGGCAGGTAAAGATCCCCGGGGCTACGTCACCATCGCCAGCCATACAGCTGACAGGTTGTATTTCCCCTGGGACCTCGGCTGGGACGACAGCACTGTGTTTTGGTTCATAAAGATAACCTATTAAGGCTTTCCCAAAAATAAATGGTGGCCCCAACGGGGATCGAACCCGTGTCGCCGCCTTGAAAGGGCGGTGTCTTAACCACTTGACCATGGGGCCACATGAATGAATGGTGCGCCCGGGGTGCATCGAACACCCGACCAATCGGTTATGAGCCGACCGCTCTGCCACTGAGCTACGGGCGCAGATGATGGCTCCTCGAGCAGGACTCGAACCTGCAACCCTCCGGTTAACAGCCGGATGCTCTGCCATTGAGCTATCGAGGAGCGCCACATCGATAGTATACCTGCTTGCGAATTACGCGTCAAGGCGAAGGCTGCAGATTTTGCTACTGGGCAGTGACATTATTCTCCTGTAGTACTCGCTGGGAATACGGCACTATGATGAGTGCCGTGCCCTTGATCCCGGCTATGCATAAGTTTCCTTTTCTGAGGTTACCATAGAACGTGCGTCTAATGGCTATGTTGGTTATGGAGGTGAATCAGTTGGACAACAGAGGCGAGAATACCTGGATGGGCGTTATCATCAGATTCGTTGTATCTGCCATTGTTCTGCTTGTACTTGGAATGGCTCTGCCAGGCTTTGAAGTATTCGGTTTCACCAACGCGCTAATAGCTGCCATAGTCATAGCCATCATTGGCTGGGCAGTTGAAGCCGCCCTGGGTGAGAGGATATCGCCGCAGTCCAGGGGCGTCGTAGGATTCATAGTAGCAGCTGTTGTAATCTACGTTGCTCAATACCTGGTTCCGGGTATGAGTGTATCGATCTTAGGCGCATTCCTAGCTTCACTGGTAATAGGCATTATCGATGCGTTTGTACCTACGGTAATAAGATAGAGTGTATCAATAGATCCTGATAGATTCTCCTGATCTGGACTTGTAGATAGGGTTGATAGGTCATCCGGGCGTGAGTCTATGGCCGGCAACTCCATAGAGGCGCCCGGTTTTGTTTTCTTGGAATTTGCCACGGCAGTCTTTGCTAATCATGAATCATCCGCGGTTTGTGATCATATCCAAGATAAGAGATGAGCCTAATCGAGACTTCAGTGCTTTGACGCAATCGCACCTGGCCGCCCTATAGGACTGTATAGGGAGGCTTTGGGAGGTAAGCTGATGAGAGCCAAGATACAGCCTGGCAGGTCGCATAGGCCGGAGGATTCGCCGGGTGAGCCGGGCGGAGATGGCCTGATGGAAGGTAGACGGCGGATCGGCAGAACTGCCAGGACTAAGCAGAGAAATACAACCATAAGGATACCTGGAAGGCTGCCACGGATACAGACAATCCTTTCCCAGGCCTTGTTCATAATCTTCCTTATTATGTTCTGCCTGTCGTTTCAGAAAGACATGACGGTACCGGCATTCAGCGGGGGAGACGCCCAGGTTGATGAAGGCCCGATGCTCAGCCCTTCCATATTCGATATCCTGTGGCAACGCCGTGGCTTTTCCAAAGTGCTCCTCAAGACCGGGTTTCCCATGTTAGGTTACATGGAGGAACTTAGAAAGGATTACCCCGCGCCGGCCATCCCCCTCCAGATTTTCGGATGGTTTCTCGGGTTCACGCCCAGGGGGGTTCAAGACGTAGTTGCAAGCAGCTTCCCTAAGTTCGTAGACGATTACATGGTGGTCTGGTCAGGGGACGGTACCGATGATCCTACAAAAGACTGGGGCTTCAGCCCTGTACTGTTCTCCCTGCCGCCAGGCGAAGGAATCATCCCGGCCACCATTCTTTCAAGGAACAGCCCAGTGGTCGCCATATACCATACCCATGCCACAGAGTCGTACCTGCCTGAGCTTAACAAGACCAAAGCGTCAGAAGCGTTCTCTGACGACCTGTCCAAGACTGTGGTCAGGGTGGGGGAGATGCTGGCTGAGGAATTGGAGCGCACTTACAGGTTGCCGGTATTGCACTCTAAGACTGTCCACGACGCTGAATCCAGGGTGGGCGCGTATTACCGATCCGAATCAACGGTCACGGCGATACGGGAGAAGTACCCCGACTGCAAGATCCTTGTGGATATCCATCGCGATAGCCAGCCGAAGAGCCTAACAGGAGTCACCATCGGTGGAAAACCATATGCAAGGATGCTTCTTGTGATAGGCACAGAAAACCCCAACTGGGTGTCTAACTACAACTTCTCCCGCCAGATCATCGCCAAACTGGAAGAGCGGCACCCTGGGATTACCCGTGGGATCCTCTACGCTTCCGCTGTCTACAATCAGAAGTATTCTCCCCTGGCGATTCTAGTTGAGGTCGGCGGGGTTGATAACACACTGGCTGAGTGCAGGAACAGTATGCAGGCGCTCGCCTGGGCGCTGGCGTCCGTTATAACAGGTAATGATTGAAACAAAAGCCTAACGATTGAAGTGTTATTCACCGCAGAGAGAATACATACATTTTCATACACTAATCGAAGTTCTTCCCGGTTACCCGTCAAATACCTACAGCTTGCTCCCGCCGTTTACGCCTCGTTGCCCAGTATGCTGGCGAGACGGGGCGATCCATGTCGACTTTTTCTTATGTACCTTTAGAAGGATATTTCAGTGTGGAGGAGAATGAGTCTCATTATGGGGTATACTGGCTATGCGAACAGAGTTCTGTAGCACTGGGAACTAAAGGTTGGAGGCTCGTATTTTAGCATTAGGTACAGATGTTCTATTATCTGCAGTTTTCATATGTCTCAAACATATGTTTCCGACTCTCTCTGCCGGATCCTCTGAGGTAGCATTGATGTACAGCCAATATGATGTGGTCTCGTAGGACTCAGATATGGATTACTGACGCATTCAGTGTTCCGATCACTCACACAAGCTACATAATCCAAGCTCATAATCCAAGCTTAGGTGGGGCTCCCTATGCCTCCTAATCACACGAATGATGGATGTACGATGCACTTGCTTCTGAATTCATTCTACTAACTAGCGCAGGTTGCTGCGCCTTAACCTAAGCACGACTTAATGATCCAGCGTTGATGAACTCTATGATACTGTCCAGCCCTGTTTCCGATTACATGAGACCTACCGTAAACTACGTGAAGCTATGTGGAGTTTTCAATGAAGGGGGTGATATTGCCGGAATCAGGTCACTTGGCAAACCCAAATCCGGGCAGTGTACTGACGGCAACTGGTAATTATCTCCCGAACCTAAGAAGGAATTTCCAACATGGTAGCGAAGATGATCGAAATCGGAACTTTAATGTCAGCCTTATATTGGTTATAAAGACAGATTTTTGCAAGACCGGGGAATGGAGGCTAAGGGTTCGTCTTTGAGATCGGGAGTGCCGGTGAAAGGAGTGGGTTAACCGAAACCAGACCACATAGGCGACCTGCGGCAACTGATGCCGAATGGCATCCAGAGAATTTCGATAGACGGAAACAGACACTTAAGTAACTCGGGGGGGAGTTCATCGTGGGTAACAAGCGGAGCGTAAAGTTTATTGCTGTCTTAATGGCTTTGGTCATGCTCTTGGGAGTATGCCCCACAGCCATGCTTGCCCAGGCTCTGTCAGACGTCGGGGGGCATTGGGCTGAAGAGGCGGTCAACCTCTGGGCTGCCAGGGGCATAGTCAAGGGCTACGAAGACGGGACATTTGGCCCTGACAGGTTGATTACCCGGGCGGAATTCGCCGCCTTACTGAACCGCACTTTCGGATTCACCACTCTGTCATCGAGGGAATTCCCTGATGTAGGCGATGACGCGTGGTATGCAGAGGATGTCTCCAAGGCAGCCGGTGCGGGATACATGCAGGGTTACGAAGACGAGAGCTTCAGGCCTGACAACTACATAACCAGGCAGGAAGCAGCCTTGGTGTTTGCCCGTATCTATAACCTGGAGCAAACCGATGAAAGCTACGATTTCATTGATCTTGACAGTATTCCCGATTGGAGTCGGTGGGCTGTGGTTGCCGTGGCCAAGGCCGGTCTGATGCAGGGCTATCCCGACAGAAGCTTTGGGCCCACACGCAATATCTCCAGGGCTGAGACTGTCACGGTGTTGGATAGGCTCGTGGCTGAGATGTTTACGGAAGAGGGCACATACGGCGATGCCGGTGGGACTACTGTCATCGATGGAAACGCCATCATAACAGCTGCTGACGTGACCCTGGTCAACATGCATATCAAGGGCAACCTGCTCATCGCGGAAAGTGTCGGTGAAGGCACGGTTGTATTGGAGGATGTAGTGATTGACGGTGAACTGGATGTGAGCGGAGGAGGCTCCGAGAGCGTCATCCTCGACAGTTCAACGGTAGTTACCCTGACAGTAAGCAAAGAGGGAGTAAGGATCGTCATCCGGGGCAGCAAGGTTGACGAAGCCCGCGTCAAAGCTCCGTCTACCATCGAACAGGATCCTGATGGCGAAGGCATAGAGACACTGATTATCGAAGAGCTCCCTGCGGACGGCCAGGTGGTCTTGTCAGGAGACTTCGGCAATCTGAGCATCAAGACCGAAGCGGGTAAGGTTATCGTCGAGGACGGCCATGCTGATGAGATCATCATAGATGAAACTGCTACTGACGCGGAACTGGTGCTTGATTCCGGGTCATCTGTATCCAACCTCGTGGTAAATGCGCCGGCTACTGTAACAGGAAGCGGAAAGATTGAGAAAGCCATAGTCAACGCCTCGGGTGCCGTGATTGAGCCTGAGCCGGAAGAAGTAGAGCTTGGCGAAGGTGTGAGCGCGATAATAGGTGGCGAGGAAGTTGTGTACATCCCCGAGGAGGATGTGCCGGGAACACCGCCTAGGCCACCAGTAGTTCCTGTAAGTGCTATTAGTGTGGTTGTTGATGGTGATGGAGAAGCAACAATCACCGAACCTAATGGCACACTTCAGCTAAAAGCTATTGTAGAACCTCAAAACGCAAGCAACAAATC
>FZPS01000193.1_pt17 | contig 46521 bp, 41 predicted proteins | sample 1817821 | NCBI WGS metagenome assembly FZPS01 (sample SAMEA104158645, study PRJEB21678) | metagenome | place: Germany | collected 2015-04-21 | reverse complement strand
ACTGCATGTTTTCTTGTATTGAAAGTATGAGGAATTCGTGATATAATAACCATAGATTTAATCTCCCGTGTGAAATTTTTTTGTGGTTACTAAAATTATACACGAGGTTAAATCTTTTTTCAATTTAATTATGGTCTCACATCAATTGTAACACTACAATAATATTATAAAAAAAGTAACTTTCCTTTTGACTTTTAAGTTGAAATAGGGTATAATATAGCAGTCAAGGTGGTATTATGAAATGGACTTTAGGACAATTAGCTAAGATTCAAAACTTTCCTTATCGATTTAAGGAGACATTTTTGTTTAAAGAACACATTCACACGATTGATGATTTAATCGACATTGGTGAGTGTGAAGTTGAAGGTGAATTGTATCGTATTGATTATGATACGTATCGCTTAGAACTAACAATAAAAGTAGAATTAGTGATTGCCTGTGCCCTCACGCTTAACCCAGTAAAATATCCAATGAATATCAAAGTCTCAGAAATCTACAGTACGGTTGACGATAAAGAGTATAATCTGATTGACAAAAACACTATTGATTTATCTGAGATTGTCTGGACGAGCATCATTATTGAAAAACCAATTAAGGTTGTCAGTGAAAATGCTCGACAAATACTGAAAGAGCGCGGGATAAATTTAGATGAAGATGTATCTAAATATTACGACAAGTCATTTCATAAGACCAAGGATTAGGAAAGAGGTGTCAGAATGATAGTTCAACAACGTCGCAACTCAAAAACCAGAGGTCGTAAACGCCGCACGCATTACAAATTAGAAATGCCAGGAATGACTGTTTGTTCTAATTGTGGTGAACTAAAACTAAACCACCGTGTTTGTGGTGAATGTGGGTACTATGATGGAAAACAAGTCATAACTCCGGTTGTTAAAGATGAGGAAGACAAAAAAGAAGAAAAGAAAAAGTAATTAATGAAACGCTCGGTAGAGCGTTTTTCATTTTATCTAAAGATTTGCTAAAGAGGAACAAATACAACAAATTTTTGACGAAAACTTGTCCTAATTAAAAAAGAAAAGTTGATTTATTCATCATTTTTCCATAACTTTCGTATTTTAAAAACTTTATAATATATAATATAAATATCATATGATATAATGAATATACGGAGGGAACTTATGGGAAAATTAAAATGGTTACTTATCGTTGTTTTTATGGTTTTGGTATTTTCCAGTTGCTCACCCAAATATCAAATTTCCTTTAATACGACGGGGGGACAACTATTAGAACCAATTACCAATGTAAAGAAAAATGAGAGTGTTAGACTGCCGATACCGATGAGGGAAGGACATCAATTCCTTGGTTGGTATCAAGATTTATTATATACGATTCCTTTTACTGATGATACTAAAGTTACTGGCAATATAACAATCTATGCCAAGTGGGCGGTAAATAAATATCGGATTAGCTTTGTCTATGATAGTGAAACTAATATTGAACCGATTGAAGTCGATTATGGAGTAATCATTACCGAACCTATTCCCGTCAAAACTGGTCATGAATTTGTTGGCTGGTACAAGGATGAAAACTTAACTCAAAAATTTGTCTTTAATAAAATGCCAGCTACAAATCTCAAACTATATGCTAAATGGAAGCCAATAGAATATGTCATTACTTATGAGACTAACGGTGGTAATCATTTAGATAGTGAAGTTTATCATTACCAAGATCAACTGACGTTGCCGGTTCCAGTTCGTGAAGGATATCAATTTACGGGATGGTACCAAGATCAATCCCTAACAAGTGAGTTTAAAGAACAAACGATGCCTGCTTCTAACCTTACACTTTATGCGGGGTGGAATCCAATAAGGTACTCTGTGACTTGGATTGTGAATGGTTATGCTCCGACAACAGATTATTACAATATTGGTGAAGAATTAATAAAACCACAAGTTTATAAAATAGGCTATGAATTTAAGGGTTGGTATTTTGATCAAGAAGGAACTCTTCCTTTTGACTTAGATACTTGTCCTGCTAGTAATCTGATAATTTATGGACTATTTGAAAAGTTAAACTATAAAATAACTTTTATTAATGATGGGGAAATATATGATGAACTTATACTACCTTATCAAGAATTAGTCGATATTGATGAACCTAATAAAGAAGGTCATACCTTCCTTGGTTGGTATCTTGACCCAGAAATGACAACTGAGTTTAACTTGATAACCCCGCATCATGATATAACGGTCTATGCTGGATGGGGTAAAAATAAATATCAAGTAATCTTTCATGAAAACAATGGTACTGATGTTGAAGATATTGAAGATTATTTTCAAAGTTCATTTTCTTTTCCAATCACTTCAAAAGAAGGTTATGTTTTTTATGGTTGGTATCTAGATCCAGAACTAAAGTTTCCATTTGTTGCGGAACCGATAATTCCTGCTTTTACGTTGCATCTTTACGCCAAGTGGGAACCAAGTAATCATTGGATCTATCAAGTAAGAGAAAACCGAATATCGATTACTGGCTTTATCGGGACTCCTAGTGTTTTAGAAATACCATCGGTAATTAATAATAAAATTGTTTCTCGAATTGAAGAAGAAGCATTCCTCAATTACACATCATTAACTAAGGTCATTATTCCTGATACGGTTACTTATATCGGACGTGCAGCCTTTAAGGACTGCAATAATCTACAAGAAATCATTTTATCGAATAATATTGCTGAAATTACTAAGGAACTTTTTTATGGATGTTCAAGACTTAATAAAATTGACTTGCCACCAATGATTAGATTGATTGGTGATGGTGCTTTCTATGGATGTCTAAACTTGCAGGAAGTACATTTTTCTAATGAACTAGTGGAAATAGGTGAAAATGCATTCCGTAACTGTGAGCAATTAGTCAGTATCAATCTTCCTGTGTCCCTTGAAATTATCAAAAAGGATGCTTTTAATGATTGTTTGTTGTTAAAAAACATTAATGTTCCCGATAAGGTAATTGTATATCAGGATGGTGTGTTTACTAATACTGCTTGGCATCTCGAGCATCCGGATGGAGTTATATATCTTGGTAAAATGGTTTATGGATTTAAAGGAATTATTCCGGTACAGGTAGCTATTCGCCCGGGAACCCTTGGCATCAATCAATATGCTTTTTATAACTCGTCAACCTTGCAATCAGTAATCGTTCCGGATAGCTTAACATACATTGGCGATTACAGTTTTGCTGAGTGTAGGAAGTTGCAGTTTATTATATTTACTGAAGTAGTTCATATTGGAAGCTATGCATTTAAGAATTGTATAAATTTATCTTCGATTACAATTCCAAAAGTCACTAGTACTATCGGAACTGAACCTTTTGCGGGGTGCAGTGAAAATCTTATCATTTATACTACTTATGATAATGTTGATCGTCTCTTAGCCTTGCTAGATAATGATTCACGCGTTCGCTCTTTAGATTTTGATTAAAGCAATTATTTATTGATTGGCAATATTAGTCCTTTTACGTTATAATATAATAACTAAAAGGGTGATTTTATGGGAAAACATATTCCAGTTTTATTAAATGAATCAATTGAAGGATTAAATATCAAAGCTGACGGAATCTACGTCGACTGTACTTTAGGTGGAGGTGGACATTCTAGTGCCATCTTAGCTAAACTTACTACTGGTCATTTATATTCTTTTGATCAAGACCAATATGCAATAAAGGTTGCTGAGGAACGCCTAAAAGAAGTAGGTTCTAATTTTACTATTATAAATAGTAATTTTGAACATATAAAATCTGAACTGCTTAGTCGGGGAATAACCTCAGTTGATGGTATTTTATATGACCTTGGCGTTTCGAGTTTTCAATTTGACATTCCAAGTAGAGGTTTTAGTTATAACTATGATGCTTATTTGGATATGCGAATGAATCAAGAAGCAACTCTTGATGCCTATTACGTAGTCAATAACTATTCAGAGGAAGAACTAAGAAAAATCCTATTCGAATACGGAGAAGAAAAGTTTGCAAGAAATATCGCTAGATTAATTGTAAGAGAAAGGGCCACAAAACCTATTCGAACTACTTTTGAATTGGTAGATATTATTAAAAAAGCATTACCAGCAGCGGTGAAAAGAAATATTGGTCATCCAGCCAAACAAACTTTTCAAGCGCTTCGTATTGAAGTAAATGGTGAGTTAAAGGTATTGAAGAAATCATTGGAAGATGCTTTAGAGTTACTTAATTCTGGAGGTCGGGTGGCAGTTATTAGTTTCCACTCATTAGAAGACCGAATTGTTAAACAAATTTTCAAGAAAAATGTAACTCTGGATTTACCGAAGGGATTACCTTTTATACCTCAAGGATATGAAATTAAATATAGATTAATAAATAATAAGGTTATCGTACCAACTACTCAAGAGGTAGAAGAAAATAACCGATCCCGCACCGCAAAACTAAGAATAATTGAACGTATTTAAATAGAAAAATAAAAAAAGGCGTTAAGCCTTTTTTTGTTATAAGATTTGAATTTTATAAGTAGTTACGAACGATTTATTTGGATCTAATTTAATGAGGTCTTTTTTCTCGTTGAAGTCATGATTGGAGTTATGTTCATCGGCCCAGCCTAACCATGGTTCAATACAGATAAAAGGAGAGTTGATATGATTTGGTGTCCAAATGCCAAGGGTTTTAAAATCTTTAAATGAGAATTTGACCCCCTTTTTAGTTTGATCATTAAATAGATAAACCGCTTTACTTTTAATATTATCAAAAATTAAAGCATCGTTTTCATAGTCTTCATATTTAAGTGGTAAGACCTTTAATTTAGTATATTCACGAGCAATCTTGGTTGGATCTATGGTTCCATTACCTAAAACAGAAGGCACTTTAAAGCTTTGCATTTGGGAAAAAATTATTTGATAATCTTCAAACTTTTCATCCTCAAATAAAGGTACTTTAAAAGCTGGATGTAATCCGAGATTAAAAGGCATTACTTGACCAGAAAGATTTGTTATTTGAATTTGTGAATGAAGGGTATCTTTCTTTAATTCATAACTTACTTCAAAAACAAAATCAAAAGGATACAGTTTTAAAGTATCAGTAGTTGCTTTAAAAGTCAATGATATAAAATTGTCTTTTTGTTCTTTCAAAGTAAATACCTGATCACGAATAAAACCGTGTTTAGTTAGTGGATAGTATTCATCACCAAATTTAGTTTTACCATCAAGTATGACACCGATATTAGGAAATAAATACGGAGCTGTACGACCCCAATATTTTGGATTTCCATCGTGCAGATATTCTACTTGATCCTTTTGGATGGATTTTAATTCGGCCCCTTTTAAAGATATTGTAACTGATAATTGATCATTAAAAATAGTATATAACATTTTCTAGCACCTCTTCGGATGACATTATAACATTTTTAAGTAACTTATTCAAGCCTTAAAAGCAATTGAAAACGATATCTATTTTCATCCGTTTTATCAGTATAAAGTATCTCATTTCTTCATAAATATTAATGATATGGAGTGTTGCTATGTATGTCTTTAAAAAGCGGATTTTTATATTTTATTTAGCAATTTTTCTAGGCGTTTTCGCAATTTTAATACGTCTTTCTTATGTTCAAATCTTTTTGGGAGCTACCTATTATGATCGAGCATTAGACTTGTGGTCGCGAAGTGTGCCAGTCGAAGGTAGAAGAGGTAACATTTATGATAGAAACGGTAATCTAATTGTCGGTAACAGTTTAGCACCGACAGTAGTAGTAATCCCACGGCAAGTGAAAAATAAGGACCAAACGGCCCATACACTCGCCAAAATATTAAAGACCGATTATCAAACAATGCGTAAGCATTTAGATAAGAATGTATCAGTTGAAATATTGAAGCCAGATGGTAAGAAAATATCACTGAATGAGGCAAAAGAAATTGCCTATGCAAAACTTGATGGTGTTTACTTGGCTGGTGATACCATTCGTTATTATCCATATGAACATTATGCAGCCCAAGTAATTGGTATTACAGGTATTGATAATCAAGGCATTACTGGTATCGAATATATTTATGACGAATATTTAAGAGGACTTGGTGGTAGTCTTAATATTTATACTGATGCTCATGGGAATAAGTTTGAAGACTTAAGTGGGTTTTATAAAACTCCAACGACCGGCTTTGATATTTACTTAACGCTTGATCTCGGGATCCAGGTTGCGGTAGAGCGGATTCTTGATTATGCCGTGGCCCGCTATAGCCCGGAGGAAGCAATGGCCCTAGTAATGAATCCTAAAACAAGTGAAATATATGCGATGGCTTCTCGACCAACTTTCAATCCAGGTCATTATCAGGATTATGCTCAAGAAATATATAATCGCAATTTACCAATTTGGAAAAGTTTTGAACCGGGTTCTACTTTTAAAATTGTGACGTTTGCGGCTGGATTAGAAGAAAAAGTCTTTAAATTGACTGATACCTTCCACGATCCGGGTTTTGCTTTAGTGGACGGAGCCCGCCTAAGAGACTGGAAAGCGGGTGGACATGGTACTGAAACATATCTAGAAGTATTACAAAACTCTTGCAACCCAGGATTTGTATCGATTGGATTAAAGTTAGGGAAAGAGAGATTCTTTGATTATGTGGACCGTTTTGGCTTTGGTGAAAAGACAGGTGTTGATTTATTAGGTGAAAGCAAGGGGATTATCTTTAACCCTGATAAGATAGGTCAAGTTGAACTGGCAACATCCGCCTTTGGTCAAGGGATAAGTGTAACTCCAATTCAATTAATGAATGCAGCAGCTGCAGCAGTCAATGGTGGTATCTTACACGAGCCATACATTTTGAAGGGATTTGGTGTTCAAGGTGAGATTCTATATGAACGAGGACCCAAGGAAATAAGAAGAGTAATTAGTGAAGAAACATCAGCACTTGTAGCTAGTTCGCTAGAACATGTTGTTTCATTAGGCACAGGAAGATCAGGATATATTGATGGCTACCGAATAGGTGGTAAAACGGGAACGGCACAAATTGCTCATCAAGGGGTCTATTTGGATGGACAATATATTTTATCCTTTTTAGGAATAGCCCCAATGAATGATCCTCAAGTGATGGTTTATGTTGCTCTAACCAAACCGAAGAATTGTATTCAATATGGTGGAGTGGTAACTGCACCACTGGTTAAAGAAATAATGATGGAGAGTTTTACTTCTTTGGGAATTGAAAAACAAGATGGTGGGATACCATTAAACGCTCGGTGGTATATTGATACAGTATTGCATCCAGTTGAAAATTATGTAGGAATGAAAGTTAAGGGTTTAAGAAGAAATCCATATTATCACTTTATTATTGAAGGAAATGGTGATTATGTAATTGCACAATTACCTGATGCAGGAGAAAAAATAGCTCAAGATGGTTTTGTAATTTTATACACTTAATAAGTAATAGGAAGGGGGATGGAGAAGTGTTAATAACTAAATTGTATCCGAATGCTCGGCATTTGCACTTTGTAACCGGAATAAAAAGCAAGTCATATAATTGCACACCTGGGGATATCTTCGTAGCAATTCCTGGATCTACAGTTGATGGTTTTGATTATGTTGATCAAGCCATTGCCTTAGGAGCAAAAACCATTGTGACGGAAAGAACTGATGCTTTCGAAAGACTTCCCAATTTTAAAGGAAACATAATTATTGTTGATGATGCTAAAAGAGAGTTATCTCGTATCGCAAAACGATTTTATAAGAAGTGGTTGCGTGGTATCACTGTGATTGGTATTACCGGTACTAACGGAAAAACGACTTTATCTACTTTAACCTATCAGTATTTACGAAGTATAAATATCGGTGTTATTTTAATTGGTACAAATGGCAATTATATCAATGATGAATATTATGAAACGGTAAACACAACCCCCAATATTTTAGAAATCTATTCGTTACTTCGCAAGGCCAAAAAAGATCGAAAAAAGATCAAGTACTTGATTATGGAGGTAAGTAGTCAAGCGATAAAGGAAATGAGGGTATTAGGCTTAGAGTTTAATATCGTATTACTGACTAATTTGGGTCGTGATCACTTAGATTACCACAAAACCATTGATGATTATAAATACTCTAAAGGGCTTTTAATAGCCCGAATGAAACAGAAAAAGAATAATTATGTAATTTTAAACCGAGATAGTCCATATTACCGTTTTTATCATCAATTAAGTTTGGCCAATATTAAGACCTTTGGATTATATCAAGCCGATTATCAAGCCGACATTCAGTATGAAAGTTTAGAAGGCACCAAAATTAAACTAAAGATAAATGGAGTACTTTACGATTTGTATACAAAGTTACTTGGTCGCTTTAATGTGTATAATATCCTAGCAATCATCGCAATCTTAGATAGCATTAAACTATTCTCTGAAAATGTAATAAAGTTTTTTGAAAAAGAATTACATATTGATGGTCGTATGGAAGTGTATACTATTTGTAAGCGAAAAGTTATTATTGATTTTGCTCACACACCAGAAGGAATCAAGGAAGTATTGTTGTTTTTAAATAAGGTTAAAGAAAAACGGCTTATTGCGCTTATTGGTTGTGGGGGGGATCGAGATCAAACCAAACGTCCATTGATAGGTGGAATTACCACCGAACTAGCCGATTTAGTATATTTTACTGAGGATAATTCTCGTAATGAACCCACTACGGAAATTATCAACGATATGATAAAAGGTGCAAAAAGTGAGAACTATGTAGTAATCCCAAGCCGGAAAGATGCTATCAAAGCCGCCCTCGGTATTAGTGAGGTTGGCGATATTATCGTTCTTTTAGGTAAAGGACATGAGCCTTATATGATTACCAATAATGTTTATTATCCATATAGTGATAAAGAAGAAGTACTATCCTTTCCCAAGGAGGATTTAAAAAATGACAAACATAATTATTAGTTTTGTAGTTGGAATAGTTGTATCAGTAATTTTATTTATGGTTTTCATTCCATATTTACACCGGTTAAAATTTGGACAAACAATCCGAATTGAGGGACCAAAAGAACATTATAAGAAAAATGGAACCCCAACAATGGGTGGAATTGTAATTATTCTTGGGTCCTTAATAACCTTGTTGGTGACTATTTTTGTTACAAAAGCCTTTGAAATAGAAAGTTTAAAAAATATATTTTTGCTTTTGTTTCCTTTCATTGGCTATGGTTTGTTAGGTTATTTAGATGATTATTTAATTATTGTAAAAAAGAACAATCAAGGGGTAAAACCACGAATAAAATTCATGTTGATGTTAGTACTAGCTGGGATATATTATTACATTTATTTATCCCTTGGAATGCCCAACACCTTAAACATATTTGGCAAGACAATTGACTTAGGATTTTTATATGGTATTTTTATTTTATTATTTATAGCTGCAGTGACTAATGCTGTTAATATTACCGATGGGATTGATGGCTTGGCTGGGGGTCTAATTGTGATCGCTTTAATATCACTCGCTGGGCTTGCCTATTATCAAGATCAAAAACTTACGCTAGCCTTTATCTTATCCCTGATCGCAACCGTTTTAGGTTTTATGATTTTTAATGTCAATCCAGCTAGTATTTTTATGGGAAATACCGGATCATATGCATTAGGAGGTGCCCTAGCAGCAATTGCCATTGTTCTGAAAGTAGAGATGCTGATGCTGGTTATTGGAATCGTCTTTGTTATCGAAACATTAAGTGTCATTATGCAAGTTTATTATTTTAAGATAACCAAAGGTAAGCGCATCTTTAAGATGGCACCACTTCATCATCATTTTGAATTATCAGGTTATAGTGAATGGCAAATAGATTTTATCTTTTGGAGTGTGGGAATCTTCTTTGGGATTATTGGTTTAGTAATGGGGGTTAAACTATTTTAAAGAAAAAGTATTTATTATATGGAATGGGAAAAGGGAATGAGGCAGTTCGTGATTTTTTTAAAAAACATCAAATTAATTATCAAGTGTATATTGATGGGGATGCTTTTCCTGACCCTAAATCCTATGATATCGTAGTAAAGAGTTCGGGAATTAAATTTAATACTGAGTTCTTGAAAATAAATGATAAAAAAGTTGTTAGCGATTTGGAACTTTCGCAGTGGTTTGATGGAAAGCGAAATAAGATTGCGGTTACGGGCACTAACGGAAAAACTACTACCGCAACCTTAATCTATGAGATTCTTTCAAAAGAAATGAAAGTATTACTTGCTGGTAATATTGGAACACCAATATTTTCGGTAATTGAAGAAGAAGGAATTATGGTTGTTGAAGCCTCAAGTTTTATGCTACATAATGTTGAAACTTTCCATCCTAATGTGGCGGTACTCCTCAATATTTTCCCTAATCATCTAGAATATCATCAATCAATTGCCAATTATCTTGAGGATAAATTAAAGATGATTCAAAATACTACTGATGATGATTATATTGTGTATAATGCTGATGATGATTTAATTAGTTTAAATGTTAAGTCATTTAAGGGTAAAAAAATCCCTTTTTCCTTAACGAGAAAAGTAAAGGGAGCATACGTAGATAAAAACACTATATATTATCAAAATGAAAAAATAATTGAAACTAGAGAAATCTTGATTCCTGGTATACACAATATTGCGAATATTCTTGCAAGTATCATCGTTGGGAAGATTTATCGCATCAAATCGAGTTTGATTCGCCAGGCCATCAAGTCTTTTAAAGGAGTTCCACATCGTTTGGAAGTTTTACGAAGCAGAATACCAATCATCAATGATTCAAAGTCGACTAATCCAATTGCCTTGCTTTCTGCTTTAAACTGTTTTCGTGATAAAAGGGTTCTATTAATAGCAGGAGGAAAAGATAAAAATGATGATTTTTCAATTTTACGCTATAATTTGGATAATGTAAAAATAGCACTTTTATATGGTGAGAATAAAGACATTCTAAAATCATTATTTGCAGGTGAGAAAATTGATACTAAGCTCTATCAAACCCTTGATCAAGTGGTTGATAATCTGGAATCACATTTGTCTAAAATTGATTTGATTCTATTTTCACCTGGATCATCTAGTTTGGATCAATACAATAACTTTGAAGAGCGAGGAAATCACTTCAAAGAATTAATGAAGAAATGGTTTATTAGTAATTAATAAATCATTTTTTATGCTTAGTGATAGTTTTAGGCCCATACTTGGTAAATCTTTGTTATAATAAAGGGAGTATAAAAAAGAAAAGGAGATTATCATGAATTGGGAAAAGTTAACTTCAGTTGAGTTTGCTGAAGCAGTTAAAAAAACAGATGTTTGTATTATTGCTTTTGGAGTTTTAGAACGCCACGGAGATCATTTGCCACTAGGTACTGATTATTTGAATGGACACAAAATAGCTTCTATGGCTGCTGAGATAGAAGCAGCTGTTGTTTTTCCGCCCTTTTATTTTGGACAAATATATGAGGCTAAGTGTTTCCCAGGGACAATAACTTTAAAACCAACCCTCTTGATGGATGTGATTCAAGGAGTACTTGATGAGATTGGAAGAAATGGATTTAAAAAGATCATTCTTTATAATGCCCATGGTGGTAATGTCTATTTACTAAAGTATATATGTCAAGCCCAATTAGATAGTAAAAAACCATATCAATTATATTATTATCAAAAAGACTTGAGTGAAGAATATAAAAGTGTTTGTGAGACATCTATTCATGGCCATGCGTGTGAATGTGAAACAAGTGTAACTCTGGCCAATCATCCCGAACTTGTGAAAATGGATAAAATAGATAAAGAAACTACTTATCCGAAAAAAAGATTGACACATCTAAGTGGCCTGTTCAGTGGGCTTAGTTGGTATGCTAATTATCCTGAACATTATGTGGGGAATGCGAATTATGCAACCATTGAGAAAGGTAAAAAATTAGTTGATTATGAAGTGCAAGCTTTGGCTAAGTTCATTAAGTCAGTGAAAGATGATCAAGTATTACATGAATTAAGTAATGATTTCTTTAATAGAGTAGAAAAGGTAACTAAAGGTGAATAAAATGACTGATAAATATTTAAAAGATAGTAATTATGCTAATGCGAAAACTGATGCAAATTATTATGATAGTGCCCTTAAAAGATGGAAAGAAAAAGATGTGAAGGACCGTCAGGTGATTGAAATTAAAAGTGAAGACATAAAACTGTTTGGTGTTGGAGAAGTAGAGTTAGAAAGCAACTTTACTCATCATACACCCCAAAGTATCAAACTTATCACTAATACTGACATTTCAGATATTAGACCACGGCCTCAATCAAAACTTCTAATTTCTTTAAGAAATTATGATTTAACAAAGTTTAACCGATTGGTAGTGTGGGTCTATCCAAAAGCAGTTGGATTTCAAAACTTTTATTTTCACTTTACCCTTTACTATGGTAACGGAAAGATTGAAACCCACATTGATAGCTTAACACCTAATGAATGGAATTTTGTTTGTTGGGAGATTCCAAACGCAAATTTTGAGCAACTAAATCAAATTGGAATGGGTCCAATACTTTTAGGTTGCCCACCGGAAGCCCAGCCAGAATTGGAAGTGTATTTTGATGGTTTAGAATTTCAAGGGGTAGATACTGATTATGATTTTGGGTGGGAATTATCTGAGCGGATTGCCTACTGTCACAGTGGTTACTTTATTGAAGCAGAAAAAGTTGCCTTAACCCAAAAAATAAATAATACTACTTTTTTTGTGATCAATGAAAATGAAGAAGTAGTATATCAAGGTAAAGCGGAAGAACTTGAAACTAATTTGGGACTATATTATAAAATGGATTTTACCGAAGTAAAAACCGAAGGAAACTATTATTTAGTTTGTGATAATCAGAAAACTGGAATGTTTTCCATAAGTAGTAACCCTTATGAGCGTTCGATTTGGAAAAGTATTAATTTTTTAAGAATGCTTCGCTGTGGTGATGATGTTGAGGGAGTTCATAGTCCTTGTCATTTGAATTCTTATACAACTGATAAAGAGGGGCGAATGGTTCCCAACTTTGGTGGCTGGCATGACGCCGGAGATGTTTCTCAATTTGAAATATGCACAGCGGAAATTGCTCATTCATTGCTAGATTTAGCGGAAAGAGTAAAGGAATCAAATCCTAAATTGTATGAAAGACTTCTAGGTGAAGCTCGCTATGGGCTTAATTGGTTACTGCGAACTCGTTTTGGTAATGGAGAAAGAGCTCTAGCTGTACACTATTCTATTTGGCATAAAAACATTATTAAAGGTAAAGATTATATTAATCCTGAGTCTAAACTTCAAAATGTTAGCGAAAATGGCGCCTATGAAAACTTCTTAGCGGCTGGAGCCTTGGCGGTTGCTGCTCGAATGTACCAAAACGATCCAGTATTTGCGGGATGGTGCCTACGCTCAGCCATTGAAGATTTTGCCTTCGGAGTAGAAGGTTATGAGAAAGGATATTTCTCAGTACGATGGGGAGTTGTTCCTGAACCTCAAATTGGTGGAGCAGCTGCCTTAGCTGCGGCTGAATTATATGAATTGATAGGTGATGAGAAGTATTTAGAAATAGGTGCTCGCTTTTCTGAAAAAATCCTAGCATCACAACAATCCACTTATCCGAATTGGAAAAAGCCGTTACGAGGTTTCTTTTATGAAGATAGTAAACATCAGTATCCTTTGACTTACGAACATCGCGGACATGAACAAGATCCAATTCAAGGACTAGCTAGGCTCTTAGAAGTAGCACCGCACCATCAAAATGCTCCGCTATGGGAACAGGGATTGAAACTGTATGCTGAATATATTGAAAGGACTAGTGACGTGTGTGCACCTTTTAATATGTTACCAGCCCAAATATATGATGTAAAAAACATCAAGCTAGAACGTTTTACCATCCCAGCAAGTTTTGGGACAAAAGAAGATGGATTAAGGGATCTTCAAGGTCAAATAAAGACAGGAATACGTTTAGATGAAAACATTTATTTAAGAAGATTTCCAATAGCGGTTCAAAGAAGAGGTTACCATGCTACTCTTTTAAGCAAGACTAAGGCTGTTTCATTAATAGCAAGACTATTCAATAATAATAAGATGCGTCAAATTGCGATAAATCAATTAGAATGGATCTTAGGTAAGAATCCATTTACCTCTTCAACCATGTATGGAGAAGGTTATAACTTTCATCCGCTATATGTAGCTTTCTCACCTCAAATTGTTGGTTCTTTACCAGTTGGTATTAAAACCAAGGATGAACATGATGCTCCATATTGGCCGGTCCAAAACAATGCTGTTTATAAAGAAATATGGGGTCATACAACATGCAAATACTTATGGGTACTTGCTGACTTAATATAAAAGGAGTGTGCTGAATGACTAAAAATAAAGATCAAATTTTAAAGACTACTTCCCTTTCGTTAATTTTAGTTTTACTAATAATGATAGGGTTTTTGATGGTAAAGGTTAATGAGTTACAAGATCAACTCTATAATTTAAATAATGAACTATCTTCAGTTAGAGGAGCAGTTAACTCAATAAATGGTAATATCCGAAGTGAATTTAATAATATCCTTGATGAACTAGAAGAACAAGCTAAAAACTTCTCTAATGTTTCAACAACGATTCTTGATTATGAAGATGGATTTTTAACTGTTAATATAAAGTTTACTTTGAAAGAAATTACAAACGGTAGTATCGTTAAAGTGATTTGTGAAAATACAAAGACTTTAGAGTCCACATCGTTTACTACATCTAATAATGTCGGCAATATTTTTGAGGCAGAACTTAAAGTTAAGTATAACGAAAATTCTTATGATAGTTATAATATTTCTTATGAACTTGAATCAAATGAAGTGAAAAAGACCGAATCAATGATAACACTAAGACCATATAATATGTTATATAATCGTTTTAGTTGTAAGGCTTCGGTTAGATTTGATCATAATTTTGAAGAAGGAGCAGTTTATGATGTTAATATGTTTATCTATAATTATTACTATGGTAATGAAAGGTTAAAAATAAGCAGTGTTGAGTTATTGATTGGTGATGAAATAATTGATCTAACTAGTTTCCTCGAAGATGATGGTGAGGTTGAATATTATACTAACTATGATCAAATCATTGCTCAAATGTTAGATAATGAAGAACATATAGAAACAGGAAATATTAAAATTGTTGATAATCTAGGTTTTACCTATTACTTTTAAATAAAAAACTTTTCAAAAATGACAAAATGTGATAAAATTAAGTATAAATGGAAAAAACTGAAAACGAGTGATTGTATGAAAGTCTTTAATAATGATTGGGACCATCTCTTAGCGGATGAATTTAAAAAGGAATACTATTTAAATTTGCAAAGCTTTCTTGATCAAGAGTATGACAATTATATCGTATACCCTCATCGAGAAAATGTATTTAAAGCTTTTAAATATACCAGTTATCTAGACACCAAAATAGTGATTATTGGCCAAGACCCTTACATTAATCCCAATCAAGCCCATGGCCTTGCTTTTTCAGTAATGAAAGATGCTAAGATACCACCATCCTTACGCAATATTTTTAAAGAAATCGAAAATGATACTGGTGTTAAAAATATTTGTGGCAGTTTGACTAATTGGGCCGAACAGGGTGTACTCCTTTTAAATGCAGTTCTAACAGTTAGACAAGGTCAAATTGGTAGTCATCGTGGCAAGGGATGGGAGACTTTTACCGATAAAGTTATTGAACTTTTAAACCAAAGAGAAGACCCAGTTATTTTTATGCTATGGGGAAATGATGCTAAGAAGAAGATGGATTTGATAACAAACCCGAATCATTTTCTATTGACAGCGGTTCATCCTAGTCCCCAATCAGCCTATAATGGATTCTTTGGTTGTCGACACTTTTCTAAAGCAAATGAGATATTAAAAAGTTTAAATAAAGTGCCAATCGATTGGAGTACCAAATAATAATAGAATAAGGTGTTATTATGAGAGTTTGTTTTGGAGGCTCCTTTAATCCTCCGACTAAAGCGCATCTTGCGATTATTGATTATCTAGCAAAGCGCTATCAAGAAGTAATCATTGTTCCTAATGGCAATAGCTATGAACGAAAAGAATTAATCCCTTTTAAATTAAGGGTGGCAATGCTTAAGTTAATGATTCATGGATATAATAATATTGTTATATCAGACTATGAAATGAAAAATGATGTATTTTTAGGAACGGTAATGATGTTAAGACATTTTAATCATCCATTATTCGTTATTGGTGCTGATAATCTACTAACCATTAAAACTTGGATTAACTATGACGATCTTATTAAAGAAAATCACTTTCTTGTTTTCCCTAGAAATCAAATCGATGCTCAATCCATAATCCAAAATGATTCGTTCTTAAAGCAATATCAAAATCACTTTCAAATTATTACTGATTTTGAACAAATAGAAATATCATCAACTGAATATCGAAATAATTTAAATGAAGACTTACTAACTAAAGAAGTATTAAAATTTATCAAAGAAAATAATTTATACGAGGTGAATTCATGTATCATCAAGAATTCTTAAAAGTGGGGCTAGTTGTTCCAAAAGTTGAAATTGGCAAGCCCTTAGTCAATGCTGAAGAAATAGTAAGAATTATTAATGCGGAAAAGAAAGCCGAAGTAATGCTTTTTCCTGAACTTGCAATTGCTGGGTATAGCATCGGTGATTTAGTATATCATCAACAACTTCAAAAAGAAAATTTGGAGGCTATTGCCTATATTTTAAATAATAATAAATATCATGGCGTCATCATTTGTGGTGCCGCATTGAGTATTAAAGGTCAACTTTATAACTGCGCCTTGGTAATTCAAAAAAATAAAATCTTAGGGATTATTCCCAAACTATACTTCCCGGAAACGAGAGAGTTTATTGAATCGAGATATTTTTCAAGTGGAAAGAACATAATTCCAAATGTGCCGTCCATTAATCTTTTAGGCGAAGATGTGCCAATTGGTAATTTAATTTTCACAACTTATCCACACAATATATCGTTTGCGGTAGAAGTATGCGCCGACTTGTGGTCAATTCGAAATTTAAACGAAAACTATTATCTGAATGGCGCTCAAATAGTCTTTAATCTATCTGCTAGTTCATTTAATATCGGCAAAGGAAAGCACCGCCGTACGTTAACGGAAAATGCCAGTTTAAAAGGCAGTGGTGCTTATGTTTATGTATCAAGCGGAGTGACAGAATCAAGTAGTAATGTTTTATTTTCAGGTCATGCCATTGTTTCAACTTGCGGTGAAACTAGTTTAGATGAACAAAACTTTAATTTTGATTCAGTTGTCTATTATGATGATTTAGATATTGAGCGTATTCGCTATAATAGAAATGTAAATTGCTATTTAAGAAATAATGTGCTCCAAAACTATCGAGAAATCGTGTGGGAGTTAAAAGAAACTAACGATTATCAATTTGAAAAACCAATTGACAAGGAACCATTTGTGCCAAAGACTACTGAAGAACTAGATATGATTTCAAAAGTTCAAATGGCTTCTGTCTATAAGCGTTTGTTACACGTTAATACTGAAAAAGTGATTTTAGGTGTGAGTGGCGGATTAGATTCGACTCTAGCTTTACTTTCACTTGTTAGAATGTGTGATACTTACGGTTTAGAGCGTAAAAATATCATAGGGGTGACAATGCCTGCTTTGGCTACTACTAGTGAATCAAAAAATCGGGCTACTCAACTAATGGAAAAACTAAATGTGACGGCCTATGAAATCCCAATTAAAGAAGAAGTATTAAATCAACTCCATCTTATTAATCATGATGGTCAAACTAAAGATATTACTTATGAAAATGCCCAAGCTCGCTACCGTACTATGCTACTATTAAATTTAGCTAATAAAGAAAAAGGAATCGTCATTGGAACTTCTGATATGAGCGAAATAGCTTTAGGATGGTCTACTTTTGGTGGAGATCAATTTGCGATGTATGGTATTAATGCTGGTCTTCCAAAAACTCTAGTTAAGCGAATGGTAGCTTATTACTACGATATTTATCCGGAAGTAAAAGATATCTTGGGTGATATTATCGCTGCTCCAATCACCCCAGAGTTAACTGATAAAGACCAAAATACAGAAGCGGTTTTAGGCGATTATCAAATTAATGATTTCATTCTATTCCAACACTTAAACTGCGGTGCAACTCATTCGAAAATTAAATTTTTACTAGGAGTTGTGTTTGGTTTAAACTCAAAGGAAAGCGAAAGATATATTGAGAACTTTAATCGCCGCTTCAAAATGGGACAATATAAACGTTTGTCAAGTCCAGAATCAGTAAAGGTACTATCAATTTCCTTAACTAATACTGATTATCGCTTGCCAGGAGATATTAAGTAAAATACTTTTCACTTTACAAAAAATAATGAATATTGTATAATATGATAAATTGATGAAGAGGAGGAGTAGAAATACTCGATCATCATAAGAGAGAAGCCGGTTGGTGAAAGGCTTTATGATTGGTATTTTGAAGGTCGCCTCGGAGATGGTGAAGGGAAATAATAGTACTTTCACTCGTGTCCTAGCGTTAATGGGATTAAGTGCAAAGAAAGTAAAACCTAACTATAGTTAGGGTATTTGATTTCTTTGAATAAAGGTGGTACCGCGAATTTTCAAGTTCGTCCTTTAAGGATGGACTTTTTTTATTTTTTAAGACAACGAAAGGAGTATTATTATGAAGCGAAAAGAAATGGCCCCAAAGTACAATTTTAAAGAAGTTGAGAAAGGGAAGTATAAATATTGGATTGACCAAGGTTTTTTCACTAGTGGTGATATTAATAAAAGACCTTATACTATTGTGATTCCACCACCAAATGTTACTGGAAAACTTCATTTGGGTCATGCTTGGGATACGACCCTTCAAGATATTATTATCAGAAGAAAGCGAATGCAAGGTTACGATGCCTTATATTTGCCTGGAATGGACCATGCAGGTATTGCAACTCAAGCAAAAATTGATGAAAAACTAAGAAACCAAGGAATTAGCCGCTATGATTTAGGTCGTGAAGGTTTCTTGAAAGTAGCTTGGGAATGGAAAGAAGAATATGCTGACTTTATCCGTTCACAATGGGCTACGCTTGGTTTATCACTTGATTATACGAAAGAAAGATTTACCCTTGATGAGGGTCTTAATAAAGCCGTTAATAAAGTATTTATTAAACTTTATGAGGAAGGTCTAATCTATCGTGGTGAACGAATTATCAATTGGGATGTTGAAGCAAAGACTGCCCTATCTAATATTGAAGTTGAATATAATGATATTGAAGGCGGTTACTATCACTTCGTTTATCCATTTGTTGACGGTGATGGTGGTATCGAAATAGTAACTACCAGACCAGAAACAATGTTTGGTGATACAGCAATAATGGTTCATCCGGATGATGAACGCTACCAAAAATATATTGGTAAAAAAGTTTATATCCCGGGAACAGACCGAGCCATTCCGATTATTAGTGATGAATATGTTGATCGTGAGTTTGGAACAGGAGCAGTTAAGGTAACTCCAGCACATGACCCTAATGACTTTGAAGTTGGAGTTCGTCATCAACTTAATTTTATCATTTGTATGAATGAAGATGGAACTATGAACGAATATGCTGGCAAATATCAAGGCCTAGATCGTTTCGAGTGCCGTAGACAAGTTACAAATGATTTAAAAGAGTTGGGTCTATGTACTGAAGTTGAAAAAATGATCCATTCAGTCGGTCACTCTGAGCGAACTGGGGTTGTTGTTGAACCACGACTTTCTAAACAATGGTTTGTTAAAATGGAACCACTCGCTAAAGCAGTAATTGAGATGCAAGCAACCGATGGGGCAGTAAATTTTGTTCCAGAACGTTTTGAAAAAACATTCACCAATTGGCTTGAAAACATTCAAGATTGGTGTATTTCTCGTCAATTATGGTGGGGTCATCGTATCCCTGCCTGGTATAAAGGTGAAGAAGTATATGTTGGTGAACAATGTCCTGGTGAAGGATGGGTTCAAGATGAAGACGTCCTTGATACTTGGTTCTCTAGTGCACTTTGGCCGTTTTCAACTCTTGGATGGCCGAATACGGAGGACCCACTGTTAAAACGATATTTCCCAACTAATACTTTAGTTACGGGCTATGATATTATTTTCTTCTGGGTTACCCGAATGGTATTCCAATCTAAGCATTTCATGGGAGAACGACCATTTGAACATGTTTTAATCCATGGTTTAATTCGTGATGAACAAGGTCGCAAAATGAGTAAATCACTTGGAAATGGTATTGACCCTATGGATCTAGTTGATTCTTATGGTTGTGATGCATTGCGTTATTTCTTAACGACTAATTCATCTCCAGGTCAAGACTTACGATATTCAGAGGAAAAGATGGGAGCTGCTTGGAACTATATTAATAAGATTTGGAACATCTCTCGCTTCATTCAAATGAATCTTGATAACCATGATTATCAAGATGAACCTTTAAATTTAGAAATATTAAACGACATTGACAAGTGGATTTTAAATAAGTTAAATTATGTAATTGAAAATGCTGATGAATGCTACGAGAAATTTGAATTTGGTGAAGCAGCAAAATTAATCTACAACTTTGTTTGGAATGATTTTGCTTCTTGGTATGTTGAACTTACCAAAGTAACTTTCACTGAAGGCAGTAAGGAACAAAAAACTAATGTATGTGCTTTATTAAAGTATTTGTTAAATGCTGTATTAAAACTATTACATCCATTCATGCCGTTTGTTACTGAAGAAATATATCAAATTTTCAATGAAGGTTCAATTTGTGTGGCACCGTGGCCGACTGTTCTTAGCTTCGATAAGGATGTAAAACGATTAGAACTAGTTGATGTTTTACTTAACATCATCACAGCAGTAAGAAATATTAGAGCTGAAAAAAATGTTCCATTAAGCAAAAAGATCAATGTTTTAATTGAAACAAAAGAAGCAGAAGTTCAAGCATTCTTACATGACCATTTGTCGTATTTAGCTCGCTTTTTGAATTTTGATCATTTAGAAATTAAAGAAGATATTGACAAAAACAATGTGATTTCCGCTGTTATTGAACGAGCCATAATTGTAATTCCTGCTGAAAATTTAATTAATATTGAAGAAGAATTGGCGCGTCTAGAAAAAGAAAAAGTACGACTTGAAAAAGAAGTTGAACGTTCAACTAAAATGCTAGGTAATCCATCCTTTAGAGAAAAAGCGCCAGCCGATAAGGTGGCTGCGGAAGAAGAAAAGTTAGCTAAATATCAAATTCAATTAACTGAAGTAATTAGATTGATTGAAGATTTAAAGAAAAAATAGGTAAATGATTATGTATTTAGAAACAATGACCGAATTCTTGAATTTTGTTGAAAGTCAACGCCGCTTATCCAAGAAATATTCACTTGAAAAAATGTATTATTACTGTCAATTATTTGACCATCCAGAAAATGACTTTCGTTCAATCCATATCGGTGGTACTAATGGTAAGGGGTCAGTAGTTGCTTATATGCGTCATATTTTAAAAGAAAGTGGATACAAGGTTGCTACTTACACCTCGCCATACGTCGTTTGTTTTAATGAACGAATTACCTTTGATGGAAAATACATAAGTGATGAGGATTGTCTTAAGTATGCCAATATAATCTTGAGTAAATATCCTCAGATTGAAAAAGAAGGGTATGAATTCCCAAGCTTCTTTGAATTTATTACTTTACTAGCATTCTTATATTTTAGGGATTGTGAGGATTTAGATTTTGCCTTGATTGAAGTTGGTTTAGGTGGTTTGCTTGATGCAACCAATGTCATTACTCCACTTCTCAGTATTATTACAACTATTTCATTTGATCATATGAATGTACTAGGTAATACTTTGGCTGAGATTGCTGAGAATAAGTTAGGAATTGTAAAACCCGGAATTCCTCTTATCAGTGGAATCAAAGATGATAAATTACGTAAACAGTTTGTAAAACACACGAAAAAGAAAAAAACATCAGTAACTTTTACTGACTTCGATCAAATTAAAGTTGAAAAGATGGACCTACATGGTAGTATCTTTGCGTATAAAAATGAAACACCATATGTAATTAAGATGCTAGGTGCTCATCAAATCGAAAACGCTGCTCTTGCTTTAGAAGCGATAAAATATCTAAATGAAAATGGAATCATTGATGCACCTGATAATGTTATTAGAAATGGTTTAGAAAAGACTTCATGGCCAGGAAGAGCAGAAATTGTTCACAGAGATCCATTGATAATTCTCGATGGCGGTCATAACTTAGATGGCATAACACGGATGTGTGAGTTTATTAATTCCTTTAAAAAGAATCATTATGTCCGTGGAGTGTTTGCTGTGGCGGCTGATAAAGATAAAGAAGTGATGATTAAAAAGATTGATGATACTTTTGATGAAATTATCTTTACAGAGTTTAGTTATAAACGAAGTGATCATGCTTATCATCTCTATGAGCTTTCTAATCATCCAAAGAAACAATATCATGATGATATTAAAACAATTATTGATAAGGTTATAGAAGAACCAAAACCAATAAATGTGTTTTTAGGAAGTCTTTACTTTGTAAGTGAAGTTAGACAACTACTAAAAGATTTTAACAAATAATCTACTAGGCTTGTAATTTAGATTTACAAGCCTTTTTTCAACAAAAAAGATTGATTTTATTTAGTAATATGATATTGGTGATATTGTGAAAAAACATTCATTTGATTTTCCAGGAATAATAATAGGCATTGTTATTGGTTTAATATTTGGTTTTTTAATTAATTCAAGGTTAAGGGAGCCATTATTATCGACAAATGTCTCATTGAATGACACGAGTTCCGTATATTTGTTACAAGTTAATAAAACAACTAACCCCGAAGTAGTTGCTTCATTTTGTGATGATTTGCGTAGAAGTGGTTTGAAACCAGTTTATGTAAGAGAGGGATCTTATTACTATGTGTATACAGCTATTGCAAAAGAGGAAGAAGATTTAGCTTTAGAAAAAACAGTATTAGATCAGTTACAAATTTCTTATGTTGTGAAGGTTCAATCGCTTAATAACTATCCAAATAATATAATTGGCGAAGACGAATTTGATTTTTGGAATCAAGGCGTGAAAAATTTTTTGTTGGCACTCTCTGATAAGAATTTCACTATTAACAATGAATACTTAAATAATCCCATCAATGCAGAATTTCATAAAAATTTAATATATTTAAATGCTTTAGTTCAAAATGGTTCGAAAGAAGCAAAAAACTATCTCCTCCTCGAAACATATAAATTGATAGTTGAAAACTTAAGTTAGGAGGAATTAAGTGTTATTAAGAGATGTGCCATACTTTGAAAGACCACGAGAAAAAGCATTAAAATATGGAGTTAAGAGTTTATCAAATCAAGAACTCCTTGCAATCATTTTAAGAACAGGGACTAAATCAGAGTCTGTGTTAACCTTAGCAAATAAAATATTATATAAACTAGAATCAATCAGCGATTTAAATGATCTTACGTTAAATGAGTTAATGAGTATTAAAGGAATAGGAATTGCTAAAGCACTTGAAATAAAAGCAGCTATCGAATTTGGAATTCGGATTATAAGAGATGAACAAGATCATGAACAAGTCTTGAGTCCCTCAGCTGTATATGAATTATTAAAAGATGAAATGCGACTATTGAAGCAAGAACATCTTTATGCACTATACTTAAATATTAAAGGAAAACTTATATCCAAAAAAGTCATCACTAAAGGAACAACTAATATGACATTCATTGATGACAAAGAGATTATTAAATGGGCATGTAAGCATTCTGCTTCAGCCATTATCATTAGCCATAATCATCCAAGTGGTGATCCTACACCTAGTATGGAGGATTTAAGGGCCACCGAGAAATTAATAAAATCAACTAGATTAGTTGATATCCCCTTGCTTGATCATATTATCATTGGAAAATCTTATTATAGCATTCGTCAGAAAACCTCACTCTTTAGTCATAAATAGGGTTTGTCTAACGTAAAATGTTTTAGGTGATAATATGAATAAATATCATAAGCATCTAAAAAAATATCATCAACTTGTTAACAAACGAAATAAAAAAGAAAATAAAAAGACGTATTTTGATTATCTGTTAACGAGGATTTTTGTTAGTTCAGTTATCATTTTACTGTTTGTTTCGATTGATTTTTTAAACATTAGTTCTTTTAATAGTAAAGTAATTAATGCGAAATTATCAGAACAAACAAACATATTTAAATACGTGAATTTTTTTAATGGAACTTTCGGTTCTTTTTTTCCAATTGAAAAAAGTGAGCCTGTCTTTAGTTCAGATGTTTATGATTATGTTGCTTATAACAATAAAGTTAATGAAATTACTAACTATTCCTTTGAGGGGGTTGTTAATCTAGTAGAAGGAATCGTTATGAAGATTAGTAGAAATGAAAATAACTATTATGAAGTTATGATTAAGGGTGCTGACTCTTATGATTATGTTTATTCCAATTTAATAGGAATTGATGTATCGATTTATCAATATGTAACTAAAGATAAAATTATCGGTAGAGCCCCGAAGGTCAACAACATTTACCGTTTCAACCTACAAATTGTGAAAGATCAAGTCTATTATGATTTTTACGACCAATGTCAAGATTAAGATTCATTATTCATTAATAATCTTTATCATCTTATCATTGTTTTTAGGACAATTAAAATATGTTCTAATCTTTTTAACAATTGTCCTTCTTCATGAAGGAGGACATATTTTTGCGTTGTTGTTGTTTAAAGGTGAACTACAAAAAATTACCCTTACTGTTGTTGGTGGGATTATTGACGTCAATGACTATAAATTGAACAATCTTCAAAACTTAATTGTTAGCCTTAGTGGTATAACCATCAATGTTCTAATAATTCTTATAATTAAAAATATTTACATCGATAGTGCTATAAAAGAGGTTATCCTGTCTTATAATAAGTTAATGATAGCTTTTAACTTATTACCAATCTACCCCCTTGATGGTTTTAGAATCATTGAGGTTTTTTTAAATATGGTATTTGATTATGAGTACGCTCAAGATCTAAGTACAATCGTCTCATCTTTTTTTCTAATACTCATTTGTATGTATGGTATGATTTCCAAAAGTGGCGCCATAATAATAATTAGCATCTTTCTTTTCCTAAAAATGTTAGAACGAAGGAAAGTTTTGAAATTTTCTAGGATCCGTCATAATGCATATAATATTGCATTGATCAGACGATTAAATCGGTAATAATAGGATTTTAAAACATAGTTGTTTCGTTTGCAATATAATGGAAAAAATGGTATAATCATCAATGTAGTGTAAATCACTGTAATAAAATATTTTAGAAAGGATAGTAAATTAATGAGCAAATTTGTTTATTTATTTAACGAAGGAAATGCAGGAATGCGTAATCTCCTTGGTGGTAAAGGTGCCAATTTAGCCGAAATGACCAGTTTGGGATTACCTGTACCTCAAGGATTTACTGTTACAACTGAGGCATGTACAAAGTATTACACTGATGGTAAAACTTTAACTGACGACGTTGTTAATCAAATTTTTGAGGGCATTACTAGCCTTGAAAACCTTTATGGTAAAAAGTTTGGCGACGCTGAAAATCCTTTGTTAGTATCTGTACGTAGTGGTGCTCGTGCATCAATGCCTGGGATGATGGACACCATTTTAAATCTTGGTTTAAATGATATTGCTGTTGAAGGCTTAGCTCGTTTAACCGATAACCCTAGATTTGCCTATGACTCATATCGTCGCTTTATTCAAATGTTTGCTGACGTAGTTATGGAAATTGACAAATCAAACTTCGAAGAACTATTCGACGCTCAAAAAGAAAAGCGAGGAGTTAAAGAAGATACTGAATTAGACGCTGATGATCTAAAAATTATCGTCGCTCAATTTAAGAAAAAATATGCGGAATTAAAAGGCGAAGAATTCCCTCAAGATCCAAGAGAACAATTATTAGAAGCTGTAAAAGCTGTATTCCGTTCTTGGGACAACCCACGTGCTAACGTTTATCGTCGTTTAAACAACATTCCTTACGAATGGGGAACTGCAGTAAACGTTCAAGTGATGGTATTTGGTAACATGGGATTAGATTCAGGTACTGGTGTTGCATTCTCTCGTAACCCATCTAATGGAGAAAATGAATTATACGGAGAATATCTATTCAACGCTCAAGGTGAAGACGTTGTTGCTGGTATTAGAACACCAGAGCCTATCGCTAACTTGAAAAAAGCAAATCCTGCTATCTATGAAGAATTCGCGCAAATCGCTGAGAAACTTGAAAAACACTATCGCGATATGCAAGATATGGAATTCACCATTGAAAGAGGTAAATTATTTATTTTACAAACTCGTAATGGTAAGAGAACAGCTCAAGCTGCCTTACGTATTGCTATTGATTTAGTTAAAGAAGGCTTATTAACTGAAGAAGAAGCTATTCTAAAAGTTGAACCTAAATCACTAGACGCTTTATTACACCCTCAATTTGATGCAAAAGCAATTAAGAAAGCAACTCCAATTGCTAAAGGTCTTAATGCATCACCAGGTGCTGCAGCAGGTAAAGTTGTCTTTACAGCTGAAAGAGCAAAAGTACTTAGTGCTGATGGCTCTCCAGTAATCTTGGTTCGCCAAGAAACAAGTCCTGAAGATATTGAAGGAATGGTAGTAGCTAGAGGTATCGTTACTGCTCGCGGTGGTATGACAAGTCACGCAGCCGTTGTTGCTCGTGGTATGGGTACATGCTGTGTTGCTGGTTGTGGCGAACTTCACATTAATGAAGAACAACGTTTCTTCGAATGTAAAGGTAAGAGATATAACGAAGGCGATTGGATTAGTATCGATGGCGGTACTGGATTCATCTATGGCGAAAAAATTGACACTGTAGAAGCTGACGTTAGTGGCGACTTTGCAACTTTAATGGAATGGGCTGATAAATATCGTGCTCTAAGCATTCGTACAAATGCTGACAATCCAAAAGATGCAGAAACAGCTATCAGATTCGGTGCTGAAGGTATCGGATTATGCCGTACTGAACATATGTTCTTTGAATCAGATCGTATTTTCGCAATGCGTCAAATGATCGTTGCTAAGAACGTTGAAGAACGTCGCAAGGCTCTTGCTAAATTATTACCAATTCAACGTAAAGACTTTGAAGAAATCTATCGTGTTCTAAAAGGCTTGCCTGTTACTATTCGTTACTTAGACCCACCTCTACATGAATTCTTACCTCACACTAAAGAAGAAATTACTGAATTAGCTGAAGATTTAGGAATCACTTATGAAGAGTTAAAAGCAACTATTGATGAACTTCATGAGTTCAACCCAATGCTTGGACACCGTGGATGCCGTCTTTCAGTAACTTATCCAGAGATTGCTGAAATGCAAACTCGTGCTGTTATTGAAGCAGCAATTAACGTAACTAAAGAAGGTAATTTCACAGTTAAACCTGAAATTATGATTCCATTAGTTGGTGAAGTTAAAGAATTAGAATACATCAAAAAAATAGTTGATGAAACTGCTAAGAAAGTAATGGAAGAACAAGGCCTAACATTAGAATATAAAGTTGGTACTATGATTGAAATTCCTCGTGCATGTTTAACAGCCGATGAAATTGCTGAAAAAGCTGATTTCTTCAGTTTTGGTACTAACGACCTTACTCAAATGACTTTCGGATTCAGCCGTGATGACGCTGGTAAATTCTTAGAAGATTACTATGACAAGAAAGTATTTGCAATGGATCCGTTTGCTCATGTTGACCGTAAAGGTGTTGGTCAATTAATGAAAACAGCGATCGAATTAGGTCGTTCAGTTAAACCTGACCTTAAATTAGGTATTTGTGGTGAGCATGGTGGAGATCCATACTCAATCGAATTCTGTCATGAAATTGGTTTAGATTACGTTTCTTGTTCACCATTCCGCGTTCCAATTGCTCGTTTAGCAGCAGCACACGCTAATATCTTAAACAAGAGAAAATAAGTAAAAAATCGCTAACGTCAAGTTAGCGATTTTAATTTTAAGATTAATTTATTTTTTAAATAAACAAAGAGTTGTTTTTACCGATGCTCTTCACATTGTATAAAGCAGTATCAGCATCAACAATTAGTTTCTCGAATGTACGATCATCATGTTCTTTGGTGACTGTACCACCAATACTAATGGTAACATTTGCTCCTGGTCTGAGTCCAGGATTTTTGATACCTAAATTATAGACGGCTTGTCTTGCGTCTTCCGCAATCTCTCGAATTTCTGCTTCTGAAAGATTGAAGAATACAACCAGGAACTCTTCACCACCATAACGGAAGATATTATCCGTATATGGTGCAATAACTTCTTTAATAGTCTCAGAAATTTTTATGAGAGCTTGGTCACCTTCTATATGATTATAATAATCATTAAAGTCTTTAAAGTTATCAATATCTATCATTAACACACCAACAGGTATATTATTTTTGATATTGTAGTTACATTTCTCAGATAAACTTTCTAAGAAATGACGATTATAATAACTGGTTAAACTATCAGTTATAGATTTTTTCTGGAGTTTACTATTTAAATTATAGAGTTCTTTATTTTCCTCCATAATATTTTTTCTCTCATAATAGTCTTTTTCTTTTTGGAAGTATAAGAAGAGGGAAGCTAAAATCGCAAATAAGGCAAAGACTGTAGGATTGAGATAATCATTTTCCAACGTAGTAAAACTCGAGAAAATAATAGGTACTAAAATATATGTCAAGAAAGATAAGGCAATAGTAGTAATACTTACAACCGGTTTAAAGAGTGGGATTGTTCCAAAAATCAATAGACCGATCATATATGATATAACTATATTGGAAGGTGATGAATTAATAAAGGTAATAAAGACCGACCAAAACAAGATAATAGCATATGGTAAGAATGATAAAACTCTGAGGATTCTATAAGTCAGTCTAAAATATTTTTTGATAATTGAATAAGAAGCGATAATTAGTACCAACGCAATCAAAAGAAATAGATATGCTATAATTAAATAAGTCGATTGTTTTGAGATATTAAAATCCATTAAAAAAGCATTTATTAGAAATCCAATTAAAAAAATTAAAGCAATTGCAATCCCAATCAGCGACAGTTTAAGACCCCTACGCAGGTTTATCATGGTATTTTCTTTATGAAAATCCGTATAATCGACTTGCTTTTTGGGAGTTTGGGCTTGGTACAAAGAATCACCCCCCTTTTTAAATTATTAGTGCTTTAATTATTATAGCACTTGATAAAGTCTTTTTCTACAAAAACGTTAATAATTTGTAAATAATTGTTAATCATTTTCAGAAACATCACAAAATAAATATCAAGTATTTTATAGGGATTTTAAGGTATAATAATTTTTAAGCAGGCAGTACAAAAAAATAATCACAAATAAGAAAATAATATTTTTTATTGCTTGCTTTTTATTATCAATTGATGTATAATATGTATGTTGCAAAAGTCGAGGCAACCGCTCAGAACAGGTTTAAAGTATCTTATGATCACCTTGATGGCGTGTCTTAGTTTATATGAGGAGGTGCAAACGATGTACGCAATTTTCGAAACTGGCGGTAAACAATATCGAGTTGAAGTTGGTCAAACACTTTATATTGAAAAACTCGATAAAGAAGTTGGCGAAAAGGTTGTTTTTGACCGTGTCCTACTTGTTGGTGATACTGTAGGTAGTCCTTTTGTTGAAGGTGCTAGCGTTGAGGCTGTTGTTGACAAACAAGGTAAACAAAAGAAAATTATTGTTTATAAATACAAGCCTAAGAAAAGCTACCACAAAAAACAAGGTCACCGTCAACCGTATACAAAGGTTACAGTAACCGCTATTAATCAATAATGATAAAAGCAAAATTCACTAAAACCGATGATCATTTTACTAATCTTGAAATAAGTGGTCATGCTGAGTATGCTGAATACGGCAAGGATATTGTCTGTAGCGCAGTGACTGCGGCATTTTCTACAACAATTAATTTAATTGATCGTATAGGTTTTAGATATCAGTTACAACAAAATGATGGTTATATCAATCTTAATGTTGCTGCAACCGACAAGATGATTGATCTAATCTTAGAAAATCTTTTCGATGTTTTAAAATCAATCGAAGAAGATTATCCCAAAAATGTGAAAGTTATTCTCAAAAAATAGGAGGTGGCGTAATGCTAAAATTTAATTTGCAATTTTTTGCATCTAAAAAAGGTGTCGGTTCTACTAGAAACGGCCGTGATTCAATTGGTCGAAGATTAGGTGCTAAATTAGCTGATGGTCAATTTGCCACTACTGGTTCTATTATTTATCGTCAAAGAGGAACTAAAGTTCATCCTGGAAACAATGTTGGTATTGGTTCAGATGATACATTATTTGCTCTTATCGACGGTATTGTTAAATATGAACGTAAAGGTAAAAGCAAAACTCAAGCTTCAGTATATCCAGTTGAATAATACCGTGATGCATTAAAGCACTTGATTTAAGGTTTTTTATCCTTGATAGAGTGCTTTTTATAATATTTAATGCATAATAGTAGATAATATAAATATCTAAATGGTATTATTTAGAATGATAAAAGGTGGTAATCAATATGTTTATTGATAGTGTAAAAATATATGTAAAAGCCGGCAAGGGCGGCGATGGAATCGTTGCCTTTCGTCGAGAAAAATACGTTCCTAAAGGTGGACCTGCTGGTGGTAATGGCGGTCGTGGTGGAAGTGTTATCTTTGTTGGTGACAGCAATTTAACAACTTTATTAGATTTACATTACCGAAAACACATCATCGCTGGTGATGGTCAAAATGGAATGAGCAAAAATAAATTTGGTCGAGATGGTGAAGATATTATTATCAAAGTTCCCCTAGGTACAACTGTTACTGATTTGGATCGTGGGGTAGTAATCGCTGATGTCACAACTGATGGACAACAAATTGTCATTGCTAGTGGTGGCAAGGGTGGAAAAGGAAATGCAGCATTTGCAACCCCGAGGGTTCCTGCACCTTATATCTTTGAAAAAGGTGATCCAGGTGAAGAGTTTAACTTAAAGTTAGACTTGAAAGTTTTAGCTGATGTTGGCTTAGTCGGCTTTCCAAGTGTCGGTAAGTCAACACTGATATCGGTGATTTCTGAAGCTAAACCTAAAATCGCCGATTATCCGTTCACTACTTTAAAACCAAATTTAGGCGTTGTTCAAGCACCCGATGGACGCAGTTTTGTGGTAGCGGATTTACCAGGATTAATTGAAGGAGCTCATTTAGGGGCTGGTTTAGGTATAGAATTCTTAAAGCATATTGAAAGAACCCGAGTCATCGTTCATATCGTTGATATGGGGTCCCTTGATGGTCGTGATCCATATCAAGACTACTTAACCATTAATAAGGAATTAGAAAGTTATGATATGGAGTTATTAGAACGACCACAAATTATTGTCGCTAATAAGATGGACTTACCAGAATCTGAAGAAAATCTAAAAAGATTTAAAGAATTAGTAAAAGAAGAAGTTATTCCAATCTCTGCAGCAACCAAAGAAAATATTTCAACATTGTTGTATAAGATAGCCGATACGCTTGATGAAGTACGAGCTCAAGAGCCTAAATTAAAAATCAATGAACAACTGGTGGAATATACTTATCAAGAACCAGAAGCTGATTTTACTATCACTCGTGATGAAGATGGAGTCTTCAATGTCACTGGACCGACTATTAAAAAGTTATTTGATCGAACCGATTTCAATTTTGAAGAAAATGCAAAACTGTTTGCCAGACGCATCCGCAACCTAGGAGTTGACGCAAAACTCAGAGAGTTAGGAGTTAAAACTGGCGATATTGTTCGCATTTTCGATTATGAATTCGAGTTCATTGAATAAAATATAAAAAATTTAAAATAAGGAGATTTTATTCTTGTGAGAAGAAAAGATACTCAAAAAGTTGCATTAACAGGTATTCTAATTGCTTTAATTGCAATTATGACATTTATTCCATTCATAGGCTACATTAATATAGGTTTTGTTACCTTAACTACCATTTTTGTACCTGTGATTATCGGTATTATCTATTTAAAAGATATTCGTTATTCGTTAGTGTTGGGCTTAGCCTTCGGGTTTTTAAGTTTCTTAAAAGCATTAGTTAAACCCGAAACATTACTCGACCCATTTTTCGTTAATCCATTAGTCTCAATTGTTCCAAGAATATTGATGGCTGTGGTTGGTCATTATGTTTATGTTGCATTTTCACGCCAAAGCAATAAATGGCTAACCTATAGTGTAACTGCCCTTTTAACTACTGTGGCCAATACTGTTTTTGTCCTTGGATCGCTATTGTTATTCTATTTTAACGATATTAATACTATTGCTGTTGAAAATGAATTTGCATCAAGTGCATGGTCTTATATCTTACTGATAATTACCACAGGATCAATTTTTGAATTTATTAGTTCAGTTGTTCTGACAATCATTGTAATGAGAGCAACCGACTACTTTATTGAACGATATGAACACTAATATAAGAGGTTTCTAAAGAACTAAGTTCTTTGGAAATCTCTTTTTTTGTCTTAAAAATTCTTCATTCTTTGATAAAATATGATATAATAATTTCTAGGTGAAGAATATGTATCAAAAAATTGATAAAAGCAAATACACGCCAATGATGCGTCAATACTTAACGATTAAAGAAGACTATCCTGACACTCTCGTTTTTTTTCGCTTAGGCGACTTTTATGAGATGTTTTTTAATGATGCCATTGTCGCTAGCCGCGAATTAGAAATTGTCTTAACAGGTAGGGATGCCGGCACAGAAGAACGAGTTCCTATGTGTGGAGTGCCTTTTCATAGTGTTGATTCATACATTGATCGTTTGACTGAAAAAGGATATAAAGTAGCGATTGTGGAACAACTAGAAGAACCAAGTAATAAAAAGATTGTATTACGAGATGTCGTGCGAGTTATCACTCCTGGTACCGTCGTTGACGAAAAAGCTCTCGGAGAAAAGGATATTGTATATTTAGCAAGCCTTGAAAAAGATAGTTTCGGATACAGTTTATCTTATGTTGATTTATCAACCGGATTAACATATGCTACTAGTTTTCCTTTAAATGAAGAACTGGTGATTAATGAGGTAATCAAACTTCAAATTAAAGAAATTGTTGTTTCTTCAAGCTTTGATTTACTTAAATTCACTATTCTTAAAAATAACTATGGAGTTTTATTCTCCGTATGTGATGAAACAAAGATTGACCCTTATCTTAGCGTCTTGATTAATAAACTACCAGCGCTTGAATTTTCAAGTGCTCAGAGACTACTTGCATATGTTGTTAAAACACAAAAACGGGTATTGATCCACCTTCAAAAATTCAATCACTATGATAGTAGTGATTATCTAAAGATGGATTTAAATTGTGTCCGTAATCTTGAATTGATTGAATCAATTCGCAGTAAAAACAAGAAGAATAGCTTATTCTATGTCTTAGACCAATGCGTAACCGCAATGGGATCGCGATACTTGAAAAAGAGTATCTTATATCCGTTGTTTGATCAAGAAAAGATTATTAATCGACAAATAGTTATTAAGAGTTTAATTAATTCTTATCTGATAGCCAATAATTTAATAGAAGCGTTAGCTAGTGTTTACGACTTAGAGCGGATTATTGGTCGGATAAGTTATGGTAATTTAAGTCCCAAGGACTTATTGATGTTAAAGAAATCTTTAAGTGTTTTACCAATTATTAAAGAAAATCTTTTTACTTTAGATAACGATGTTTGTCGTCATTACGCTAATCAAATATCTGATTTTAGTGAGCTGACCTTTTTATTAGAACAAAGTATTAGAGAAGATGCCCCATATTATATTCGTGATGGTGGCATTATAAAAAGTGGCTACAATAAAGAATTTGATGAATTAAAAAATATTAGTTCTAAAAACAAAGAATTTTTAGTAAACTTAGAAATCCGTGAACGAGAACGTACTGGTATTAAAAACTTAAAAGTTGGTTACAACAAAGTCTTTGGATACTTCATTGAAGTTACCAAATCAAATATTCCACTGATAAAAAAAGAATTTGGCTACATTAGAAAACAAACTCTAAGTAATGCCGAACGTTATATAACCGAAGAATTAAAAGAACGTGAAGTTTTAATTTTAAGAGCAGATGAAAAAGCTCTTGAATTAGAACAATCATTATTCAATGAAATTAGAGACATTTGTAAAGGCTATACAAGTGAACTCCAAAAGACGGCTTTAATCATTAGTGAACTTGATATGCTACTAGCTCTTAGTATTGTAGCAAAAAAGAATAATTTTGTCTGCCCTACTTTTGGTGATTCGGTAGATGTTATTGATGGTTGGCACCCAGTACTAGCTCATTTTAGTAAAGAACCAGTCATTCCTAATGATTTAAAGATGACCGATGATGATCAAATAATCGTCATTACCGGTCCGAACATGAGTGGAAAAAGTACTTATATGCGTCAAAATGCTTTACTGGTTATTATGGCTCAAATGGGATCTTTTGTTCCTGCCGTCAGTTGCACCCTTCCAATCTTTGATCAAATATTTACTAGGATTGGATCAAGTGATGATATCACGAGTGGTGAATCAACTTTTATGGTTGAAATGCTAGAAGTTAATTTTGCATTAAAGAACGCCACTGAAAATAGTCTAATTTTACTTGATGAAGTTGGCAGAGGAACTGCCACCTTTGATGGAATGGCTTTAGCCCAAGCAATTCTTGAATATATTCACAACCATACTAAAGCCAAAACCTTATTTTCAACCCATTATCATGAATTAACTATTTTGGAGGATGACTTGAAAGGTCTCAAGAACGTTCACGTGGATGCTCGTAGCGAAAATGACACAATAATCTTTTTCCATAAAGTATTACCAGGCCCAAGTGATGAAAGTTATGGTATTAATGTTGCGAAACTTGCTGAGTTACCTGATCAAATCATTCATCGCGCCAATGATATTCTTATTAAGATTGAACAACAAAATGGCTATGAGAAAAAGGTTTTATCACCATCTACTTATCAAGAACCGAAAATTATCAAAGAGGTTCCGGAAAATGTTAAAGTGGTAATTGATGCTTTAAATGAACTTGATGTTGATAATCTCAAACCACTGGATGCGCTAATGTTTTTAGCTAAAATAAAGGAGAAATTATAGATGAGTATTATAAAACTTCCTCCCCATCTTGCAAATATGATTGCTGCTGGAGAAGTGGTTGATCGCCCACTAAGTGTTGTTAAAGAATTAGTTGAAAACAGTATTGATGCTGGAAGCACTAGTATTAAGGTTCAACTAGTTGAAAGCGGGATTACTAAAATCACTGTCATTGATAATGGCAGTGGAATCGACCAAAGTGAAATGCTAATTGCTTTTCAATCACATGCTACCAGTAAAATTAAAACCGCGGAAGACCTATTTAAAATTGGCTCCCTTGGCTTTAGAGGGGAAGCCCTGCCATCGATTGCTGCGGTTAGTGTAGTAACTATGACCTCAAGCACTACTGGAAATGAGGGGTATTTCTATACTTTAAAAGCTGGTGAAGTAGTTGATGAAGGTCCTACGCAAATGACTAAAGGCACTAAAGTAGAAGTAGAAAAATTATTTTTCAATACACCTGCTCGTTATAAACACTTGGGTTCAACCTATCAAGAATTGAGTTTAATAACTGACTATTTATATAAATGTGCTTTATCACATCCTAATATTGCATTTACCCTAACTAATAACGATAAAATTCTCTTTAATACGAGCGGCAAGAATGATATAATTGAAACGATGGGAGAAGCTTTTGGTTTAGAAACTGTCAATAATGTCTTTTATTTTGAGGGGAAAAATTCGCTTTATAAAATATACGGTTACACCTCAAATAATCAAGTATTTCGCTCTCATAAAAATAACATTACTGTCATTTTAAATGGCCGTGTTATCCGAAACTCGGGACTCATCTATGCTGTTAGTGAAAGTTATAAATCGATCATACCAATCGGTAAATATCCGATAACGGTTTTATATATTGAAAGTGATTTGACATTGGTTGATGTTAATATTCATCCTTCTAAATTAGAAGTGCGCCTAACCGATGAAACAACTTTGAAAAATTTAATCACTGATACAATTAAAAAGGTTCTTTATAACCGACCGCTAATCGAACAAAGAACGGAAAATGTAAATCAAGATTATTTTAGACAAGAAACTTTTCCAGATGATGTAGAGCTAGTATCTAACGAAAAAGAGGAGGAAGAAATTCTTGATACCGAAGAAGTAAAAGAAGTAGTAAAACAAGAAGAGTTTTCATTTTCTGATTTTTGGGATGCTTATCCCGATAGCACAACGGTTATTAAAGAAGAACCAATAGTGATTGAACCGGAAAAACCAGTAATTGAACCAAAAGTTAAGTATGAACAAACTGAAATAAATAAGACCTCATTTTTTGAGAGTTTAGATTATTTAGGACAATACAATCAAACCTATTTATTGATGCAAGGTGGTACAGATCTTTATCTGATCGATCAACACGCAGCAATGGAACGGGTTATGTATGAAAAAATACGAAAAAGTTTCTCAAATGTCACAAACGATTTTTATGATTTGTTAATTCCGTTTCAATTGGAGTTTTCAGTTTCTGAAGCTTTACTTATTATAAGCAAAATGGATGAAATCAAATCTTTAGGAATTGTTATTGAAGAGTTTGGAAATACTGCTTTTATCGTACGCAGTATTCCAATATGGATTCCCAATGGATTAGAAAATGAGTTTGTTTCTGATATTATCAATCATATAATTAATAACCGGGAAACCGGAAAAGCTAAAATGTATGACAGTTTAGCAAAAAGTTTAAGTTGTAAAGAGTCAATTAAAGCTAATATGCATATTGATCGGGAAGAAGTAAAGAAACTAATGAGTGATTTAGATCGCTGTGAAATGCCTTATACCTGTCCTCATGGAAGACCAACTCTAGTTAAATTTACGCTTTATGAAATTGAAAAAATGTTTAAACGGGTGATTTAATGAAAAAGGTTATTATTATTACCGGTCCTACGGCAGTTGGGAAAACTAAACTATCAATAAAACTTGCTCATCTGCTAAAAACCGAAATTATTAGTGGCGATGCCTATCAGATTTATCGTAATATGAATATTGGCACCGCAAAACCAACTATGGCTGAGCGTGAGGGCATAATACATCATCTTATGGACATCATTGATCCGAGTGAATCATATTCAGTTGCTGATTATCAAGCCCAAGTTAGATCAAAGATTGATGATTTGACGAGTCGAAATCTTATCCCCTTAATTGTTGGGGGTAGCGGACTTTATATAGATTCAGTAATCTTTGATTATCAATTCAATGCTCCATCGAGAAATCAGGAGATTGAATCGAGATTTTCAGGTTTGGATAATGAAAGTTTGCATCAGCACTTAGCATCAATAGATGCAGAAGCTGCTCGAAATATTCATCCTAACAACCGAAAACGGGTCTTGAGAGCGATTGAACTTGCTGATAGTGGTTATAACTACCACCATAACAAAGATCGAACCAAACGCTTATATCAGGCTTTAATCTTCTTTTTAAATGATGACCGTACTACTCTTTATCAACAAATAAATGCTCGCGTGGATGAAATGATGAAGCAAGGCCTCTTAGAAGAAGCCGAAAAGATTTTTCATCAACCTTTGTCTATTCAAGCTGCTAAAACAATGGGATACCAAGAATTATTTCCTTACTTTAAAGGTGAGATAACTTTAGAAGAAGCGGTTGATCAAATCAAAAAGAATACTAGACGCTATGCTAAGAGACAGTTAACATGGTTTAGAAATCGTGACGATGTTATCCAGGTAATGATAAATCGAGAAAATTTTGATGAAACGATAAATTTTGTCTATCAAAAATCACTAAGCTTTATTAAAGGAGAGAAACTATGAGGAAGATATCAATTTTATGTCTGTTGCTAGCAATGATGTTTCTAGGTGGATGTCAAGAGAAAGAAGTTCTTGTTGAAGAAGAAATAACGATAAATATGTATTATGGTGATCAGATTGATATACATGAGTATTTAGAAAATTTAGATTCTTTCTACTTTGACAATAATCAAAAAATAGAAGAACTAACAGCCGGGAATCATGAATTATATCTCCATTATCGCTTGAAAAACGATAATACCCCTTATAAACAATTATTTAAAATTAATGTGAAGGCGGTGAATTTAGGATACAATATGGAAACAAAAACAATTAACAAAGGTAATTATCAAATATTTAACAATGAATTAGAAGCTGGTGTCTTAGAAAACTTAGATTATGTCAATAATAGTTTAGTCTTAAGAGATAATCAGATTCAAGGTAGTGTTACGACGCCGATTTATGAGGCTCCATTATTTAGTACCATAGTTGCTTCTTGGAATGCTCTTACTGATTCTAATAACAATATTGAATTAATGGTGAGAGTTCGTGTAGATGGTGCTTGGAGTAATTATTTTTCATATCGAGCATGGTCTAAGAACAAAATAAACTATACAATTGATACAAAAGATCAATTGGCTAGAATATCCATAGATATGATTGATATTTTAGATGGCAAGTATGCTGATGCTTTTCAAATCAAAGTATTTTTAAGAAGAGACAACTTGGAAATTAGTTCTCCAATTTTAAAAATGTTTTCGGTGGCCCTTGATTTGAAAGATGAATCAACTTTTGTTTGTGAAGATGATTATTATCAGGTAGTTGATATTCCTAAAATCACCCAAATGGATGAACCAGGAATCGGTAACATCATTTGTAGTCCAACTTCAACCACCATGATGTTAAATTATCTTGGTATTGATATCACTAAAGGTGATTTCGCGAGAATGGCTCGTGATAATCGTAGTAGTACAATTTACGGTAATTGGACTTATAATGTTGCTGCTGCTGGTGAATTAGGAGTTAATGCCTATGTCGCTAAAATTACTATGGAAGAATTGAAAGCTTTTATCGCATCAAATCAAGCAGTAGTAGTAAGTATTAGATCGACCAATTCCAATCCGCTGACTGGAGCTCCTCAACAATATCCAAGTGGTCACTTAATGGTTGTTAAAGGATTTACCATTATTGATGGAGTTGAATATGTAGTAGTTAATGATCCAGCTGATCCTAATGTGGAAAATGTTGAGCATTTGTATCGAGTAAATGAGTTAAATAATACCTGGAAAGGTTACTCATATATTATTTATAAATAGAAAAACAATAACGAAAGAAGGTAAATTATGAAAAGAAAATTTTTATTATCTTTTTTACTGATTGCATCTTTAATACTACTTGGTGGATGTCAAGATCGCACAAAACAACCAGATGTTGATATTAACTTCAGTGTTTCACCAAATGGTGGTGGGGAAGTTAAAGCAAATTATGATGATTTTAAACTAAATGATGGGGTTGTTTTAACCGCTATTCCTAAAGAAGGTTATATTTTCAAGAACTGGACCGAAGATGGAAATGAAATAAGTACTAATGAAGTATACAAATTTCGCGCTTTAACTAATCGAACACTGGTAGCTAACTTTGTTGAGAGTTTCAACTTAGAAGTTAAATTTGATCCTACTGAAGAAGCCGGAAAAATCGAAGCAGAAAAAGCTTATGAAAAAAATACCGAAATTACCATTAAAGCAACCGCAAGTTATGGATATGAATTTGTTAAATGGGTTGATGAAAATGGTAATGAAGTAAGTAAAGATAAAAACTATACCTTTACCATCACAAATGACACAGTATTAACGGCTGTTTTTGAAAAGGTTAGTCCAACTGAATCTTCACAAATCATTACTTTTGTTGTTATAGTTGTGTTGATTGCTGGTGGAATCGCTTTAACATTAGCTCTAAAGAAGAAGCGAAAAGTAACTGCTGGAAATAAAACATCAGAATAAACCACTTGAAGCCTAGTTTATGCTAGGCTTTTAAATTTGCTTATTATATAATTTTTGATTTTTAATATAATTATATAGGTGAGCATAATGAGAAAAGTTATTGGTTTAATAATAGTAGCTATAATTTCCTTAACTAAAACAGTGGATCATCAAGCCACGATAAATGATGTATCGGCCCGTAGTGCAATCCTAATGGATGCAGGAAGTGGTAGGGTGATGTTTCAAAAAAATATTCACGAAAGACTTCTTACTGCCAGTATTGCCAAGATTATGACCGCAATCACCGCAATCGAACATCTAGATTTGGAACGTGAAATTACCGTAACCAAAGATGTTTTAAAAGCCCATGGTTCTAGTATATATTTAGAAATAGGTGATCGGATTAAGATAATAGACCTCTTATATGGCTTAATGTTAAGAAGTGGTAATGATGCCGCTTTGATGATTGCTTTAAGTTACAATGGTAATGAAAGTGACTTTGTCAGGCTAATGAATGAAAAAGCAAAGCAATTGAAGATGACCAATTCGACATTTGAAAATCCTTCAGGACTTGATGAAACTACCAAAAATTATTCAACGGCTTATGATATGGCTGTATTAATGCGTTACGCTCTACAAAATACAACCTTTAGGATGATTATCAGTACAAAACATTATGTAGCCAAAACAGCAAGTGGAAAAATATTAGATTTTTATAATAAACATCGTTTAGTTTGTGAGCATCCACAGGTAACTGGGGGCAAAACAGGTTATACCAAACTTGCTGGAAGAACCCTCGTTACCAGCTTTCAAAATAAGGGAATGGAAGTAATTGTAGTTACCTTTGATGCTGGAGGGGATTGGAATATTCATAAATCCCTTGCCAATTATGCTTTTGAGAATTTTAAGAATGAACTAATTATTAGTAGACGTCATTTTAAGCTGGCAACATGTCTATATAGTTTTGACTTTTTTCTGGAAAGAGATGTTTACCTACCTTTAAAAGAAGGTGATGAAGTTTATTTAGGTTTATATCTTAAACCTGAAAGTAAGAAGAATAAAGGGCTTATAGGGCAACTTAATGTATATTTAAACAATGAATTAATCTTAAGGGTGCCGGTATATCAATAATGCTAAATATCATTTGGGTTGTTTTAATACTATCTGGTATTCTATATAGTATATTCACTGGAAATACTAATCAAATCGGTGAAATAATATTAAACTCATCACTGGATGCCTTTAATCTATTCTTTAAGGTAGCTCTTTTACTAATTTTTTGGAATGGGATGTTTCAAATTGCAATCAATAGCGGGATGATAAAAAGAGTTAGCAAAATATTAAAGCCCATACTAGTAAAACTTTTTCCTGAAATTCCTTATGAAAGTGAAATATTTGAGTATATCTCAGCAGCAATTATTGCTAATGTATTGGGTCTTGCTGCTGCAGCAACCCCGCTGGGCCTTAAAGCGATTGAAGAGATGCAAAAAATAAATACCGATAAAAGAAAAGCATCAAGATCAATGATTACTCTCTTGTTACTTAATATTAGTAGTTTAACGCTTTTTCCTTCAACAATCATTAGTTTAATGCATTCATTTAATAGTAAATCAACTAACACCTTATATCTGTTATTGTTTGTCACTACTAGTATCGGAACAATTTTTGCGATTATGCTTGATAAGGTATTTGCTTGGTTTTATTCAAGGAGGGAAAAAGAATGATTGCGATTGTCATTTATGTAACGATAATATTAGTCTATTCTCTTTTTAAGAAAGTTGATGCTTATGAGTCTTTTAATCAAGGAGCAAAAGAAGGTTTAAAAGTATGCGTTAATATCTTTCCGCCTCTCTTAGCCTTCATCGTGTCAGTCAATATTTTTATGAAATCAGGAATTACAGATGCACTTGGAAGTCTATTTTCCAACAAACTAGTACCACCAGAAATCCTATTACAAGGTTTTATAAGGCCGTTATCAGGAAATTCATCCTTAGTTTTAATGACTAAAATATATGAAACCTATGGTGTCGATAGTTTGTTTGGTAAAATGGCTACCCTTATTCAGGGTACCAGTGACACTACTTTATATATTGTTTCGTTTTATTTAGGAACAGTTTCCATTAAAGATAGTAAGTATGCTATAAAAGCTGGTCTTCTGATAAATCTTTTTACTTTCATTATGGCTATTGTAATTTGTTTGATATTATTCGATTAAATGCGCATAATTCGTGCGCATTTTTATCTTAACTCTTTTTAGTTGTTAAGAAGGGCTGTTTTTTGGTATAATATTATAGGTGAATTATATGATTAGATTACAAAAAATTATTGCTGATGCTGGAGTAGCTTCGAGAAGAAAAGCCGAAGAGTTGATCTTAGCAGGGCGGGTAAAGGTTAATGGTGAGGTTGTCACCGAATTAGGTTATAAAGCAAGTCCCAAAGATATCATTATGGTTGATGACAAGGTGGTAAGCAAACAAGAAAAGAAATATTATTGTTTATATAAGCCACGGGGTGTTATTTCTTCGGTAAGTGATCCGTTAAATAGAAAAACCATAATTGATTTATTAGATGAAGATCTTAAATCTTATCGGTTATATCCCGTAGGACGTTTAGATTATGATACCAAAGGTATCATCCTTTTAACTAATGATGGAGAGTTTATGAATTTAATGGTAGGACCTCAAAGCGGAGTTCAAAAACAATATTTGGCTCGCCTTGATGGTATTATTGACAAAAAGACATTAGCCACTCTTGAAAAAGGTATTGTGATTGAGGGACAAAAAACACTTCCTTGTATAGCGAGAAGAGTATCAGTAGATCGAAAACATCGTTCTAGTTTGGTTGATATAACCTTAACTGAAGGGAAATATCATCAAGTGAAGAAGATGTTTGAAGCGGTTGGCTTCCCGGTTAAGAGACTAACTAGAGTTCGCTTTGGATGTGTTGAAATTGGAACAATGAGTGAAGGATCATATCGCCCCCTTACCATTCATGAAATAAAAACGTTAAGAGTGCTTGCTCTAGAGGATAAGATAATAAAACGCCCTAGATAGTCATATACAGGTCATTTTATAGCATTTGAGTGGATAATTACCCACACAATCAAAATTCAAACGCTGTAATAAGGGTTGGTAGAAAGGACAGGTAGTATGTTTTTATATTTTGCTTGGGAATTCGAATTAATAAAATGGTTACAAGAGCATAGTAATAAAATAACTGATTTCTTTTTTAACGCAGCTTCATTATTTGGAGAAGAAATTATTCTAATAATGGTGGTGGCAGTTGTTTACTGGTGTATCAGTAAAAGACGTGGCGAATATATTGCTTTTTCACTTATGACATCAATCGCCTTGAATGCCATATTGAAAAATATATTCTTAGCTAAACGGCCATTTGAATATGAAGGGTATGGGATTATTAATAAACGTCCCGCAACCGCAACCGGAACATCATTCCCGAGTGGTCATACGCAATCTGCATCAACCGCTTTTACTTCGCTATACCTAGCATTTAAGAAAAAGTGGATGTTGTACTTTGCGATTATCATAACCATTTTAGTTGCCTTATCACGGATTAATTTAGGGGTTCATTTTGTAACAGATGTTGTTGTAGGTGGTATTCTTGGAGTGGTTTTTGCTATCGGAGCTTACAAACTCTTTAACACTTTTGAAAAACAGAAGTTTTTAATCTATTTAATTATTATCCTATTCTTAATACCGGTGTTAATTATCATCGATGATAAAGCAATTTATATGGGGGCTGGTCTCTACATTGGTTATGTCAGTGGTATCTTTGTGGAAAATAAGTATATCAATTTCACAACTGAAAGTACCCTTTTAGAAAAGATAATTCGTGTTTTATTAGGCGTGGTATTGCTTTTTGGTTTAAAAGAAGGTTTAAAATTAATCTTTCCAGAGCAAAATCTATTCCACATGATTAGATATGGTTTAATTAGTTTTGTTGGGATAGGCCTCTATCCTGTTACTTTTAAATACATCAACAAAGGTTTATTGAAAATGAGCAAACGGGAAGTCTAATCCCGTTTTTTTCTTTCAAAATAGTTAAAAATAAATAATCATTTAAAAATTACTAATATATTAATAATGAACTTATTTAAAAGGGGGGGAGTAAGTAAACAATGTTTGATATCTTATTGGCGATTACCATTACGTTAATAGTTACTGTTATAGTATACTTATTAATAAGAAAAGCGGTAAAAGCCCGCGCAAAATGTGACTTTGTGACATTAGGATTTATCATTTGGTTTATCCTATTGTTGACAATAGGATTAACTCTCTTGTATGTTGGATTGTTCCTATAATGTTACAATAATGTAAAATAATATTGCCTGCCTAAAGTAGGTGCTTAATGCAAATTAAGTACCTACCGAAGCAGGAATTTTTATTATAAATATACTCATCACTTGTATTTTTGACTATATTTATGTATAATAATAATGGTGATATTAATGAACGGACTTAAAAATATTGATAAAATAATCATCCCGACTGATATTATTCTTGACTTAGTAGACATCTATAAATACATTGGAAAAAATGATGACTATTATAATCGAGTTGAGAATAATTATGATATCATTTTAGAACAAACGATTGAACGTGATACTTACTTTTTAGCTAGTCTAGCTGACTTAGATCTATCAGACACAAGAATGAGATTAATTATTACTAAGAATTCGAAACCTAGAACAAAAGAAGAGGCCATTCTTGCAAATATTAAAGAGGTAGTAAAGGTTATTCATCGAAACTCTTCAGAATACATCTTTAATTCAAGTGATCTCCTAGCTATTGCAAATAAGATTTATGACAAAAACAGCGTAAAGTTTGCTAGTGAAAAGCGATCGCGTAAGACGCCGCTCGCAAGCCAAGCGTTAAGAAGTAAAAGAGTTGTATTTGATGAGATGGTAGATGAATACTCTCTTTTAATTGAGAAAGAGATACATGAGCGAATTTTCTTATCTACGATGTTTTTTGTTGACTTTATTAATTATCAACCTTTTACTGATAAGAATGAAATAACTAGCTATTTGGCTCTCTATTACTTATTACTCAGATGCAATGTCGATGTTTTTAAATATATTAGTTTTTTTGAAAGTTGGTTTGAGGTAAAAGATGAATTTCAAAAGCAACTCATAGCAGCAAGTTTTAACTGGGAGGAAGGTTTTCCTCAAGTGTTAGGTTTGTTTAGGGTAATTTTGAAAATGATCAAATCCAGCTATCATCGCTTAGAAGACTTTATAAAAGAATATTATTATGAAGAGAAAATAAATAAAGCAGATAATGTTGAAAATACTATTTATAAATTGCCAAACATTTTTTCAAAAGAAGATATTAAGATGATTCACCCTTATATTAGTGAATCAACAATTAATCGTACTCTAGCCAAACTACGAGATGAAAATAAAATTCGTCCACTTGGAAGAGGACGAAGCGCCAAATGGTGTAAAATCATCGAAGAAGATGATTTTGAACATATTTTTAGAGGATAATCAAATGAAACCTATATCGAACTATCATACTCATATTTACTTATGTAAGCATGCTACTGGTACAGTAAGAGACTATGTAGAAAAAGCTATAAGCTTAGATTATCAAGTGATTGGTATTTCAGATCACGGTCCAATTAACGAAGAATTAAAAAAACAGTTTTATACTAGACGGATGGATATGAAAGAATATCAAAATATTTACTTGAAGGATCTAGTACAATTAAAAGAAGAATATAGAGATAAAATAACCCTTCTAGGAGCACTTGAAATTGAATTCTTTGATGAGATGGTAACTCACTATCCCAAATTCATCAATGAACTTGACTATTTAATTTTAGGACAACACTATCTAAAGGTTGATGGTAAGTATACAAGTGTTTATCGAGGCATGACCCCGAAAAACATAAAGATCTATACTGATACCGTATTAAAAGCATTTGCCTCTGGATACTTTAAAATATTGGCTCATCCAGAAATATTCACTATGAGTTATCCAAAATGGGATGAACATTGTGAACAGGCAACGCAAAGAATAATTGAAGGTGCTAAAAAATATAATATTATCTTAGAAGTCAATGCCAATGGAATGCGACTTAATAGAGCGGCTTTAACTAAAGATAATAAGTTCACCAATTCATATCCACATTTAAATTTTTGGCAATCTGTGGCCAAGACTGATTTGCCGGTAATTGTTAATGATGATGCTCATGCAGTGGAACATCTTTGTGATCAAGCCACTTTTAGAGCTTATGATTTTGCGAGAGAACTTGGACTGAATATTATTCAAAAAATACAGCTTTGATTAAATAACTTGAATTGATAATTACCCACAAAAACAAAACTCAAACGCTGTGACAAGGCTTATGGACAACCCCTTAAAAAGGGGTTTTTTGTTTTGGGAAAGTCGTGAATTTATTTTAGCGAAGTGATGAGAAAGATTAAAATAAAATAAGGTGTGTGTAGTGAAAGTCCTAAATTTTCAGATTGTTAAAATGCAGATGGAGGACTCTAAAATATTTGAAGCTAGCCCCCTCAAAAATCAGGGCTTATGTGATAATTTGAGTTAACAACTATCCACGAAAAACAATTTCAAGCGCTATAAAACGGCTTGTTTTTATGATTCTATAGTTAAAATAAGATATTTTTTCTTAAGCTTTAGTCTTTCATGTGGTCTAGAGATGATAAACAGAACAAGTGAAAACAATATTCAAA
>FZPS01000032.1_pt116 | contig 46610 bp, 51 predicted proteins | sample 1817821 | NCBI WGS metagenome assembly FZPS01 (sample SAMEA104158645, study PRJEB21678) | metagenome | place: Germany | collected 2015-04-21 | reverse complement strand
CCTGAAATGTGGATCAGTCCATCTGTTGTCTTGGCAATAGGATTAAGCTGAAAACCCAGCTGCTCGCTATCTTCTATTGGTGGTTCCTCAACTGGCTCAGTTTCTTCCGGTACCGGATCTGGCGTTGAGTCAGGTTTTGGTTCTTCTTTTGGTTTAGTTTCCTCTTCGGGCTTCTCTTCTTGGGGCGGCTGTTTCGGGTTGGAAGGTTTTTGGGGTTTCTTCGGTTCGTTCTTGGGGCCCGGTTCTTCTTTTGCCTTTTCAGGCTGCTCCTGTTTCTCTTTCGGCTTATCTTCAGGTTCCTTGTGGGAGTTATTTTCCTTTTCAGAACTTGGTTCTTCCCCTGATTCTTCTTGTTCTGCTTCTGGATCTTCCTTTTGGGGTTCGGTTATGTCGGCCGTCAAGTTTTCTTCTTGTGTAGGGGTAGGATCTGTGAGCTCTGGAGGCTCTGAAACTTGCCTTTTACAGCCCGTCATCAATACCAGAATTAGTACCAGCAGCAAAGCAGTAACTCTTTTTTTCAAAACTCATTCACACCCTTTTTATTTCCTTGGTACTTCTGCCACCTCTTTTTTGCAGCAAGTGCGTCCAGATCCTGCTGCGCCTCTTCAAAAGTCTTGCGCCAGGGCAGGGTTCTTACGCCTTTCCAGCTTTGTGTGTGGGGTTTTTGGTAGCGAGCTTTGTACGCGTCATGTCCTATACCGGGCATCACTTTGTAAATCCATCCGCGGTCGTCTATGTACACGGTCGGCATAACTAATTACTCCTTTCTTTGGTTGATAAAAAAGTGGGCGAGTCTTCGGCCCGCCCAGAGGAGGAAAAGAGAAAAGGAGGAGTTTCGTTAATTTAATTATACTGACCAAGTACCGCGTTGTATGGAAAACCGCAGCTGCTGTGGCGTTAAAAGATGATTTCTGTGCTGTAACCTATTTCCGTTAACGCATCTACAATACAGTTTTGTGCATTCACCTCAGCTCTGCGAATCTTGTCCGGATCACCGGTCGATATTGCTGCACCAAGCCGGATTAAGCTCCTTCGCACATATTCTGCTTTTTGAGCTATTCTAAATTGAACTATTTTGTTGTCGTCGATGGTCATCATAATACTCCCCCCTTTAGCTTGGGCTTAGTTAGGTTGATATGTGCGGGGCAGAGGTTACTGCCCCTGTCTACACTGTAAAATTTGAGCGTCAGTTCAACTATGTCCTTGTCAAAAGCATAGCGTGCCGGCACCAGTATTCTTTTGTCTATCTGAATCGCCAGCTCTGAAGTAGGTGCGATGATCAGGGCCCGGGTTGGTTGCTTCTCGTTTATATGCGCTATTGTTTCCTCGGCAGAAGCCTCATCACGCGGTGCGTAGATCGAGTACACATTATCTCTGTAGATATACGCTGAAACCGGGCTTCTGGCAGTAAGTTCGTATTCTATATTCCCCTGGCAGGTAAGGCAGGAGAGAATAAAATAGTTGGTAGCCAATAGGCGTTTTATAACATCGGCCGACAGGCGCACCGGATCAGGTACAGAAAGCAGCTCTGCTGATCTCGGACTGATCGTATAGAAGCGATCGCAGAGCTTGTTTTGTTCGTTGAGCATCTCGTATCTGTTGACAAAGCCGTATTTTGTAAGCTTTATAAGGCGTGTTGCCCCTATTCTGCTCTTTAACAGGAAAAGATGCTCAAGCAGCTGGCTGCGGTTTAGAACTACGTGTCTGTAAAGCAGCCTCGCAAGCTCAACATCTTCTCTAATAAAAAAACTCTGATCTATTGTCTGTGGGGCGGGATTTGCATGTCTTATTATGACTCCTTCATTGAATTTGGTTTTGTTCATTGGTGCCACACCCCATTAAGCTTGATTTACAAGCCTTTTGATCCTGCCGAAAATGTAGCGCTTTTCAATGTTAACGGATTGGATAAAAACCAGTACCTGGTCCCCTACTTTCGGGTTATAGTAAGCCGGATGCTTAACTACACCTGTCACTCCAGGCTCAAAGGTAATAAAAAAGCCGGCTCCGGAATCCAGTATGCCGGTAATCGTAGCAAGGTATGAGTTGCGCGGACTGTACTTATTTGGTACGTACTCCCACGGATCTTTTTGTAAGGCTTTCAGTGATAAGGTGATGAAACTGCGGTCTTCAGGAATCTTAATGACTTTAGCTTGGTACGTTTTGCCTTCCTCTACTACTGATGCAATATCTACATAGCCGTGTGCCACTTCCTCTGCCGGGATAATACCGGCTACCCCACCAGTGTTGCAGTAAATGTATCTTTTGTAGATCCGATGAATCGTTACATTACGGATATCGCCGACTTTAAGCTCCTGCCATGTCCGTTCTGCCATAGCAGCCAGGGCATCCCGGCGGGAAAGCAGTGCTACAGTATCATCAATTTTTTTGACATGGAAAGCAACCTGCTTGCCAACCACAGATTCCATTTTACGCAATATGGTTTTTTTCTCGGAGTTAGGCAGCTGCAGGTAGATTAAGGCTGCATCTTCTTCACTTATGTCGTTGTCCAGCCTGAGAAAGCCGGTCTCTGTGGCCGGGATGATCCCTTTAAACTCCTGCCCGAAATGGAATACCAGGGCCGGAATATTATGAGGTTCATGTGTTAGTTCCCCGTCCTTTTTAACCTTAATTTTTATGGGGATTTTTTCAATTGCTGTAGGTACTGCCTGTAGGGCAAGTTTGTTTTGCTGCGCTGTGTAAAGCAGCGGTCTGGGGTTCTTCTCCAGTGACTCTACTTCTCCGGTAAAACCTTCTGTCTCAGGTTTAATGCTGATAATTTCGTCCTGCATCATAATCTGACACTCCTTTTGTTAAAAATTTTCGTCTGTAATATGCCGATTAGGATTAAACTTTTTCTGTTTTGGCTCCGACTTAACAAGTCTCAAATTACTGTTCGGCAGTACAAATACAGGCTGTTCGTGCTGCCTGCTTGATTGATCTTTTGCTGCCGGTGGGCCGTTATTGTCTGTAACTGCATCCTGCACCTCGTCTGCAAAGTTTTGATCAGAACGTAAATGCAGGGGCTGTTCTTCTGTGTTCGCTGCAGCCGGTTGACTGGCTACAGTAGTTTTTTTGGATAAGGTAAAAGTCCTCTGCAGTTCTTTTGGAGATTCACCAGAATTGACTGACTTGCCCAGGCGACGCTGCAGGGCAAAGTCTTTTTTTTCTGTGACCTGGCCTGTTTTGTTGCGCTTTTTGTCCCACTCACATAAATCTGTAATTCCGATGCCCGGGGTCTGCGGTACATTATTTTTGACTACTTTGTATACCACATGGTATTTAGGCAGCTCCATGAGATCGGTATAGCTGTATCTGGCCTTTTCTACCTCGCCTTCCCGGGATGACTGGCGCAAAAATGGCAGTTTCAATGCTGCCGACCGTTCGTAAGTTACAGTCTTTTCTATCTGAAGATCTTCTCCCATCTCTGCTGACACATATTTGGCTTCCTCTGCATCCATGCCGCCATAGAAAACTTTGTTTCTGCAAAGGTTCATAATCGTTTCCCTAAATGTTGCTTTTTCATCCAGGATCAGCTGTGCCGTGGTTTGAAGAGCAATAATGTTTTCATTACGGTAAGAACGGCCGTTTGACAGCATACGTTCAAAGGCCGGGCCGATAAATGTAGGCACTTCATCTATAATCGTGGTGTGACGGGGGCGGGTCGTTTCGTCTCCCGGACGCCTAAATACTGCTCCCTGCAGGTGCTGCAGAACATAACTGCCAAACGCATCTCCTGCGTTCCCAAGCGAGTTGGAGGCAGAGTTCACAAGAAGTACGCCGCCATTAGCAAGGTGATCATCAAGGTTGATATCTGATGAATAGTCTAACTTGTTGTCTTTCCCTAATCGGGGGGCAATAACTTTATACAGCAACTCATTGCCTGCCAGATCATCAAATTGGAGGCGCAAACCTAACACGAATTGGTACATCTTGTCTTTCAGCACCCCAAACATTTCTTTTTCAAAAAAGTCAACTACATTTTGACGCAAGGATATCTGCAGCTGTTTTTCATCGTACTCTTTTTGGGCTACTTTATATGCGTCTGTTTCCACGTCTGTCATTTCCTGAATATTGGCCAGCAGCTGCTGGTTTTCTATTTCCATGCACTCTATTATTCTTTTTAGCTTTTCTACTTCGTCTTTTAATGTGTCCGGTACACGCAGGGCTTTGGATACATCCGGAAGGGAAAGATTGTTACCTTTGGTGTATTTGAGCAGCAGGATCGTGTTTCTTGCTGCTATTTCTTGGTTGAGAGCAAAGAATGCTTCTTGTTTGCCTCCAATAGAACTTAAAACAGTACGAGTCGCCTCGGCCACAAGCATGGGATCACCTTCCAAAGGATTGAATCGCGCCGTGTCGTCACGTAAAGGGTTGATATAGACATAAGGAACACCAAGATCCTCACACATTTCAGCCGCTTTGTCCGTAAGGTCGCCTTTGGGCTCTAATACGGTTAAGCCGCGAGGGATACCCTTTCCCATGCTCCTTTTTATGGCCTGCAGCTCTTGGTAGATAATCGGTGCCAACAGACGGCTGGTTTTACCCGTACCAATGGAACCGCCTATTAAGGTGTTTAAGTATCTGTCATTGGCTGGAATAACTACGTCTTTTCCGGACAGGGTTTTGCAAATTACAAGGTCCTCTTCGCCCGGTTTTGTAAGCTGTGGGAAAATATCAATTAAACGGTCCGGCAAGCTGCGTTCCTCAAGTGCTGCACTTGCGCCTCTAAATATCATGTAGACAACAGGAATAAGAGGCAGCATGGTAAATGTCCAGTAGCCTTTTACTATCGCTTCCCCATCTATGAAGCTGTAAATGATAATATCGGGGATCTCATTAATATACCAACGCGTAAATAGCCGGACATAAAAAATCCCTGCAAGCAGGATTGTTGAAGCTATGTTTATGGTGTTGGTGTAGGTCTGACGGGCAAAAATTAAAAGACAGCCTGTGATAAGAGCAAGTAAAACTACTGTTGTGTCTGTCGGGGGAGAAAGTATCCAGCGTGTCTGGGCAAGAAAGGTAATGAGGCAAATAATAAAAACAAATATGCTGGTAGGGAAAAGCAGTCTCTTAATGTGTTTTTCACTTATGATTTCTGGTACTCTCATTTTTTACGCCCCCTCCTCTATGACTTGATTGTCATTAAGGTATACTCTGGTTTCTGAACCATCTAGGAAAACTATGTTGGTTAAATCCTCCGGGATGGGATAGTCCTGCAGTTGGGTTCTGTCTATGGCCGAATAGAACCGGAAATCGCCTTTGAATTTTCTGGCTTGTATTAAGGCAGGTGCGCTGCCGGTGGCCAAGTCCGCTGCCAAAAGAGTGTCCACACCGACCTGAAGGTGTGCATAATGTGGGGCTCGTTCAATAATTTCCGTATCTTCCCCGTATTTGTCAATCGTGGACAGCAGCAAGTTCAAGTGGCCATTAGGGTGTTTGAGCATGAGGGGGATCACTTTAAACATGTCCCTCATGAGGATGATGTGTATGTTACCGTAAAGGTATTTTTCAAGGATTCTATCCTGCACGCTACTGTCGGCACACAGAATCACGCTGCGGGGAAGTTCCTTGGCAATGTCTATTATGGTTTTAATTGACGCCGGCGGGATGTTATAGACTGCTCTGAATATATACAGGTCTTTTGCAACTGCAAATAACGGTGCGTATTTTCTTGCGTTGATTATCTCTTTGACTTCCTTGCCGTATTGCCATTCTTCGGGGGTAATGATGTTCTCTGTAACCAGTAGTTTATATAAATCGCCCAGCTCTATATGGAATTCTATGTCTTTATCTCGGGGGAGGAGGCGGGAAGGGTAAGTCTTTTCTGTGATATACCCCAGTTCCGTGAGCAAGTCTATGCCTTTGCTGTCTAAGTAATAATAGTGGCCTACTTTGCGTGTTCTGCCAGGGTGGCCAGGAATAGGCTCAAAATAGGCTCCGTATTTGATGTAGCCGTACTTTATTAGCTTGGGTAGTCTGCGGTGAACCATAGCACTACCGTTAAAGTAAAGCGCTCTTATCTGTACTCCGGTTAGAAGTCTTGCCCTATATAGGTGGATCATTATTCTTTTGTCTCGTTCCGTAATCTGTATGTTTGCTTTTCTGCTCATGTAATCACCTTTGATTTCTTTGTTCGTTGAGCAAATCGCGCCGGTTTTTCCACCCCTCTGTTGCTAATCCAACATAGTGATGCTGCTCTGAATTTTGTTTGTGTTGTATGCGAATCGTCCCCGGCTTTTTAGTCTCCTTGCTTTTGCTTTTAATTTACTGTGAGTGTTAAAAGAATCGCCCCGGCTTCTATGCCATAGTTTTAATCTATTCCCGTGTAATTGATTAACAGATTTTTGTGTTCACTTCTCTCTCTAACGCATATTTGTGTTCTCCTCAAAACACCAATTCTCGTTGTGCTTTATGACTGCGTTGTTTGAATTTTGCACATGCACTTTTGTTCATACCTCAAACCTTGGTAAATTTATTGTGTGCAGCAGTTATAGAAAAAAGCCTTATGTTGCATGTATTTTTAGTCTTTTTGCCTGCTAATACCAATGGCGCATGCTAATCCCGATAACCCCTAATGGTATTAGCACCCTTAATGGCATTAGCATCCTCCTTTACTTTTTAACGCCAATTAGCTCCATAAATTTTGGTGCAAATTTTTGTTTATCTCCGATAAAAATATCTGTTCCCTCTTCGTTGTCTTGTTCGCCAATTACCGTTAGGGTTAAATTGTCCTTGCTGTCATCCACTAACAAATTATTGTAGACTAAAGCATCTATGATAAACTTTGCATTATGGTTTGGAGGATCAAATCTTTTGTACTGCCTTCGATATCTAATAAGTACCAATGCATCATTAATTGGCTCATAGTCCATACCACTGAGTGCCTTATAGATGATCGTAAACCAAGTGTCTCTCACTTTTCCGTAAGTTGACTGGTGCTGGAATCCCTTCTGTAAAGATGGGTGGACATTAATTTTAGGAGGATAAATATTAGACTTGATTAAGATATAGTTCTCATATTTTTTGGCTGATGCTCTCGGTAGTAAAACATCGGTTTTCTCCGGCAGATCTGCTGTTTTAATGAGCTCGAATAGTTCGTATTGAGCTTCCACCAAAGAACGTGATATGTCTTCGGCTATTTCAATGATCTTCTCTTTTTCCGATACCGGCAGAGGCGATTTTTCTTCTTTGTTTTCAGCTTTGTTTTTTATCTTTTTTGAATGACCTCTCATCACTACCTTTTTTACCATGTAAACACCTCTTAATTACTTAAGGATCAGGTATGCTAGACCTAATACAGCAAAACAAAAAACAACAAATCCTGGAGTCAGTCGGATTGTTGTTCTCTGATTCTCTGCGTTCCGCAAGCGATTTTTTAGTATTTTGATCTCTTTCTCATACTTCTCACTAGAAGCGATGTTTTTCTTTAAAGCCTTAATAAACGCTTGCTGTTCTTTGATTTGTTTTTCTAGCTGTTCCTTTTCCTGCTTTGCAAGCTTTTCGAGTTTTTTCTCCCGTTCTGCCAGTTCTGTATCTTTTTTTTGCAGTTCATGCATCCTGTAAATCTGCGCAAGATATTCACCTGCAGCAGTAGGTGTCGCTGCATAGTGATCTGCTACCTCATCAGCTAATGTTCTGTCTTGGGCATGGCCGACAGCAACAAAAGTGGGAGTCCGGCAGTGCTTAATAGCTTTTAGAACAACCATATTGTCAAAGACATCAAGCCTGTTGCCACCACCGCGGGATATTAACAAAATATCATAATCTCCCCTGCTGTCAGCTTCTTCTATAGAGCGTGCCACGTCGTCGGGAGAGTAGAGGTTAGTAGGATATAAAGAAAGAGAATAGTATGGGATGTCCTTAATTGTGTTCTCGATATCCCTATAAGCCACTCCGTCTACTGAGCTGATTATACAAATTTTTAGTGAATCGTGCTCGGCAATGCTAGGTAGTGGCTTTTTGTCGCCGAAGTAACCTGCTTTCTGCAGTTTCTCTCTTAACTTTTCTACTTCTGTCATCTGGCCTTCGCTGACGTCATAAAGCTGATTAACCAGGACTATTGTTTCCTGGTCAACGCTGTTCTTTCTCGTTTTTAAGTCTACTGTTCCAACTGCCTGTATTTTCAGGCCGGCTTTTATCTCAAAATCTATTTTTATGTCTGGGGCCACCAGGCAGGTTATGGTGACGTCTGTGTGATTTGGGTCTTTAAGTGAAACATAGGTACCAGACGGATAATTGTTTACCCTTTCCACGACCCCTTCTAACGTGATCATGCCGAATAGTTCTTCGATTTGATAAAATAGGGGTTTTAAACTTCTCGCAAGCAGTTGTTTTATTTCAGAGACCTGATAAATTGTGCTCACACTTTTTCCCCCTTTCTTGTTACATAAAATCAAGCAGGCTGTCTGCTATCATTTCGTCAATAATAACATCATCTACTTTTTCTTCTTTGTTATGCAGCTGCACCGGCTGAACAAAAGGAACAGCTTTAACCTCAAGGTTGTCTATGGCGCTTTTAACTTCACTTACTTTACATATAACCTGATCTATCTTATCTGCTATTGGGTCTAAGGAGTGTTTCAGGGCAATAGCGTCTCTTATAAATTGGCTGCGCTGCCGTTTAGGCAGCTTATCAAGGATTTTTTTTGTTTCTTCATCTCCATAAAACGATATTGTAATATTTGACACGCTTTCCTCCCCTTTTCTAATAGACGATAAATGCCCATGGTTAAAGGGTTTATGCCACTTTTTTTTGTTTTTTCTATTAGACTTTCTTGCCGTTTATCTGACCTTAATGAGTTCTATTAGAAATACCCTGTTTTAGGGCCTACAAACCCTTGCAGTATAAGGCTTTATGTCTCTAATAGAGTTTTATGGTTTAATGCTTATTAAGATATCATGCTGATATCCCAACAGGTGTTTTGTAATCTCCATATCTATTTCACCATTTTGTGCGTAGTTTAATAGGATTTTGCTTGCTTCTTGTTGTGATAATGCCGGTCTGTAGGGCCTGTCTTCAGTCAGTGCTGTATAAATATCTGCTACAGCGATAACCCTGACTATGTAAGGAATTTCTGTGATTTGATCGGGGTAGCCATTACCATTGCAGCGTTCGTGATGTTGGTAAGCAGAATTGATCACTTTATTGTTAAAGCCCTGTTTATATAGAATATCTCGACCATATAACGTGTGAAGCTTAAGCATTTCTATTTCGTTTTTGTTAAGCTGTTCTTTTTTTTGCAGTAAACCTGTCGGTATTTTGAGTTTGCCTATATCATGGAATAAGCCGCACAAATAAAACAAGTTTTTTTCTTCTTTACTGCGGCCAAACATTTGTGCTATTTCGGCTACTCTTTGGCTATGCTTTGCAGTGTATTTGCAATGTTTTTGTAGGCGTAAAAACAAAAAACGTGCAGCATTACTTATTTTCCTCATTTTTGTTCTCCTGTTGTAGTAATAAGGAGCCCCCTTTGTTGCTTGGGAGCTCCTTTTTTGTGACTGATCAAGATCAATATACTCTTTTTAGGTATAGATCGTCGTAGACGCAGCCAAACACGTAAAGATAATCTTCTATCTCTAAAACAGGTTCGTCTTCCTTTGCATCTGTTTTGCTGATGTGAATATAGAAGCGATAACGGTCATCAAAGTCGATCCTGGGTTCTACTTCCTTTCTGGCTTTTTTAACCAAGCTGAGAAATTTGTCGGGGTAAGCGTCAGGGAAATTGATGTCAACCGGCCAATTGTGAGCTTGATGCAGTTTTGTTTCTCCCTGATATGTACGCAGGGGGAATCGCCAAGTCAATCTCCATTTATTCGGGCTTATTTCTTCTTTCCCGATTCGCTCCAGCCGTACCCTTTCACCATGCTGCTTGCCAATTTTGCCATATGGGAAAAGTGCAACTGCAAGCAGATCATCCGGATTCTTGCCCTCGTATTCGATCGTTACCTCTAATTCAAACCCGCCGCCGGCTCTAACTGTACGGTGCGCATCCTTCCCAAAGATAGGCAAGATCTCCCAGGCCCCACGGCCTTTTTCCGAGTTTGATATACCGTTATATGTTTCGATTTTTACTTCTCCATCTATTTTCTCAATCGGTGGGAAATAGGGAGGCGGATCAGTGCTTTCAACAACCGTATCCTGAAAGCGTGATTTCATAGCGTTAATATCATCCCGCGGAAAGCCCCACCGTGTACCATACTTTTCTGCATCTTCTTTAGAGTTGAGTTTTGCCAGCACTTTGCCGGTTTTTGCGTTGTATATTTCCATCTTTGCCCCAGTTGATATGCTGCCTTTTTTGTTTAATGCTGCTTTAACCCGTTCCAGCATAATCGGATCATCAGCTACGCCCAAGGCGTCAATAATGTCCTGTTCGTATATTATGACGACAGTAACAGCTCTTTGGCCAGGCTTTGGATTAGTGAAGTTTAATGAGCTATGAGGAATGCTGCCGGTTATTCCTGCAACGGTTATAGTTAAATCTGTCACCCGGTAGCGTATACCGTGCCTGGCACCGGTATCGTGGACTACATAGGACATATATTGAAATTGCCCATCTGGATTTCTCCATACTTGAATGTCATTATCCGGGTAGACACTTCCCTCATCAAAACGTATACATTCAGCAGCATAAACAGGGCTTGCAGTAATAACAACAGTTAAGATTAATAAAAGAACTACCAGCCTTTTCATCTATTCCACCGCCTGGAAGTCAGAAAGATAAACTATCTGTTGCACTTCAAAAACCGTTCCACGACCGTCAAATTTATCTACATAGGCACAACGAATTTCTACATCTCTTTCGTACATCTGGCCAGGCTTTAAATTAAAGCTGTTGCTTCCGCTATAGGTTAATTGAATTATGCCCCGGGCAGTATGCTGGCCTAGCGCAGTACAATAGACTAAATCTAAACTTTTAAACCATTTTACTGATGCACCTTTAAAAGCCGAAAGGTTTTGTGGTTTTAAGTCAGTCAAGAGTATTTCGGCATGCTCTCTTTTGTACTCACTAAAAGGAATATATAACCCTGATCCTTTGAAGGTTGGATACGACTTCAGACGCTTAACATCCGCAGCAGTGAGCTTTGTAGTTTTCGGTTTTGTGACAATCCCCGGTTCAGTTTCTGGTTCAGGTTCTGGTTCAGGCTCTGGCTCATTCTCCGGCTCTGGGCTGGGTTTTGGTTCTTCTTGTTTGGGTGGTTGTTTAGTGTCTTCCTCTTTATTATTTGGCTTGGGATCGGGTTTCGGATCAGGCTTTGATTCAGGTTTTGGCTTTTCTTCTTCCGGTGGGCTTTTTTCATCTGGTTTCTCCGGCGTTTCTGGCTCTTTGTCGGGTGATTTTGTTGGTTCTTCTGGCTCTTGTTTGCTGGCATCTTCTTCTAGGTTTGCCGGTTTGTCTTCACTGTCTGGATCTGTGAGATCTCCAACTACCTTTAATCCGCCCTCATGTATCTTGGGCTCTTCTGGCTCCTCAATTTCGCCTGTCAGCCATTCATCAGGGGTGTGCGGCTTTTGGGAGTGTTTTTTTGCAAAAATGCCCCCGGCTGATATTGCGAAGATAAGTGCAACAATTAATATAAAGTATTGATCCTTTGTGAGCTTTTTAATTTTATCCAACTGTTTTACCCCCTTCCCTTTCCTGTCTTTTTTATTCTATCAACAATTCGCATATCTGTCCTTAAAAGCTATTCTTCTACTGCTTCTTCTGCTGTTACTTGTCTCTGTCTCTGTTTAAATGTGCGGGCAAAATAATCTTCCAAAGTGGGATCTGGCTCATAATCCTCTGGTAGAACAGTAAGCCAGATCTTATTATCCTCCTGGTACTTAATAAGGACTTTTTCTTGTTCCGGTGTAGCTGCCACCCTAACCACAGCTGGAATACGACTTCGATCTTCTTCATCTGTTGCGGTCGCTTCTGCGTTCACTACACCTAATACTTTTAAGTTATCAAAGATTAATTCAACGTTTGACTGAGCGCCCTCTACTGGCGGTGAGATATAAGCCCATGCCCGTACCCTGCTCCCAGGACGAATCGAGGCACCGGCAGAACGAGGAAGGTCTGTTTCTATGCCGACGATAGTTTCATTATCCTCCAGCAGCAGAGTGTCACTGTTATCCATATCATCGTAAGTAAAAACTTTTTCTTTAGTAAGTATTTCTCCGGCATGGAGTCCGATTTCTCCGGTAAAATATTCGGTTTCTGCAAATATGTCTAGACTTGGCGCAGCAGTATCGGGGACAGTAGCCTTTGGCACCTGTTTGATAGTAATATTGTCTTTTGTGATTTTAGTACGAGGTGATATGTTTTCTGCTGCCACCACCACATTTTCAAACTGCACATGTTGGCTTATATAAAGCTGTGTAAGGCCGAAAAAACTAGCAAAAACCACTACAGCGACAAGTATAGCTTTGAGTTTATTTTTCATACAACTCGTGTCTCCCTTCTTTTATGCTCTCTATTGTGCCCACTGCCACATCATTTGTTCTCTGTTTCGTATCTCTATAGTGTTATATTTACTCACAATTTTACCAAGCAGGGTAGTGTCAATATCTGTTGATATGCCAGCCCGGATATATGGTCGGCTGTTTTTCCATGCGACTTCAAAATTATCTATTGATACGCCATGCTTAAAAAAAGTTGAATTAGACAAGTCTTTATTCAGCTCTAATTCCTTTCGCAGCACATCTGTAAACGCAGATTTGGCTTTTGATGCGTATAATTCTATGTTTGAGTACCCTAGGGCCTCCTGGTCCATAATAAACACTAGAGCCCCGTCTACAGCGTTCTCAAGGGCACTTTTCATCTTATTACTAACCCCGTAAACCACCATCATGTCACTTAAAATTAGAACCAGTACCAGCGCATAAAAAGCAAGCATCTTTTTGCTAAACAGCATACTCATGGCTGCTACTCACCCCCCAAACGATACGCCGTTTAAACAATCTTGACACTCCGCTTTTGCGGATATTCCAAACCAGTGTTGTCAGTTTTTCGTCTATCCCAAGGGGGCGGAAAGAAGTGATAACATAACGAGTCCTGACGTGGAAATGCAGCTGTTCCCCACGTGATGTTTCTGTTCGTGTAGCACTGACTATTTTTACGTCATTTTTACTGATACCGTTGAGTGCCAGCTCCTTATAAAACAGCTCCTCTATTTCACCTGTTAATCTGCCCTCATCTTTCATCATGTCTAGTGCCATCTGTGCTGCATTGTTTACATCCATAAATCGTGAACTTGCCATGAATATGTCAATTCCGGCAAACATAAGGATGATGACTACCCAGGACATAATCACAAAAGAAGTCATCTCTGACATGCCCTTATTACACTTCAGTGCGTTTAACAAGGTGATTTTTAATTTTTTCATAAATACTCCCATCCCCCATCCTTAAAAATGTTTTGGCCAATTTTAAATTTCATTTTGCTAGTAGATGGGATTTCAAGCACCATCCGGGCTTCCTTAACTTCGATCCCTTTTCTCCAAGGTTTTATATTGTATAGGGCACTAATTACCGTCCCTTTTTTGTCTAAAAAATATAGATCCAAATCAATCAAACAAAAAAATGTATGAACGCTTCTACAAGGAATAAGGAGTAATGAACACGAAGGTCTTTGGAACATAAATCCTACTAGTCTTTTTGTAAATGTGTTCGCAATCTTTAGTTTCATGTTACTCACCAATTAGTAGTCCTGCGGAGGCACATATGCACCCCCGCAGAGTTTTTTTCTACCACTCGTTTCTAAATCTAGTAAAACGCTCCGTCAGGACTGATCTAAGCTGGTCTCTGAATATGGTCAGCAGAATCCCGGCAATGGTAATCACACCTACCAGAATAAGCACCTGTGACGACAGCTCCGACTGTCCCTGTTCATCCTTTAGTAAAGCAAGCATAAATTTTTTCATTTCTTTCTACCTCCTGTTTATTTACATGCCTTTCATTACTGAAGCAAATTGTAATAGGCTAGATACGATTGGTATTAAAATACAGTTCAAAAACAGGATAACGTGAAGAATCTTAACTTTGCTAGGAATACTCCTGGTATATTTCTTTAAGGCCATCTCCCGCAGGCTGCGCATTATCCTAGATTGGCTACGGTATATTTCTTCAGCCTGTTTGACTTTAGCATCCATGCCAATCTCAATAGCACTAACAAAATCTTTAACTTCCTGTATGCCTGTACTCTCGGCAAACCGCCAGAGTGCATCTTTTTTGTCTTCTACCAGTTCAAGGTCTGCCTGCAGTTTCTCAAGTAGTGGGCGCAAGGCCGGTCCTGATTGTTCTGATGCCTTTTTTATAGCACTGTACAGGTTGCGTCCTGCCCGCAGCGACAGCACTAACATATCAAGAAAGTCCGGCAGTTCCATGATGATCCTGTTTTTGCGTTCTTCTATACGTTTGTCTAGCTCTTTTAGCGGCATCATCATGCCGTAACCTGCCAGGGCTAGCCCTGGAATTAAAACAAGTGGTGTTCTTAATATGAAAATCCAAAGAAAGCTGATTATAAAAAAACCAAGCCCCGTTGTGGCCTGTTTTATAAAAAATTCTTCCGGTGTTTTGTTAACATTAGCCATTGCCAGTTTATCTGACAGTTCCATTTTAGTGAGCCGGTTAACCCGCATAGCTCCGACTAATGCTTTAGCAATTGGCTGCAGCAGCTTTTCGTGCAGTGACCGGTACTTTTCTTCCAGTTCTGCTTCACTTAAGTTGCTATCTTTGATTCTCCGAACCAACACCATTGAGGCTTTGCTCGGCACTTTTTGCTTTTGAATTACAAGCGAGTACGCAAAAAATGCAGCTACTAACCCATACATTACTACAAAAAATTTATACATTGGCTCTCACCCCTATGGTGGAAGTATCCGTCAGTTTATCCAGGCGGTGCCAGACAAAAAGTGTTGAAACTAAAATATAGGCTACGAACAATTGCCCGAATAGGGTATCAATGAATGTAGAAAAAGCAGCCGGCTGTGACAGAGCAACAAAACCAAAAACAGCGTACTGTAATGCCATCAAGGTGTACGCTTGTGTCTTCTCTCTGGCAATTTCAGCCTCAAATTCTGCCATTGTTACAATATCATCTTCAATAATCTCAACACAGGTTTTTAGTACATCGTGTGTTCGACCTCCTTCCTCACTGGCCATAATTACCACCTTACAAAACAGATCCAGATAACTGACATTGATACGTTTTTGTAGGGACTGCAGGGCTTCCCTTAAAGGAGTACCAGTTTCAATATCATAGAGAAACAGCTCAAAATCTTTCTTTATGGGGTCCTGCATACTGCCGGTCGCCTGCTGAATCGCCGCCAATATGTTGGGTCTGTAGCTGTGGGCTGAAGCGATAGCTTGTAAAGCTGGCCGTAAAAGTTTGACTTTAAGTTTGTATTCACTTTGGCGGTTGCGCCTGATAACATATCTTGGCATGGAATAGGCCAATACGCCGCCTAGTATAGCTATAAAGAAGTTGTTCAGGGCAAAGGCAATAAGCAGCATGATAGCAAGAGAACTGCCGCCAATTACCAGGTACTCTTTTTTTGTTAAGTCCCCTATATTTCTACTTGCTTGTGTCCATGCAAACTTTTTGATTCTGTAGATGGTATCGGCTTTTTCTGCCCTTTTCTGCTCTGTTGTCGTCTGCTCTACGGCCGTCAATCGTTTAGATAAAATAAAAACGACTGTTGTAAACATAGCCGCAACTACAATACTGTAAGTATTCAAATCCAACACTTGCTGACCACCACCTATATCCAGGGACTGGGATCAATTTGGTTTTCTGTGAACTTCATAGCTAATTTTTCAGAGATACCGTTACGCTGTTCAAATTTGCCAAATACTTTTGTTCCGTCTGTCCCTGTTGCTACAAACTTAAAAAGCTGCCTAAAATGCGGTTGTCCATCATAACCCTCAAGCTCGAGTATTTCTTCAATCTTTCTTGAGCCGTCTTTAAGCCGGCGCTGAAAAACAATAATGTGAATAGCAGAGGCAATCAATTTACCGATCACATCTGTTTCATAATCAAGTTTTGACGCCTTTACCATTGTTACAAGTCTTTCAAAGGACTCTGCTGCGCTGTTGGCGTGTACAGTAGTCAGTGAGCCCTCATGTCCTGTATTCATGGCCTGCAGCATCTCGATGGCTTCTTCACCCCGCACCTCACCTACAATGATTCGGTCAGGGCGCATACGCAGGGCATTAACAATCAGTCTGGCTATAGAATAATTCATGCTTTCATCTTCGCTGCCGCGGCACTCTAAAGGCACAAAGTGCTTCTCCGGATACAGCAGGTCCAGGTTCATTTCTGCAGCATCTTCAATGGTTATAGTGCGTTCATTGTTGGGAATATGGCCAGCCAGAACCTTAAGCGTAGTTGTTTTTCCGGATCCGGTACCGCCTACGACAAGAATGTTCAGCTTGGCCTGCACAGCATCTTTTAAAAAATCATACATTCTTTTGTCCAAAACTTCGCCGGCCAACAGCTCTTCTTCTGTAAACGCCCTGGGCGGGAATTTGCGGATTGAAATATTACTGCCCCGTATGGCCAATCCACCAGCTGTTTGTGCAAGCATGGCATTAACTCGTGATGTGCCGATCCTGGCATCAACAATTGGCTGTGTGGCATTCAGCGTCTTTCCTAAAGGGTTGATAATCTTCATTATGATACTCCGCAGGTGCTCCTCGCTGCGAAAACGTACTGAAGTCTTTTTCAAAATCCCCTTGGTTTCCACGTAAACTTCATCATAACAGTTAACAAGCACATCATTGATGTCAGGGTCGTCGATCAAGGGCTGAATCGGACCTAATCCAGTGAGTTCTGTCTGAATATCGGCAATTAATTCTTCTTGCGTCCGATCAGGAACAGTTAAGGCTTTGTTTACAATAAACTCCTGCACTATGCGGTTAATTTTTGCCGTGGTTTCAGGATCTAAAATTGATCTTTGGAATAATGCTAAATGCTCATTTCGTAGGTGAGTTTTTACCTTTTCCAGAATATCTGATACTTCTTTTGTCATATTAACCTGCTCATCATCAGGTGCTATATCATAAGTTTCTTCATTGTAGGTTTTAAAGTGTTTAGTTAAATCAATTTCCAGATGATCCACTAAGCTTCACCTCTTCCTGTGTGGACTCTTGCTGCTGTTTTGTCTGCTTGTTTTTTTTCTTTTTGAACCTACCCCAAAAGCCGGTTTTCTTTTCTTTTGCGTTTAATTCATCGAGTCTGTAACCGGTTGCATCAAATATCATTTCAGCAATTGTTCTACTAGCATCTGGGTTGCTTATTTCACCTTTGTACCACGCCATATCAAGCAGTTCTTGGCGGATATCAGGTATCTTATAATCAAACTCATGCCCAATTGCTGTCTCTAGGTCGGTTAGCCGAATGGTGTTTAAGTCGTAGTATGGGAATAGCAACAGCCGCAGGTTCCTTGCTGGTATGCCCAATTGATTGACAAGCAAGTTTATATTCTGCTTTAACCATGATAAATGTGCCGGATGCTGGTCTGTCATACAGTATATATAGTTTGAAACCTTCAAAGCATTGAAGTTAATACCTACATTTAATCTCCCGGCTAAAACAAAAACAACACAATCAAAACCGTGTCGGAAAATCAGTTGGTTGACTATCTCACCGGGCGCTTTCTCCAGCGTTGTACCCTTGACTTGGTTAAAAACCGGAACATGCGGCAGCATATCGTCACGCCCACCTAACAAATAAAAGTCTTTGGGTAGTGCTTTTATCTTTTTTGTAATGGCAGAATCATAGCTGGGAGTAAGCTTCACTGCTTCTTCCGGTGCTAAAAGGACATTCATTATATCCTCATTGTCCTCAATACGCTGTATTGCTGTTTCTACTGTACGCCGACGGCTTCTCATGCCGGTACTAAAACCCAGTCTCGGTATCCCGGTACTGGGCACCTCGACTAAAGCAACTTTCGCTTTCTTAGCCAGCATTTGAGCATATTGCTGCGCAAGCAAAGAGGCCCCGCCGTTATCTTCGCTAAAGGATAAGAAGGACACTACTGCAGGGCGCACTTTTTCAATAATGTGCTTAACTTTAGCTCTCTTTTCTACTTTCTGTTCTTTGCTTTGGTCTCCACGCAGCTTAGCCAGGCGGGCCATAATATCTATAGCTCTGATTTCTTCTTTTTCTTCTTCCTTTGTGTCTTTTACGAAAGGTCTGCTGGGCGATTCTATATTTTCCGGCAGGTATTTCTGTACCTGCGCTATGTCTCTTTTCGGCCCTGTGATCATCTTGTAAAGGGATTCTTCAGTTAATGTGTTTTCTGTGCGAAAATCATAAATGCCGTAACCAACGAGGTTAGATAAGAAATGCCTGTTTTCCGGTAAGTCGCGATCTTCGTCGCACAGAAGTAAAAACTTGGCCTGTGGTCGCATCATACGCAGGTCTTTAACCCTGCGTAGTAATGCAACATCTCTGGGAATTGTTTTCCCTTCGTTATCGGTTTGAGAGATTTGTGCATATTCGCTTGCCAGGATCACGTCAATCTTTTGTGCTTCATTCTGCATTGTCCATTGAAACGCCGTATCGAATGAGTAATCCCATTGAACAACTTCTACTTCTGCAAAACCTTTGACTACCTCAACAACAGCTTCATCACTTGGGTCAAGGATTATATGAACTTTGATTTTATCACCAGTCAACAGCTAATCACTCCCTTACAAAACAATGTCACAAATATCCCTATGGCCATGTAAATGCCGTACGGCATCTTTAATTTGTCGTCTGTATTAATTGAATGCCTTACTTTTCCACCGCTTACAATAAACCAAAATGCCGCAAGCAGAACTTGTTTAAGCGATTTCCAGAATACTTTTTTGTACAGCATGATACATATGCCCCCGATCATGCCAGCTACAGCCGTGACCGCCAAAATATTGATCAAAAGATGAGGACCTAATACCGCACCAATTGCCATACCGTACTTCAGATCTCCTCCCCCCATTTGATTTGTAAGAAAAGGGAGAATAAAAAAGAGTAGTCCTAACAATAGGCCTGACATTGAAATGATTAAGCCGTTTAACCCTTGTGTTACGGTGTTAAAGATAAGCCCTGCCGCAATCAGCGGCAGGGTTATCAGATTAGGAATCTTCTCATATTTAAGATCTGTGTACGATACAATTACACCTGATAGTGCTAACACATATTCCATAGCATTACCTTCCTTTTAGTTTTACCTGACAATACGTAGGCGTCGATTCCGCAACAGGCTTGCGTAGTCTAAAACCTCTAAAAATGGATTGTGCAGCTCTCCCATGCGAGGGGTTTCTATAACAGTACCATCGTTGATAGTAATACTTTGCACAAAGATTATTTGTGTGCCGGGCGTGGTTCCCTTTGGTACTGTTACGCTGCCGGAAAATTTGTTGGTTCCTATTTTCTGTAGGCCGACATCACGAGTTTCTCCATCCACTAAAATCTGAATTTTAACCGAATCCGGGTTATTTACTGTTCTGACAGCAAAGGCAAATACACCACCTGGCTGAATCGGCAGTGGAATGGCCAGCTTTTCTCGTGAATCTAAATAGTGTTGTCCTAGCATATTCGTAATGCCTAACATCTGCTCTGGGAACTCCGGGAATATTGGAATCGGCTGATCAATGGCTGCAAAGTCAGGGTGCAGAGGATAGATCGTCAAGCTGATCTCCTCTATTATCCCTGTTATCCGGTACGGGCCGCCATACTTGTAGGTTATATTGCCAGCATTGTCAGCTACTTCCACGTGTATATACCATACCCCGTACTTATCCAGAGTTACTGTTCTGGGACTTGACGTATTTACCCAGCCAGAAGTCGGTCTGGCCGGACTTTCTGTTACTGCAAATCGGCTGCTGGCTATTTCTGATCCGCCGGTATCACTAAACTGAATTAATACATCCAGCGTAGGGGTCCAGGTTTGCCTGTCTGCCGGACTAATACTGACTGTAGGGGCTGAATTATCAAGCCTGAATCTTCCGGTTCGTGCATGAACTGTGTTGCCTACATTGTCGGTTGCCCTAACGTGCAGGTAATAATCACCATTTGCGCCGCTAGGTGTGTTAATCGTTGCCCCATTACTAAAGTTAGTCCAGCCGGAAGTCGGCGTAGTAGTGCTGGTACTCCATGCGTACTGCCGTGTTGCCACACCAGACCCTGCATCAGAAACAGTAACGGTAGTCGAATGATTTTTCTTATATGATTCGCTGCCGTTTGTTCCAAAAGTGATTGTTGGTGCCTCGCCGTCTATTCCTAGTCGTAGTCCTGTATTGTTATAGCCGATTGTGTTTCCGGCATAGTCAGTGTAGTAATACTGGACGTTGGATATTAAGGTGCTCTTATAATCCGAATTTGCATTTACTTTCCATGTTACTTCTCTTTGGCCGTTGCTATTATAACTGCTTTCTCCAGAAACAAAATTATACGCAGTACCCCAGCCGGTCCACGGATTTGTTGCATTAGTATCATAACTATAGCTCACTCGTGTATCTAATCCGCCACCGTACAGCCTCAGGTAAGATAAGCGAATACCACTTGTTGCATCGTAACCACGAACCTTGATAGTTGCTGTTGTTCCCGGTTTAAGCCAATAATCATTACCTGATACATACGTTGCACCAGTTATACTGTGAGAAACATGGCTTGCTGCAGCCTTGTCTATTCTGTATGGCCCAAATCTCTGATAATTTGAGAAAAGAGAATTACTGGCTTCTACGTGCAAATACCATGTGCCTTCGCTGCTGAGGGTAGTTGTAAAGCCGCCGGCAGATGCCGTGCTATACCCTGACGTCGGCTTTGCTGTTGATGTAGTCCATATATACTTAGCCGAAGTTGCATTGGCAATGGAAACAGTTACAGTTACGTCAGTTGGCTCCCATCCCCTAGATGCAGGAGAGGCACTTATAGTTACTGGGTGTTCGATTATAAGTGTGTTGCTATAAACCCAACCTGACGCCCTGCCGCCGCTTTCTGCTCTTACCCTGTACCTGATCGTTGAATAAGATGTGTTTGTTGGTATGGTGTGATCCCTGCTTGTTGCTGTGCCGGTGTTGGCTACTAATGAATAACTGCCATCATTATAGCTAACTTCAAGCCTATAATTGTTATTCGATGCAGGGTGCCCCCAATATGAGGTTGCCCCCCATTTAACGGTGACTGTGCTGCCTGCTGCAACTGCTGATGTAGGTGCCGTAAAGGCTCCTGGGGCAGATGGAGATTTGACAAGTGTAGCTGTGCTTCCTTCCCTATAACTAGAGGCTTTCCCATTGGATTTTTCTGCCCGCACTCTAAACTGTACATCAGTATAACCCTTGTTTGATGCTGTAGCTACTGTTGCAGAGCGTGAGCTTCCGGTATAAACAGTTGACCATGATGTGTAAGTGCCGTCGGTGTTCCTATACCTCCTCTGCAGCTGATATGTGTATGCTCCCGGTCCTGCCTCCCAACTAACACTAATATTATCTCCTGCCGTCACTGAAGAAGGGTAACTTATTGAAGGCGGCTGACCCGGAACTATATCAACGGTGCTTGATTCTCTATATGAAGAATTACCGCCGCCACTTTCTGCCCGCACCCTAAACTGCACCGTGTTATAAGAACTAGTTGATGATATGGTGTATGCTCTGCTAGCCGTTGTGCCTGTGGTGGCAACATCACTCCAGGAACCACCGTTGTACCTGACCTGTAATCTATAATTTGAGCCGGAAGTTGGATTGCCCCAAGATGAAGTGGCTCCCCAGCGTACTGTTACACTGCTTCCTGCTGTTACGTCTGATGTGGGTGCAGTAAAAACCCCGGGTGTAGCCGGGGCCCGTTTTATTGTTGCTGTAGAACCTGTTCTCCACCCTGATTTTCCTCCGGTTGGAATATCTGTGCCATAATGTGTGTCCCTCATTGTATGGCTATTGTCTGCCAAAACTCTAAACTGAATGGCATTGTAGCTAGATGATGATGATACCGTAAAACTTCTGGATGTACCTGTCAGTGATGAAGAAACAGTTTGCCACGATTCCCATGTACCGTTCGTATTTTGGTACCGGTACTGAAGCTCATATCTGTCAGCTGTGGAAACATTAGACCAGCTGACTGTTATTGCTTGCCCCGGACTTACTGATGTTAGATAAGTGATAGACGACGGAGTTCCGGGAGGAGCATAACGATAGCACTCTGACTCCATTGCCCTGCGATATATATAATAAGTGCCGGTTTGTGTTCTAAACCTATAACTACCATTGACTAAATACAGCTCTTCTGTAGTTATGTTGTTTGCATGCCAGGTAGCAGTATATGCTGCCGTACTGCCTTGGTAGTTATACCACCAGTTAGGGTATGGTGATCTGGAACGGTCGTGCATCCAACCTGCTTTTCCATATGTATCGCCTGGGTTAGGTTCAGATCCAACAGGATAAATTGCTAATGTTCTTTCTATATAACCTGTTGAAATCATATCGTTCAGCCACGAGTTTCCAAGTTCAGCAGCAGTATTTGCGTGCCACCCTGTATTTCTTCCGTCCCGGAAATATCTTCGAGAGCTTCCAAGGCGGGCATTGACTCGTGTTGCGTTTGTTGCGCCAGCAGTGCTAGGCAGTAACACTAAAAACAAAAACAGCGATAATGCTGTTATTGTTGTAAGTTTAATTTTTTTTAGCATTACCTTACCCCTCCTTGTCAGCAAGTTCTAGCTTGAAGAGCTTTCCATTTGAGTATTGATAAACACTGCAATCAGCCATAAAAAATAACACATATTCTTCTGCTGTTAAAATATTAAAAGCCGGTTTTTCAAGCAATCTGCTCTCTTTACCCGTAGTCAAATTAAACTCAAAAGTGCCTTCTGGTTTATAGTAGTAAAGACAGTCGTTATTAATTGTAAATAAATCGAATGTCCCTTCCAGCAATGTTTCCTTTTTGCCAGACTGCTTGTGTACTCGGCATATGTTACCCTGTGTTTCATCCTCAATATAATAAACCCACTCACCATATGGCGTGGGTCTGGCTGTTGCCGTTTGAGTCAGTTTTTTATTCTCTTTAGTTATTAAATTAAATGACTTCAACTTTAATTCGTCTTGGTCATCAGCATAGTAAATTATATTGTCCTGAATGTTGATCCACACCGCCCTGTGCTCCATAACAAGTTCGGTGTTGCCTCCGTTCTTATCCATGCGGTAGACCTTGTTTCCATCCTCATTATCTATAAAGTAAATCCAGTCGTTATTTACGATGATGTTCATAGATGTTGTGTCGTTTAACGGCTTGAGGTCAGTACCGTCATGGTTTACACTATAAATCCTCTGCCCATCTGTTAAGTGGCCAAAGTAAAGCTTATCTTTTGTTACATTTAGATCCCAGGCTAACCCGTCATATACATGAACCTTTTCGACGCCCTCATTGGTTAAGATATAGATGTTCGTTCCTACACCCGGCTGGCTTGCGGCAAATACATTTCCGTTTTGGGAACACCAGCCTACATTTGACGTGTTCCTGTTATCTATGCCGTTTTCTCTCCACTCTGTAGGAAGTTCGGCGAAAAACTCTTCAAGGCTCTTCGTTTTCTCCTTATTTAGGAAATAAACTCCTAATAATGATGATAAAACAAGTACGGTAACACTGATTAAGGCAATTATTTTATTCCTATTCATAAGCTGCCTCCGTAAAGCCTATTTGAGCTGTTGAGCCTTGCCTTATAGTCTTGTAAGGCACTCCCCAAAACCCCTTAAAAACTTTATGTACATTAGCCGTTATTGTAACGTTGAATCTATCAAAATAGCCCTGAGTGGGGCTAGTTTTTTCACGTTCATATTCTATATCTGTAATCTCAATAAGTCCGTACAGGTACTTTTCCTCGTATTCCCTAATTATTTCAGCAGCCTTAGTCTCTGCTTCTTCAGTAATCGTAAAACGAACATCATGCCGTATATTTTCACCATCATTTATCGCTACAGTCACCAATTCTCCCTCACTGGCTCCCTGCAGCGCTGCCGATTCTGCTATTGTTTTTAGTTGTTGATGGGCCATAAATTGAATTCCCATGTCAACAACTAATACTAAAAGAGTTAACCCAATCATCATAACAACAACAGCTGTTATTACAATAACTGACCCTTTTTCATCTTTAATCATAATTTGACCACCCTTAATATAGCCAGCGTTCATTTTTGAAAATAGCTGACCCTATTAGCTGAACCGGTTTGGCTTCTTCCGCCGGCCCCAGCAGAAGGACCTTAATTACTTCTGCTCTTAATAAAGGCTGATAATCATAAACAATTACTGCTTCTATCCAATCATCTTCAGTTGTTAAAGAATCGTGTTGGATACCATCTTCTGATACCCACTTTACTTGTAATTCGTATGTGCCACCTGGTATCACGGTCGCTAATGCTCTTTCTACAATCTCATAAATACGATCATCCGGGTCGTTTAGGTTTGTTTCATAAATCGCCGCGTAACGGGCAGCTTCCCGGGCAGCACTGGCAACAGCTATGTTGCTGTAAAACTGCAGTCCTGATGAGATCAGCCACATAATGACCCCTATCAAAAGGGGTACAATCATTGCAAATTCCATTACACTCTGGCCGTTCTCATTCTGTACCACTCTATGACGCATGCCTTCCTCTCCTTTTGACTGGTAAAAATATAGTTAGAGGCGGGTTAACCCCGCCCCTGACTCTATTGTTCTTTAGGGAATCGACGGTAGATTTTCCTTAGCGTCATCAACTACATCATTTACACCAGATACCAATCCTTGTAATTTTTCTCCTAGGGTATTGATCGCCACAAACAAACCGATTACAACCAACCCGATCACAAGAGCATACTCTAGAGTTCCTTGACCGCTTTCATCCTTCAATAATTTCTGTACAATGTTTTTCATTTTGCACACTCCCTCTTCTGCTTTTTTGTTTGCTTTGAGGCCACTAACCTTCACCGTTGAAACCTCCTTTAAAAAGAAAAATTAATTATGTTTGCAAAATCAATACGCTTCAATATTGGGCCAAACATCATAATGAGTAGTGCCGGTCCCATAAATACGACTGTCGCAACTAGAACCTTTGTCGAGGCAGACTGACCGGCTTCTTGAATCTTGGAACGCTTTTCATTTCTGATCCGTTCTGCTTCCTGTAAAAGAAAATCAGATATAGAAGTCCCCATCTTTTGGTTGTGTTGGACAGCCTGGACAAATGCTTCTAGCTCCGGCACACCATTCCGGAATACTAGGTCTTTAATAGCATCAAATTCCCCCTTCCCTGCATCTATTTCCATGTAGCAACGATTCATTTCTTGAATAACTATGTTGTCTGTTTCGTTGCTCAAATGTTTCACTGCACGGATTAAGCTCATCCCCGAATCACACGGCACCCAGAGCAGTTCAACTGCATCTAACAGGCTCCGCTTTATCATATCCTGACGCTTTTTAACAGCCTTATTTAGGGCATAATCAGGGAGGATTAGGGAACAAACCGCACAGATTATCAATACCAGCAAGCCCTTTGTGGCCGCATATACCAACAGCCCTATGGGCAGTAAGGTAAATATCAACAACAGCTTGGCTGTATAGAACATTTCCGCTGACAATCCCCACGGGTTTCCTGCCCACTGCAATTTTTGACGGTACTCGTTTAGCTTTTTGCGTGAGAGTTTTGGTGCAATTCTATACGTCAATCTGTCAAGCCACAGATAAAGCTGTGATCGAGTAGGCAGTTTTATGCCGCCACTAACAACAACCTCATCATTTCTCCAAAAATAAAAAGAAAAGCCGGCACATACCAGCGTTAGAAAAATAGTTGTTTCCATGTTTTCTGTCCCTAACCTTATACATCAAATGTTTTTTGCAGTACTTTTAAGATCACTACCCAGCCAATTATTGTGAGCCCAACACTAGCTAAAAGCAGCAATTTTCCTTGTGGAGTTTCATAAAAATACTCAACAAATGCTCCGGGTATGGCCGAGTTAATTGCAAAAGCACAAACAAAAGGCAGCACAGTTAAAGTTACCGCTGAAACCTTGCCTTGTGTAGAATAAGCATGCACAACTTCTTTGGTATGAATCTCATGCTGAGCCATCTTGCTGATCCCATCAAGAGATACTGCTATGCTTCCCCCAGCTTGATGAGCAACTTGGAATGCTAAAACTATTTTCTTTATGATCGGGTGCCTGTTAGTACGCAGATATAGTTGCTCTAACGCTTTTTCTAATTCTTCATCACCGTGCTTAACCAACAAATATACTCTGCCCAGCTCAGGTCCTAAAGGATCTTCTATGTCTTTACTTGCTATTTCAATTGCCTGTACAATTGTGTTTCCTGCTTTCAAAGCGCTGGACATAGAAAAAATAGCACGCGGCACTTGTTCTGTAATTTGAGCCTCCATTTGTGCTCGTTTACGGTTTATCATCATTCCCGGCAGCAGAAGAAACGCTACTACGGCACATCCTAGTGCTAACATAATAGATCGTAAGCCGATCAGGGCAATAAAAAAAACACCTGCTGTGGCCAGTGTTACCTTTAACCCTATTTCCCCTGCAGAAAGGCTAATATAATGCTTTTCTGCAGCAGCTGCATAACGCTTATAGTACCCTACGTTGCTGAAAAGTTTATGTTGTTTACGGTTTTTGCGAGCTTCGATCTGCTTGAGTCCTAGCATTTCTGAAAAGGAACTATCTTTGGGGCCAAACTTGTTCCATAGAGCCAGGGCAAAAAAAACTATCGTTAAAAATATGGAGGGGATCATACAATATCACCACTTCCATAGTAACGCAGCCGTTTCATCAGCTCGCTCTCTGGATCGGCACCTAACTTAAATTCTCCATCAACGACCCCTCTTGTCCTATAGTCACGTTCAAAGCGTAGGATTTCACGTGTTTCAATTACTTTATTTTTTACGCCTACAACTTCTATGATTTTTGTGATCTTGCGTGAGCCATCTTCAGGGAATCTTGTCAAATGGATAATAAGGTTAATGCCTGAGGCAATTAAGGAACGGACAGCATCTTCGTTTAAGTTCTCCGCCATTTTTACCATCGCCTCTAACCTCGTCAGTGCATCCTCGGGAGAATTAGCATGTGCTGTTGTCATGGATCCGTCATGCCCGGTATTCATTGCATGCAGCATATCTAATGCTTCTTCACCACGCACCTCACCGACAATAAGACGATCCGGTCTCATTCGCAATGAGTTTATTACAAGATCACGAATCCTGACCCGTCCCTTACCTTCCGTATTGGCTGCCCTTGACTCCATACGCACTAGGTGAGGGCGTTTAATGGAAAGCTCCAGATCATCTTCTATGGTAATGATTCTTTCCTCCGGATCAACAAAGTTACAAAGTACATTTAGCAGACTTGTTTTGCCTGTACCCGTACCGCCAGTTACTAAAATATTGACCCGCGCTTTAACACAAGCCTCGAGTAATGGCAAATATCGCTCCGGTATTGTTCCAAAGTTAACCAGATCCTCTTTGCTGAAATCCGGCTTAAACTTACGGATAGTCATTCCGGCTCCGTCCGGCGAAATGGGAGGTATTATAGCATTGATTCGAGAACCGTCCGGCAGGCGAGCGTCAACCATAGGCGAGCTTTCATCAATGCGGCGCCCTATATCATCTACAATGCGTCGAATAACTCTCATTAAGTGTTCTTCACTTCTGAACTGAACATCTGGTGCTGCCCAGAGCTTCCCTTTTTTCTCGTAAAATACAGTATCGTACCTGTTAACCATCACTTCACTAATCTCTGGATCGTTAAGCAAATCAGTGATTGGACCATAGCCGAGAATATCGTCTGTCATCTGCTTAATTGTGTCAGGAAGGCTGGCCCCAGGAACAGCACCTATCCTTTTGCGTGTGATTTGGGCGATTCGATCTTTGAGGAATTGCTGTACCTGTTTGTCTGTTTTCTTTTTGAATAAGTCAATATCGACAGAAGCAAGAAGTTCGTCTCGCACTGCATTGAAAAGCTCAGTAGTATCAGGGTTATTTATTTGGTTAGGGTTATCACCCAGTTTTTTGCGAAGCAGTTCCATTCTTCACCCCCCTAGCCGTGAGCTCTGTCTTACCTGCAATAATACGTGCAAGTTCATTTATATAAGACCGGAATCGCTTGTTTGTTAGAGCAAGACGATAAGTATCATATAGGGTGCGCACAGCAGATATTTCTGGTATTTCTAACACTAACTCGTAAGGAATGATGTTTTTTATATCCTCCTGATCAACAGGACTGTAAATTTTGTTAAGAATCAACTTTACCTGCTGTTTTTTGATGTTTAGTCCCTCGAAAATCGTTACTAGATCATAGGCATTCCGCAGGCTTGGTGCATCTGGGGTGCTAACCAGATATATTTCATCAGCGTTATCTAACGAAACTATGCTTACGTCACGCAATGTAGAGCCAAGATCAACAATAACAATGTCAAAATAGCCTTTAAGTGTAGACAAGATTTTCTCTGCCACCTTATATGAAAAAATACCCTCGTCTATCGGGGGTATCGGTGCAGGTAAAACCCAAAAGCCTAACTCATGCTTTATTAAATAGTTTTCAAGTTGTGCTTCCCGTAAGTTATCTTTCGGAATGTACAGCCAGGACATAGCAGTTACCTTGGGCTCAATCCCTAAAAAGTTGGCTATATCTCCAAAATCCAAGTCAAAGTCTATTAATGCTATTTTTTTACTTGGATAGAGTTTCGTGACCTGTGCCGCCGTGTTTACAGCCAAGCATGTTTTTCCGACCCCGCCTTTGGTGTTATAGAAAACTACTGCTTTGCCTACTCTGCCATCAATGTGGTGTTTTAGCAATGGTTTTCTTTTCTTAATTATGGGGTTGGGAGGCGGTATCTCTACTGTCTTTTTCTTCACCATGCCTTTAAGCTTGACCCTAGGCACTTCAGGCTCGGTATCCTCAATATAGAAATGGTGATCAATTGTTTGTGGTTCCTCTGCTGCAGCTGCATGACCTAGTGCTTGCTTTAACTTCGCCTGTGTTACAGGTACAGATACAAGGTTTATCAAGCCATAAGCAAGGGCTTGTCGGTATTTCAAAACATCATACTCATTTACTGTTAGGAGAACTGGAACATCAATAGCCTCACTTATACTCCTGCCCACTTTATAAGGGTCTCCGTAATCTTCAGCAACTAATACCAGATCAACTTCATGCTCCTGCAGGGCATCAATGACTTCTCGTAAGGACACGGCTGGTATAACGAGGTACTCTATTTCACTGCCTCGGTAGTTTCTGGAGACAAAGCTGTCATCTAAAACAGCCACTCTTGTTATTGATTCCTGCACATTCCCACCTCCCTTGAGTTAGTTCTCCATATCTTTTTCATCTATTGCTTCTACTGCCGTTTTAGTATCTGCAGCATCTTCTACATGTTCTTCTTCTACAATGGTATCAACTGCTCCATAGGGAGAATAATACCAACGAATTGAATCGCCCAAAGCAAGTAGTACTTCTATTTTTTCTCTGCTGAGTGGCAGCAGCATATACCCTGCTTTCTCATCAACGTGCAGCACCGGTATATTTTCATAAATTGTTTCTGCTTTGCCGGGCGAAACCTGTACTATATTTATCAGATCGTTTGGTTTAACAGAGGAGAAACCTGCCGGTATGCTGATTGGAATACCCCGCATTTCTGGGTCGTCCAAAGCCGTTAATAATGCAACAGGGATATTCTCAATCGCTGTGTCCGTTAAGTGACCTTTACGGACTATGGTATCGGCAAGCAATAAGGTTTGGGCTGTTTTGCCAATTACCTCTTCCGGATCAGTTATAGCATCTACCGGAACAAGAGATTGAGGATACTCAATCTTTTTTACTTTTTCTATTGGTGTATATGGTGGAGTATCTTCAGTCACGATTACAACTTGAACTGTTTCCTCGAAACGCACCACTGGAGTATAGGATCGTACTGCTTTTGCTATCTGTACTGCGCTAACCGCCGCAAAGACCAGTGTAAGCACAAGAAAGATGATAAATTTCCTGTTCCTCAATCAGATTTCCCCCTCCCCAGTGCAATGATTAGCCTTTCAAATTCTGGTTCAAAATCCGGCTCATTAAAGAGCAAGGAACCATCAAAAATTCTTTTTAATACAAGTCCTCCACGGTCGGGAAAAATTGCAGCCGGCTCTAGGTCAAGCATTTCGCTCACAGAAAAGGCCGGCATGTTTTCTTCCGAATGCTGGTTTATCACCAGCAGTTTATTAGTCAGTTGTTGTGTGTAAATCTTGGCAAGGTATACACTGTGGAAATTATAGTCAGCTACTAACAAAACCTTATCAGCGAGCACTAGTGCATTTGCTGCCCTTAAATGGTCACGTTGCAAATCAAAAACTATAATGTGATCCGATAGCGTCTTACAAATGCTGCTTAACTTGCTTGCTTCACCATTAAAGACGCTTTTTGAGCCTGGCTTAGTTGTGTAGACACGCAATTTTGGTGCATGTAGTGGTGAATGGTAACCATGAGGGTCCCCGTTGATCAGCCTCTGCAGCCCTTGCGGTTTTGTGCAGTTTGTGTAGGTGTAAACTGCATGATCCTGCGTTAAATCTACTAAAGCAACCGGCTCTTTTTCTTTTTCCGATAAATACGCTGCTAAATTTGTGGCAATAGTCGATTTGCCCGTGGCCGTCGGCGACCAAACTGCGATAATCCTGATTGTTCCATCCCGTTTTCGCCTTGATAGCGTAATCTCCATTCCACAATTTCTCTCCTTACACGGCTTTTAAGTTCTTAATCTTAGCTTCTATGATTTGTGCCACTTTCATAAAACCGTAAGTGTTGGACATCTGAAAATCCTCTAATACACGGACACTTTTGTGCAACCCCTGCAGTTCTTGTTTAAGTAGCGCAGCTCCGCCTCCCGCAAGATAAACGGCAGGAAAATCTGCTAAACGGTAATCCCACTTTGTCATAATCGCACTTTGAATATGGGCCGCGACTTCCCTTACGCCATTTCTTATGGCTTCGCTGTAATCACGTTCTTCTCCGTACACTAGCTTTCTGCCGTTATTTAAGATAATTGCCTCTGCATCTGCTGGGTTTAGATGCGTGTTTTCCTGACGATAGTACTCCTGGTCAAGATGTGAGTGTAAAATAGAAATGCCGGCGTTTATAGTGCCGGACAAAGACTCTACCAGTTTAAGGCTGCTGCCTATATCAAAGACAATATAATCTGTTGTTTTGTGGCCAATGTCTATCACACCAAGTAGTGTTCCCTTCATCTTGACGATTGACGGATGTCTCCTGACCGCATCATAGGCAGCACCGGCCGCCTGCGGGTAGATGTCAACATGCTTATAACTGATGTTGCGGACTATCTCCTGTTCTTCACCGTAAATTGTCAGCTCAACATTGAAGTCTTGAAGAAATTTCAAGAATTCGGCTTTTTGTGTCACAAAGTATTCTAACGGCAAACCTGTGACCAGGAGGATGTCATCATCTTCATCAGTCAGCAGTGCTGTGGCTGCGGCCAGTAATGCTTTAGTGTGCGGATGTGTGATCTTGTTGTCTTGAAACACATAATTTGCTGTCCGGCTCTCTTTTCTGGCCAACTCTCCTACGAAGTATTCTGCTTCCCCCGAAGAATCCTTGATCTTAATATGGAGGTTATCGGGCCTTATCTCCCCAATATCTCCTAACGACGCTGCTATACTCCGGTAGCTTCCTGCACCCACGATCGAAGGGAATAAAACAGATTTCTCTTTGCCTTTATAGAACGATAGGCCTTTTGTATAGCCGTACCCTAAATCAATTGCTAATTTTTGCATACTCTCGCCCCCTTATTAAACGAGATTCTTGGTTATATTGAAATTATCAGTAAATGAAGAGCTTTCAGTAATGGTATATAGTTCATCGGTCGCCACCTTGTTTCTGCAAAGCTTCACAAGCAGATCACGTGAGGCATATTCCTGCCTTTTTCCTCTTGCAAAGTTATGCAGCCTGCAGTCGCCCTGGCGGGAGGTTTGCACAATATTTATGAGGCGGCTTTTTTCTACATGACGGCCGACAAGTAGGTGAGTCATTTCAGCAATGTGTATAATACCATCTGTTTCTTCAACATGAATAATCATATCTACACACTCATGCAGAAGCTTTTTTGCTGCCTCTAAAGACATACCTCCGCACGTGCGTATGATTAGTTGTTCCATGCGCACTATAGCTTTCATGATATTATGCGCGTTAAGCGTAGCAATAACAGGTACTCCCAGCAGCATGGCATCTAAAAGCTCAACAAACTCCTTTTCACCGTTTTTGACAAACAAGCTGCCCGGCTGTTCTGCTGCTGCCTGCTGAATATTTTCTTTCAGGGTTCCTGACAGCCGTACAAAGTTTTCACCATTTATCTTTGGTTCACTGTCAGCAAAATAGGTGACTGGATTAATAGACTGACGATTATATTCATACAGGAACACATCAAGCAGATTAGACTTATCAACTCCAACAGGTGAAGTGACAATGATATTAGCTTTACCCTTCACCAAATTGCGAATGAACCTGATCAACAGGTCCGTTTCCTTATCAACCTCAAAAAAGCCACTAGCGATCAGTTCGTTCTCGGTAACAACCTTGATTGATTCGGGACGGGATTCTAGTTTCGCAGTTTTTTCATTAACTTTCTCTTGTAATCGCTTTTTTAGTTTGCTCATGCTAATCTCTCCTGTCTTATACTCTCCCGTTCCTCTTTTCTCCTAGAAAAACTGCAACCCTTCCAGACTGCGTAAAAAGATGCCGACAATAATTGGTGCTGCGTGAACCAAGATGTACATTCCAGTTCCGGTTATGATGAGGCTAGGCCCCTTATTTTGATGTGTGCCGGCAAGAATTCCTACGACAATTAATAATATACCTCCAAACCATGATAAGAGCATAAGGGGCAGCGCCCATGCCCTGGCTTTGGCTAAAATCTTTTTTGCAAAAGAGGCGGCCTGTTCTGAAGCGTGAATTGGATCAAGGTTGCCTGGATTTGGCTCACGGATTTTATCTGACAGCCGCGGCTCCTGCTGACGGCGCTCTCTTTCCTCCATAATCAACTGCTCCAGTGTTTCTTCGCCGCTATTAGCTGCATATATGGTGGCTGTCGGCAGCAGCATAAAGACAATAAGCAGTATAATAGCTACCCTTCGCATAGATTGCCTCCACCCCCTTTTAACGAATTTTAAAAAGATACTTTGCCGGATCTAGTTTTTCGTTGTTAACACGATATTCAAAGTGCAGGTGCGGTCCAGTTGAGTTGCCGGTGTTCCCCGACAGTCCAATTACATCACCGGCCTCTACCTTCTGCCCTTTCTTTGCTCGCGTGTTGGCTAAATGAGCATAGTAAGTTGTCACGTTACCGTTTCCATAATCGCCATGCGAGACTATTACCAGATAGCCATATGCCCCTGCCCAACCGGCATGTACAACTTCACCGTTTAGCACGGAAAATACGGGCTGCCCAACCGGTACGCCGATATCCATTCCCCCATGCCAGTTGCGTTGGCCGCGAAGAATACGCCAACCGTAGTGTGATGTAATTCTTGTGTATTCCGGCGGCAGCGGCCAGATCACGCCGTCAATATTGGTTCTCGGGCCATTATATATACTGAAGTTGCTATCATAAAGATCGAACGTCTGCAGCTCCATCCCATATTCATATACACGCCTCTCGAACATGGGATCGTAACCCATGGCCAGTATCACAATGGAGTCTAAATCTAAATCGCCTATACCGTGTTCATCTGTAAATTCCTTAAGTCTTTCAAAATAAGGCGGCTCAAGAACAACAGAACGAAGTTCTTCTTTTTCTTCTTTGATGCTAATAATGTTTGTTAAGCCATAATAAGGCTCGCTAAAATCGGTGATTTCATTTTCTACTGTGTCGTAGTTGTAAACAAATTTGCCCTCAAAAGTTTCTGCTGTACTTAGCAACCTAACCGTTTCTGTGAACTCTTTTGTCTTTACTACTCTTTTTTCTTCAGATATCGTAACAGGAACTTTTTCTGTAACAACTTCCTCCACAGTGTAGGGCACCTGCACTGTCTGCCACTCATAATATTCTCTATAATGACGTTCATCTATATAGTCTCTGACCTTCACAAGACGTTTCTCTTCCCTGTATTCGGTTTTGGTTACAGTTCTTACTCGGTTCTCATATACAACCTTCTCTTCGATTACTACATCTTCGTATGTTACGGTTCTTGTGATGGTCGAGTTTTTCCAGACGAAATGAGGTTTTAATGCGTTATATATTTTCTCCGGGCCTATAGATTCCCACTGTTTCTTCCCTGTAAACAAAGGATCTCCAAGAATTTGGTCTACAGCGAGCATAATGCCTTTGGTGAGCTTGTGTTCTGCAACCTGATCCTGTTCAAATGCTGTTAGACCTTCCTTGTATCTTTCAGCCTGCGCGTCATAGGCCTTATTAAGCTGCTGATATTCTTCATGCTCATTATTTAGAGCAAAATGAGGCGATATTGCTTCCCCCTGTTTTTCCATGGCCATACGCGGGTACTGAAAAACAATCCCGTAGGCAACTGAAAAAAGCAATACTACTATAAATAAAGCTATCACGGCGGTTTTAATAACCGCCGTGAGCTTTGCTAATAAAAACCTTACTGCTTTTTTCGCAAGCCTTACTCCCCGATCCAGAGTATTGCCAACCAGGGATCTTACCTCATGGTCGTGATTGTACTGATCATTCATATGGTATCCCTGCTTTTTTATTGACTTTCATTCCTGCTCTCTGCATAAACGGAACTAAAACCCCCGTAAACGCGTGGTTTGTTAACACCAAGTACATTATTTGCCACCAGTTCATTGCGGCGCTTATAAGCAGTTTCTGCATCTATCAATTGTGCTTTCCTTTCTGCCACAAGTGTAGCGTTGTGCTCCAACTGCTTTTTAGCCTCTTGGTACTCTTCTGGACCGCGATTAGCAATAGCTTGGGCTGTCTGCCACTCAGCTCTGTAGATACCAATACTGCGCTGAAGCTGAGGAAGTGATTCTCTTAACTCTTCTATTTTATCTTCTTGGGCCCAGTGCATATATTTATACTGTTTTTCGTAATGCTCTAACTGCTGCTTCGAGATTTTACCGCTGTTGTAATCAATGCGTGCTTGCTCTAATGCTCTGGCACGTGTCCTATACTCCTCATCATCATAGCCAGTTTTTAATGCTCCCTGATAAATATCACTTTTTTCTGCTAATTCCTGTTGGGCATATAGATATCTTTGGTGTGCTGTTTTGGCGTTCTCCTGCAACTTTTGCCATGCAGCTGATCCTGGTCCGTATTGGGAAATTTGTGCCTCCAGCTGGGGCTTTACTTTTTGAGACAATTCTAGCGCCGCTTTATATTCACCGGCTGCGTTGTGATAATTTTTCTTTAGGCTCTGGCGCTCTTTCATAGCTTTTATCTGGGTGTCTAGACCCTTTTTTCTGGCCCCCAGGGTATAACCTACGCTGGCTATCTTACCTGCGGCTGCTCCTACAGCTGCGCCCCTCCAGCCAAAAGTGCTACCAATACTCGCACCGACCTCGGCTGCATTTCTAATGTCGGCCAGTTGATTGATGTTGCCGATTCCAAAATGTTCTTTAAAAGCCTCACCAAAGCTTTTGCCTGTATACTCTGCTTCGGCCTCTATTTCTCTGGCTGTATCGTATGCTGAACCCAGTGCCATCGCAGTTTCTCCACCTATACTGCCTATCCTTTCACCAATCATCCTGCCTGCATTTGCTCCTAATGCTAAACCAGTAGGACCCATTGCAGCACCTAGTGCCAATGATCCAGCTATCGCTCCTGCGGTGCCGGCAGCAGCAGTAAGCCCTGTCCTGATTTTAGAGCCTGTTGACAAGCCTTTCTGGAACACTTGTGTCCCCGTTCCGAGGGAAGCCCCGGAACCAGACATTTTTTCTAAACTGTCTGCTGCTTTACTTGCTGCTGAATCTTCTGGTCCTCCTCCTTTTGCTGCCAGAGTTTTAGCAGCTGACTCAGCTGTTGCATCTTTAGTTCTGGCAAAAAGACCTGTTACTCCCCTGATGGCTGACATCCCTAACATGCCGGTTAATACGCCAGACGGCCCACTTGGTCCCGCGTCTGCGCCAAACACTGCCCGGACGGTGTTTGTTAGTGTTGATAGGGAAACAAAGGCCACCAATAAAATCTGATAATTATACGTGGCAGTGAACAGCGAAAGCATTAAGGCATAAACAACAGCATGAGCTGACTGTAAAAACAAGTTGCCGCATAACTCTTTAAACCAGCGAGTTAATCCACTTCTGCCTTTTGGGAATATGCTCTGAAATGCCACCCAGGGGAATATTATCAGAAGTATCGCCAAGATGATCTTGCGCACTATGTACTGAAAGTTAAGGACAGCCGTGCTAAAAAACATTACGATTGTCATGAGAACCCAGTATAGTGTGCTGCTGGAAATAAGGCCGCTTTTGGGGTTAGCAAAAGCCTCGAAAATGGGCAGTTCTAACAGCTCTTTTGCCTGTGACCCCACATACAGCGTTATAGACCTATTTAGAAAAAACAGAGGTTCTACTAAAACGCCGCCAAATAGAATCAATACACCAAAGATGACAAACCCAACTAAATATTCCTTTCCCAAAGAAAGGGAATCAGCAGACATATTCCTAAAAAGGACTAAATAGCCCATGATCACTACTGCAACGACCAGGGGTATGATCAGAATTCTCTGCATAGCATCATAGAATTTCGTTACAGTGTCGGCTTCGTCAACCAAAAACGTGTACAGGATCATGTTTTCAGGATCAGTGTAGTTCTTTCCCTGATTGCTGTCTTCTGCTCTACTTAGATCCACCCCGTAAATAAGAGTGGCCGGATCTACGATCCCCAACTTATCGTAAAGACCGATGGCAATATTGCTTAAAAGTTCGGCCAGGTAGTTTGAAATGAGGTTGCCTTCTTTTTCTTGTTCATCCGGTGCCTCTCCAAAAGTTTTTTTGTATAATTCTTCTTTACTCATTTCTGCAGCCAAAACCGGTGATACAACTGCTCCCATAATTAAGCATATCAATAAGGCAGAAACAATGATCTTGGTTTTAGCTTGCATTCGCCACACCTCTGTTGGGATCTGTATTATATACTTCCGCCTCTTCCGGGAAGGCCCGTACATGGAGTATTGTGGACTCTTTATCCACTTTGATGATCCCACTGCCGGTATCGCTGGTTAAAACAAACTGTGCTTCTCCAGCAGAGAGGTCAAATTTTCCCTGTACGGCATCAATATCCTGGCTCTCCTGCCTGAACAGGCAGACCATGGGGCTGTTTTTTAAGATCCCCATGCCCTCCGGCACTCTGGTAAAGACTTCAAAACCCTGTGTGATAGCCCAAAAGCCACAGTTGCGTTTACGGGCACGCCGGAAAGCATTTTCCAGCCAACGGGCCGATTCCGGTTCGTCCATAAATACCTGAGCTTCATCTACTGCTACCCTTTTTCTTATCTTGGGATTTTGCTTAACAAACTTCTCCCAAATGAATTTTGTGGCTACAAATGAGCCTAATGGCTTCATGATCTCTTCGTCTAGATCTGCAATTGAGATAGCAAAAACAGGAGCATTTTTCAGATCAACTGTAGATTCGCCGTCAAACACTGCCTGTGATTTTATGCCGCCTTTTATGGTGAACATTTTTATGATGTCCGCAACAACTGCAAGACGTTCATCTTGCTCAATAAGGCTGTGGAAGTCTGATAAGGTCGGCATTTTCTTTTTCATGCCCTGCAGGTGGATTTTTCCGTCAGCACTTTCTTTTGTATAGAGAGAGTTTGGATCATCTGTTATCCCAAAACTCTCATACAATTCCAATATTTTTTCCTGCAGCAGTATCTTTACTTGGCCAGTAAGGACATTTTTATCAACAGTCCGGATCATACGGTAAATTACAGGCAGTGCCGAGCGTACTGCCTCTTCTATGTCTACAATCCCATCAACTGGGTCGGCTTCCACGTCAAAAATATTGATGCGATCCTTGCTGTCTGCTGATAAGACTATATAGGCGCCGCCTAAATACTCCATAAGCATTTGATATTCGCGTTCTGGATCAAGAATAGCTGTGCGAATGCCTTGTGCAACAGAACGTGATGTAATAGCCTTAACAAAGAATGATTTTCCTGATCCGGCTCTGCCAAATACGACGCCATTGTAGTTTGACAGGCGTGGATGCCAGTTGTCAAAGAAAACTGGTTTTCCCATGTTGTCGTAGCCGAGCCAAACACCTTCTTTATGGCTTATTGTGCCATTCCCAAATGGAAAAAGATCTGCAACACAAGATGTCTCCATGTTCTTGTAGGTATGTTTAAGTGGGTTTTTACCAATGGGTAATGTGCCGATAAGGGCATCTAAGTGCCAGTTGTCAGCTGCACGAAGGTGTATGTTCTGCCCAGCGAACCTTTTTACTACCGTATTGCAAATCTTTTTTAGTGTACTGATATCTTCAGAACTGGCGGTTGCCATGATAGCAACACGATACAGCTTCTCTTCATTCAATCGCAATCTGTGCTGCTGTTCTTTTAAGTCAAGAATCGCCTGACGCAATGATTCGGCCTTATTCGGGTTTTTTTCGGTCATTAAGTCTGACTCAAGGCCTGCAAGCCTTCTTGTAATCTCATACAGTGTTTTTGAGCTGTCAACCGGCTTAACATGTACCATGGTGTCTAAATCTCCTTGGCCGATGTCACCGGTATAAAGTGGATTAAGCATACCAAACCAGGTAGTAGTGCCTTGTAAGGCTGCATAAAAACTGCGAAAATACCTTGTTATGCCACTGGTAGTTCCTACCTCGACCCAATAGTCTGTAGCTTTTCCTGTTGCCGTCATCTCTCCCGGCACTACTTCTCTAACCATGGAAGGTGCTATGTCTTTATGCTTTGGCGTTGAGAAGATCTCCTGATCTGTTTTAACTTGCTGCTGTTTCTCTAGTTTCGCCTGCTTCTTCCTCCTCAAGCTGATCATCCTCCGGTGGCACCTCCCTTGCAAATGCTGGCGTTATAGAATAACTGTTAAAAGCAAACATTTCCTTGCTGTCGATATCATCAAACCTGGCTATAGGAGCCAAATCCCGGTTGAGAGCTGCATAGCATACCTCTAACACTCCTGTATAATTTAACCTGTACGATTGGATGCCAATGCGGTTCAGGTAGCTGTGCGCTATCATGGCCGAGTTTTCGAGTTCCTGTTTGGCGACCGCCCTTGCTTCTTCTCCTGATAGTCTCTTCTGTTGAAAGCCTGCCGTCAGTGTTGAAAGGGCTTGGTTTTTTACTTGAACATTTGATGTCATTTCGTGAGGGTCTATTTCAAGTATTAAGTAATGACGGTGGTCTTTGATCGAATTGTCAGCGTTCTCCTGTTCCAGAAAACTTCTGAGCTTTTGGTGATATGCTGTGATTTTAGGGTAGTCCTCCATCAGCTTGGCTCTTGCGTCGATGTTGTCCATATACTCTTTCAGGTCCATATGCCTGCTCTGCACGCAAAAATAAAAATTTACTGTCAAAATGTTAATCATCTCTCTGAAGGTTGTCCATGCAGCTTCTTGTTCCGCATCGTTCATCAGGGCTATATTTATCGGCTCCACTTCTAAAACAAGACGATAAAGCCCATCAGGTAATTCGATTATGCCATCAGGAGATATAGATTTATATCTCAATAAGTCCTGCGTTGAGTCAGCTTCCTCCTGCGGTTTTCTGTTAAAAAACAGTAAAAAGATGGCCACCCCTAAAGTGGCCACCATTCCGATCTTTTCCAGCATACTACTTCGCTCCCTTATAGATAAAGACACGTTTTCTCTTGCGGCAGTCATACCAGAGTGACAAATACTGCGCGATGGGCATGTTGTTTACCATGAAAAACGCCATTACTACTGCTGGTATGATAGGGATTAACAAATGGATGTAGCCCAGCATCCCAGGAATAGGAAGGCGAAACTTGGCAAACTGGGAGGCAATAAACATTCCACCGCCAAGCCACCCTGTTTGGGCTAAGGTTAATGGCCCTAATATTTTTTCATCCTCTCCATCATCGTATGGTAAAGGATGGTGCAGCATTAAAATTCTGCCCCTAACAGCTTGAGAATACCACCAACTATGCTTTCTGCCGCAAAGATAAAGAATAGTGCAATGACAAAAGCAACCAGCTTTGATTTAGCCATAGCATACTTTTGCGGATCTCCTCCGGCTGTAAACATATTGTAGCCGAACCAAACCAGAAAGATAACTGCTATCACCCCAGCTAAAATTCTAGCTTGGCGTACAAATGAATAAGCCCGGCTGTCTATTGTTTTTACAACTTGATCCTCGTTCAACTCTTTTTTTAGACTATCTCTAATACTGCCTGTAGTCGTTGCCATTGCCGGAACCGCTAACATAGAAATAATTACAAACACAAGTAATACGGACACAAACTTTCTCATTTTCATACTCCTCTCTTTTTAGGATTCTGATTTACCTGCGATCAAAATAGTAATAATGGTTGACAGCACACCCCCTTGATATACATGTGATGAGTCCAATGCAATACACTGCGCCATATACTGGTTGTTGATCACTCAATCAGTTTTTCAGCGTCTCGTCCCTATTTGCGTACTTCACTAAAACACCTTTCTTGACAAGTTGGCTTTTAGTCTGCAATAATATAGATAGCTCAATTGTTTCTTCTTTTTGGTGCATACGAATTCGTATGCTTTTTTTTTCGGTGGCCCCCTATTCTTACAGAAGGAGTTTTTAATTAGAAAAACACCCTAGTTTGCACAGACTTTGGGTGTTTTTTTCTTATACCATTCTCTTTACACGCTCATACTCCATACTTGTTAAAAGATATATCGCATCTCCCTCCGGAGAAGTTCTTGCCGGCTTTAAACCAAAATATTTAAGAATATTACTGATGCGGGGACGCTCTTCTGCTGGTACAAACACTGTTTTTTTATGTTTGCCCTGGCTCATAATCTTAAATAATTTGCCGTTTTCGGACATAACTTTGTTTCTGTAATTTCCAGCGCTGCTGGCGGCCAGAGCCACAGCTTCTTCCTTTGTTGTGCTTCCCTCAGTTTGCTGCTTAAACAGTAAGCGCACAAACCCTGGATCTTTTACTAAAACCCTTTTTAGCTCTTCTTCTTCTGTCACTGTGTTTGCATAGGTGTTGGCTATTATCTGCTGCGTTTTGTTTTTTATCTGCTGTACTTCCTCACGCCCCAACTTATTAGTAAGATTTCTAATGTGTGTTTTTACTGTTTCCGGATGTATGTTTAATTCGCGGGCAATTATGTTTGCTGTTTTACCTTTAGCGTACATGTCCAACACTATTTTTTCTTTTTCTGTTAATCTGTTTCGGGCACAGTTCTCCCTAGGCAAAAAAACGGGTAGAAAATTTCCCTCTTTTTCTGATCCCAGCTTTTTTTTTATATCTGAAAGGCGATTGCTGACAGTCTTCGGTGCTAAGTTAAGCTCTGCTGCAATCTCTTTTGGTCTGAGTCCGACACAATAAAGATCAAAAATCTTTCTCTCTGCCTTTGTCAGCCTATCAAGTATTTCCGCTGCTATCATTACTTTTTTCACCCTCAGCTTTTTGTTGCACAGCTTAATCTCTTCAAAAAAGTCTGCCAATTTGACTGCGGCTTTTTTCTTGTTAAGTCCCTACTTATGTGTAGTATAAATAACTTTAAATTACTATCATATTGCGCCTATTATTATCTATTAATGGCTATATCCAGTATAATCCAAACTACGAAAAGTGTCAACACATTTCGTAGTTAAAAGGTGGTACGATATTCCTATTTACATAAACTTTAAAACGTGTTAATTTTAAGTTAGGTGGTGTTTATATGAAGTTTCCTTCAAATATTACGGGTACACGGCTGCGTATCCTGAGAAAAAGCCGAAATTTATCTCTGCAAGATGTTGCGAGTTTATTAAATATGACTAACTCCTACATATCGAAAGTTGAATTAGGCGAGTATACCCTTTCTGAGGATAATATCCGGCTCGTTTGCGAAAAACTAGGTGTCGATATGGATTACTTTCTTGACGATACAATTGAAGGTGTACCGGTAGATGTCCAGGCAGAGCTTTATCTATACGGTGACAATTTGACAAAGGCTGAAAAAGAGCAGATTATTGAGATTATAAAAAACGCAAAACCAAAACAAAAAAACAAGTAATATGCAACATATTTGGCTGCTCATCACTTGCTTTTTTTTGCTATCAGTTGTCGTATTTTGTCGTTATATTACAAAATGTACTAAAAAGTGATATTTCCTTGAATTAACTTGTTGTTTTTGCTATTATGGTAAAAAACTGCTTATGGGCAAACTCGGTCGAAAGACGAGGACGCAAAGCCACGGGCCTAAAGCAAAATGCTATGGTAGCCGGGCTGCAGCTGTGTCATTCTTTGCCCAAAGTGGTAGGAGTGACAGAGTTTTGCCAGCAAATATCCGAAATGAAGTAAAAAATGACCTTGGGTTCGTAGAAGTGAAAGTAGATAACTTGCCCCTGGAGATTACTTGTTTATACTTCCTGAAAGATGGTATACCTTTGTTTGCAATAAACAAGAATTTAATGGATAAAACAAACGACTTGGAGCTATATATTAGCATCATGCTGCATCACTATAGTCTTGGTCGCTCGTTGTTTTTCATTAAGCATGGGCAAAAAATACCACCGGTTCAACCCATAAAAGGTTTAAAAATTAAGTTTACTATGAGCTAGCATTTGCTAGCTCTTTTATATTACAAGCTCGTAAGGCTTGTCCAGTTGCTGCATAACTTGATCTATTATCTTGCTATTAGATAGAATTTTGTCTACAAAAATAGAAGCAATCGGATATAAAAGTATTCTACCTGTATCGTCAATTGTAGCTTCTATATATGCAAAGAGTCCTCTAGCCTGATCTGCAAGGCCAAGCTCGGCAAGTGCGTTATTAGCTTCATCACGAAAAGCTGTTGTTACGGGCGATTCTTGTTTTTTATAGCAGATACACTCGCTAATGGGTATACTGCATTCAGGGCAGACTGGTTCAATCGGTCCTGCTTTTGTTTGTTCTTGTAGTTCTAATGCCGGTTTCCAGTCCTGGGTTATTGCAGTTATGAAGAATCCTGCTGGGTTTTTGGTCTTCTCCAGATTCTGCTTTAGCACCAACAGTTTTTCCTGCAGATATTCTTCTGTGAGCTCTATATCATGTAACTTTGACAATCTCCGTGTAAGCAGCATAGGGGTTAGATCATTTTGACCTGTTATTGTGTTGTACTCTTTAATAATTTTTAAAATTACAGAAGAATCAACAACAACATTGTCTTCAATTTTGTTGTTGCTCCCTCTTAGTACTAAGTAGCTACTATGTTGTTGTTGTTTATTGTTTATTATAAAAGTATTGTTATTATTAGTGTCCGGTTTCACCGTGGAAGGTTTGGTGGGGGAATGCTTTCGTGCCGTGTCCGGTTTCATCGGGGAGTACTCTTTTACCGTGTCCGAAATGGTGGGGGAATGCTTTTCATAAGCCGTGTCCGGTTTCATCGGGGAACGCTCTGGATCTGCCGCAGGAGTTGGAATTTGAGGTAAATGGAATACGTTAACCGGATATTTTGATTTAGCTGTTTTTTGTTTTTTCGTTAGCACAAAGCCGTTGGTTTTTAGCAGCTTTAAATGCTTGTAGTATGTATCTTCTGTTATTCCAAGATGATTGAGGATTCTTTTGGTGTCTATATCCGTTTTATCTTCAGAACCGGCCCAGGCTGACAGATACAGATAAATTGCTTTAGCAATTAGCGTAAGGCCGGGGATTCTTTTCCCATCCTTGTCTGCTGTATCGTAATTTGAAAACTGTATAACATATTTGGGTGCAATGCCGTACCCTAGAAAATTAATGCCGTGGATGCGAAAATCTGATTTCTTCTCTAATCTCACAGGGTTGTTTTTATCTGGGTATACACGGTCAATGAGATACTCAATTAGATCTGGATGTAATTGAGGCTTAACTTTAAGAGTGTAAATGTTGTTGCCAAATTTACCGTCCTTTTTGACTTTTTGTGTTTTGGTAAGGAGTCCGGTGTTTTCAATGAGTTTCATATATTTATGGAATGTTTCTTTGTGTATCTGCAGACATGAGCAAATTGTATCTCTGCTTGGGAATGCCGTGATCCCTGATCCGGCATAGCTGTATAAAAGCCCCAAAAGCGTTTTTGCTGTATAGGACAACCCATGTGCAATTATATTTCCATGAGTATCAGTTATGTCTTCTGATGGCCAAACCATTACTGCTTTGGGTATTGTTCCGAATCCTTTGCTATTGACCCCTTCGACAATGAGCTTGTCCACAAAAAAACCTCCCCGTTGATTCTTGGCACAAAATGGCGACAAAAAGCCGATAAAATAAGGGTTTTCAGGCCTTTTTGTGCTTGACTGAGGGAAGTTCATCTGGTATAATTGTCTTAACTTTAAAAAGACAATATGATGCCCGGGATCATGAAAGCCGCAAAATTTTCGATGATCCTGGTGGGAATCTAAAAAGAACTTCCCTGAAGCGCCCAGTTCGCACCTGGGCGCTTCTGCTTTTTATTTTTAAAAAACTTTAAGCAGTTTTGCTTGCTTCTTCCTTCAATTTTTCGATTGATCGGTCTACTTTTTTGATAATATCATCTAAGTCTATGATGAGTAGCTGATCGAAGCCTTCGGCGTCACTAAAGGTTTCAATGATCTCATCTTCTGACCGAACAAGTCTGTGCTGATTATTTAAGTCTGTAACGAAAAAGTAATCGTTATATGGCGGATGAATTTTGTTAATCTGCTCCTGAAGTGAAGATAATGCATTCTCCAAATCTGCAATTTTTATTCCTAGAGAAAGAAGGCGGTTTGCTGTTGCTAACCCTATTAGGTCTGTATATGAATAAACTCTCGGCGACCTTTTTTTATGCATCAGTGTGCCTGTTGGACTTATACATCCCGTTCTATCCAGATAATCTAATTGGCGAAAAGAGATTCCGACCAGCTTTGCAGCGGCCTTTGATGTAAATGAAGGCATAATAACCATGCACCCCACCTCCCTTGTACATGATTACATGGAATGTAATAGAAATAAATTGCATGGTTTTTATTATTCTTTAAAGAGTTTGGAATTCCTTCTTTAGTTGGAAAAATTTTATGTAAAAAACGAAAGTAGCCAGAAAGACTACTGTCTCAAAGGCTACTTTTTACTTTCGTTTTCTAGTGCTTCCTCTATTTCATCTAAATAAGTTTCCAGCAATGCTAATATTATGCCCTGTTTTGGAACGCCGTACTTTTCTCTAATTCTGTCAAGCCGGTCGCAAACTGCAATAGGTAGTGCAATGTTTTGCTGTTTGTGTTTATCCCAGTATGTTAAATTGCTAGTGTTTGATCGGGCCAGTATTGACTTCGCTGCAGATTTGGGCTTTTTTTGAGCAGCATTACTACCAGCGTCGCGCTTGCGATTCCGGCCGGCAGTATGAGTAGTTTCAGATTCCTCCCGGCGTGGTGTTTTACCTTCAGATGAAGGTTCCGGTGCTGGTGGTATTTCTTCCTCCTGCATATTTTGATTTATTAAATTATCAGGAACTAGTTCATCAAAAAAACCTTTACGCTTGGACATTTTCTAATACCTCCTTAGCTAGGGCTAAATAATCCTTAGCAGCATTAGAGTTTGGGTTATATTCAAAAATGTGAACTCCCTGCTGGCAGGCATATGTAGCATCAATATTTATTCTGATCCTTGTTTTTAAAGCATTTGGTGAAAACTTATGAGCGATTTCATAAATCTCTCTGGCTATACTTGTCCTTTTATCATACATGGCAAAGAAGGTTCCCAGTATTTTTAAATTTGGGTTTATCCGTTTTTTTACGGTGTCTGTCAATATACTTATGTTATTCAAACCGTAAACTGATTGTATATCTGCTGTCAGTGGTGCCAAGACATAATCGGCTGCTGCAATAGCGTTTAAGTTTATAAGACCTAACGCCGGTCCGGAATCAATTAGTATTATGTCAAAGTCATCCTTTACCTCATCAATCATTTTTTTTAGCCGTACTTCTCGCTGGACTTCAGGAACTAATTTTAGTTCTGCCGTTGATAAGTCAATTGTCGTAGGTATCAAATAAAGGTTTTCCCATTTTGTTTTTAGTATGACTTCTTCAGGAGTTGTTTCTTCAAAAAAAACGTCAATCATTTCTTTTTTAAAATCGTGTGTGCCAAAACCAAGATGTTTTGTTGCGTTTCCCTGCGGATCAGCATCGCAGACCAATGTCTTCTTCCCCATCTGTGCAAAAGCTGCAGCCAGGTTGCAAACAGTGGTGGTTTTAGAAACCCCACCCTTATTGTTTGCAACAACAATTGATATCCCCATATTTTATTACCTCCATGTATCGAGAATTAGTCTTAAAAAAGCGATTTGGTGCCTAAACTAATTATCACATGTAATGGCAGATTGTTCAATAGTAATAATAATATAAATATAACATATAAAATGTTTATATGAACAGATACTATAAAAAAGTAATATAACTGCATTATAGTAATATTAATATGGAGTATAAAAAACGCCTTCAAAGAAGGCGTTTGATTGTTATTGCAAACTGGTTTTTTGGGACCAATATTCCCGGATCAAAGGCAAATATTCAATAAGTAGT
>FZPS01000069.1_pt168 | contig 46812 bp, 40 predicted proteins | sample 1817821 | NCBI WGS metagenome assembly FZPS01 (sample SAMEA104158645, study PRJEB21678) | metagenome | place: Germany | collected 2015-04-21 | reverse complement strand
TGACTCTCAGTTTCTTCATTTCCTGTGGAGTCATGTTGAATATCTCCTCTCTCATAGGTGACATTTTACCAGAATTAATCCAACATGACATTATCACAGAATAACTACATTTATATAGACTTAATCTTGACAGTACTGGCAAATCTGCACTATACTAGAAGAAAATCGTTCGTATACGAATGATTTACCGAAGGAGGTGGTTGAGTGCACGGCCAGCTGCCCAGAAGGATCTTGGATCTGCTGCAGGAAGGAAAGCGGAATTCCGAAAAACTGCTCCGCAAAGCCTTAGATCATTACCAATTGACGATACCGCAAATTGCCCTGATCATCCTTCTCCACGAAAACAAAGAAATGAGTGTCACAGACCTCAGTCAGAAAATGGGGCTTTCAAAAAGCACAGTTAGTGGCATTATTGACCGTTTGGAACGAATAGGTATTGTTAAGCGCAAACGCAGTGATCAGGACCGCCGCGTAGTCACCACCGTGCTTACCGAACAGTTCCAACTGCGTGGTTCGGAGTTGGAACGTAGTTTCAACGATCTGCTCTGCGAGATCTTCAATACTGTGTCCGAGCAGGCCTTAATGGATATCATTAAAGGATTGGAAATGTTCAATGAGATTATCAGTACCAATATTGATTCATTGAGTAAGCGGAATCAGTAGAGCCTAGCAGAACGATTGGAGTGGTAATATTGTTTGCTGAATTCAGTGTCAACCGTCCCTATACTATCATTGTAGGCCTTATCATTGTCTTAATATTGGGTGCAATGTCGGTCTATAATACGACAACCGATCTCTTACCAAACATCAATCTGCCTTATGCGGTGATCATTACAGCATACCCCGGCGCCAGCCCTGAATTGATCGAACTTGGCGTTACCCGGCCCATTGAACAGTCCATGTTCACTCTGGGCAACATTCAAAATGTCTATTCAATGTCCGCGAATAATGTCTCCATGGTCATACTCGAGTTCAGTGAAATCACCAATATGGATTCGGCAATGATTGAGATCCGCGAAAACCTGGACATGATCACTGCATTCATGCCCGGCAATGTCAGCTCGCCAATGATTATGAGGATTAATCCCAACCTCTTACCGGTATCGGTGGTATCGGTCTCCCTTGAGGGCCAGTCATTAGCCGATACAAGCCAGTTTGTCAATGACACAGTCATTCCCGAATATGAGCGGATTGTCGGTGTTGCTTCAGTGACTGCAACCGGACTGGTAAACAGGGAGATCCATGTATCGCTCAATCAGGAAAAGATTGACTTCCAAAAACAAAAGCTGGAGCAGTTGGTCAATTCCATGCTGTTTTTGCCCAGCTTGTTCATGCAGGGTACCGATTTTACGGCGCTGCTGCAGGAATCAGGGTTCGATCTGGAACAGCTTAAAGATTTGGAACTGACCAAGGAAATGGTCAGCGGTATTATTCAAGGGCAAAACCTAAACATGCCGGCAGGTTACCTCACCACACAAGACAATTCGTATTTGGTCCGGGTCGGCGATGGGCTTCACACTGTTGATGACCTCAAGCAGCTGCCCTTGCTCGCACTGCCATTACCCGGCCAAAATCCAATTACTCTTGCCGATATCAGCGACATTGAGCTGGTTTACAACACCGGGAACACTTATACCCGGGTCAACGACGAAGAAGCAATAATGCTGATCTTCCAAAAACAAACCGACTATTCAACCGCGGATATTGCGAAGAAAATCCGCCAACAGTCCCAAAAGCTCCAGGAAAAACATGCCGGGCTCCACATTACCGCCTTGATGGACCAAGGCGTATATACTGATCTGGCATTGAATTCAATGCTCGACAACATGATTTATGGTACCTTGTTGGCTCTTGCGATCCTGATCATCTTTTTGCGGAACATTAAACCTACTTTTGTGGTAGCCGTCTCCATTCCGGTGAGTATTATTACCAGTTTTGTATTAATGTATTTCAGCAACATCAGCCTGAACATTATTTCCATGGGCGGCTTGGCCTTGGGAGTCGGGATGCTGGTCGACAATTCCATTGTAGTTATTGAAAACATCTACCGGATGCGAAGTGAAGGCAAGTCGGCAAAAACAGCCGCAGTAGAGGGAACGAAGCAGATTGCGGGAGCCATCACAGCTTCCACTTTGACAACAGTCGCTGTGTTTTTGCCGATTGTGTTTACCTATGGCATGACCAGAAAGATTTTTACTGATATGGCGCTTACCATTACTTACTCGCTCAGCGCCAGTTTGCTTGTGGCTCTGACATTCGTACCGATGATCTCATCACGGATGTTGGCGCGGGATGTACCGAAACCCGGCCGGTTCACTCAAGCAATGACCGGTTTTTATACCCGTATAGTGAAAGGAGCCCTCCGGAAGAAACCTCTGATTATAGCCATCACTGTGCTTTTGTTTATCGCCAGCGCCATTGGTGTGTGGCGGATGGGTACGGAATTTCTCCCTGTCAGCGACAGCAACCAGATCATGATGCAGATCGAAATGTCACCAGATTTGTCAGCCAGTGACGCTGCAGCAGTCATCGATGAACTGACCGCCATTCTAAAGGATATCAGTGATATTGACACAATTGGTATCAGCTCAAGTGGCACGATGCTGGGGCCTGGGTTTGGCGGCGCTAGTGGCGGCACAAAGACCTATTCTGGTTATCTGCTGCTCAAAGAAGACCGGAGTTTGACCAGTACCCAGATTGCCCAGAGAATACGGGAGCAGACTGAGAATTTGAATGCCAAAATCACAATCAGTGCTTCTGGGATGGACTTTACCTCCATAATAGGCAGCCCGGTGACTTTGAATATCATGGGGCCGGATATGGATACACTGCAGCAGATCGCCAAAGATGTTGCTGCCATTGTTGCTGACGTGCCCGGTACTGTCGAGGTTTCGGACGGCTTGGAAGATACGGCGCCGGAGCTGAGGATCATCGTGGACAAGCAAAAAGGAATTGCTAAGGGGATTACTGTGGGGCAGGTCCTGCTGGCGGTAAATCAAGAGCTGAGTTCTGACAGTGCCGTGACCACCCTAACAGTTGGTAATGCAGAATACAGTGTCTTTGTCACCGATCCACAGACGCAACTTCGGGCAGAATCCGAGCTGCTTGACCTGGAGATTGATTCATTCGCGGGTGAACCTGTACGCCTTGGTGATATCGCCACCATAGAGCAGGCAAAAGGCTTCACCACAATCATGCGCCAGAATCAACAGCGCTTTGTTACTGTATCCGCCAATGCTGAGGAAGGCTATACTGTAGGCAACATCAGCAGGGAAATCGACCGCCGCCTGGCGGGCTATCAACTCCCGGAAGGCTATAAGGTGGAATACGGCGGAGAACAAATGTTAATCCTCGAATCATTCGACGAACTCACTCTGGTGTTGGTGGTAGGTGTAGTCTTAATCTACCTGGTGATGGTTGCTGAATTCCAATCACTGCTGTCGCCTCTGATTGTGATGGCCACTATCCCGCTGGCATTCACCGGCGGTTTTCTGGGACTGCTGTTCACCGGCAATCCCCTGAGCATTGTGGCATTCATCGGCTTGATCATCCTCACAGGCGTAGTGGTCAACAACGGAATCGTATTGATTGTCTACATCAACCAACTGCGCAGTGAGGGCATGGCCAAACAGGATGCAATTGTGGAATCCTGCCGAATCAGGCTGCGGCCGATTCTCATGACGGCCTTGACCACCATCTTTGGCTTGTCTACCATGAGCCTTGGCATCGGCACGGGGACCGATTTGATCCAGCCAATGGCCATCACGGCCATTTGCGGTTTGGCTTACGCAACAGTTCTGACTCTGTTTGTCGTCCCCATTTTGTATGACGCTGTCAACCGCGGTTAAAAACAAAGCCCTGGGAGCACCAACCTGCTTCCAGGGCTTAATCTTCTGGGCCTTTCAATCAACCCGCCTTTTCAACTCCTTAACCGACCCGTCATGGTACCCTACAATGACTTGGCTGGCGTAACCGATAAACAGGCCGTTCTCCACAATCCCCACCATCTTGTTGAGGCTGTCATGGATTCTGCCGGGATGATCGATCACGTCAATTCTACAGTCAATGATAAAGTTGCCATTATCAGTGATGCAAGGTTGGCCGCCGTCAGTGCGAAGCTGGGGACTGAATCCCAAGTCATAAAGCCTCTGCATCGTGACTTGATAGCCAAAAGGCACTACCTCAACCGGCAGCGGGAACTTGCCCAGCTTTTCGACAACTTTGCTTTCGTCTACAATGATGATCAGCCTCCGGGAGGCAGCCGCAACGATTTTTTCCCGCAGTAGGGCACCACCACCGCCTTTAATCAGGTTCCACTCCGGGTCAACCTCATCTGCACCATCGATTGTCAGATCAATTTGCTGAACATCGGCAAAAGTGACCAGATGAATTCCCAGTTCCCTGGCAAGCTGCTCCGAGCGGGTTGAAGTGGCAATCGCCCGAACATCCAGGCCTTGCTTCACGAATTCACCAAGTCTTTGGATGGCATAAGCGACGGTTGAGCCGGTGCCTAATCCAACAACCATTCCGTCGGCAATTAATTCAACAGCTTTCTCTGCTGCCAACCTCTTTGCTTCCATTACCTCACCTCATCTACAACAGTCAATCGCCTTTACGTCTAAAGAACCGGAGCTGCTGAAGCCAAGCCACGATTTGATCCCGGTACAGCAGCCCGAAGATGAAAATCAACACTGCTGCCCCCGATAGGATGATGGCTGTCGCATAGTCCTGCTCCTGCAGATTGGCCCCAATATAGGCTGAAACAAACAACCCCGGGATCCTGGCAAGGTTGGCAATAACAATGAAGTGCAGCGGCCTCACAGGAGTCAGCCCGCCAACATAAGTCAGCACATCCTTGGGCAATCCCGGAATCAGAAACAGGATAAATATGATACCGCACGCTCTTTTGCTGGCCATCAATCCCGCCAGGCGATTCAGTTTGTCTTCAGAAATCAGTCTTCTGACCAAAGTGTAACCCATAATGCGGGCAAGGCCAAAAACAACCACCGAACCCACAACGGCCCCTATCAGCAGATATGATGTTGCCAGCCATGTGCCGAAAATGTATCCGCCGGCAACCTGAACAACTTCGCCGGGTATGGCTGTGATCACTATTTGGGCAATCTGGATACCGATAAAAATCAGAACGCCAAGATGGCCATGGGACAGGATTACCGACCGCATACGTTCCGGATCGCTGACAAGTTCGGTAATCACCGGCCCACATTTGATGGCAGCCAGAACCAGCAGTGCTGAGAAGCAAATAACAGACAGCAGGTTGATTGTCAAACTTCTGGTCAGCTGCAAAAAACGATCACTCCATTTCACTAACACTATACCCGATTCCCGACTGAAATTCAAAGTAAAAAGCAAATCAAGGCATTAATTAAGAGCCTAAGCCGAATCGCCCTAGGCTCTCCTTCCTACCCTTTGCCTGCATTGCGATTATTGCTCTTGCTTTACTTCCTCCCACAACTGGAGAATCCTTTGGATCAGCGAGTTGACTTCCTCAATAGCTTCCCTCACTTGAATAGTGGCTTTTTGAGATTGATCGGAAAGCTGCCCTACTTCCCGGGCTACAATTTCAAATCCCCGTCCATACTCACCAACCCTGGCCGCTTCAATCGCCGCATTAATCGCAACCATTTTGGTCTGCTTAGCAACATTGGCGATCCCGTCCACCAGGTTTTCAATCTTCGCAGGTATTGCCGACAGCTCCACGATCATCTGCTCCACCATGTCTTGCTGTTCTTCGATTTTCTGCGACGCAAGGATTTTTTCCTGCTCCAGGTTCTTCTGGGCGGTAATATCATGCCCAAAACCGATTAAACCAATTATGCTGCCTTCATCATCATAAAATGGGTGCTTCTCTGTTACTTGCCAATACTCTTTGCCATCGGTGCCGATCACCTGTTCCACCCGGTTGATGACGGCCTGCCCCTTTTTCAATACCGTGCAGTCGTCTTCCCAAAAATTCTCCGCCAAATGCTTGGGAAATATGTCAAAATCGTTCTTGCCAAGCACATCATCAGCCTTGTCAAACCCGGCTTGTGTGTAGTTTGCCTTGTTGCATACGATTTTTCTCGCTTCGTGATCCTTAACGTATATCGAACTGGGCAGGTAGTCAAGGATGGTTTGAAAAACCCGGCGTTCCCACGCAATTTTTTCCCGCAATTCTTCCACGGTCTCGTCTCCGGTAAGCTCTTTAAAAAGGGTACTTAGATTGATCGTGGCCATACTAACACTCCCCATTTTTTGATATTTGGGACTATCTGGTATTTATTTGATTCTACCAACGATGGGAGATTTCCTCTATCTAAGCCTGGTTTTGTTACCTAAGCCACCGGCATCTTGAACCCCATTGCATCTCGCGCTTCTGCCATGGTTTCCTGGGCCAATTGGCGGGCATGTTTGGCACCGGCATGGAGGATCTCCTTAAGCTGGTCCGGTTTGGCCAACAGTTCGAAGATTCGCTCTCTAATTGGAGCCAAATGTGTCACAGCAGCTTCAGCCAAGGCTTGTTTCAAATCGGCATAGCGGAGGGACTGGTTGGCATAGTCATCACGAAACTTCTGAACCAGTTCCAGTTCTGCAAAAGCTTCCAACAAAGCGAACAAGTTCTTCACACCCGGCCCCATCTCGCCGCCCTGAGGGCCGGGATCCGTCATGGCACGCCGAATCTTCTTCCGAATGGCATTGTCATCATCGTCCAAGGCAATATAGCTGCCTTCTAAGCTTTTCGACATTTTGCTTGTGGGATCGTTCAAGGCCATGATCCGTGCTGCTTTGGTGAGCAGCGGCTGCGGTTCTGGAAAGACCTCTCTAAACATGGAATTGAACCGCCGCGCAATTTCGCGGGTCAATTCCAGATGTTGGATTTGGTCATCGCCAACCGGCACAAGCTCAGCCTTGTAGATCAGAATATCTGACGCCATCAGCACCGGGTAGTTCATCAACCCGGCAAAAACACCGCCTTTTTGCCGTTCAGCTTTTTCCTTGAACTGAGTCATCCGCTCCAAAGCACCTACCGAGGTAATACAAGTGAAGAGCCAGGTCAGCTCCGCGTGTTCCGGCACTGAGGACTGAACGAACAACGTGGTCTTGTCCGGATCGAGTCCGGCTGCAATCAAAGTGGCTGCCAGTTCCAGTACCCGCTGATGAAGCATTTCAGGCTCATACTCCACCGTTATGGCGTGATAATCCACGATACAGAACAGACTCTCATACTTATCCTGCAGATCGACCCAGTTTCTGATTGCTCCAAGGTAGTTTCCGATGTGGATGTTCCCTGTTGGTTGAATACCTGAAAAGACCCGCTGCATTAATGCTTCCCCCTCGTTTGCTTTAATAAATACAAAATACGATCCCGCCCCCCAAGGGACGAGATCATAGCTCGCGGTACCACCCTCATTGACTTATCTAGAGACAAGCCCTCTCTCTGCCCGGTAACGGAGGCTGCCGGTCCGGCCTACTGCTTGCCTTAGGCAAGATTCGGTAGACTGCTCCTAGGCCCATTCCCCAACCCAATCATATCGGTTTGCACCACCCACCGACTCTCTGCACAAGACTGAGGCGGGTACTACCCCTATTCATCACATCTGCCAATCTCAACTTGGTTTATTACACAGACATATTATAATCAATCCGGTACGTAAATGCAACACCCTAGCCTTTTAACAGCTGATCGACAATGGCCATTACCTCATCGATCTTCTCCTGGGCGATCTCAGTGGTAAAAGCTTCTTTTACACAGTGGTTCAAATGCCCATGGAGGATTTCCTTGTTGACTCTGCGCAAAATCGCCTGCACTGCCAGAATCTGGTGGGAAATGTCAACGCAATAGCGGTCTTCGTCCACCATTTTGATCAACCCGTCCACTTGCCCCCTGGCTGTTTTCAGCATTTGCACGACTTTCTCTCTATCGGATCGCATTGCAGCCTACTCCCCCTGATAATCTGCCATAGGCCCTTCAGGCCTGAAGAACTTCAACCTTAATGCATTGGAAACAACAAAGACCGAACTTATGCTCATTGCCGCCGCTCCAATCATCGGGCTTAGCTTCCAACCCAAGAACGGGTAAAACACACCTGCAGCCAGCGGAATACCGAGTGTATTGTAGAAAAAGCTCCAGAACAGGTTCTGTTTGATATTGCGGACCGTGGCCTTGCTTAACTGGATTGCGGTTACGGCATCCTGGAGATCGTTTTTGATCAACACAATGTCTGCAGATTCAATAGCCACGTCAGTACCGGCGCCAATGGCAACACCCACATCCGCCCTGGCTAACGCCGGCGCATCATTGATCCCGTCGCCAACCATGGCCACTCTTCTGCCGGCTTCCCGCAGTTTGCGGATGATTTCTTCCTTTTCCTGGGGCAACACCTCCGCAACAGCCTGATCCAAACCCAGCTGTTTTTGAATGGCTGCAGCAGTCTTTTCGTTGTCGCCTGTTAGCATCACCACATCGATCCCCATGGCCTTGAACTCATCAACTGCGGCTTTGCTGGAAGGCTTTATCACATCAGCCACGGCAATGATACCCAGCAGTTCCCGGGTATCTGCAAAATAGAGAGGTGTTTTCCCCTCTGATGCAAGTTCCTCAGCCATTTTTTGCCAAGCTGCAGTGTCAATCTGATACTGCTCCATTAGCGCAAGATTGCCGGCAATGAGTTTTTCTCCTTCAATCACGGCAACAATACCTCTGCCGGGAATAGCTTCAAACTCCTGGCTGGGCTTAAGATCAATCTCCATCTCCTTGGCTTTGGCCTGAATTGCATCCGCCAAGGGATGCTCGGAAGAGCTTTCAATTGATGCAGCTGCTGCCAGAAAGTCACGCTCGGATAACCTTCCCGTTATGATCAAATCAGTGACTATTGGGGTACCTTCAGTGATCGTACCGGTTTTGTCTAGCACAACAGTGTCGACACTATGGGCTACTTCCAGTGCCTCGGCTGACTTGATCAAAATCCCGTTAAGGGCGCCCTGGCCAGTGCCAACCATGATCGCCACCGGTGTGGCAAGGCCCAAGGCACATGGGCAGGAGATGACCAGCACTGCGATTCCAATTGAAAGGGCAAATCCAAAGTCAGCCCCCAAGGCCAGCCAAATAACGACTGCTGTAAGGGCAATCAGAATTACAATTGGGACAAATATCCCACTGATCTTATCCGCAAGCTTGGCTATGGGCGCCTTGGAAGCGCCAGCTTCTTCCACCAGCCGGATAATCTGCGCCAAGGTGGTGTCTTCACCGACTTTTTCAGCCTTGAGCTTGAAAAATCCGACTTTGTTGATAGTCGCTGACACCACCCGATCCCCTGCCTTTTTTTCAACGGGAATGCTCTCACCGGTCAGAGCCGACTGGTCCACAGCGGAACTGCCTTCGACAATCGTCCCGTCCACCGGGATACGCTGGCCGGGACGGATCACAACAATGTCACCGACTGCAATCTCTTCCACAGTAATTTCTTGTTCCTGCCCTTCCCGGATTACAGCCGCTGTTTTTGGCGCCAAGTCCAGCAATTTGGAAATGGCCTCGGAAGTTCGGTTCTTGGATCGGGCTTCCAGGAATTTGCCCAAAGTAATCAAGGCCAGAATCATGGCGCCGGTTTCAAAGTAGATATCATTCCGGTACTGTTCCACCAACCCGGTCTGCCCTCTGCCCAAAGCAGCTCCGATTCGGAAAATGGTAATGGCCCCGTAAACGACAGCTGCCGATGAGCCAATGGCAATCAGAGAATCCATGTTAGGCGAGCGCCGCCGCAGTGCCTTAAACCCGGACTGATAGTATTTACGGTTGACATAGACGATGGGCAAAGTCAGGATAAACTGTGCAAAGGCGTAACTTACGGCATTCTCCGCCCCGGTGAGCCAAGAGGGCAGCGGCAGGCCGATCATTTCTCCCATAGCGGCGTACATCAACGGAACTAAGAATAGAAACGAAACCCAAACCCGCATCCGCATCTCCTGAACCTCATCCGACACAGCCCGGCTCATTTCTGACCGGGCCCTTTGACCTGCTGCCGTGTCGGGCCGTGACTCCCGGGCTTCATACCCCGCATCGGTTACAGCTTTGATGATTGCCTGCGAATTAGTCTGAGATTCGTCAAACACCACTATCATCTGCTTGGTGAGCAAATTCACATTTACTGTATTTACACCTGAAACCTTCTTAACACTGCGCTCAACAGCAGCAGCACAGGCGGCACAGGTCATTCCCGCAACTTTATATTTCTTTCGCATAAGCTCACTACCTTTACCCCCCTCCCCGGGGGGGTGGCTACAGTTCTAGGATACATTCTTAATCTGCGCCAGTCAAGGGCTTCCTTAATCGCCCGCTACAAAAAAGATCAGCTGCCACTTTCCGTTGGATTTTGCAAAGCTCGCCCGGTAATCAACGGGGCTGCGCAAATACTTGTCCGGTACAAAACCGGTCTTCCCTGAACTGGTGGCAACTTTGCGCCAATAGGCACCATCGCTGAAGAACTCATATTTGTCGTTATAGGGAACATGTCTGACTATGCTGTAGCTCAGGATACCTATAACCTGTGCGGAAAACTCTGGGTCTGCATACACTTTGACATTCTGGCCCACAACCGCAACATGTTGGAACGCATCGAGGGTTTCGGGGAAGCTTGAAAAAACATATGGTGCTCTAAAAATCTTCTGATCAGGATCCGCAAACTCGCCGCCTAACCGCAGCACCTGCAGCATTTCTTCCCAAAAAGGCGAGTCTTCAGGCATTGTGTCAAGCTCCCAATAACGAAGAAAGCCTTTCACTCCCTGATTCAGCCCAAAAGTGTAACGTAGTGTATCATCAATACAGTTGAGGACAAAATCAAGGTCCTTCTGCTCCATTGCCTTGATCATTGCGGTACGGAATTCTGCAAAATCCGGTACGTGATAAGCCTGATCTACAGGCATCAGCTTAAGATCATCAGGCTGGCCCAGATCTGGATATGGAGGGTTTTGCCTCGTCCAGAGTAGAAACAAGGCAACTACCATTATGATCATGCCGATTTTTCTAACCCTCGTCATAGTATCGCGCCTCATTTGCATCAAGATTTTCATAACCCTTGCGATTGGATTCGGAGAAAGAGTACAGACATATCGTATATCACCAAAAGCACGCATATACATTTACTAAATGTAATGAGGAAGTGAGTATGTGCGGAAACAAACGTTGCTTCAAGGAGCATTTGTCCTGACTACCGCTGGGCTGATCACCAAGATCCTTGGTTTTGCCACCACCATTCTCCAGTCAAGAATTCTAGGCGCTGAAGCAATTGGCCTGCAGATGATGGTCACTCCATACATCAGCCTGTTGATGACAGTGACCACTCTGGGTATGCCTGTTGCCATCTCAAAAGTTGTGGCAGAGGCGGACGCCGCATCTGACACACGGAAAATGCGGCGGATTCTGCTGATCGCTCTCACTGCCACCCTATCCATGGCCTTGGTTTTGACCGCGGTTATGCTGTACTTCGGTAGGGCTTTTTCCATGAGATTCCTGGCGGATCAGCGGGCCTATTACTCGTTGATGGCGTTGGTTCCAATGATCCCGATTTTAGCCATCTCAGGAGTCCTGAGAGGATATTTTCAAGGGCGCCAGAATATGAACCCCCTGGCTGTCTCCCAGGTTGTTGAACAGATCATCCGCATTGTCCTGCTTTATGCTTTAGTACAAGCTCTGGCCCTGCATGGCTTGGAATATGCCGCAGCCGGTGCCGTGTTTGCCGGAGTTGTCGGTGAACTGGCAAGCTTGTTGTACTTGGTTTTTTCATATCGCCGCGCCTCTGCATCCAAAATCCCAAGTTTTACTACCTTGCGGAGCCTGCCCCAGGCAAAAACCGATTTGCTGGAATTGCTTCGTACCGGGCTTCCGCAGACAGGCAATCAGTTCTTCAGATCAGTTTTGCGCGTGATCCAACCAACAGTGATCAGCCGCAGCCTGCTGTTAACAGGCCTTAATGCGTCAGAGATTGCCCAACAGTATGGAATGCTTACTGGTTATGTCTTTCCCCTTTTGTTCTCTCCCGGGTTTGTCAATCACTCTCTGGCAATAGCCCTTGTCCCTGCCATTAGCGAGGCCGGAGCCCGCAACCGCCCCCGGTTGGTTAACCGCCGTGTATCCCAGGCCATCAGGGTTTCCCTGCTGATTGGAGTGCCCAGCAGTTTGATCCTGTTTGTTTTCGCCGAGAACATTCTCACCTTGTTCTACCGGGCACCGGAGGCAGCTGGGCTTTTAAAGCTTACAGCACCTTTATTTCTGTTCCAGTACTTCCACTCTCCGCTGCAATCGTCCTTAATTGGGCTCGGCCATTCTGCCAAAGCCATGGTCAACAACATTATTCCAAGATGTGTCAGCCTGGCATTGATTTATCCGCTGGCTGTAACGCTTAACTTGGGTATCTATGGTGTCGCGATCGCATCCAGCCTGGCTGTGGTCTTGGAAACAATACTCCAATACTGGGCTTTGCACCGGCAGATCGGGCCATATCTCAACTTTGGGGATGTCGCCAAAATAATCGGCTGCGGTATCATCGCGGCACTATTCAGTTACTTGACTTACGATACCATCCGCATCTTCAATATTGATGACCAGATTGCAGCCCTAGGCGGAATAACAGCACTTCTGTTCATGTATTGTTCCCTTATCTTTTTGACCAACACTCTCCGGTGGAGTTCGCTCAGAATCACTCTCCGGCAGGGCTGATTCGCCGGGGAAACAAAAAGCAATGGCTTCATCACCGGGCTGTGCCGCAGCCGATAAAGCCATTGCACTTTGAGACCAAGTTGCGGCATCAATTGCTGCAGTCCTGGATCTGTAGTTATTTGTTAAACAGTGCGTCGATCTGCGCTTGAGCCACAGGAGCCTTGGCTTCAAGGTGAGTACGGGGAACAACATCACCCCGGAACAACGGAGCAAGGTCTTGGCTCCAGCCGACCGATACTTCCGGGCTATCCAGTCCGTTCACCCACTCTACATCGCCTTGCCAGTTCTGCAGTGCGTACATCAGGTGGTCCGCAGACTCGCGGTTTGGATAACGAGAGACGATAGTGGAAGCCAACCAGCTGTCAAAGTCCAGGTCGTCTTTCCTGAACAGGAAGTCATGCACAGCGATCAACCCTTCGGGATTCACAGCAGTAACAGGGATTGATGCAAACTTGACTGCCCATTCTGGATAGACATAATGATCGGCATGAGGCCCCGTTGGAATCGGAGCATAAACGATAATATCGCCGTTGTTGGCTACACCACCGTTTTCGGCGTGGTCGGAACCAAACTGCATGGCCACTGTGCCATGTTGAATTCTGTTGTCACCATCAAGGCTGCTGGGTACAATATAGCCTTCGCGGTACCACTCGGCAATTTTGTCGAATACCCAGATCGCCTCTTCATCAGCCCAACCATAGCGATATCGGCCATCAGGTTCGATCTTGATAAACTGGGCGTTGTTCATATAGATTGCGTAGTCAATCCGGCGCCATGCGAAACCCCATTGATCAATCTCGCCGTCACCATCGGTATCTCTGGTAACATCAATGGCGATCCTTTCGGCATCTTCCCATGTCCAGACTGAGTTCTTCCACAAATCATAGATATCCGGCTGGCCTTCCCGTTCCAGCATGCTCTTGTTGTACACCATAGCGGTCGGGCGCCAATTGCTCCCATACTGATGGCCGAAGGAATAGATGTTGCCCCGAATGGCAAGGATTTCGGTGTGCACCTTTTGGTCAGTCGGGAAGAGATAATCGAAATATTCATCAGGCAGGATATCATTCAGCGGCACCAACATATCAAAACCGGCCATGCTGAAGTATTCATCGCGCCAGTCTCTGTGGATGATGTCGTGAGTTGCTTCACCGGTCATGATTCTGGCCATGGAAATATCGACACTTGGCCGGTACAGAAACACAAACCCACCAATATTAAACAGCTCCATTGCCTCCTGCAGGCGCCCTGCCTTGGCTGTGTCATCACCAAAGTGACTCTCATCAACTCCGCCGACAAAGGTGATGATTGCTCCACCAAAATCAACTTGATCTGGGCTCAAAACACCTGGGCTTGGGACATAATCTTGAGCAAAGGCTGTCCCCACAGGCAGAACCAACACCAAAACCAGACCAATTACCAACAGCCTTTTCATCGTAGACCTCCTCTAATCCTATAGTAGTGTTTTCTGCTCATGAACAGAATAACAAAACCTTTGAAACTCCCACCCCCTAATCAGTATAGTCAGCAATTCTTCTTGGTCAACAAAATGATACCTAATGACGTACCGCACAACTGTCTATTGCCCAGTGATGCCTGTACGCTGTACGCTTTCCACGAAATATTTCTGCAGGAATATATAGAGAATCACCAACGGGGCGATCAAAAGCAAACTACCTGTATTGTTCAACAGTGAAGTCTCAGGCAAAGATGACTCCCAGCGCATGCCCAGGACACTGTTGGGCAATTTGTCAAGCATCATCGGCAGGGTAGTTGCACTGCTGTAAAACATCTGAGTCATATAATAATCGTTCCACTGCCAGACAAATGCGAACAGGAATACGGTCACCATCGCCGGAACGGCAGCCGGCAGCATAATTCTATAGAAAGTCCGGAAAGAACCGGCCCCGTCCACATAGGCGGCCTCCTCCAAATCCCGGGGCATTCCCTTGAAATACTGCCTCATAATATAGATGAACAAGCTGTTGCGGGGCCCGGTACACGTAGCAGCCATGATCACCGCCGGCCAAACAGTATTGATCAAATCCAGCTTAGCCGGCAGCAGGCCGAGCAAGTCAAAGTAGCGGAAATTTAAAAATAAAGGAATGATAAACAACTCCGGGGGCACAATCAAAGTGACTATCGCCAGTGTGAACAGTAATTTGGCACCTTTGAAGTGGAACCTGGCAATGCCGTAGCCTACCAGTGTACTGGAGGCAAGCTGCAGAGCACTGACAATAAACGATAACTTGACTGAAGTCCAAAAGGCACGGGGATAATTCATATACTGCCATGCCAATTCGTAATTGCGCAATGTAGGATAGCGGGGAATCCAGACTACTGTCGTATCCCACAAATCATTGCGGGACATGAAAGAAGATGCGATCTTGGTGAGAATCGGAAAGATAACAATATAACACACACCGATCAAGATCACCGCCCGGACCAGGGACCATCCATAACCTGGCAAGTTTCTTTTCCAATATCTTTTGTGTTGGGCTGCAGCCATTCCTCACCCCTCCTTTGCCAAATTACTCATGATAGAACACGAAACGGGAAAAGATTAAAAACGTTATCGCCAGAATAGTCCCTATTACACCGAAATACACCCAGGACATGGCCGAACCAACACCATATCCTAAGGTTCCAAAAGCAGCCGCCCGGATATTGGTCACAATCAAATTGGATGGTGAGGTGAAGTAGTCTACGATTGTATAGATGATGTTGGTCAAAATCAAAGGGCTTACCATGGGTAATGTAATCAACCAGAAATTTTCCCAAGCGGTGGCTCCTTCCACTTCGGACGCTTCATACAAAGAGCTGGGAATCGCCTGGAGGCCTGCGAGCAAAACCAGAATCTGGATTCCTGAGCTTCTAATGATGTTGGGCAAGGACTCAATGGCGGCAAGTATATTTTCAATCAAAGCATCAGGCAGCTGAAATTTGGAAAGATAGACACTCAGCGCCGGTGTAACCAGGAATGTGGACACAGATTCCATTCCATATTCCAGTATCCCCGTCATATAATCACGGGCTTCAATTTTGAGAATGATGCCTGAAGCCATGATAATCGGCAGAAACAGTATTGCCCTGGCTATCAACCTGCCCCGGAATTTCTGGTTGAGGACAATGGCTGCAAAGAAACTGAAAACTAGAACCCAAAAGACCTGAGAAAGCATATTGATGGTTGTTTCAGTCAAATCCCTGATGAACGTGGGGTGAACCTGAAAGACATGGCGGTAGTTTTCAAAGCCGACATATTTCAATGCGTATCCTGTTTTGGTGATCACCAGCTCGTTAAGGCTGAATACAGCCGACAGAATCGTGGGATATAAGAACACAAACACGAACCCCAGGATGAAAGGCAGTGAGAACAGATAGCCTGCTGCGATGTTCTGCTGCCGCAGGGTCAGCGAAAACAACCGCCTCCTCGGTTGATGCTTTTTCATTGCTCTCCCCCCGTTACAAGATAACCTTTGGCCTCAATATGCAAATCACCAATCTGGACTGGTTCACTGTTATAGTTGACGATAATCCGCATCCCGCCTTCAAATGTAGTTTCATAAACCCGATCCGCCAACTGCCTGTGATCCACTATGGTTTGCCCCTGTAATGGCGCAAGCACTTGATTCACTTCATGGTAATACTCAATTGCCGTTTCGAGCCAAGTCTGGTAATTGATTGACAGCAGGTATTGAAATGGCGTGTCTTTTAGAATTGACGAATCCTCATATGACCAGATGAAATACGGATTGGCACCGGTTTCCAATGTTTTCAGCAGAGCCTCCCGGAAATCTATGGCATAGTTCAACGCTGAACCGGCATAATTGACATATCCCCGGGCAACCAATTGGTAGAACGGCACTTCCCGGTCGGCAATCACAAACCCACTGGAACTGGTGGGCATATTCAGGACATGATCTGCATGCACCAAGCCGTACACGTTTGCTCCGTTCATCATCAGAGAAAGATTCCGGTTCAGTTTTTCAATCTGCTCAATGGTGATCAATTTCGCTTGTTCCCGATCAATGAGCAGCTGATCCTTTTCCTGAAAATCCGCGTTCAACACCGTACCCAAGTCCCGCAGAGACAAAGCCCCAATCTGATACCTCTCGTAGTCTTTGAGAAAACCATCAACCTGCTTCGCAAAAGCTCGAGGCGATACAACCCAGGTGTTGGTACCAGTATTGAGCTGCCTTTGCACAAAATGCTTGTTTAGCGAGTAGGCCGCGTCATTTTGGGAACTGAAACCATCGCCCAAAAGGTTCCTGGGTGCCAATGTTTGGGTCACATCAGGGTAAAGTTCCACTCCCCTGCTCTGAAGCGATGATGCCAAGCCCAATAGCCCACTGCGGCCTCCCAAAGTCTTTTCCACCCGGACCCGGCTGGGATAGATGTGCTCCACCCCTCCTGACAGCCATCCGGTGTACCGCAGCTTGATGCTGCCGACACCGCTGTCGATCAGCTCATCCACAATGGCCTCCGCTTGCGCAAACGTTGTCAACGGCTTGACCACGTCCCGGGGAATGCCCAAGATCGGCTGTTTAAGGTGGACGGCACCGATCAATTCCAGATAAAAGGGAATACCCGGTTCCGGTTTCACCCGTTCCAATCCGTACCGGTCAATTAGGTATTGCTGATACAGACGGGCCATCCCGGCATAGCCTGCATCTTCCCCTTCCAGGAACAGATAGCGAATCTGGAGGTCCGAGTTTACCAACCGCTGCTGATAGGTGTTAATGTTTGCGCCGCCACCGCCCCTGGAGCTTACTGCCAATTGGACTGAACCCACTGGCATCACGTTGAAGTGGGGGTAAACGGTGTCAACGGGGTTGACCCTTCCGGCTGTCTTGACCACGATGCTGGCGACGGCATCTCCCTTTTCAATGATGCCCAAGAATCCGGCATCACCGCGCTTCATGCCAAATACCGGCAGTTGCTGCGGTTGAAAATGGCGGCGCAGCTCGAGCTCAGATTGAATGTCAGTGGCTGTACTGAGATTTGACAAATTCTCACCGTATAAGCGGTGCTGGAGCGTTAAATCCTCGGTCTGGCGCACACGATCTCCGGATAGACTAATCAAGGCGCCTGAACCGTCGGGGATCAGAATGTAACCCGGTTCAGCCTCGCCCGGAGCACCGAAATAGGGCAGCACATTGATGGCATGGAGCGGAAAAGTGACCTGGCCTCCGCCGCCGATGCCGCCAAAAGCATCCATCAACTGCTCATCTTGAATAACAGTCCAGTGTACGCCGCGCAATCCCCAAACATCGCTGGTATAGGCATCCTTCGGATACTTCACCTCATCCATGGGGACTCGCACCACCAGACTGTCCTCATCCAGGCAGTATTCAATGGGAATTGTAAAGTTCTCCACCTTTCGCTCCGGCAATTCCAGATTGTAGGCAGCGTTGTCTTCTTGTTTGTCAAACGGTGTATAGCCTGCCGCTTTGATGATCTCCGCCATATCCTCCAGATCCCATGGAAGCATGTTTGGTTTCCGCACATAGGTGGGATTGTCGATAAACTGGGCAACCATATCCGGCCTAATTTGGGTTAACGATCCAACATCATTGCGACAGGCCAAAATCTGGATCAATACATGGCGGATAAAATCAGCCTTTTGCCGGCCCGACACGTTCGTCTCTGCCATGATGGTGTATTCACCAAACAAAGCATCCTTGTTGAGATTGGTGATGACAACACGTTCATATCCCTCGGGCATTTTCTCCAAGGAGAAACGCACGTAGTTATTGCGGACAAAATCTCTGTCCTTCTGATTCTCTATTTTGGAAAGAATCGCCTCATTAAAGCGTTCTTCAGCGATAAACACCGGCAGGTAATCCTCGTCAGTCCACTCTTCGCCCAGAATGTAAACAATCTTCACCCCGCCCTCAAGTGGTGTAATCTCAAATTGACCGTGGGCGACACTATCAGCCCGGTTGTTCATGGTACGTTGGTCATCCCGGGGTGTGTAGTACTCAATCAAAATCTGCTCTTGTGCTTTGGCGTGGTTTGGGTTACTGTACCATACCCTGCCGCTGTCGCGGTTAACCACAGCTATTTCCGTAGTATTTTCATTAAGGTATAATTGCAGGTGCTCGTTTTCGGCAACCAAAGCATAGCCCGCCGGCATGTTTGCTTCCGCCACCGGCTCCATAGCAGCAGCCAGGCAGAAAATGGAGGACAGGAACAAAAACAGGCATAGATACAACTGCGTCCCTAAACAAGATTTTAATCGCACGTTATTCCCTCCAGTTCCCATACATCCGCTACAACCTATATCTAAGCTCGGAATAGATCGTCAAAACAAAACGGCTGATATGATCAATCACACTGGTAAACAAAAGCCCAACAAACAATGCCGCAGCAATCCCGCACACAATCAACACCGCTGTGACCAGAGTCTTGGCCATGGTATATTCATGCAAAATCATGGTGCCCAATAGCAGCAGCATTAAGGCCCAGATCACCGAAATGGCACGGACCAATGTCAGCAGACTGCCTTCAGCCTCGATCAACATGTGGCTTGCCAACGTTGCCGGGAGATTCAAAATAATAATGGGAGTGAGAGCGTAGGCTGACATGATATAAATCTCTTTCGCAGTGCCTTTGCCTTCCATCAGTGTGGTGAAGGCCCAATTCACTCCAACCCAGAGCAAGAACGGCACCAGAATACCGATGGTATCGGAGACAAGGCTGATTTCAGACACTTTCAGGTAGTTAAATGGAAACGCGGTGTATTGACGGATGACAACATAGGTGAAGATCGTCAATGCCAGCAAAACATTGGCCGTAGCAAAAGTCCCTCTCCGCTCGTGTTTCAGATCCCAAAACCCATCGAAAGGATGAAAGATTACATGCAAAGAGTAGAGCACGCTGTCAATCAATTTGCGGACGAAAAATTCGCGTTTTTTCCGCTTTGGCACAGCCCCATTTGGCATGGCATCCAGATGAGCGCTCAGCTCCGCCAGGATTCTGGGGTTATCTGCAAGGCCCAACCGCCTGCTGATTCTCTCGCTGATTCTCAGCCTCGGCCCGACAAACAAGAATATGAAGAGGGCAAATACACCAAGCATGATCCAGGTGATGTAATCACTGACAAACTGCTGGCGCAGCTTCGAGAAAACCTGCGAATACCCGGACCGGTCTTGCCCTAGGCGGTAATAGGCGAGTGCAGTGCCATAATCCTGCTCCAATACGGCAGTGGTAGCGATCCAGTTATAAGCTATTTCAAACCCTGGGTTCTGATCCAGAACCTTTTGCCACATTTCTGCCGCTTCTTTATAGAAACCGCCGTCGTAATTCTGAATGGCTTCATGAATTGCCTGAGCATAGACAGTGGGCTCGAAGAGAGTCAAGCCGCGGTTGTCCAGCACAACAAGCTTATTGCCGATCTCTCCTAAAGCCACCGGGTTGCGGAACCGCCCCAACAGATCCCCGATGCCGCCAAAAACATACAACAAGCTGCCGTTGCCGTCATATGTGAAAACCCTGCCCCGGGTGGCATCGAGAACGCTGAACATGCCGTAATCCCTGCCAAGGACATCAACAAATGCAGAATCGGCAACAAAATCGCTGCCGGAAACCTGAATGTCGCCAATGATGGGCAGCTGCCCAAACCGGCTCATGATATCCGAACCCGCAGGGTTTAGCTTTTTAACGATTTCATGATTCTTGTTCACAGCTGTTTCCCGAAGTACGGCATACAGCATCCCATCTGTACTGATTCCCATGTTGGCATATTCAATGGGCAGCAGCAGTTGAAATTGGGCCCGCTGCTCTTCGGTGGCTATTCTCATCCAAAAAATGTCAGCGAGCGAGGCCTTCACCCTCGGGGCACCGATGAACCCGTGGAACGAACCATCACTATCAAACTGGAAAATCCCCTCATAGACATTGGCTGCCAAAACGTAAATCCTGCCTAGAGGATCGACTTCGACCTTGAGGGGACGGTAGATGTAATCATCCTTGATCAAAGCCCGGTCAGACGACTCGGGTTCACCGATAATCCGGATCAGATTCCCGTCCTTGTCCATAACCACTAATCTGCCGTTATCCGTATCTGCAATATACAGCTCTCCTTCGTCAGTGACCGTAAGCCCGCTGGGATTGCGAAATGAATCATTTTGGCCGTCATTTACAAATGACTTGATCTCCAGTTCAAACTCGAGTTCCGGCGATAAGCGGATAATCCGGCTGTTTCCTGAATCGGCAATATAAACCCGCATGTCCGGCCCGATAGCCATATCCTGGGGCCGCCTGAACGGGCCGGTGCCCACGGATTGGCCGTCAACCAAGCCCACCGGAATATACGCTTGAGGTGCTGGCGCTTTGTCACCCCAGAAGTTAAACAGGTAGCTGTCGTAAGGTGCCGCCGCACACACAAGACCAGCCGCTGCCGACATAAGCGCAACTGTTATTATCAAGATCACAAAGGCTCTATGCCTGGCCACATGCCACACCTCAACCTTCTTGAACCAGTTTTTGTTAAAATACCATTGATTTGGAGTAGTTATGATTAAATTTGTGTAGTACATAAGAATTATATCATAACAGGTATGATACTACTACGCAGATCGTGCTAACTTGTAAAATAATCAACTTATTTTGATGTCTGGAAGCTGGCTTTTGCAAAAACTGGAAACAAAAAAGAGCCTGTCATCGAGGCTCTTTGTAAACCGCCCGCTGGGCAGCATATAGACAATAAATAACTTGACACTCTACTCTCGACTATTGTCCAGATTTAACAGCATACTGAGGAATTCTTTAGGCAGATGGTAACGCTGATTGTTCAGCCACAGTTCCTGCAATGCATCATCAGTTTGCAGTGTTGCCTTAAAATGATTCGCCTGCCGGTTAATCTTTTCCATCTTGGCATCCAGTGCGGCAATGGATTCAGCTGCTGCCCGCAGTTCATTCAAGAGTGGTTCTGGAATTTGATAGTTGTACTTGTAATTCAGCTTGTGTTCGAGACTGGCCCAGAAATCCATGGCAATGGTTCGGATCTGGATTTCAGCCCAGACTTTTTCAGTATGATCAGACATGAACACCGGAAGCTGTACAATTAAATGCAGGCTGCGGTAACCGTTGGGCTTGGGATTCTGAATATAGTCCTTGCATTCCGCAATATGGAGATCCGACTGTTTCTGAAGCATTTCACTGACTCTGTATATGTCTGACACAAAAGCACAAATGATACGCACGCCGGCAATATCACGAATGTTTTCCCTGATCGCCGGCAAGGACAGGGGTACTCCTTTGCGGCGGGCTTTTTGCAGAATGCTTTCGGGGCTTTTGACACGGCAGGTTATTTGTTCAATAGGGTTATGATCGTGGATATAATGAAATTCCTGTCTAAGAATTTCGATCTTGGTCCTCAATTCCTCAACGGCAAACTTGTACGTCATCATAAAGCGGACAATTTCTTGTTTCAACCGTTCCCATTGCTGAACATCCATAGGCAAGATAACTCCAATCAGAGTATTCGAAGGCTCCCATCAGCCAGCTTGGCGGTGCTCCCGGATCAACCTCTTGGCAAAACTGAAGGTATGTGTGACAATTACTTTCAGAATCGCATAAGCCGGAACTCCAAGGATCACTCCCACCAATCCGCCAAAACTCCCGGCTGTCAAGAGCACCACGATGATTGTCACCGGGTGGATGCGTAGTTTCTTGCCGAGCACCAGCGGTGCAATCAGATGGTTTTCCACATAATTGGCAGCCACCATGATGATGATTACTTCCAATGCCTTCAGTGGTGAGGCAATCAGCGCTACGATCACGCCTGGGACTGTTCCTATCACTGGCCCAAAATAGGGGATAAAATTGGTGATCATGCAAATGGCCGCCAGAAGCAGCGCATAGTCCAAGCCAATAATCAAGTAGCCGATGTAGACCATGACACCGATGCAGAGACTTACGATAACCATTCCCTGGATGTACGAACGAATGGTTTCGTTCATCTCTGCCAAAACATTTTTTGCTTCCCCTTGATATTGTTCAGGCAAGAGACCCACCATTTTGGGGGTTAACCGGGACCCTTCTTTCAGCATGTAAAATAGGATCAAGGGGATCGTTAGGGAAACCATGACAAAGTTTGCCACAGACCCGAGGAATGCCCACAGATTCTGCGAAACTGTGCCAATGACGCCGTCCACCAATTTCACATAATCAATACGGCTTAAGTCCTGGAAAAACTCAAACTCCTCGAATTCCGCAAAGAACGTGGATTCTTGGAATTCTTGGAGTCTTTGGTTGATTTCGGTAAGAAACCGGGGAATGTTGCTGATCAACCCGGTCAACTGCCTTTGCAGGATCGGTGCCAGGTACAAAATCAAGAAGAGCAGGATCAGCCCAAAGACGACGAAGATCAGCAAAATGGCAATGGTGCGGGGGACTCTCCAATGGGTAAGCCAATCAACAATGGAGATAGTCAAATAATACAGGAAACCTGCCACGACGATGGGAAAGAAGATGGTCTTGACCAAGATAATAAACGGCTGAAAAATATAGCCAATATGCTGAGCAATCCAGATAATCAAAGATACGAGCAGCACCCAGACGGTTATTTGGAAAGCTTTGGACTTGAGCAGAATGGCAGATCCCCTCTTTCACTCAACAGGAAATTTTAAAACAAGCCCAGGCTTACAGCCATGACAGCCATGCCGCCTATTAAACCATAGATGGCTGTATGGTGGAACCCATACTTCTCTGCCGTGGGCAAAAGCTCATCCAAGGAGATGTAGACCATGATTCCTGCCACCATGGCAAAGACAACGCCAAACACCACTTCGTTGGCAAACCTTAAAAGCGCAAAATAGCCGACGATAGCCCCCAATGGTTCAGACAGGCCTGAGAGGAACGAATAGATGAAGGCTTGTTTTCTGGAACCGGTGGCGAAATAAATCGGGACTGAAACAGCAATTCCTTCAGGGATGTTGTGAATAGCGACAGCTATGGCGATGCTGACTCCCAAGGCCGGCTCCTGAATGGCACTGATAAATGTGGCCAGCCCTTCAGGAAAGTTGTGGATGGCAATTGCCAGTGCCGAAAACAGCCCCATCCTCAACAACTGCGTTTCTCTATTGGTTTTGGGGGCTTGCTGATCACTCATTTCACTGACATCGCGAATCTCATGGGGGTTTTCACCTGTAGGGACAAACTTGTCGATCAAGGCTATTAGCAATACACCCAAGAAGAAAGCAAATATGGTAGCCCAATACCCCTTGCCTGCACCGTATACTGCAGTGAGGGAAGCATTGGCTTTGGCAAAAATCTCCACGAAAGACACATAGATCATAACACCAGCTGAAAAGCCGAGCGTTCCCGACAAGAATTTGTGGTCAGTCTGCTTTGTGTAGAAGGCCAGCGCACTGCCGATTCCAGTGGATAACCCGGCGATTAGTGTTAATGCAAAAGCGAACAGAATATCGCCTGCGGAAACGTCCATGTAATTCTCCTCTCCTGCTGATTCAGCCGTATATCATATGAACTGATCGATGTTTGGTTTCTTGGCGCAATCGCCAAAGGGCGTCATGCCAGGATGGCATGTGCTCCCTGTAAAAGCTGGATAATCGGCAGATTCTGGGGGCAGACCGACTCGCAGTTTCCACATTCGACACACCGGGACGCATCATTCCCGTTCTTGATCAAGTGGCTGTACTGCCTTTTCCCTTCTTCAATGACATTATACACGCTGGTGTGATTGTAGATGCTGAAAACCCGGGGAATACTGACTTCCTGCGGGCAGGGCAGGCAATAACGGCAATCCGTGCAGTTAACCTTGATCCGCTGATTGTAAAGTTGTTTGACTTGCTCAATCAAATTCAGTTCAGTCTTGGATAGGGATAATGGTTCAGCATCTGCCATAGTGTGAATGTTTTCCTTGACTTCCTCAAGATTGCCCATGCCGCTTAGAATAACAGAAACTTCCGGAAGATCGGCCACCCAACGAAAAGCCCACTGGGCTGGGCTGCGCTTTACCGATGCTTGATCCCAGATTGCCTGAATCTCCCCGGGGACATTGCGGGCAAGCCTCCCTCCCCGCAGAGGCTCCATAATCACAACAGCCAAACCTTTGCCGGCGGCATAGCGCAATCCGTCCACCCCGGCTTGATACTCCTGATCCATGTAGTTCAGCTGGATCTGGCAAAAATCCCAATCATGGCCATTGACGATCTCCTTAAAGGTTGCCAGATCGTCGTGGAATGAAAACCCTGCGTACTTAATGCGCCCGTCCTGCAGTGCCCGATCCAGGAAGGGCAAAATGTTCAGTTTCAAGACTTTATCCCGCCATGTATGCTTGTTCAAAGCATGCAGAAGATACATGTCAACATGATCAGTCTGCAGCTTGGCCAGCTGCTCGTCTAAAATTCTGTCACAATCCGATTCTACATCAACATTCCACACCGGCAGCTTGGTTGCCAGTTTAACCCGGCCCCGGTAACCATCGGCCAATGCTTTTCCCACCAAAACCTCGCTTTTGCCTCCATGGTAGTTATATGCGGTATCGATGTAATCCACGCCATGATCGATGGCATAGCAAATCATAGAAATCGACTGTGTTTCATCAATATTGCCAACATCACTGTCAGGGCTGGGATCGGCGACCGTCGGCAGGCGCATGCACCCAAAACCCAATAACGATACATCCAGGCCGGTCTGTCCAAACTTCCGTCGCTGCAATTTCTACTCTCCCCTTCTGAAATCATTATTCTATCCATTTGTATATTACGATGAACTGCAGGCCAAATCCTGCCTGTGCAGCAGCGGCCTGCAGTGCTTCATATTGACTTAACTTGATAGTTTTCTTGTGTAATTGGCCACCACTTCATCATCCTGGAGGGTAAACTCTACCTGCGACATATTGTAGGGGAAATGGCTATTTGCCATTTCCCACAGGTTTTGCATGACTGATTACCCCATTTTCTACTGCGATTGTACCATCTCTGTCCTGTGCTTTGACTGCATGCTCATCAACACCACATCCTGTTCCAGAACGCGGCTTGAGCGGAATCACTTCCGCTCTTGTTTCTTTGGTAAGCATTAACTTGTCCACTCCTCTTAACAGAAATAATCATGGTTCACATGCGGCCACCATAATCTATTTCCGGCAACTGGCTGACCATCAAATAGATGGCCCCTATAGCTTTGCGTCCTTAGATTACTCTAAGTTTGCCCATGGAGACCACAAGCATTATACCCAAATGAATCAGTGAGGTCAAACTCACATCTGATTTTTTTCATTCGTCTAACATTAGTTTAACTTATATGAATTAGTCTGCTTTTGTCGTTGTCTCGCACCCAAACATATGATAGACTAAATATTGTATGGTTACTGAAACATATATTAGGGTAGAGGAGAATGTCAATGTCGTTAAAGATTGTAGCTGTCGTCTTATTTGCGCTTACCTACATTTCGCTGCTTGCTTTGCCAAGGCATCGCCCTTACATAGCCCTTGGCTCAGCCGCGGTTTTTGTCATTCTCGGTATCGTTCCCTTGAGCGAAGTCCTCAGTAAAATTGATTGGAACGTCATCATGATGATCGCAGGTACCATGGGCATTGTAGCGCTTTTTACAGAGTCAAAGATGCCAAATCTGCTGGCAGATTTGTTGATTGAAAAAACCGCAACTGTTAAATGGGCAATAATCGCCTTATCGTTATTTGCCGGATTCATATCTGCGTTCATTGATAATGTGGCTACAGTACTGATGGTGGCGCCTGTCGCTCTGACCATTGCCGGCAAATTGGGTGTCTCACCGGTCCCAAGCATAATCGCCATTTCAATCGCATCGAACCTCCAGGGCGCGGCTACTCTGGTTGGGGATACTACCTCCATATTACTTGGTGGGCATGCTGATATGAACTTCATGGACTTTTTCGTCTTCCACGGCAAAGCTGGGTTATTCTGGGTGGTTCAGTTTGGCGCCTTAGCTTCGACTTTGGTGCTGCTGTGGGTTTTCAGGAAAGAAAACCAGAGGATCCATGCCTTGGACAGGACCAAGGTTACCAACTACTTCCCCAGCATCCTGTTGGTGGCAATGGTTGTTCTGTTGATCATTGCCTCATTTATCCCCAACACTCCAAGGACGATCAACGGCATTATTTGCATAAGCCTATTCGTGATTGGATTAATCGAAAACATCCTCCGGACTCGTTCTGCAGATATGGTCACAACAGCTCTTGCAGAAATTGATTATTTTACAATCCTACTCCTCTGCGGCCTCTTTGTGGTCATTGGCGGCATTACCAATGTTGGGGTTGTTACTGATATCAGCCATCTCTTTGTCAAGCTGAGCGGGGACAACCTGTTCCTGATTTATACACTTATTGTCTGGGCTTCAGTGCTCTTTTCCGCCTTTATTGACAATATCCCTTACGTGGCAACCATGCTGCCGGTCTGCGGCGAAATTGCTGGCATTATGGGTGTTTCACCATACATCTTGTACTTCGGCCTGCTTGTAGGTGCCACCCTGGGTGGAAACCTGACACCGATTGGGGCTTCAGCAAACATCACTGGAATCGGGATTCTCAGGAAAGAAGGGTATGAAGTCAGCGCAGGGCGGTTTATGAAAATCTCGGTCCCCTTCACCTTGTCGGCAGTCTTAACGGGATATATCCTTGTTTGGTTCTTGTGGAGTTAAGAAAAAGCCTGGGGGTTATGCAGAAGCCCCCAGGCTTTTTTCACATCAGGTTACTTTTATGGCTGAAGTTCCGCTGCCCTGGCCGCCAATTCTTCTTTGGCTTTATCCACTTTCTCCTTGGCTATTACAAATTCCACCACACCTTCAATGCGCACCGCATACAAATCCCGGGTATAAGGTAAAAGCTCAATGGTAAACGGCGGCACTTCCGGATCATTGTGATGATAGACAATGATGACTTCCGGCTCTGCTGCAGAGACTTCCCTGTCAATCACCGCATCTACAGTCAATCCCACAATTGTACCGTAGAGCCTGCGAAACGGCCTTTCTTCAGCTTCCATCCCGTTGATATAAAACATCTGCTTGAGTTCTGTCTTCGGTTCTGCATCAGCCGAATCTTCAGACCCGGGATCCGCAACAGCCACTTCTTTTTTTTCTATATCCAGCCGGTAATGCTGATCCTCCCAGGTTAGCCCCAATTGACGCACATCCTCAATGCTTGCCATATACAAGAACTTGTTCAACCATTCATAGGGGTTGGCATTGCGGATCCTGATCAGGTTCTTGTAGATTGAAAAGACTGCACTGCCCCCATCCACCATGGCATACACTTCAGTGTCATTGCGGTCGGCTCCAAAGAGCAGATGAACAGAATCATCGCTGTCGGCCACCGCGAGCTCTCCCTGGGGTTGATCCAGGCCATACTGGCTCAAGTCTGTGGGGTTGAGATCAATAAACTCCCGGGCCCGTAATGTCAAAATCGGGCCGCTGTCCAGAGTGAAACTGGCAAGATTGTCCAGATGGGCAACGCGCTTCGGGGTTTTGAACGGGCTCAGCATTCTCAGGCGGTCAATCCCCTGGAGATGCACAGAAGTCTCTTCACTTCTGGCAATCTCAACCGGGGCTTGCCCCGGGCTGCGAATCAACAGGTATTTGAGATCACTCAGATCGATATCCACCAGTTCCCTGGTGCAGAAGTCCTCTATCTTGGACTGGAATGCCGTCCCGTACATGCCATTGACAGCATAAACCTTTTGATCACCCTCTATTTGGGCGTAGAACAGATACTCCGTTGGATGGCGGTCGCCCAAATACACTACTTTTTCACTCCCGTCAGCAAGCTGCGCCCGGACAACAGTGCTGGGCTGATCCAATCCATACATGCTCAAATCGCTGGATTTATGGTCAATTTGATGGCTTGCTTCCAGAGTTGCGAAGCGGCGGACAACAGTTGCCACCTGCGACTCATCGGTGTGCTCAGGATCTAATCCCGCCACTTCCCACCGGCCATCGGCATAGCTGATCGCGAGCTGGTTTGGGCCATCTATAGCCAGGATCGCTATGTCACTCTCCGAAAGATCCCAAAAGCGCACGTCCTGGATCACCGTGCTGTTATCCCGCTGCTGCTCAGGCCGATTAATATACCAATAGACTCCCAGCAATAAGGCCAGGCACAAAGCCAATCCGATCAACTGAACTCGCTTCGTCATAGGTTGCGCCTCCTCTTCCAGACAATGAACCCTGTTAGGAATACCAACACCGGAAGTACTACGCCGAAAGCACCTGCCAAGATCAACTGCTGCATGTAGTTCATGGACAAGACAGTGTTCTTAAACGGTTTGGGACGGAACGTGATCTTTTCCTGCGCTTCATTGAGCCAGTTGATACTGTTGATGATAAAGTCACTGTTTGCTCCGCGGCTGAATTGGTCGAAGTTTTCATCCAACAATTTTGACGTGGAGATTACAACCATTTTCGCCGGATTGGGGCCGTAATCTTCTCCGTCAACAACTGCCACGGCAACATTAAACGGCCCGCGCGGGTCATTCTCCTCCAAGTCTATAGTCTCGGCCTCGAAACTCTTGGACCATGAATATTCGCTGGAAACCAGCAGCGGTTCAATTTTAAGGGTTGCCCGGCGCGCCTGAAGCACGGTGATGGGCAGCGATCCCGGCAGGATCACATAGTTGTTGGCACGCACCATCGGATCTGTAAGCACATGAGTCTGGTACTTCGGCATCAAGTAGAGAGGGTTGCCGGTCAATATTGAAGCTGCACTTCCTTCAACCACTATCTGTTTTTCAACTTGAAGCCCATAGCTGGCAAGCAGCCCCTCCAGGTAAGGGCGCTCGGTCCGGGCATAACCTATGAGCAGCACAACCCGCCCGCCGTTTTTCAGATAGTCCCGCAGTTTTTGATCTTCATCTTCGGTCAGATCCTTTGCCGGCGAGAGCATAACAATCACCGCCGCATCCTCGGGGACAGCGTCCACTGTCAGCAGATCCAACTCTTCTACTCGGTAGTTTTCCTTCTTCACCAAGTCGGCGAAGTACTGTGGGAAATCCAATTCATTATGGCCTACCAGACGATACAGCACCGGCGCCTGATCGGTTGTAACGAACAAGATTGCACTGGTGATCTGCTGTTCAATGGCGATTGATTGGGGTATCTCTATATTGTAATAGAAAGTGTAGACGTAAAAATCCTTGGGCTGGATCACCCAGAATTTCTCGCCGCTTGCTATGACCAGGCTGCCTAACTCCGGTTCGGTATCACCTCTATATTTTTCTACAAACTGCGGATTTATCAGTGGATCAACATATTCAAACTTAACTCGGCCCGAACCCTTGGTGTATTGGTTGATCACTTCCGCGACAGCCTTGTTATCCTGTCCCGTACGGTATAAGGCATAAATGGTCACATCCTTGTCCAGCTGCTTTAAAATCTGCACCGACTGGGGTGACAGGGAAAACATCTTGTTGGCAGTAAGGTCAACCCTCAAGTCAAAAGAGCTCACAACCAAGTTCAGCACAACAAGAATGGCAACCACCATAGCAATAGTCAATGCCGCACTGCCGCCGTATCTTACTTTGGCATCCCCCAGCACTGGTTTTATCCTAAACCGCAACCGGCTTTTGTTCATCACAATCCCCTCCTCTAAATCCCTATGGCGAACCTAGCTCCAACGCCGTTTTTCCAAAATCTGCACAGTCAAGAACAACACCAATCCCGTGAAACTGAGATAATATACGATGGAGCTTAACGCCAGCACTCCCATCTGGAAACTGAGAAAATGATAAAACATTGAAAACCAACCAAAAATGTGGTAAACAAAACCTTGATACAGCTCCGGCTTAAGCCAGAAGACCAGCCCCACAACACCCAGGCCGATCACAGCCACGGCAAGTCCAAGGGCAGGGCTGCGGGTCATCCGGTAAACCCAAAAGGCAACCCCCAAGGCCAAAAGCGCTGCGAACACTGCATTGGGGTTGGTTTCCACAGGATAAATTGATCTAAAAGAATCAATAAACATGATTGCCAACAAAGCACCAAAGGTTCCAATAGCCGCACTAATCAGGTTGTCTGTGATTGAAGATATCAATACGCCAATGGCGATGGAGACACAGCCTAATAGGAAAAAGCCAATCATGCCGCCGACAATTTCCCAGACAGCCAAGTTGCCAAAGAAGCTCATGGATACTGGGTACAGACTCGTCAGCAAAAGCGTAATGGCAAAGACCGTAACAGCAGCGAAATACTTGCCCAGCACGATATCGGTAAAGGAAACGGGAGAGGTATACAACAGGCGATCCGTCTTCAGGGACACTTCATCAGTCATCAGGCGCATCGTGAGAATCGGCACGACCAAAATAAAGATGAAAAGGATGCTGCCCAATGTATTGTTGTAATCAGCACTGTTAGTTAAAACATTCCCGGTTATATAAAAGATGCTGGTAATCAGCAAAAAAACACTCATGAAAACATAACCGGAAAATGTACGGAAATACCCAGAAAGGTCCTTAAGATACACTGCTAACATTGTTGCTTCCCTCCTGTGGATCTTGAGTAACTTGCAGGAAAATCTCCTCAAGTGTCAAATCAAACGGCTTCATGGCCAACAGCGGCAGTTCAGCCTTGCTGAAGGCAAAGAAAATATCCGAGCGTGTGTCCCGTTCCGACCTGACCAGCAAGTCAATGGTACCCTCTTCTCGTTCGCCCATCACATCAACCTCGTTGATACCGCCAACACCCTCGAGGATGCCCAAAGCGGCTTGGGCTTGTCCAGGTACGCGGATTACAAGATCCTTGCCTCCGCCGAGCCTTGCCGAAAGATTCTCCGGTGTATCGCTGGCGACAATCCGTCCATGGTTGATGATCACGATTCGCTCACAAATTGCATTGACTTCCGGCAAAATATGGGAGCTGAGAATGACGGTATGGGTTTTCCCCAACTCCGTGATTAAATTACGGATTTCAATGATCTGCTTGGGATCCAAACCAACTGTCGGTTCATCGAGAATCAAAACCTCAGGATTACCTATCATGGCAGCAGCCAACCCTACACGTTGGCGGTACCCTTTTGACAGATTGCGGACCAAGCGCCTGCGGACATCAGCAATCTGGACCCGTTCCATGATTTCGTTGATGTGCCCCTTGCGTTTCTTGGCGGGGACATGTTTGATTCTGCTGACAAAAGTACAGTATTCATCGACGGTCATATCCGGATACAACGGCGGCACTTCCGGCAGGTACCCGATTCTGCGCCTGACCTCATGCCCTTGTTCCACAACATCAAGCCCATCGACAGTGACTTTTCCCTCCGTCATGGGAATGTATCCGGCAATGATGTTCATGACCGTACTCTTGCCTGCTCCATTTGGACCGAGTAAACCCAAGACCTCCCCTTTATCCACCGTGAAGCTTACTCGGTCCACAGCCAAATGCTTTCCATAGCGTTTTGAGACATCAATGACTTCAATCATACCCGGCTCTCCTTTCAGCTTTTAAGCTCATTGTAACAATTCTGGTAAGGTTCTGCAATTACCCACTTACTCCCAGCGCCAAAACCGAATTGTCAGAATAAGTGATATGATCAGCCACCCGCCAAGCACCAGTAAATCCGTGGCAAGGCCAAATGCGTACGGCATACCGATCAGCACCGAGCGGAGGAGATCGCCCAAATACGTCAACGGGATCGCCTTCACTACCGGGGCTAGAAATGGCGGCAGGAATTCCAGTTGGAAGAAGATCCCTGACAGAAACATCATGGGAAACTGCACAACTTGAATGATGCCATTACCGCTTTCCTCGGTCTTGGCGAAAGTGACCAGCATATAGCCAATGCTGACAAAGACAAAGGCGCCAAAGAGCACCGTTGCCAAAACCTGCCACCAGCTGCCTACGATTTGAACATCAAAGACAAAGTGGCCAATCAAAATGATCAGCGAAGTCTGGATGGCAGCCATCAGCAGCCTAATCACAATCTCACTGAATACAATCTGGACCCGGGGCAGCGGTGTTGCCCCGAGGGACTTAAGGACTTTTCTTTCCCTAAGGTAAACCAGGCGTAATGAGCCAAACAACCCCAGCTGCATCAAAGCCATGGCCAGAATACCCGGAAGAAGGTAGTCAATATCGCTCAAAGCTTCCGACTGGACAGGCCGGGCATCAATAGCGAAGATGCGCGGCCGGTTTTGGATCCCCCGTTCCACATGATTGAATATTTCGCCCAGCATAAAAAGGGGCACTTTGTTTGCCTGACTGGAAGCATCATAATAGACAGGGACAATAACTTCACTTGGCTGATCCCCGCTTGAGAACTGCGGCCCAAGCTGAACCTGTGGTAAGGCCAGCACCGCGTTGCGCCTTCGCCCGGCCAAAGCTTCCAGTTCAGCATCCAGAGAACCCTGGTATATAGTGAAAACCTCAGACTGCTTCAAGCTTGCTATAAATGTCTCGGCAAAGATACCCTGTTCTTCGACCACTATCCCTAAGTCGAAATTTACGTTACCTGCCCCTCCAGAGAAAATCATGCCGAACAAGAAGATAAATAGAATCGGAAACAAAATGAACCAAAAGATGGCCATCCGATCCCGGGCTAGATCCTTTAGGGTAGCAACAACCAGATTGATAAAGATCTTCATGGCCTGATGCTCCTTCCCGTCAGCTTCAAAAACACATCCTCCAGGCTTGCCTGACGGATCGCCAAACCGGCCACCGTCAACTGCTGCTCTTTTTCAAGCTGGATCAGTTCCCGAAGTGTAGCTTCCACCTCGGTTGAATATAAAGTAATCTGGCTGTCGACCTTTTGGACTCTGGTTACTCCGGGCAACTGCTGTAGAATTGTCTCGTCATCGCTTTCCACTGCAGATAATTCGATGGCTTTTTCCTGAAAATGATCGCCGATCAGCTGTTGAGGTGTGCCCAAAACAATTATGCTGCCGTGATCGATGATGGCAACCCTGTCACACAGATGCTGTGCTTCCTCCATGTAGTGGGTTGTAAGGAAGATGGTCTTCCCCATCTGCTGCAGCTCTTGAATTATCTCCCACAAATTGTGCCTGGCTTGAGGATCAAGTCCGGTGGTGGGTTCATCAAGAAACAAAATCTGGCTGTTGCTGATCATCGCCATCCCCACAACCAACCGCTGCCGCTGCCCTCCGGAAAGCTTGTAGGTCAATACCCTGCGCAGTTCCCTGAGGCCTACCCATTCCAGAACCTGTTCCACCGGGAAGGGATCTGGATAAAAACTGGCATTAAGCTTCAGTGCTTCTTCCACCGTCAAGCGGGGGAACAGAGCCGGCATCTGCAGCTGTACCCCTATGCTGCTCTTAAGCTGCCTTCCCTCCGTGGTGGGGTTAAAGCCCAACACTTTTATCTCTCCGGCATCGGCAACCCTTAACCCCACCAGAATTTCCACGGTTGTGGTTTTTCCGGCACCATTTGGCCCTAACATGCCGAAAATTTCGCCTGCTTCCACAGTAAAGGAAATGTTATTTACAGCAGTCAAATTCCCATATCGCTTGGTTAGCCCCCGCACTGTGATACTGGCCACAATCTCACTCCCTCTCATTCAGGACACCTGCCTATTGTCTTGTTAAGACAGTGTTAGCAATTGTCAAATTTGGCTTCAAAAAGCATTGCCTGCGTTTTTTATGCTACAATTGATTACAGAGCCAGAAGTCCTGCTAATAAAAGGTCTTGGCGCATACCCTTTAAGCTTTGACAGTAAAACGAGGTGAAGACAGGTGTACAAACTAGTCTTGGAATATGCCAAAGATCTGGCGTATGCCGCTGGCAAGATTCTACGAGAACAGCTTAAATCTGGTTTTTCCATTGAGTACAAAGGTCAAATTGACCTGATCACCGATGCGGACAAAGCTTCTGAAGAGCTGTTAACAAGGGCAATTACCCGGGCATACCCAGAGCATGCAATTTTAACAGAAGAAGGGGGCAAGCTTGGCAATCCAGGCAGCGACTATTTGTGGGTAATTGATCCTTTGGACGGGACCACAAATTTCGCCCACCGCCTGCCCTATTTTTCAGTATCAATCGCTCTGCTTGAGAAATCAGCCCCAGTGGCTGCTGTAGTATATGCTCCAAGTGCCGATGAGATGTTTAGTGCTGCAGCCGGATCCGGAGCGTGGCTCAATGACCATCCCATCAAAGTTTCCAAAACCTCTGATCTTAAGGCAAGCCTGCTGTGCACCGGCTTTCCCTATGATCTGCAGCTTGAACCCAACAATCTCGCCAACTATGCCAAACTGGTAATGCAAACCCAAGGGGTCCTGCGCCTAGGCTCTGCTGCTTTAGATCTATGCTATGTTGCCTGCGGCCGCCTGGATGGGTTTTGGGAGTTCCACCTCAATCCTTGGGATATGGCAGCCGGGGCGTTAATCGCCAGAGAAGCAGGTGCTGCCGTATCAGGGATCACCAAGCCGGAATTCGACCTGTCCCGCGGTGAGATCATTGCCACCAACGGGCTGATCCACAAGGCACTGCTTGATCAACTGCGGGGCTAGATCACCTTCCAAGCCTCGCCTTAATACCTTCCGCGGCCTGCCTTGTGTCATCGGCTGTCTTAAGATTTAAATAGACGGATCGGCTCTCGGCAATCAAATGAATGAACGGAGGCAGCTGGCGGTTGACGAAGAGCATAACGCTTTCCCCTTCAGCAGTGCGGAAATACCCACGCAGATGGGGGCCAATTGTTGCCCCGCTAGTACGCCTGGTAAGGCGCGGCAGCTCCTCCACCAACTCTGCGGATTCGATCTGGTCCCATGCGTATGTCCCGCCATACAGCCCGTGGATCGCAACACCTTGATCATCGATTGTCACTTTGGTTGGCTGCATGAAATAGACAGCCATCACTATGACTACAACAAGTGATACAATCACTACAGCAACGGAGCCACGCTGATGGCTTCGGGAAGCCCTCCTGCCTTTGGCCATAGACAGGCCACTGCCATATCTTTGAGACCTAACGATGATATAAATCGTTGAAACACCAAAGACGATGAGCCCGGGGATCAGCCCCTTTTCGGCGCTGACGCCGAAGGCGGCAAGCAGCGACAGCACCAAGCACAGCCCGCCGTTGACATAACCCCAGAACCCTACCAACCTGGCAACACTTTCGATATCCACTTTGGCTTTTTCTTCTTTGGGCAAGGTGTTATATCCTGCAATCAAAAAATACCACTTAAACACATGTACCGCTATGCCCATAAAGATAAATGTAATCCCAACAAGGAGCCAGACCAGCATTCAAATCGCCTCTTAAGATTATTGTATGCGCCTGCAGCACGCAGGCGTTTTGGCAGGTGAAACTTGTGTTTATGACGAATAATGAAGTACAAATCCGCATCAGCTAACGGCTGGGGAGTTGATTATAATTGAAACAGATCAAAATGATCTCATGGAATGTAAACGGGTTGAGGGCATGCTTGCGCCACGGTTTCATGGACTTCTTCAATGATATTAACAGCGATTTCGTTTGCCTTCAGGAAACCCGGCTGCAGCCAGGCCAAATCGAACTTGATCTCCCCGGGTATGAACAGTATTGGAATTATCCGCTACAAAAAAAGGGCTACTCGGGCACAGCGATCTTTACAAAGCATACCCCCATGTCCATAATCAATGGCATTGGCCATGAAGAACATGATCAAGAAGGCCGCACCATCACCCTCGAGTACGAACAGTTTTACTTGGTGACCGTATACACCCCGAACTCGCAGCGAGGCCTGGCCCGCCTTGAGTACCGGATGAAGTGGGAAGACGATTTCCGCAGCTACCTGCTGAAACTGGAGCAGGAGAAACCTGTAATCATGTGTGGGGACCTCAATGTTGCCCACAAGGAAATCGATTTGAAAAACCCCGAAACCAACCGCAGATCCGCAGGCTTTACAGATGAGGAACGAGCCAAGTTTACTGTGCTGTTGGAGTCCGGTTTTATTGATACATTCCGCCATTTCTACCCAGACAGAACCGATGCGTACACCTGGTGGTCGAATTTCTTCAATGCCCGGGAGCGAAATATCGGGTGGAGGATTGATTATTTCCTGGTGTCAGACGACCTGCAAGACCAGCTGATCGGTGCCAAAATCCACGATCAAGTATTCGGCAGCGATCACTGCCCCGTTGAACTGGAGATCGATCTGTCAATCTCAGCCGGCTGATCACATTCTTTCTCGATAGCGGTAAGTTTGCTCCAGCATCATATCCTTGACCTTCATTAACCTGGTGATATTGCCCCGTTCGTTCTCCTCCAGCTTCATGGTTATATAGTGGATCGTTTCTGTCAGCTGTGGAATCAAAACATGCTCCAAGGCATTGACCCGTCTGCGGGTCTTTTCAATTTCCTCAGCCAAAAGCTGGGCGGTCTTTTCGCTTTCCGCAAGCTCCAGCATTAAAGGCAGGGCCGACGCCAGAATCTGCATCGAAGCGTCCAAATCGCCTGAAGTAGTGGCAAAGCCGTAGGGAAAGATATCCCAGCCTAAGGCAGAATCCGCATCATCAGTTTGCGCGACTGCTGTTGCATAGCTGAACCGTGGTACAGTGACACTCATTAGATTGGCTGTTTCCACACTAAGTTCCACTGTTTGCTTGGGAAACATCAGCGCTTCCTCCACAACAGGGACAGACATGACCGCCCTGGCAACGAGAAAGCTTTGATGGGCCTTTGTGAGAAGCTCTTCCACCTGCTCCCGCAGCTCTTTATTCCTCCTCACCACATCCAGAAAAATCTTCATCAATTCATCACGTTTATCCTTCAGCAGTTTGTGCCCCCTCCGGGCCACGGCAAGCCTTTTCTTTAGCTTTGTCATCTCCATCCTGGTGGGGTTGACATTCAGGATATTGTCCATCTAGCTCTCTCCTCTTTCCGGGAGATACCTGGTAAGGTACTTGTCAATGTATTCATCACGAATCCGTTTCAGCTCACTCCGCGGCAGAATCGACAGCAGTTCCCATCCCAACTCCAGCGTCTGCTCGATTGTCCGGTTTTCGTTGAAACCTTGAGAAACGTATTTGGCTTCAAATTGATCGGCAAACTCAGCATAAAGCTTGTCGGTTTCGGTCAGTGCCGCCTCGCCGAGGATAACAGCCAATTCCTTGGCCTCCTTGCCGGTGGCATAGGCAGCAAACAGCTGGTTCATGATATCCGAATGGTCCTCCCGGGTCTTACCAGCTCCAATTCCTTTATCCTTAAGCCGGGAGAGAGACGGTAAAACGTCGATAGGAGGTTCGATCCCTTTGCGGTTCAGCTCTCGGCTTAAGATGATCTGCCCTTCCGTAATATACCCTGTCAAGTCTGGGATTGGGTGGGTTTTGTCATCCTCCGGCATGGTAAGAATCGGGATCAGCGTGATACTGCCATTGCTGTCCTTTTTACGGCCGGCCCGCTCATAAATTGTGGCTAGGTCAGTGTAAAGGTAGCCGGGATAACCTCTGCGCCCTGGCACTTCTTTCCGGGCGGCTGACACTTCCCGCAGTGCCTCTGCATAATTCGTGATATCGGTTAAAATAACCAGCACGTGCATGTCTTTTTCGAAAGCAAGGTATTCCGCGGCAGTCATAGCCATCCGGGGAGTGGAAATCCGCTCAATCGCCGGATCATTTGCCAAATTGATGAACACAACAGTGCGGTCAATGGCACCGGTGCGGATAAAATCGGAGATGAAGCAGTCGGCTTCTTCAAAAGTAATCCCAATAGCAGCAAAGACTACTGCAAACCTGCTTGCATCGTCCAGTACCTTGGCCTGCCTGGCAATTTGGGCTGCCAGCTGAGCGTGGGGCAATCCTGATCCGGAGAAAATTGGCAGTTTCTGCCCTCTAACCAGGGTGTTCAAACCATCGATAGCTGAAACTCCGGTTTGAATAAACTCCGACGGATAATCCCTGGCCGCCGGGTTCATGGGAATCCCGTTAATGTCCATCCTGGCCTCCGGGATAATCTCGGGGCCGCCGTCGGCGGGCCTTCCCAGGCCTGAAAACACCCTCCCCAGCATATCCAGGGATACGGGAAGCTCAATACCTTTACCCAAAAAACGGACCTTGCTTTCTGCAACGTTAATTCCTGCCGAACTCTCAAACAACTGCACGAGGGCATTGTCTTCATCTATCTCAAGCACCTTACACAAGCGGACATCGCCATTCGGCAGTTCAATCTCGCCCAACTCTTCGTATTTGACATGCTCCACCTGCTTGACAAGCATTAAGGGCCCTGCCACTTCCGTAATGGTTTTATATTCCTTCAGCATCCGAACCTACCTCCTTTGCCACCAGTGCATCAATCTGGGCATTCAACTCGGCCTCAATTCCGCTCAGGGCGGCATTCACTTGATCCTCCGGGACATATTTGGCTCTGCCGATCCTTTCCCGTACCGGAAGTGCAAAGAGGCTGTCGAGGGAGACCCCTGCTTTGACAGCATCGCACGCCTTGTAATAAAAGGCCAGGATCAATTTCAGCATCAGGTACTGCTTGTTCAATGATGTATAAGTATCCACCTCATGGAAAGCGTTTTGATGGAGGTAGTCTTCACGGATGGATTTGGCCGCTTCCAGGGTAACCCGTTCCAATGCCGACAGCGAGTCAATTCCCACCAATCTTACGATTTCCTCAAGCTCCGCTTCTTCCTGCAGAATCCTCAAGGTGTCAGCCCTCAATTTGGTCCAATCCCTGGAAATATTGGCATTGGTCCATTCTTCCAACTGATCGACATAGAGCGAATAGCTCCGCAGCCAGTTGATTGCCGGGAAATGACGCCGGTAAGCAAGGCTCGCATCAAGACCCCAGAATACCTTTACAATCCTTAACGTAGCCTGGGTCACCGGTTCAGACAAGTCGCCGCCTGGAGGTGATACTGCCCCAATTGCCGAAAGCGTCCCCTCCCTGCCTTCTGAACCGATGCTGATTACTCGGCCCGCCCTTTCATAGAACTGAGCCAGGCGGGAACTCAAATATGCCGGATACCCTTCTTCACCGGGCATCTCCTCAAGCCTTCCGGACATCTCCCGCAGAGCTTCAGCCCAGCGGGAAGTGGAATCGGCCATCAAGGCCACACTGTAGCCCATATCCCGGAAATACTCAGCAATGGTGATACCGGTATAGATGGAAGCTTCCCGGGCAGCCACAGGCATGTCTGAGGTATTCGCGATCAAAACTGTACGCTTCATTAACGATTCACCGGTGCGGGGATCCTTCAGTTCCGGAAACTCCATCAATACATCGGTCATCTCATTACCCCGCTCACCACAGCCAATGTAGACTACGATGTCAGCATCAGCCCATTTAGCCAATTGGTGCTGGACCACTGTCTTGCCGCTGCCGAACGGCCCCGGTACGGCAGCCACTCCGCCTTTGGCAATGGGAAACAGAGTGTCGATCACCCTTTGCCCGGTGACCATGGGCTCAACCGGCGGCAGTTTTTCTTTATATGGGCGGCCAATCCTCACCGGCCATTTCTGCATCATCGTCAGCTCTACAAGATCGCCGCCCGCGGTTTGCAGCTTGGCTACAGCTTCTTCAACAGTAAACTCTCCCGGGTTGATCTCGGTTATCGTGCCTTCCAATCCATGGGGCACCATGATCCGGTGTTCCACAACTTCCGTTTCCTGCACCTTGCCGATGATATCTCCAGCCGTTACCTGAGCGCCTTCCTCAACCGAGGGTTCAAAGCGCCAGCGTTTAGCCCGATCCACTGCGGGGACATCGATTCCTCTGGTAATATTGCTTCCAACCATTTCCCGAATGACTTCCAAGGGGCGTTGGATTCCGTCAAAAATTGTGCCGATCAGGCCAGGCCCTAGTTCCACGCTCAATGGCGCCCCTGTTCCGTAAACAGGTTCGCCCGGCCCCAAGCCTGCCGTCTCTTCGTAGACTTGGATTGACGCCCGGTCATCGCGCATCTCCAGTACTTCGCCGATCAAACGCCGATCGCTGACCCGGACCACGTCAAACATGCTCACATCCTGCATGCCTTCAGCAACAACCAAAGGGCCTGCAACTTTAACTATCCTTCCATGACTCATAATGCCTTACCTTCTTTCGCCCTCATATTGCAGCTTATGCCACTTAAGCATCTCTAAACAAGATGTCTGCGCCTATAGCCCGTTCCACGGATTTTTGCACATTGCGCATACCGATGCCCAATGAGCCTTGATTGCTGGGAATCAAGATGATCGCCGGCATCAGCCTGTCTTTGTACCGATCAATAACATCCGCCAGATCCTTGGCAATCTGTTCTGTAATATAGACCACAGCATAATCCTCCCGGGCTAACTGCTCCAAGATTGCTCCCGCTTGCTCTGAACCTTCAGCCGGGAAAACGGACATACCAATCGCTTTAAACCCCAGGATGCTGTCTTGGTCACCAATGACACCAATTTTATACATAGGTTTCCCTCAGCCTTTCCCTGATGGCATATTGTGCCAAACCATTGATCTTGCCCACCATGATAATCCTGACATTTTTGATTTCCAGTTCCTTGGCCAAATAATAGGCAACCAACGGCTCGATGCCGAAGATCGCATATTTCACTGTCTTCAGCACATCCACCAGATAGTTGTCACAGAGCTTTTCAAACCCAGCCAAGCTGCCTGACAGCTTCAAAGCATTGATGCTTTCAGTCAGCAGCCGATAGTATTCTGTATCGACACAGGCGCTGGCAATCTGGTCATACCCGAGTTCAAATAGCTTGTGGTAAAACTCTTTGTCAAAACTGCCGCCCTCGATCAACAGGGATTCCAGGAACCCCCGCGGCTTTTTGATCAGCTTCGCCCGCAGCAGCATTTTTAAGTTGGTAAGATCCACCAAGGCATTGACCAGTTTGGAGACAAACTCACTGCCGAGCCCGTCACTGAGCATCAGCATATGGCCGTAATGCGCTTTGTCAAGGATCAGGTCGATCACCTGTGGATCCTGCATCTTAGTAAAGGCTTCAATGCTTTCAGCTGCCGACTCCGCCATAGGGGCTGGAAGCCCCGAAAAGTTCCGCTCCCTAAGCAGATCCATAAGCTGTTTGCCGGGGACCAGGCTTGGGCTGAGCAAGTACGCGTCTTCAACCGCCTGATCGGAAAACTCAGCCTTAAGGCACACCTTTAGGTTATGATAGTCGTTCTTGATGATCAAAAAATCAAACTCACGGGTGTCAGGGACAGTCTCCATCAAGAGCCGGTATACCTTTTCCTGTTCCTCGCTCAACAGCCGTTCATAGTCACCGACACTGTAGCCTTCGCCTGCGTAACCGTAGCCGGCATCGTGAAGCACCTTTAGGGCTTCTTCCGGTGTGCCGGCTTCAATCATTCGTTCCAGCATGGCAGGGCTGAGCATCTTCTGTTCGATGACGCGGATGCGAGAAATCGTATACACGTACCTGGTGTCGGTTGATTCTTTCATTCCTTTTCCCTCATTTACGTTTTACGAGAATAACAAACCTGCAACTTCCATAGCCAGATGATCGTAGTTCTGCCTGAGCACTGCTTCAAATGAATGATTAACTGAAATCTTCCCGGCTCTGAGAATAAACCCGCCTTTGATTGGAGCCGGGTTTTGCGCCAAAACCATCGCCCCCGGCAGGTTTTGGGCTTTTACCTTCGCGTTCACCTGAGCAAGAAAACCAGCGGGAAGCCTTTGCTGATCGCGGCTGGCCAGGACAATCTCTTCTGTTCCGGCGGTAGCTGCCGCGGCAATCAACTCTGAGAGAATGGCAAAATACTGGTCATCAGGCAGAGAACACAGGCGATCCAGTGCTTGAGCGAATGCTTGCCCAATCAGTTCCTGCTTGACTTTAAGCCTTTCCTTGCGGGCATTGAGCTCAGCCACGGAAAGCAGCCGTTCGCTCAGCTCCCGGGCTCTGCTTTCAGCATCAGCGATTATTTTGTCGCACTGAGCTTCTGCCCGCTGGCGGGCTTGATCAATGATCGACTGGGCTTCCTCCTGGGCCTGCTTGATCGTTCTGTCAGCCTGCAGTTGCGCATCTTCCACTATTTTGTTAGTCAGCTGCTCCAATCCAGCCATGTTCAGGACACATCCTTATTCCATATTACGCTTTACCGATGATTTGGAACGAAACGATCAAGGCGAGAATGGCGAACATCTCAACCATCAAGGCGAGAATGACTCCCTGAATCATGCCGCCTCCCTGTTTGGCCACCATGTTGATCCCAGAAATGGACACTCGACCCTGCCAGAGCGCGGAAACATAGCCCACAATCCCCATTGGCAGGCCGGCCAGGAACAGGATTAGGCCTGACCCGAAATCCAAGGCTTCGCCGACGACGATTTTACCTACAATCAGAAACGCGATGACAAACCCATAAATCGCCTGTGTACTGGGCAAAGCCTCCAAGACCATGACCGAGACAAACTTGGTGGGATCCTCACTTAGTACCCCGGCAGCCGATTGCCCTGCAGCTCCCACTGCCTTCGATGACCCGATACCGGGAATGATGAACGCAAACGCTGCTCCAATCACTGCCAAAACTGTACCGACCAATTGTTCCGAGAAGAATTCCATAAATACAACCTCCTAATCCTTTAGATTTACATACCTGGTTTTGTATTTCAAAGGTTGGAAGGGTTTGCCTCCACCTTGATAAAACTTGCCGAAAAACTCAATGTACTGCAATCGGATGGAGTGGACAAATGAGCCCAGTGCGTTGATTCCGAAGTTGATGCTGTGGCCGATGATGAAGATTACGCAGAACACCAGTATCTTAATGATACTGTTCAGGCCGCCGAGTGCTGCAATCTCATTGACAATGCTCCCTATTACAGATGTTGCCAATCCCAGCGCCAGCAGTCGGGAGTAGGACAGGACATCACTCAGAAACCCAATCAGATCATACAGGCTCCCAATACCAGAGAGCAGTTTGCCAATGATCCCTTTGCTGGCCCTTCCTTGAGTGAGGATTAAAACCACGGCACCTATGAGCAGCATTTTCTTACCCACATCTGTGTATACACTGGGATCCGCGAGATTAAGGGCCGGGACCCAGGGAAGCAGGATCAGGATGAACCCGGTGAACAAGACATACCAGGCCACCACATCCCACAACACATCGATATATTTACCCCGCCTGATGTGGTTGACACCACGCATGGCAATGCCCACGAACATATGAACCACACCAAACAGAAGCGACCAGGTCAGCAGCGTGTTAGTGTCTTTTACTGGGTTGAGCCAAAGAGGCCTTTCAGCAAAATATGCGAGCCCGAACCAACTGCCGAACATCAATCCCCAGAACATGGTCGATATCCCGCAGTACAGGATCAGTTTCGCATACTTCTTCTGATTATCGTCCAAAGACAGTCTTTTCATGGCGAACAAGGCACCGAGGGCCATAATTAGGCCGTAGCCCCCGTCCCCCAGCATAAGGCCAAAAAAGCCGATGAAAAACGGAGCCATGACTACATTGGGGTCGAATTCACGGCAGTTGGGCAGCCCGTACATGGCGGTGATGCCCTCGACACTGGCGCCGAGGCTGTTGTTTTCCAGAAGTACCGGGAACTCTTCGCCATCAGTAGGCTCCCGAGTTTCGACAATGCAGGTAAACTCCTGGGTAAGCTTCCGTTCGACGTCATCGCTTAATACTTTAGGTACCCATCCATCAATGAGAAAGACGCTCTCAGATGCGGCAAGGTTGGTCAAAATCAGCGACTTTTCCCTTTGCCCACCCAGATAATCATAATACAGCTCCAGCTTCGTTTTGTTTGCAGAATATGCCGCTATCTGGGCCTCTTTTTCTTGATACGCTTTGTCAAGTGCGGCAACCTCTTGATTGGCCCGTAGGATGTTTCCAGCTGCAGTGCCGGTTAACTCACCAAAGGAAACTGGTGCGAAACCATGTTTTCGCAGCAGTGCTTCGGCCTCGGCCAGATACTGATTGTGGCAGATCAACATAACATAATGCTGATACCTGTCAGACGAAACCTGCACCAGATGGCTTGCAGGAACGTGTTCAGCCATCTCTTCATTAATACGGGGCATGTTGGCTATCAGCGGCAGGACACCAAGAGTAACCTTGGCATACCTGGTACCCTTAAAATCCAGGCGAACATCAAGCTGTTGCCAAGGTTCCAGGGTGGATATCAGTTTCAAGATCTTGTTCTTCTGATTCTGCAGCTCCTGCTGCTCACGTCCCAGGCGAAGGATCTCCGTTACCATATGCCGGTATTGCGGCCGTTCCTGGGCCATCCCGCTGAATTCATCCTCACTGACAGTCCTTTTTGGAAAAAACATGGGTTTCTTATCCCCATTATATCTAGCCAACCGATCCAAAGCCTGTTTGGCCTGTTCAATCTCAATGTCCAACTCTTCAACCACACTCGCGCTGTCCTCTTTAGTAACAAGATGAGACCATTTGGTCAAAACATCGGATGAAGCGAGATCAAGATCATTGACTTGAACCACGCCCATGGCCATTAATCGCTCAAGGAGCCTGCCCTTTTCCGCATTGAGGCCGACAAGCGTCAGCTTGTGCATCTCAACTACTGCCATCGCGATCCACAACCTTTCCCATGATCAGTTGAACCGCCTGCTCCAACTGCTGCGATGCCTGCGCCTTTGTCTGTTCGGTTTCCTGGTCAACCTGCTTGTTAAGCTGTTCTACGGCTTGCTGGGCGTTTTTCCTAGCTGTGTCAACGATCAGCTGCGCTTTGGCATCAGCCTCGGCAATCAGTCTTTGTTCCAAATCCCGTGCCTCGCTGTATGCCTCGGATATTATCTCCCGCGCTTCATCCTCCGACCGCTTCTTAATCGCTTCAGCCTGTTCTTCTGCTTTCATCACAGAATCAATGATCTCTTTGGACACGCAACTACCTCCATTTCTTCGGTGCTTTGGATCCAACGGCCAGATCGAGGTGGCTGTTCAAGCTATGTCTATACAATCAATATTTTACCATACAGAATACGAATTTACCATAAAAAATGAGGCAAACCTGTGGAAAACCCTGTTCCAACAGTTAACCAACGAAGAAGGCAATCCTGCCTATTAAAGCTTTTCCAGTAGTGTTTTTCTCTTGACATGAATTTACAATTAGGCATTTTTGTCGATTATCCTTCCTGATAACCGGTATATCTACCCATTTCTGCCTGTCAATGTTCTTTGAAAATGTCACCTAAAAGGCATTAGTTGGGGGTGCGGACATTTTCGCTTTTACTTGACAGGCCGTGGCAAATATTTTTCTGCAAAATCGAGTAAGTAGCCGCTAGGTGATCAGCCTAGCGGCTTTCCTCTCACAGAACGGTGCGTACGGGCCGCGTACACCGCTCCTGAAGAATCTACCCCGTTCATAGAACTGCGACACAATACCAACACTGTACTTCGTTAGGTCCAAAAGGCCAATCTCCATGAACCAACGGTTGGGCAGAGCTAGACTCAGCAGAGGACTGGCCGAATTGCGCCAGCGATACATGGAGATTTACTGGTAATCGCCGCGGAGACCCCTCTGGCGTAGAGCTCTGTGCAGACCTTTCCAGCTTTTCCATTCCCGCATCTTCTTCATCCGTAGTCTTCTGCGGATCCATCCCATAACGTCCCGAAGGAAGCGATTCAGGTCTATTACTAGCTGTTCCACATTCTTCTCATGGTTACGAGGTGTGCGTTTTGGTGCGATTTACCGTGACGAGCCTGCTGCTGCACTCGACCGCTCGACAGAGTAAAGTTGCTTCGTGAAGTCCTGGAGGCGTCTCTAGCCTACTACGGGCTTATCTGCCACCCCCAGCGCTTCGCTTGGCCTTGTGTTTCCATTTGTGCCTCGCTTACCCGCTCCTTCACACGGGACACTAGGGGCTTCCCCATCTTTCGCAGGGTTACCCCCTCTACAAGCCAACCTCGGTTCGCTTGCGCTATGTTCCAAGACACCCCCTCGGCTTCCTTCAGACCCCACTGTTGCCAGTGGCGCCCTTGCCTGTTGGTTATCTTCCCGCTGGTTGGGCGATAGGGTTTCTTTCAACCCATCGGCTTGGTAGACATGCCGGGCACACAAAAGAGCCTCTTCACTGTACGTGAAGAGGCACTGCCAAACAAGGAGATAACTGTCAGCCGGCAAATCCAGGCTCTATTCGTCCACGGGCGCCAGCAGAAAATCATCCAGTGTACCCCAGGCGCCGGGCCCACACTTGACAGAGGCGCCTACAATTATGGTACCAGACTCCACTGAAATATCCCGGA
>FZPS01000162.1_pt16 | contig 46931 bp, 19 predicted proteins | sample 1817821 | NCBI WGS metagenome assembly FZPS01 (sample SAMEA104158645, study PRJEB21678) | metagenome | place: Germany | collected 2015-04-21 | reverse complement strand
AAGAGCTTGTCAGCAGGAACAAAGAGATTTTGTCTTTGCTAAAGAAAATAGGAAACTAATCAAACAAAAACACCAAAAAACCTAACCTAAATAATAAACCTTAAGCCCATTAAGAGCTTGTCAGTAGCAATAACAAAGAGATTTTGTCTTTTGGCAAAGGAAACAGGTTGCCGATAGCATGATTGCATCGGCGTTCTGTTTTCGCAGCCAAAAGGCAAAAGGATTTGTTAGTGCGTGTTATGAGCCGCTTCCGAAACGGAAGCGGAACAGAAAAGGAAGCGGAACAGAAACGGAAGCGGAATAAAAATATAAATTTACTTTTTTTATTTTTATTATTATCTTGAATTTAGTCTCTCTATATAATATAATAAGCATATATAGCGAATAGATGGGATAAGTATGCCCTTTTGCAGATATTGTTAGGTCGAAGGAGATATTCATATGAGCAGGCGAGACGGAAGTATCAGAGTAATGGGAGGCTCAGGTTATAAGTTAAGCATCGTGATTATTTCGGTGCTTGCTGTGGCTTTGGCGATTTTTATGTTAGTTGTTTTGCCGGTTTTGGAACAAGAACCCCAAGAGGAGCGCAGAATAATCAGTATTGAATATCCCCAAGGAGAAATCGGAGTAGGCGACAACCTATCGCTCATATATGTTGAAGTCTCTTACAGTGACGGAGAAAAGGTCTCCGTCCCCTTAAGCGATATGATCTGTTTAGGGCTTGACCTAAGTCAGCCGGGCAGGCAGAATGTATCTTTAAGCTATGGCGGATTTGAGCAGGTACTTCCTATCCAAGTCAAAAGCGTGGACTGCCAAATAAATTATCAAGCCAGCACAGGCGGGGTCATTGAGGGCGACACATCCCAAAGCATACCCATAGGTCAAAGCGGCAGCAAGGTTATCGCAAGACCTGAAGTGGGCTATATCTTTGTCAATTGGAGCGACGGCAATCCCGAGGCAGAAAGAACGGATATCAAGGTAACTGCCGACGCCACATACATAGCAAATTTTGAAAAGGCAAAATATGTTGTAATATTCCATTATCCTGACGATACAGTAGCAAAGGAACAATTAGTCCCCTATAATGAGCGTCCCACTCAAGTGCCTCCGCCGAGCGACCCCAAAATGCGGGTATACGGTTATAGGTTTGTGAGCTGGGATAAGCCTTTTGACCATGTGACCCAAAACATGGAAATATATCCTATCTTTGAAAAGTACGCAACGGATATATCCCTTGAAATCACCAAAAACGAAAAAGGTGAGGTGTTGGGTACGACAGACTTGCCGTCGGTGGGATATTATCCCAAAAACCAGCAAGCTATCTTGAAAGCTTCACCCTTGCAGGCTAGGAGCTTCGCAGGTTGGCAAATAAAAAGATTTGACGGCACATGGATAAATATAACCGTTGAAGATATCGACAGTATGAACGGTTTTAGAAATATTGCCATAGGTACTGAAACCAACAATATTAATTTTGAGGCAAGCCGTGTGGGAGACACCAATGAGTTCCATTTGACTTTTACGCCTAACGACAACACTAACCTGATTGAAATAAAAGCTGATTTTGTTTATGATGTCAGCACGATTACCTTTATAAACAGCATGAGCCCCAATCAAGGCAATATTGAAAAAACGGTAAACCTTGAAATAGGCGTTCCGATAGGACCCCACTTGACAGACCCCGTGGGCGTGGGGTTTGGATATAACTTTATTGGCTGGTACAGAGCGTATGCAAGCGGAGAACTTGTAGATGTTCCCGTACAGCCCGAGGACACTTTCACCATGCCCACCACGCTTGTCGCAAGGTGGCAGAAGATTTATTATGCGGTAAATTTCTTAACGGGCGAGGGCAATCTGCCGCCCAAGACAGTTTATGTACTGTATCAAAATTCTTTGGCGTCGGCTGTTGAAGAGCCAGTATACATAAATCCCGTTCCCACAAAGGCAATCCCCGACCAGATACCTTATAGAGAACATTATCGCTTTGTGGGCTGGTATATAGTGGGTGAAGGAAATATACTCACGGACATTGTCATTGACGAGGATTTTAAGGTATACGAAGACATAAATGTCAGACCCAAATTTGTGCCCTTGGAGCATGAATTGACCATAAACCTGAACGGTCCGGGCATGGCGCAAAGAAGAAATATCACAGACGGCGGCTCTTATGAAGAAATGCCCGCCGGCATCAATATAGTTCAAGAAACAAAGCGCTATGTTTATAGGTTTATTGCCGACGAAGGCTATCAAATAAAATCCATTGATAACAACGGAAATGTGACCAATTATAGCGAAAACGCAGAATGGGCGGAAGCTGAGATATTCTATCCCACCCAAAATCAATACATAACTGTTGAGATTGTTCCCAAAACATATCAAATCACAGTTCAAAACGGCTTATTGGACGATGCAGGCAGCATTAGGTATACAATAAAATCAGGCGATACAGTAGAGGAGATAGTATCAGCCTCTTCGGTAATTACTTTTAGTATCGAGCATAATACAACTAAGAATGTGGAAATAACCGCATTGCCTACGCATTTTATTTCTGCTATCCAAATAAACGGCATTGAGGTTGTCGACATTCCCCTTGGAGCCAACGACTATACCCTAATCTTGACGCCCGAAAACATCCTTGACGACACTATTGTTGTTATACAATATTCTCCGTTTGCTTTTGAGGTTGACTTGGTCTATGCAAGTGAAATAACAATCAATGAAATGGAATATGACGAGCAGGAAGACGCCTATTATTCCGTACCCAAAAGTGCTACCTATGAATTCGGCATGAACCCCTTATTCAAATTTTCGGCGCTACAAGGATATTATTTGCGTGCCTTGGTGATCAACGGAAAGGCAATGGACTTGTATTCTCCCGATATAGGTTTTGAGATATTCTCTATCAAGGTCAATTATGCACCGCTTGAAAACGGACATTTTGATTTGACAGACGAAAGGGTGACCGAATTCATATTAAAGATTGAGAACATAAACAGCGACTATACCATAGAGCCCCTTTATGCCGAAATTTATTATAATATCAATATCGACTTTACGGGAAGGGGAGAGATTGAAAGTGAGTTCGAAAAAGTTCTATATGGCGAAAGCATTCAAATTCAGGCTTATACGGACGGCGGATACTATGTAAAGAGTTATGCCATTAACGGTGAAGAGTTTGTTTGCAGCGAAATGCTGGAGTCGCAAATAATAGACATAGAAGATATCACCCAAGATATATTTGTCACGATTGAGTTTTCTATTGCCACATACATCATAGCTTTTGACGGGTCGACGGGGGGCGGTTGGAATGCGTCCGTCAGATATGAAAGTCAAGAAAAAAGACCCTTGAACACAAGCTATGTAGTCGAACACAACAGCAGCAACAGATTTACTGTTTATGCCAATGAGGGATATTATATTTCATATATTGCCATAAACGGAAATGAGGTCGTTATTCCCTATAAGGCGGTTGAGCAATTTTTACAAATAGATAATGTCACTGGATATAAACATGTAGTAATCAAATGTGCCCGTATGACCTATGAGGTCGTCGCATCCGTAAACAATACTGAGTACGGTTCCATAACAGAACAAGTGGAAGTAAAGCATGGCGAAGACGCTGTACTCTATATTACATATAACCCCGGCTATACCTTAAGCTCAATCTCCGAAGGGACTCTTTCGGAAAGCAATACAGTTCTTACAATAAGCAATGTCGTTGAGGACAAATATATATTTGTGGAATTAGAACCCGTTCCTTCAGATTTTTATACCATTACGGTGCAAACGGACGGCAACGGAAGCGCTGAACATCCTTCTGTCGCCCGTTTTGGGGAAGAAGTCTTTATTCTGATAACGGCTCAACCCGATTATGTCATAGACCAAATTTTGGACGGCGAAGACGAGATAATATTGATAGGCGTATTCAGAAGTTATGCGCTGAACATTCAAGTCACCCAAAACACCGTCATTTCAGTAAGCTTCAAAGAATATGAAATGACTGCCTCTAATCCAATCAATATCTATCAGGATGAGGGCGGACGGGTCAACGGAATGGAAGGCGATTTTTCCATAGATACTTATCAAGATGTTTGGGAAACCATTCTTATTGAGGCAAACCAAAACTATTATGTCCACGCCGTCAACGGAATGGAATATTTAGAGCGTCCCCAGAAAGCCGCTTATGTTCTTGACGGTGGAGAAACAGAAATAATTGTGGAATATAGGCTTGTAGAATACAGCTTGAACCTTCAGCCAGTAGAGAACGGAAGTGTTCAAATTGTGGTCAGATCTTCGCCTGAGCAAGGCTTTATCCCATCCAATACCGCGACAAACAGCGACTATGTCAGAATATATGTCGCTCCCGATACGGGGTATGAGCTTAAGGAGATAAGAATTAACGGTGTTATTGCCGCCTCTGATTTGGGAGGGGCGGACTACTTTGATATTTCCAGCATAGAAAAAGACCAGAATATCTCTGTTGTGTTCAGACCCCAAAGATTCCAGATTACAACCGAAACCACCAGCGGCAGGGGAACAATAAGCGCCCCCGACAGCTATTTTGAATATGGCAAGGGAATGACGATAAATATTATTCCCGATGTGGGATACTACATTGAGGCGGTGAGCCTAAACGGTGAATGGTTGGAAGGCGCTGAACTGCAGAGTGTCATCTCTTCGCAAAGACTAAATATTCCAAATGGTTCGGCCCTTACAAAACAAAATATTTTGGTTTGGGTGAACTTCAGACAGATAAATCATGATATCACGATAGAAATAATAGGCGACGGAATGATTGATAAGCCGACCTTTGACCAGATTCCTTATGGGGAGACTTATCTTATCAATATAACGGCGAGTGAGTATAACTATATTGAGGCGTTAGAAATAGACGGCATAAAAATTGCTGTGGACAACACCAATCTGCAAAGCTATACTTTTGACAACACCACTCAACGGTACACCGCCGGCATATATAGACTGCTTGTGACAAGCGATATGCACATAAAGATTATTTTCCGTATAAATTCCTACACCGTAAAAATTCTTCCGTCGGTGAACGGAAATACAACCGTTAATCTTTATGAAAAGAGCGATATGCCTTTGGGGCATGGAGAAATCGTCGAACTCAATATAGACCGTATCGAACATGGCGGTTTTATACAAATAGCCATGCAAGCGGATAACGGATATAATATTGCCAGACTTTTTATAAACAATGTTGAGATATTCGGCTTCAAAAATGACAATGTCAATCCCAACAACAACAGACTGATAAACTATATATATACTGGTCATGACGATAAAGGCGTCACAGGAAACATCCTTATAAGAGTGGACTATCAAGTCAATAGTTATAAATTTGAGTACCAGACCATAAATGAATCGCCTAACTTCAAAGATTTCGATATCCATTCCAACAGTTATGGGGACATAACCGTATTGGGAAGTTATCAGCGAAACGGCAATGTATATTCGGGAATTCCTCATGGAGAAAACTTTAGAATAAGCATAAACCCCGTCAGAGAAAAGGGATATGTGATTTCGGGCGTAACAATCATCTATAACGACCCGTCCAAGGAAGACCAGTCTTTGGTCTATATCAGACCCCAAGTGGGAGGTCCAGGCGCCACGATTTTGAGAACGGGCGCGATGGTGTTCTTCAGTGACTTAATGGGTGAATACGCCGACGCCATGGTGGCGGATGTCCAGTTGATACAAATAAGATTCACCAAAGAAATTTTGGAATATGACCATGAGGTGGTCACCGCTCCGCATACGGGAACTATTGTCACAAGATTTTATCATCCCAATGACTCTTCAAGAGCGTATACCTTTGGCTCTGAAGAGCCCACTTCGCTGATTCTTGTGGACGGCAAGTTTGAATACGGGCTTGCCTTTACCGTTACGGCAGCGCCTGCGACGGGTTATTCCAGAACGGCTTTTTACTATGTCGTAAACGGCTCTATCATAGATAGAACAAACAGTGTCAGAGGCAATGTCTATAACAGCTCTATACAAAGCAATATCTTGGTCAAAGTAGAGTACGAAGTCAACAGACACGATATTATATTTGAATATAGGGTATATAATGAAAACGACAACATTATATCCAATCCCGGCGAAGAATACGGCACGATAGTACTTATTGCGGGAGAGGATATTGTATATCCGATTAATAATAAGATAATATATTATGACTGCGCATACGATACCGACCTTACTTTTATGCTTATTCCCGCGTATGAGACGAGAGGTTATTATATACAGGCGTTTATTGTGGGAGTGGAGAATATCTTTATCGAAGATAAGAACAGCTCCTTTAATTATTACCGCAAAATGGGCAACAACGATCTTAACGCTACCGTTAATTTCAAAATAAATACATACACCATAAGCTATGAGCTTGAAGGGCATGACGGAAGAAACTCTATCTCTTCCTTGACATTGGGAAGCATTCCTTGGGGAAGGAATGTAACGCTTAGGATAAATACCGATGTCGGCTATGATTTGATTTATCTTGAAGTATATCAGAACGAGGAATGGCATGACAGGCTTGAGGATATCATATACGGTGTGCCTCAAATCGGCGGTCCGCCTATTGATGTTCTGTATGTGAACTCCATAAAGAACGATATAATAGTCAAAAGCGGCTATCAGAGAAGAGAATACGATATTGTAGTGACCGTGAACGACTTGGGTCTGGGTGCCATAAGAACGGATATTGTAGGTGATTTCTATCCCAATTATACGGATATCGCACAAGCTTATTCCCAAATATCAGAGCAGACAGAGGGCTGGATTTATGACCCGATTTTACATGATTATATTTGGGGACCCATTGAGCTGACATGGGATATAGTCACCATGAAAGCAAAACATTATGACGAATTGGTGTTCTACCTTATGCCCAATAACGGTTATAAAGTAGACAACCATTTAGATATGGAAGTCAGGCTTTTCACTTATGAAGACGGTGAGAGGGTTCCTGTCTTAGACCAAGATTTGCAGCCCATAAAATACCTTTGCAATACCTATGGCTCAGACCCCGCATATCCCGATTATAGGGCGTTCAGTTTGTCAACCGAGCTTTATCTTACTAATAATATCGAATTTGAAGTAAACTTTGTATTGAAAGAATACGATGTGACATATGAAAAGAGCCCGTCCTCCCTTGAAGGCGTCAATTTAAGCGTTTTGACAGTTCAAGTATTCAGAAACGAGGAATGGCAGGAAGTCGTCAACATGAGCAGGCTCAATCATTTCGACCAATTGAGAATCTATCTTGAGCCCGTATACGGTCTTAGCCTTGACCAAATGATAATAAACGACCGCAGCGTGTCTTATACCGATTATGAAAGGATAGACTATCACTATCGCTATTATTTTGAGCTGGAAATTAACGATGAATTACTCAACGGTCAGAACTTTCTTCACATTAATGCACGATTAGAGCGCAACAGCTATTTTGTCGAGGTGGAGATATACGACAATAAGAGCGGCGAGACCACTTATGGCAAAATCGCCCCCACGGTGCAAATAAATGTCGTGGATATCATAACCCATAACAACACCTTGATAATCACACCTAACCTATCCGAAGGCTATTCCATTGTCATGGTGGTCATAAACGGCGTGGATTATTCCAATCAGATAGACAATATGAATAGTGCGTTTAGCTTTTTGGCGTCGGGAAGCCTTGTGGACGGTTTGGATGTGGAAGACCCCCTAAATTGCACTCTGCATATTTATATCGAGACTGCAATAAACCTGCATATAAGCGATATAAGGGCTTTTGTATACGAACAAGGAGTGGATGACTTTAGCGATATCGCTGGAGAGACAACGGTGACATATAGTCCCGCGGACGCTATGGCTATTGTGGACGGCGTCGTGAAATATGAATATTTCACAGCCGTTACTGTCACCGCAGTAGCGAGAAGCACCGCCGGAAAGAATTATAGATTCGCTTATTATCAAGAGAGAGTTGATTCGGTTTGGGTTACGGTTAGGGACGGCGAAAGGGGTATTAGGCTTTCGGGAGAAGACCATTCCGTCTTGGAATACACCATACGCGAAATTGATAATGTAAAAGCTGACAGATATTTCCGCGCGGTATATTATAGGGTCTTAACGGTCACGGTGGAAGTCTTTAACGACTATAAGTATATCAGCGGATATTATACTTCCGGCAATATGAGATATCTGCCTTACTTAACCGTAGAAGCCAGCATAGGGACGACAATCTTACAGGATCAGAATTTAGAAAATTATCCTATATATCAGCAAGCCAGCCAAACGGGAGAAATACCCTATGTTAAAAGATATATCTATTATGTGGACAGCGGCTCTTATCTAATACTAAAAGCCATAGATAACAAACAAGACACCAACGAATCGGCTTTGGCTTTTTATGACAGGAGCGACTCCCAATCTTTCAGCGTAATAAACAACATAAGCACGACAGGAATAAGAATCTTGGATGATAGGGATATCTATCTTGCGGCAAGGAATCAGACCATGCTTAGTTATAGCATCGCCACTATTGCCAATGAAAGAGGAGCCAACGGCGGGTCGTTGTCTTGGCTTATTCATACCTATGACAACCAAACAAGGAACGGCTCTACCAATAGGGGTTCCATGACTGATGCTAAAGTACTGGATGTGGTTACTGTAACGGTTAACCCCGCAAATCACTATAATTTCACAGGACTATATATCAAGAATGTGGACCAGCAGGCGACAAGAGAAAGCGGGGAATTAAAATTCATGCCTGAAGGTTCTGTGGGAGAATGGACGCTTATAAGCGAGTCCACAGACTATATCACCAAACGAAAAGAGGGCAACCTTGATGTCTTTGATATATTTGTAACCGGAAATATGGTTATGAAATTTGAGTTTTATAGAACTTTCAGAATAACCTATTCTGCGGATTATCAAGGTATTGGGGACGGCTTGGGCGATGTGATAAAAGACGAGGGAGCAAGCACTCCGCCTTTTGATACCGAGATTGTGGGCGGAAAGCTCTATGAAAAATATGAATACAACGCTCAAATACGCCTTAGAGCGCCCGAAACAAATGAAGACTATCAGTTTATTGGCTGGCAGGTCAATGGAGACAATATCTATAAAGACTTGGAATTCATCTATCCCGGTCAAGCCGTGTTCAACAGATGGTTTAGGCTATATCAAAACTCCGATGAAAGAGGGGTGTTTGACGGTTTAGATTTAAGAATAGGCGGAGAAGATGTTTATGATATAGAGATTGTGGCACTGTATCAGCCTATATTCAAAATAGGCATCATTAATGAACTGTTCTTCTATAATGATGATGACAGGCATTGGAACAGCTGGATAGCCACAAACGAGCTTAGCGCATCTTTCTATGAATATTTCTCTGAAGCTCAAGTCAACGCTGGGGAGAGCGAGGGCAACCCCTTTGCGCTTGCCAGTTTCCAAGCATATAAGAATATATTCATAAATCAAGAGCCGCAGTCTGTTTTGGATGTATACGGGCAAAGGATACCTGAAAGAGCGATAGCTCCCGAATATGACAACGAATATCCCGAATGGTCTTTAATAAGGCGGACGGTAAGCAACCCCTCCGACTCTTATTGGGCAGATAAGAAAATCTATACCGCCACAAGGTACTATAAGCTCCTTATGCAACAGCTGCTGAATCCCCTTGAATTATATAATATATGGAGCGACAATATCCTATACCTTGATGTTAACCTATACGACGATATGACATTGATTGAATGGCAGTACTATAATTGGGATACCGGTCAGTACGAGGAGATACCTTTCACTTCAAATAACGGCATAAACAATCCCAAAGTGCCCAGATATCATATCAACTTAAAGGAATGCGATTTCATAGACCATACAAAACCGTTTATTATAAGACCGCTTTTCCAAAAGAGGGTCACCCTTAATCTTATGAAAAAAGCATTCTTCTATGATATAAACGACCACAGCGGAATAGGAAATTCCGCACAGCAGCCTCAAATATTGAATTCGCCGAACACCGATACCAACGCCACTTTCAACTATTATGACAAGGTGTCCGTAATACCCAGACCCGGAGAGGGATATAGGTTTTTGGGCTGGTATGTGGACGAATTTGACGACATAAAGGACGAGTCATTAAGAGAATATGTCTTGCCCGGAGAGACGACGATAGCTTGGGAAGTGCATTTGATATTTGACTTTGACGACATAAGGCAGGATGTAAGGACGCTGTATGGCCGATACATGAAACAATGGGAGATGATTATTGAGTCCCGCAACTTAGCCACAGGCGACCGCTTAAAAACTTCAGCGCCAAAACTTATACTGATAGAAGATAGTCTTCCCGAAGACCCGGACTGCTATGAGAAAAAAGTCGTCAGCGATTTCTATATTGAAATAATCATTGATGCGGGATACACATTCTCTGTCCAACTCGATAAAAACCCCGTGGGCGACGATGAAGGGACTACTGAAGGGTTTAACAGCATATACGATAAGGAATACCTTCGAACGGGCTTAAACGACGCCAATGACAGCGAACAAGATTTGCCAAATAATTATACACAATTTAACCTATATTCTTTCTCCAAAAGAAAGATTAGTTTCGTGTATGAAACCTTGGGCGTGATAGTGTTTGAAAACCTTATGCCTTATTCCAGTATAAGGCTGCCCAATGCTATGGGTACGGCGGTGAATAGAAGCTTCCCGTCGGAGTTTCCTCAAACGCCCATTAGGATACCCGAAGGATATAACACCTCGGAGCGCGGAAAGGCAATATTTGATAAAGTGCCGATTCGGAACACCAATTATTTGGGCCATACCTATCAAGATACCTATAACTTTGTACCTTACGGCTTTACAGACGATTACAGCATACCCGTATTGAATTCAAAGATTATTCCCACGGGATATCCTGAAAATTATGTCGTAGATTATGGACATTTCAACAGCCAAAGCGTAGCGGGCAAGTTTAGGAAGAAGATTACGCTTGACTATAGGAATTATATTATGTTTGGCGTATCAAATCCCAATACCCCGCCCGGAACTATGAACAACCCTTATCTTATCGGCGGAAGCGGCAAGAGCATATCTAAGGTAAGAGAGGAATTTAGGAACATAGACGAATTCTTTAAGCACAACGGCTCAAGCGTAAAGGACATAGTGTTTAGGCTTGAAAGCGATGTGCACCTAAACCGCATAGATAGCGCAGGTCAAGATCCCCAAAATGCTTGGTCGTGGATACCGATATGCTATCAGAACGGCAAAGGCTTTAACGGTACTTTGCTGGGCAACGGAAAAAGGCTTTTGTCTCTTTATGTCAACGGTGAAAGCTCATACTTCCCGCCCACAGTGGATAATGTCCCGCAAGGGGAATATCGTTTTACCGATTATAGATATGCTGAAAACGGCTATGGAGTATTCGCTCATATAGAAAACGGAGTAATAGATAATCTTGTCTTGGGCACTGCAGTGATTCGTCTTAATCAAATAATACGAGAAGACGGTATGGGTTCTTATGACACCATACAACGAAATGTAGGATATTTGGCAGCAAAAGTGTCTGGTTATTATACTGAAATCAAAAATATAAGAATCGATACCGCAAGTACCGGCAGCGGATACATGGGATACAATATTTATATAACCAGCAGTTCCGCGATAGGAGTGGCCGTGATTGCAGGCACAATAGCCTGTAATGCCGATACCAGCAGAGTAATTAATTCTAAATTAAACAATATTGAGTTAAGAGGCTCTATCTATATTGGCGGAAGAGAGAGCATAGGTGGCGTGGCAGGTTATTTAAGAGAAATTAATGCCACCAATATAAGGGTTACAGGCTCAAATACGCTTAGATTGGAAGCGTTCTCCCAAAAGGTCGGGGGATTGATCGGAAGCATTGATGATGCGAATGTCTATGAGTCTTATATTGATACCAGAATAGAAATAGGTAACGACAGCTGCGCCTCTTCCGGAGGTTTGATTGGGCAGAGCAGCGGAGCCAATTATGGCTGTGAGATAGTAGATTGTTATTTGGTCGGCAACGCAAATACTTATATTCAAACAAGCCGCATGGGCAATGGCGGAGATGGTCCTAAGCAATCTACTGAATCGGGCTTGGCGGGCGGAATTGTAGCAAAGAATTTATTTGGAAGCTCTATTGAAGGATGTTATATAAGAGGAAATATCAAGCTCATGGGTTACTATACGGGCGGGCTTGCGGCTTATAATACGGGAATACTCAAAAATTGTGTCTTGAATCTAAGTGCTAATCCATTCAATCTAGTAGTAGAAGCGCCCGAGGCGACTTCAAATGGCAGTTACGGAATACTTGTGGGCATAAACGCGTATGACGAATGGGCGAATGGTTTGATAATCGATTGCGGTATCCTTGGCACAGGCAGAGGCATTACCCCCAGCCAAGCTCCCAATTATTCAGCGACTAACAGAATAATGTTTGTTTATCAAAAGAATTACTCTTTGGCAACCCCGTCCACTGACCAGAGCTTAGATGATATCAATACTACTGTTGCATTTGGCTATACAAATATCGGTGGAATAACCGGACTTAATGAGGGAAGAGTGTTCAATTCCTTCTTAAAGAATACTAAAATAGTCGCCGTAAAGAACAGTCCCGGAGACTATATCGTAAGCATGGGAGGAGTGGCAGGATTTAATAATGTCGGGGCAGTAAGTCAAGGACGGGGTATTAGCAGCAGCTTCGCCGAAGGTAACGCCTTGATACTGTCCAATATAATGTACGCCAATGCCGTACCTAATTCCAGCGATCCTGAAGACTCAAACAACAAGGCGGCTCGAATTGGAATAGGAGGAGTTGCTGGAGGTACCCGATCCATGCAGGCGCATCAAACCGATGATATGGATTTTTCGATTAGGTATTGCTATGCGATAGACAATTATTTTGGAATGCGCAGTTCGGCTTATGGCACGGGATTTGAAGAGAAGAGCATTCTTAAGATAGGTATAGACCTTATAAAGATACAAGTGCCTATCAACAACTATAACTATCTCAACGCATATGTAGGCTTGATTGTGGGCGGACCCAGACCCGAAATGTCCAGATGTTATTATTGCTGGGGCGGAACCAATAGCAGTTTTGTCAGCATCAATGATTATTATAAGTCGACTGGCGAAAACTACAGCGCAGGCGGAACTCCATTAAGAGACGGACCCTCTCCCACGCTTATTGGTAGCCAATATCAAGACCCAAGTGGAATATATGGAGAGGATAGGTGGGAAAATGCCGATAACGAAAATTATAGAGGCAGAACGGTACTCATGGACCTTTCTATAAGCCCGTTGCCATACGGCGCAGGCAGCTCAAACTTCAGCAACAGCCCAGCAAGTTATGGCGGCTTTATTGGAGGCACTGTTGTACAAAACAATAGGCAATATTGGACGGATTCAAGGGTTTTCAAAACAGACCAGAATGGAAATCTTCTTTGGGTAAATCAGCCTTATGAATGGGATAGCGATGGATATATAGGTGAAGTTCCTTATGAAGAATTGGAATTGCTCCTTGTACCTTATCAAACTAAGTATTCATATTCCAGATCTTTGTCTTAAGCTCAAAAAATTAGTTCCGCTTCCCTTAAACGGAAGCGGAACCAATAACTCTCATTATATCTCTTACTGTATCGTATAGGTCGGCTTCACAGCGAAGCTTTGCTTTTTCAAAAGGGAGATTTGCACGGTTTGTGCTAAAGATCGCATCGACTCCCATTTCATATGCTTTTTGGATATCTTCGCCCATTGCTCCGACAATGGCAAGCAAGAATTTATTGAGTTTCTTTGTCCTTTGGGCTATACCTATGACTGCCTTGCCGCTTAAGCTTTGGGAATCTATCTTTCCTTCTCCGGTAATGACAAGGTCGCAATCCTTAGCTATACTATCAAACCCCACCGTATCCAAGACCGTTTGGATTCCCATTTGCATTTTGGAATTCAAAAAACACCTCATCCCAAAACCAAGTCCGCCTGCGGCGCCTGCCCCTTTGAAATTGGGCTCAACAAAGCCAAGGTCTATTTTGGCTATTTGGGCAAGGTTTCTCAACCCTTCGTCAAGCTTAATGACTTGACTTGGTGTAGCTCCTTTTTGTGGCGAAAAGACATATGCGGCACCTTTTTCGCCGTATAGAGGATTGTCCACATCGCACATGGTTATAAGTTCGACATTGGATAGACGGCTGTCTATATTTGAGATATTTATTCTCTTTATTTGACTTAATGAGCCGCTTGTTGGAATAAATGCCTCGCCTTCCGCATCATAGAACCTGACGCCCAAAGCTGTCGCCATACCGCACCCGCCGTCATTGGTAAGGCTTCCTCCCAGCCCCATTATGATTTTCTTAACGCCTAGGTTTAGGGCACAGTCTATCAGGTTGCCCACTCCGTATGTAGTGGTATGTTCAATATTATGGTTTTGTCTTTTGAGCATAATGCCGCTGCATGCCGCCATTTCAATGACCGCAGTATTTCCGTTATCGATAAGACCCAAAAAACTCTCTATTTGATTAAAATACGGGTCTGAGGCGTCGCAATATACTATTTCGCCTTGGCACGCTTTTATAAAAGCTTCCACCGTGCCCTCGCCTCCGTCGGCTACGGGAATGGATAGTATTTCAGCGTTAGGAAAACTTTCTCTGATTGCCTTTTCCATAATGGAGCAGACCTTTGCTGACGACATAGTTCCTTTGAAAGAGTCGGGAATTAGTATTATTTTTTTCATCTTTTCCTCCGCATTATATAAGATATTATATAACAGTCGTTATCTTTTGTCTATATACAAAGAAAGGACGCAAAGCTTTGGATTTAGTTATTGTTTTCAAGATATTATTGTGATAAAATGAACATAGTTTAATTATTGGGAGCATATTTGTTATGGTTTATCAGAGAGTTATGAACTTACCAAAGAATTTTAAGGTTTATCAAAAAAACAGATTGTCTCCAAGGACTTTTTTTATTCCTTTTGAAAGCCGTGAACAATGCGATAGGGCCGGCATTTTAGACGCTATTGAAAAAAGCGGAAAGGTCCTCTCATTGAACGGACTGTGGGACTTTGCTTTTTATGAAAAAGGCAAAATACCTTCAAAAATATATACGCAAAAAATTAAGTTTATTAAAATAAATGTTCCTTCATGCTGGCAGGCTGAGGGATATGGCAAACCTCTATACTTGAAGGAAAAGTATCCTTTCAACTGCAAACCCCCCGCCATACCTTTCAAAAAACCCGTAGGGATATACTATGACGGAAAGAGCCGTGAAAACATAAAGGTTTTTGACGAATATAATCATGCCGCCATATATAGAAAAACTTTTGAGATAGAGGACAGAGACAAGAACTTTATTATCTCTTTTCTTGGCGTCTCTTCAGCTTTTGAACTGTATCTTAACGGCGAATTCGTCGGGTATTCCGAGGGTAGCCACAATACGGCGGAATTTGATTTGACAAACAAAATTTGGATGGGGAAAAACGAAATACTGGTCGTCGTTTATAGATGGTGCAATGGAAGTTATTTGGAAAGCCATGATATGTTCGAAAAAAGCGGTATCTTTAGGGATGTTCTGCTCTTTGTCCATGAAAAAAGTTATATCCATAACTTCGATTACTCAACCCAGCCGATAGAAGACGGTAGATTTAGGTTTGAAAGCTGTATAGAGGTCAAGAATTTTGAAAACCTAAAGCTTAGGGTCGTTTTAGAAGACAATAAGGATATCAAATATCAAAAAGAACTTGATATCCAAGATGAAAAGACGCTTGTCGTTTTTGAGGACAGCTTTAAGTTATATAGTGCGGAAGAGCCATATCTATACAGTCTTTATATCAGCCTAATAAAAAATGATAGAGAAATAGAATGCGTAAGCAAAAAAGTAGGGTTTAGGCATGTCGAGATACAAGCTAAAAGGCTGTTGTATAACGGCAAGCCGATTGTGATAAAGGGCGTGAACTATATCGAAAGTCACCCCGAGACCTTAAAGAGCAAGACTTTTGATTTATTCAAAAAAGATTTGGAGTTTATTAAGCAATATAACCTTAACGCCATTCAATTTGTATATCCCCCTCATCCGATTATGCTTGACTTGTGCGATGAAATAGGTCTTTATGTTATATCTCACGCTGATATCAACACTTCGGGAACCAAGTTCTCACCATTTTATCGCCCTAATCTAATAAGTGGAGATACCAAGTGGTTTGAGCATATAAAAGATCGTATAGAGCGAATGGTACTCTCCCAAAAAAGCAATGTGAGCGTCACTATATGGTCCATGTCAAGCCAAATGGGAAACGGCGAATGTCAGCATTTGGCTTATGATTATATTAAGGAGCTTAGCTCTCTTCCCGTTCAGTACGAATTACAAGGCAAGCCAAGGTGTAAATGTGATATATACGTCCTTAAGGACCCCGAAATCACTGAATTGAAAAGTTATATTGAAAAATCCGACAAGCCGATTGTGATAAGTTCTTTTAACAGTTCGATAGGCAACTCTTGCGGCGGGCTCAAAGAATATATGGACATCTTCCTTAATGAGGATAAACTCATAGGGGGATGCGTTTGGCAGTTTTATGATAATGCCCCGATAAATATAAGAAAGAATGTAAAAGATATCACATTAAATTCAGACTTTTATCTTAGTTATTCGGGATATTTCAATATCCAGCGTCAACCCTATCCCTCTGCCTTAAGCCTCAAACATTGCTTTAGACCCCTTAGGGCAAGGCTAATAGACGACGATACCTTAGAAATCTTTAATACCAATTCATTTAGGGACAGCTCTTATGTGGACATCAAATTAAGAGTGACCGAAGACGGTAAGGTAAGAAGCGTTGTTCCCCTTAAGACCTCAATAAAGCCTTGGGAAAAGAGATGCTACGATATTTTTATAGGTCATAAAGACGGAGATATCTTTTTGAATATTGATTATTTTGATAAGGATAATTTCCTTATCGCCTCTGAGCAATTAGAAGTGAATTCTCAAATAGATGAGCTAAGAATACCCGCCGTCGGTAAATTGGAGATAAAGGAATCCGAAGAAAAGTTAGATATAAAGTTCAAAGGCGGGGAGATTGTCTTTGATAAGAATAGAGGTTTTGTGCTAAATTATACCGTCAACGGTGTTGACTTTCTTGTGACAAGCCCTTTTAGAAGCAATTTCACAAACCTCTATACCGATATAACCAGACCGTCGAATGAAAATAGCAAATATAATCCCAAACCAATAAACATAGTTCAAAAGAATTTTTCCTATAAGCTGGAAAGGGACTTTAACAACAATATAAAAAAGGCGGAAATTGCTATCTCAAATGCCCTTTATATAAAGAATAAAGAGGCTTTCTTATCCAACGACATATATATGGTCTATCCAAACGGTAGGGTGGATGTGTTTGTTTCTTTGCAAAAACTTAAGGATGTCAAATTTGATTTGAAGCGTTTTGGGAAAACGGTTAAGATGCCGAGCGAATTCCAAAATGTGATTTATTATGGCAGGGGACCAGTGGAGAACTATGCGGATATCAAAGAGCATGCCCCAATCGATATATATACAAATAGGGTATCAGAACTCAATTCTAAGTATCCCAAACCCCAGCTTTCAGGCAATAGAAGCGACACCCGTTATGCAATGCTTATCAATGATAAGGGCGAAGGCTTGATGTTTTATGCCATAGCAAGTCCATTTAATTTCAGCGTGTCAGAGTATTCTGATATAGCGATAACAAAGGCTGAAACTTATGATGATTTGCCGACCTCAAGCTACCTTTATGTTCATATAGACGCGGAGCTTGAAGGAGTGGGAAGCTTTGGCAAGGGCGTTATGGAAAAATACAAAATATCCAAAGAAAAGGCTTATGCCTTTGGCTTTTCCATGCTGCCCTATAAGAAATAATACAAGCAAGATGTAAAAACTATTGATATGACATAGAAGTACTCTTCTTTTTGTTCATTCAGCAATTAAAGAGTGTCCTTTGCCCTTAAAAATTTCTAAAGATTAAAGGAAATTGGGCAAAAGGTTTAGTGATTTTTTTAATGTTTTTATAATTATTTTATATGTGTTTCTATATTAATATTTAATATTATATTGAAATACAAAAAGCGATATGATATACTTTTATCTATAATGGTATAAGTATGTGCTACTTATGGAGGGCTTAATGAGCAGAGCTTCTAGCAGGGGTTTATTGGTTATTATTATATTGCTTGCGGTTTTGATTTTAATATCTGGCATGCAGTTTGAAAGGAGCGAAAAAGCGTATGCCCTTACGGAGGGGGATTGGCAGGATTTCGCTTCGGAAGAGCTGGAGCTTTTGGACAGCGGGCAAGATAATAGTGAGTCAAATCCCTATCTAATAAATTCTCCTGAAGACCTTGCTTGCCTTGCCCTCAAAGTCAATAGTGGTCAAACATTCAATGGCGGGTATTTCTTGCAAACACAAGATATAGACCTTGGAGCGCATTATTTCATGCCCATAGGATACGGCACAGCGTTTGAAGGCGTTTATGACGGCGACAGAAAGAAAATAAACAATCTTATCATAGACTTGCCTCAAAACAGCTTTCCTGTCGGGCTTTTCGGATTTGTCTCTCAAAGCGGTGTTCTTAAAAATATCAATATCAATTCGGGCACAATATGTGCGTCCAACAATGTGGGCAGCATAGTGGGCGATTTTTCGGGGAGCTTAATCGAAAACTGCATAAGCAGCGCTCACATTTGTCAAGGCGAATCTATTATCCAATATGTGGGCGGAATCGCAGGCTTTAATAACGGCAAAATTAGTAAGAGCTATTTTTTGGGTGCGATATACGCCGATTTAGGGCAGAGCGTGGGGGGGGTTGCAGGCTCTAACGGAATTTCGGGAATGATACCCAATTTAGATTACGGCGTTGTAGAGAATTGTTTCAATGCCGCACCAATAGAGGGAAGACTGTATGTCGGGGGGATAGCTGGAGAAAACTATGGGCTTATCCAAAATATATATAATTCAGGGCATATAACTTCCGAGCAGTATACGGGAGGAATAGTCGGAGACAATTTCGGCGAAGTAAAAAGCGGTTATAGTATCGGCTTATTGGATACTGACATAAATTATAACGGTGCTTTAATAGGGCGGAACACGGGAGAAGCCCAAAACCTTTATTTCAATACGGACACGCCAAACGATTTTTACAACTATGGCGCTTTGGGTCAAGAAAATCAGAGCATACATAACGCCATAAATGATGCCGAAAACGATGTCTTGCCCTTAAGCTATTTTCAAATGATTTCACCTTTTGCTGCCATGGATTTGCAAGAGGGGCATTGGGAATATCCGCTTGCCTCAAAGGATATAGGGTTTACACCGTATTTGTCTTGTTTTGGGGATGAGACGAAAGTCTATTCAAGCATTCAGCTTTTTGGCGGGGATAAGGATAGCCCCGACTGGGGCGCTCAAGAGCCGTTTTTGATAGACAACGCTTTTCAGTTTGTCTTTTTGTCAAACGCAATAAACCATAACAATATTTCTTATGCGGGGAATTGTTTTGAGCTATCAAGCGATGTGAACTTTTCAATTCTCAATAGTATTGATGTCCAATTTGAACCCATAGGAACAGTTGAAAACCCTTTTTCGGGAAGTATCGAAGGGAATTCCTATACGCTGAAAAATCTTACCATAAACACAAACGACAGCCACACCGCTCTTTTTGCTTATAATAGCGGAATTATTAAAAACCTAACAATTGAGAATTTTGCTATTAGGGGCGGGGACTATACCGCCGCTTTGATTGCGATAAACAATAGCGATATCGAAAATATTTGCTTAATAGGCTGTGATATAGAGGGTAAAGACTTTGTGGGCGGGCTTATCGCCCAAAATCAGAGCGGGGAAATTCTAAATATCTCTTCGGTCGACAGCCTTATACAAGGAAGCGTGAATGTGGGGGGTATTGTAGGTCAAAGCTCAAATCAGCAAAGCGTGTTTGAGTGCTTAACCAGCAATTCCACCGTTCAAGCAATCGAGAATGTGGGCGGACTTATTGGGCTTATTGACGACGGCTTATCATTAAGCTTGAGTTATTTCATAGGGGATATTCAAGGCGAAAACAATATAGGCGGACTGATAGGTTTTGGGGAAGAAGAAGTTTTGCTTTCAAAGAATTTTGTATTTTCAAATGAGATAAGCGGCGTTGATAGCATTGGAGGGTTGGCAGGATATCTTGGTGCGGATTGTGAGATAACATCTTCTTATGTCAGAGCCGATATCAAGGGAATAGACTTTGTCGGCGGACTTTTGGGCAGATCGACAACGATAATGATTAGCGATAGCTATTTTGTGGGAGAGATTGATTTTCAGACAAACGGCGCAGCGATTGCCAATTCCAACCTTATTTTAGATAGAGTGTATTATAACAAAGATTTTCTAAATGACGAAGACTTGAACTATAGTGGGGAGGGGAAGACCTCTGTTGAGCTGTCAAGAAATATAGATTTAGGTACTGATTTTATTTATGAGGCGTCCGACGGGCTTTATGGCTATTATCCCCAAATTGGATATCATGCCGATACAAATATAGATGTCTCCAAGGAATCTACGATAGTATATTATTTTGAAAAAGGAAACGGCAGCGTCGCTTCTCCTTATCGAATCTCAAAGAGCTTGCATCTTTTTAATATGAAAAGGCTTATTGACGACGCTTATGACGACTATTCCGATAAGTACTATGAACTAGGCGAAGATATCGTTCTTGAATGGGACTTTGCGCCCATAGCGAGTTTTGAGAATCCTTTTATGGGCAGATTCAACGGTAGGTATTATTCAATTTATAACCTTACAATAAATTTACCCGAAACGGACTATGTCGGGCTTTTCAGTGCGATTGGAGTAGGAGCCAGAATTGAAAAGCTCAACATCAGACCTTTGGTGGTGTCCTCCGAGGAAATCTATGGAAGCGTTGTGGGAAAAGATTTTGTCGGCGCTTTGGTGGGATATAGCGAAGGGTATATTTGGGACTGCATGAACAATACCGATGTGAGGGGACATGACTATGTGGGAGGTCTTGCGGGGAGGTCGAGCAATATCTCAAGGTCTTTCAATACCGCCGCCATAACGGGAGAATACAATGTCGGCGGGCTTGCGGGCAAAAATGACGGAAATATGGACTTGAGCTTTAATAGCGGATACATAAAGGTCAATATCTCAAACGGCGGGGGCTTGACAGCCAACAATTACGGCACAGTGGAATACTGCTACAACAGCGGCAATATTGAAAGCGAACTGTATTTAGGGGCTTTTACCGGGGATATGAAAGGCGGTCTTGTGGGCATCAATCAGTCTGGCGCTACCTTGAGAAATTCATACAATATAGGCAGAATCAGCGGTCAAGCTTCAATGACGGGCGGGGGAATCGTGGCTTACAACTTATCGGACGAGGCTGTTTCCCATTGTTATTTCAATAAAGAGATAATCAGCGATTTTGAGGCGATAGGTTCAGGCAATCTATACAGCGACAATGTCTTAGGGCTTTCCACAATAGAAATGGTTGGTGTGGATGCCTTGAACAATATTGATATTCCCGGCGCATATTTTATTTCTCAAGAAGAAAGGGGTATGGATGCGGACTATTCGCCTCAGCTTGTGGAATTCTATGACAAACAAGTATCCTTAAACGAAAACGCTTTGATAGTAGAAATAATTCATTCCTATTCCAAGCAGAGCGTCATGCTTAGGCTTTTTGGAAGGGATGTGTACAACCTTATGGAATGGGGCAGTGCCGACAATCCTTATTTAATCAGCACATACGACCATTTGGATACCTTAAGCATGCAGGTGGCGGACGGTTATACTTTTGAGAACTGTTATTTTCTTGTCACCCAAGACATAGAAATCCAGCCCGACTTTTTGTCGATTGGAAGATATGATATTCTTCAGCCCACCGAAAGTTTGGTTTTCAACGGGGTTTTTGACGGAAACGGCTATTTGATTTCTGATTTGTTTATCGGCTCTTTAGACTCTCAATACAGTCAAGGGCTTTTTGGCTATACGGGAGCAAACGCTGTTATTAAGAATGTGGTCATCTCTTCGGGGGAAGTTTTGGGAACTGAAAAAGTAGGTTCTATCGTTGGATATAGTCTGGGTCAAGTCCTAAGATGCCAGTCTTCGGCGAATGTACGAGGTTCTTCAAATGTAGGCGGAATTATTGGACAGCTTAAGTCCAATGAGGCAAGGCACATCGTATTTGACGGGAATGTCTTGGGCGACAGCAATTGGGGCGGGCTTATAGGGCGTTTTGAAGATTCATTCGCAGGTATCTTTAACGGCTGGTTCGTGGTGGATATTGAAGAACTGTATCACCATAACAATATTGGCTCGGTCTTGTATGTAGATAAAAACGGTCTTGTTTTCCCCGCGCTAGATATGACAGCAACCATAGATAAGGATATCATATATTTTGAATTTCAGCCCGTTTCGGGGTTTGGATTTGATATACGGAATATAAACGATGTCTCTATAAAGTTTAATGAAGGGGGCTTGATAGGCAATAGATATTATCCCATGTATAACAATGAAGCCCATACAGGCTCCTTAGTCAGGTGGTACGCCAGATTTACAAAAAGTGTTATTATCGGCGATTTGGTCAACGGTGAAGCGACAGGCGCAGGCGAATATTATGAGGGACAAACGGTGCGTATAGTTATTTACCCTGATTTGGGATACCGTCTTGTCTTGGATACGGAATTTTTCCATAACTATAGCGGAGACGGCGAGACCATAGTCGCCGAAACCATTATGGGAAGCGAAGCTTGGGAGTTCAATGCTTTATTTGTGCCCTTTGGTGTGGGGAATGAAGTTATTAACCCTCTTGGAGACCCCGCTACGCTTGACCAAGACAAGTTCATATACGACGGAGAGCCAAAAAATTATACTATAAATGTCTCTGGTGCGTTCACATATTCGGTAGACTATTTCATACAGCAGTACAATATTTTGACTGAAAGCGCCATAGATGCGGAAATATACCGTATGGAACTTAGGCTCTATCAAAGCGGATATGCCGTGGGGGCGAAATTCTATACTTTTGAAATCCTTCCCCGCAAGCTGGAGTTGGACCTTAATTTGCTACAAAGCGAGCAATACACCGTAAAGCAATATGATAGGTCTTCAAGTGACAATATTGTTATAGATAACAGCGCCATAATCGGCATAGTGGGCGCAGATGAGATACATTTAAGCGCAATAAGGACTTTCTATAATCAAGAATATGAGCCCGACAGAAACATTGGCGAGAACAAGCTGATAACCTTTAATTCCTATACTATCCAAGGTCCCAATGCGAAAAATTATGAAGTTCCCGATGAATATAGCGACATTGCGGGAAGAATCATAAAGAGAAACGCATACATAAGTATTTTGGAGCAATATCTTACAAAACAATATGACGGCAACGAACCATATATAAGCGCCCATAGCTTTGAAGGCGTTTTTGGGGATGACGGTCTTTTTGTAAATGAATTCAGCTTTACCAGAGTGGATGGTACTCCTATTGAGAATTGGGATGTGGGCGAATATATTGTCGGACTTACGGATGATATTTCTGGCAATATGGAAAACTATAATATAATGTTCAAAAAAGAATACATCTTTACTATTACTCCAAGGATAATAGAGAGCGTGACCTTTTCAGGTTATAGAAATCTCTATTATACGGGAGAGAGCCTTAACAGCCGCATAACCGCGTCTTTCAACATTTCATTGGGGGTGGACGGTTTCGCCCAGCTTATTTTCTATAAAAACAATGAGATAGTCGAGGAATGCTTGGACGCGGGAGATTATATAGTCAAGGCGGTAATCAATGACGATAACTTCATATTGACAAAAGAGCAAAGCGTGAGTTTTACGGTATCAAAAATTCAGCAGAGCACGCCCCTTGTGCTTGCGGACATAGAAGACACCACCTACCAAACACAGCAGATTCCTTTGTCGGCTGTGGGCGGAGACGGTTCGGGTGATATAGTATACGAGGTTATAAGCGGCAAGGCGAGCACACAAGGAAATATCCTTTACATAAACGGCACGGGAGATATCTCCATAAGGGCAAAGAAGCTTGAATCCCTCAATTATTATGAGCAGTATTCAAATATAGTCACATTCAATGTTCAAAAAGGCGTTTTGCAAGCCCAAATAAGCGATACCTATGTTAGCTATGGCATGATTCCGCAGATTCAAATAAGTTATTTGGGATATCTTAGGGGAGAGAGTTCAAAGGACGAGGTAGAGGGGCTTACTGAACCTGAAATCTTAGTGGATAACCTTCGCTTGGCGGATGCGGCGGGCTTGGAAGTGAATTTAGACGGATATCCGATTTCGTTAAGAGACAACGGAAGTTCGGACGGGTACATTATTGATGTTTCAGAGGCGAGTGCTCTTCTTTTTATAGAGAAAAGGCAGATTCATATCGCCGCGAATGCGATAAGCAAGCTTTATGGGGAGGAAGACCCCGAGCTTACTTATACCATAATGGAAGGAGAAGATATCGTCCTTCAAGGCAGCTTGTCAAGGATAAGTGGCGAGAGGGCGGGAAAATACCTGATTGAGCAAAATACCTTAAATTCTGAGAACAATAGGAACTATGAAATCGTCTATATCCCCGAGCATTTTACTATTTATCCAAGGGATTTGAGAGTAAGCATTCCTATTTATACCAAAACATATGGCTCACCAGACCCCGTTCCCGAATTCTTGGTCAATGAACAAGACCTTAGGCTTGGAGATAACAAATCAGTACTCACGGGCATTATTACAAGACAGCCCGGTGAAGATGTGGGGCAATACCCTTATAGTTACAGCAGTGTATCGGCAGGAGAGAACTATGCGATAGTATTTACTGAAATAAGGTATCTTAGAATCGAAAAGGCGTATCCTTACTTTATCAGAGAACCTTATTCCAAGCCCATAACTTATGGTCAAACCTTGGCTGAGTCCGAAATCTTGGGAGAAGCAAATATTGATGGAGAATTTGTTTGGGAGACTCCTTCGGCTATGCCTGAAGTTGTCAATAGTCCGTTTTTTGCAAAATTTAAGCCTGCAGACACCTTGAACTATAACAGCATAGATTTTATTCTTGAAGTGACTGTTCTTCCCAAAAAAATAAATATAAGCTTTATTGGAAGCCGAGTTCATATATATGACGGCAAGGACAAAGCAAACTTATCTGCCAAAGCGCTAAATACGCTTGAAAACGACGAGGTGTTAGTTTCTTTGACATATAGTCAAGATTCCTTGATCGATGCGGGAACTTATGAAGTGTTCGCAACAATCGATAATGAGAACTATGTAATCGAGGGCGAGGGCAAGGCTGAAATTATTATTTATAAAAAAGAGCTGGAAGTCAGACTTAAAGACGCCGAGATTCTTCAAGGCGATGATTACCAGCCTGAATTTGAGTATAGGGGATTTGTCGAGGGAGAGGATATCGGGGTGCTGATAAAAGAACCTTTTGTCAATGTTCCCACACAGCCCGGAAGACATAAGATAGTCCCCCAAGGCGCACAGGCGAAAAACTATGTATTTACTTATAAACCCGCCTTTTTAACAATAAATAAAAAAGAGTTCTTAAGCAGTGACAACAAAATTAATCTTATTGGAAGCATTCCCTTTAACTTTACCGCAAATTTGGTATCCTTGAGTCAAGACTCCAGCGAATTTGTAAATTTAAGCAATGTTATTGAGGAAGCCGTTTTGGCTACCGATTATAAAAATTATAGATTGAGCTCCTACCATAAAATTGAGTCTCCCAAAATCGATAGAGAAATAACCTATAAGATATATATGGACGATCCCGGAGATTTGCCTTTGGTGCTATATTATTCCAACGGCGCTATTGAGGTTGTCAATAATTATAAATATGAGGAAGGCTTTGTGGTGTTTGACGCTATAAATGTCGTCGGGGTAGGGGTATTGAGAGAGGCTGAGTTCCTTGAGGCATACGGCGAATATATGCTTTATGGAGGCATAGCTTTGGCAGCTGCCTTATTAGCCACCTTGCTTGGCATATTGATTAAGAGGGCCAAGAAAAAGACAAAAAACACCAGACCGAGGTTTTACCATTAAGGATAGAAAGTTTCCTTTGTCAAACTTCCCAAAAAAGGTAAAGAAAGAACCTTAATTAAAAGCAAGAATTGAGCGCCCAAAATTAGTACCCAAAGTAAGAAGAAAACAGATATCATTCTATCGTCTGTTTTCTTTGCTTTATATTTACATTCGGAAAATTGAGCTCCAAATCTACTGATTAAGAGTTAAGATGTCGAAGATGAAGATAGTCTTTTTATATGACGAAAAGGATGGCGTCATGAAGCTTACCATCCTTTACAATTTTACGAAGGAAATTCCTTCTGAAATCCGTTTATCCGACCTGAAAAGTTCGGATAATGAGGCGTTGGTACACCTTCGGGGGATCGAACCCCGGACCTACTGATTAAGAGTCAGTTGCTCTGCCAGCTGAGCTAAAGGTGCGTATTCGTTTTACCCTAAAGATAATAACACAGTATAATGCTTTTTGGCAAGTGTTTTATGGCAAAAATTATTAAAAGGCTTTATATGTTTTCTCCTTATCAAGCAAATTCTCGTATGTTGAAAAACAAAAAGTAATATGGTAAGATAAGTTTATGATATCTTTGGAGAATGGGATGTTGAAAGGTGGGAAAAGGTTTTTTGTATTTGTAATTTTTATTGCGGCGATTGTCGCTATAAACTTTTTATGTGCTGAAAAGGCGTATGCGGATTGTGTTTACTACAAGATTGAATTTTATTTGGATGACGGTACGGAATTGGAACTGATATCTTCTCATACGGTTTGTGACCATGAGGATTTTTTTGATGTTCCTATTTTGCCCGAACAAGACGGTTTTCTATTAAGCTGTTATGACGCATTAGGCAATAAGGCGGATATCAAGGATGGAATCTATAATATTCAAGAGGACTTAGGCTTCATATTTAGATATGAATTATTAACCAGTCAAGCTGACGGAATGAATACAGCCTCAATCGGAAGAGAACAAATATCGCAAGAGATATGTTGGGTGTCCTTACATGACGACTATGGAAACTTAATAAATGAGTATTCAGTACCAAGCGGTACGCATACGCTTCCCACGCCATATGAAAAAAATGGCTTTATAACCTTGGGCTGGAGCTTAAGTATTGACGGCGAGCCATTAAGCTCTGACTATATAGTATACAGCTCAAGTTCTTTTTATGCGGTTTATGAATATTGCCCAATTACCGCATGCGTTGTAGGCGACAGAGTGGCGGTTTATGACAATCAAATCACTTTAAGTATAGATGCCGACCATGAGGATAAAGACGGATTTATGAGCTATGAATGGGCAAGAATGATGCATCAAACACCTGTGCTTGTGGAAGACCGCTGCAGCCTCACCCTATCCGAGGTCAATGAATCGGGAACTTATATAGCAAAAGCCATTATGCAAAACGGCAAGTACTCTATCACCTATGAAGAAATCGTGGAAGTGGAGATTCAGCCTTTTGTCTTTGATATCCAAACGCCTTTATTTTCAAAAGTATATTCCCAAGAGGATGAAGATTTGATTGAATATTATGAAATTGATTTGCCTAACGGCATGAGATTAATAGAGGTTAAGTTCATTAGGGAAGAGGGAGAAAACGCCGGTGAATACGATATTATAGATGCCGTAGTCTTAGATAATGACAATATAATAATAAACTTCTCTACCTCCGCCCAAGATAGGTTTGTTATTCAAAAGGCGGACTATGACTATCACTTTTCATTTATTATTGAGGAGTTTAATTATGACGGTGAAGAGCATATGCTGCCTTATGAAGCGGATTTGCCCGAAGGGCTTGATTTAAGCTTCACGGTTGTGGGAGACTTAAAAAGCGCTGGCTTTCATCTTGTTACCGCTCACTTTTTGGGAGACTTTTCTAATTATAACTATATCCCTCCCGTACAAGAAACCATGCTGATTCATAAAGCGGTCTATAACTTGGAAGATGTGAACTTTTATTCGGTGTCATTGGTCTATAACGCTCAGCCCCGTCAAGTCTTTCAAGAGGGACGGCTCCCTGAGGGCGTCAAGGTAAATTATAGCATTGAAGATGCCGTGGATGTGGGAACCTATTATGTAACCTTGACATTTGAGGGCGATTATAAAAACTATCACCCCATACCTTCAAGGCAGGAGACCATAACCATTATACCCAAGACGATAGTTCCTTTGTTTAATCTCCCAGAGAATATGGTTTATGACGGCGAGGAAAAAACTATTGATATAACCGCCGAGGGCATATATGAAAGGGACGAGGTCGTTTTTACATATACCTCCAGTGCTCCGCTTATAACTCCCGGCTATTATGAAATAACCGCCAAGTGCAACAGTCAAAATTATATTTTGTATAATAACTCAATCATAGTGGAAATCTATAAGCCATATGTGGAAAACAGCGGTAGAGAGTATTTGGATATTAAATTATGTTCTGAAAACGGGATTGAGAACAATATAACATTTAAGGTGGATAGCGTTCAGATGTCCGAAAATATCCTAAAAAGACTTGGTCAAAAGCAGCATATAAGACCTTTTGGGATAAGTATTTTTGCAGGGGAGCAGCCAATTGAGGCAGTGGACGGATACTACTTCAAATTGGCGGTAAGCAGTGATTTTAACGACGAAAGAAGAACAAAGCTATATTATTATAATGCAGATAAAGATAAGTTTGAGAGAATAGATATATCGATAGAGGACGGATTCTTGATGTTTTCTCATCCATATACCGAATGTCTGGTATTGACGGCGGACAAACCTTTGACAGCTGTTTCAAAACAACCAAATTTCGATATATTGAATATCGTGATGTTTGAGATATTTATTCTGATTGTGATTCTTATCGCTTTGCTTGTCTATTTCATGGTCTCTCAAAGCAAGGACAAAGTTAAGAAAAAGATAGTTCCCCCTCCCAAGCCTTTAATAGAACCTTTAAGCCCCCAAAAGAGAGCCGAGCTTTATAAAAAAATCCAAGAGGGAAGCCTGGTGGACTGGGAACTAAATAGGGATTTGCCGCTCTATTCCGAATGGAGATTTGACGACTTAAATGACGATATAAATAGATAATATTACACAGCGAATTATCCTCTTGAAAAAGAGGATTTTTTTCTAAAAAAAGTTTAGCAAAATTAATTAAATCGTTTGACAATACTTAACTCAATCTTTATAATATTTATTGTCTTTTTAAGGCGGTATAAAATGGAGATAGGCTCAAAGATTAAAGAATTAAGGTTGCAAAGAGGACTTACCCAAGAGGAGCTTGCTTCAAGGTGTGAGCTCACAAAGGGGTATATAAGCCAGTTGGAGAACGATATCGCATCGCCCTCTATCGCTACGCTGAAAGATATACTCAATATTTTGGGGGTGTCGCTTCATGAGTTCTTTGCCGAAGAAAAAGAAGAAAAAATAGTCTTTTCCCGACAAGACTTTTTTGAGTCTGAAAACGGTGACGGAAAGAATATTTGGCTTATACCCAATTCCCAAAAGAATGAAATGGAACCTATTATACTCATACTTAAGGAAGGGGGCTCCAGTGAAACACGGCTGCCGTTCGAGGGCGAGGAATTCGGATATGTGCTTGAAGGCAAGATTTGTATTGAATTCGGGAAATATAAGCAGGTGGCTGGGAAAGGCAACGCTTTTTATATCGACGGAAAAAAAGAACATAAGATAACAAATATAGGAAAAACAAAGAGCAAAATATTATGGGTGACCACGCCCAGCAACTTTTAGGGTGATTAAGATGAAAAATGACGATATTATTATTCAAATCAAAAACTTAACAAAGGAATATGACAACAATCCCGTTGTCAATAACATCAGTTTTTCCATAAAAAGAGGCGAATTCGTCACATTCTTAGGTCCTTCGGGATGCGGTAAGACGACCACTCTAAGGATGATTGCGGGTTTTGAGAAACCTACACGCGGAGAGGTATATATAAACGGCAAGAATATCACAAATATCCCGCCCCATGAAAGACCCGTAAACACTGTATTTCAAAAATATGCTTTGTTTCCGCATTTGAATGTATTTAATAATATCGCCTTTGGGCTTAAGCTGAAAATGGTGTCCGACGGTATAGTCACCGATAAAAAGGGCGTAAAATATGAAAAATTCAGAAAACTAACCAAGCAAGAGATAAGAGAAAAGGTAAGGAATGTCCTGAAAATGGTAGACCTTGAAGATTATGAACATAGAGATGTGGACAGCCTTTCTGGGGGTCAGCAGCAAAGGGTTGCTATAGCCCGTGCCATAGTCAACGAGCCCGAAGTTTTGCTTTTGGACGAACCGCTTGGGGCTTTGGATTTGAAGATGAGAAAGGACATGCAGCTGGAGCTTATGAATATGCATAAAAAACTGGGCATCACCTTTGTATATGTCACTCATGACCAAGAGGAAGCTTTGACCATGAGCGATACCATTGTGGTCATGAGGGGAGGTGTTATTCAACAGATAGGCACGCCCCAAAAAGTATATGACGAGCCTGCAAACGCTTTTGTGGCGGATTTCATTGGGGAGTCAAATATCTTTAGCGGCATTATGCTTGATAACTATAAGGTTCAGTTTTGTGAGCATGTCTTTGAATGCGTAGACAAAGGCTTTAAGAAGAATGAACCTATTGATGTGATTATACGCCCCGAAGATATCTATATCCTGCCTGAAGACAACAAAAGCGCTATGATGAGGGCGAAGGTAATATCAAGTATCTTTAAGGGTGACCACTATCAGACCATAGCCGAAATCATTGGAGAAGAGGGCAACGAAATTCTTATTCATGACAATACCGAGTGTAAGAGCGGCGAAACCATAGGGCTGTTTATTAAGCCGTTTGATTTGCACATAATGCATAAATCAAGAATAATAAACGAAATAATAACCGAGATGTGGGATGAGAATGTAGTGGAGATATCGGGCGGAAGATTTGACTGTTTGAGGTCATTGCCTTCTGGTACCAAAGTAAAGGTTCAAATAGATTTTGATGATGTGATTATTCATGATGACGAGAAAGAGGGCATAATAGGCGGTACTGTGGTCAGTTCAATTTATAAAGGCAGCTATTATCAATGCATAGTCAGAACGGACGACTACTATGACTTCTTTGTGGACACTGACGACGAATGGTTGAAAGGCGATAGGGTGGGGATTTCTGTAAAACCCGAAGACATAATAGTAACAGAATATGTTGAGGACAAAGATGAAAAGCAAGATTAAAAAGCTTCTTAAGAATTTTAGAATAACGCGAAGTGCTTTTTCCTATCCTTATATCTTGTTTATGCTGATATTTGTTGTCTTGCCCTTGGCGCTTATTCTTATAAACGCTTTTATGGTAGACCAAAGACTGTCTTTTGGGAACTTTATCTCACTTGTTCAAGACAGGGCAAGCTTGCCTACGCTTTTGACTTCGCTGCTTGTGGGGCTCGTGACGACTATTACTTGTCTTGTGGTCGGATATCCCGTGGCTTATATTCTTGCAAAGAGAAAATCGGGCAGAATTATTGCATTGCTGTTCATTCTTCCCATGTGGGTGAACTTCTTGATAAGGACGCTTTCCACAAGAGCTATGTTTGAGGCTTTGGGCATAGATTTGGGAATGGGTACGGTAATTTTCGGCATGGTGTATAATTTTATTCCGTTTATGATTTTGCCGCTGCATACCACTTTATCCAATATCGATAAAAGCTATATCGAGGCAGCTCAAGACTTGGGGGCAAGCCCGTCAATAGTTTTTCTTAAGGCTACACTTCCATTATCCATTCCCGGAATTATAAGCGGTATTACTATGGTCTTTATACCCACTATTTCTACCTTTGCAATCAGCCAGCTTTTGGGAGGGATATATCTCTTTGGAGATTCGATTTATAGCAAATTCAATCATGGAATGTATGGCGTGGGAAGCGTTATGTCCTTGATTATGCTTGTGTTTGTAATAATTTCCAATGTGTTCATAAGTAAAGTCAACAAAGGAGGGGCGGCAAGAAATCTATGGTAAAAAAGACTCTGTCCAACGCTTATATTCTGATAATAATGGCTTTGTTGTACGCACCGATAATTCTTATCATAGTGTTTTCGTTCGCAAATACATCAAACTTTACTTTCAGGCACGGTTTTACTTTGGAAGCGTACCGTTCCATATTCAATTTCCCTCAGACTCCTTATCTTCTGGATGCGTTAAAGAACACGCTTTTTATTGCCGTCGTGTCCTCTGTGGTGTCGACAATTATGGGCAGCGTCGCTGCGATAGGAATATATAACTTAAAACAAAGACCCAGACGCATTGTTGAAAATATCAATCAAATGCCCATAATCAATTCAGAAATCGTTATGGCTGTCGCCCTTATGCTTTTTTTCATTACTTTCAAATTTCCGCAAGGTTATGTCAGACTTATTATTGGGCATATATCCTTTTGCACTCCGTATGTCGTATTGTCGGTTATGCCCAGACTTATTCAAATGGACCCCAATGTGTACGAGGCGGCTTTGGATTTGGGCGCAAGTCCCGTAAAGGCACTTTTTAAGGTGATAATCCCAATAATCTTCCCCGGGATAATGTCGGGGTTCGCTATGGCTTTTACTCTGTCCATGGACGACTTTATCATCACCCAAATAAACAAGGGAACGACAACGGGAATAGATACCTTAAGCACTTATATATACAGTTCGCAGCACAACGCAAGGGGGCTGAATCCCTTTTGGTTTGCGGTGTTTTCAATAATAATAGTTGTGGTTTTGGCTTTATTGCTAATAATAAATCTAAATAAGCTTATAAAAAGAATAAATAAGGAGAGAAAAAATGAAAAAAGTTTTTAGTGCGGCATTAATATTTGCTATGGTTTTGGGCATGGTCTTGGGCTTAAATGCGCCTCAGGCGGTGTTTGCACAAACTGAAGAGCTTATTATCTATAACTGGGCGGAGTACATGGACTTGACCTTGATTGAAGAGTTTAAGGTGTATTATAACAACAAGTATAATACAAGCCTTGAAGTAGTGTATACCACTTTCGACACCAATGAAACGATGATGACGAACATCTTGTCCGGCGACGCCAATGTAGATATAACCTGTCCCAGCGAATATGCGATAGAACGCCTTGTAAGAATGGGTTTAATAAATAAGTTAGATATATCAAAATTGTCCAATTTAGACAATGCGGACAGCCGCATTTATAATATGGTAGACGGTATTTTTGACGATTTAATAATTCAAGGCGAACAGGAAAAACTCTCCGATTATTTTGTGCCCTATATGTGGGGAACGCTTGGCATTCTTTACAATACCAATGTAATAAGGCAAAAGGACTTAGAGCAAGGCTGGGGGATATTGTGGAATGAGGGCAATAACAAGAATTTAAAAAAGAAAATATTATTGAAAGATTCCATAAGAGACACCTATGTGGCGGCGGTCTTATACCTTAAAGAGCAAGACAGACTTCCCAATAATTACAAAGATTTGAGCGTTCAAGAATTAATAAATACAGTTGACGATACGCTTTTGGACTTGGTTGAAGAGGTCCTTATCGAACAGAAAGAATTCCTTAAAGACTATGAGGTGGATTTTGGCAAAGACGAGATGCTTGCAGGCAGAGCTTATGTGAATCTCGCTTGGAGCGGAGACGCGCTTTGGGCGATAGAGGACGGAGAGAACTTAGATTATTTTGTGCCCGAAACCGGAGGGAATATTTGGTTTGACGGCTGGGTGGTCTTGAAAAACGGAAAGAATAAGCGTGCGGCGTATGAGTTTATTGACTTTTTATTGATTCCCGAAAACGCTATAAGAAACTCCATAGAAATAGGCTATACTTCAGCGGTTGATCCTAACATTCTTAAGCAAGACTCTGCGGTGGTTCAAATTTTGGAAGATAACGAATATGATGTCGAAGAGTATTTCACTAATGATATAAGATATCCCGAATTCAGTGAAAAACTCGGCGTTATGAAAGACTTCGGCGCCATGAATGAAAAAGCAGTGGCGATGTGGGAGAGAGTAAAAGCCGAGGGAAGTTTAACTTGGGTGCTTATAGTGGGTATTGTGGGCGTGGTGGTTATTGGCGGAGGCGTTGTTGCGTTTATCCTATTCAAAAACAACAAGGGCAAGAGAAGAAAAGTTGAATAAGTCATTAAGCCGAGCTTAACCGCTCGGCTTTCTTTTTGGGGAAAGGCTATTTAGGCTTAGGTTTTTTCGTTCTACTTTTTTTGTCTAACAATATAATATTATTATGGCAAAAAGCAAAAAGGTTGTTAAGGCAGTGGCGACGGTTACGGTCTTTTCGGTTTTCACAAGAGGGCTTTCATTTATTTTTAAGATATACCTATCACGCGCTTTGGGTGCTGAAACGGTGGGGCTGTATCAAATATGCATATCGATGTTTTATCTGTTCGCCTGTTTGTCGTCTTCGGGTATACCTTTGGTATTGTCAAGAAAGACCGCCGAACAAAGAGCGCTGAACAATGACGACAATCATTCGCTTTTCTCTTCGGCCTTGATTTTGGGTATTTGTATATCCGTAGTCACCGTGGTCATTCTCACTGTCAGTAAACCTTATCTTCCCAGACTGCTTTCAGACCCAAAGATTGTCCCCATGTTTATTATTATGGCGCCGGCGATTATTTCCACAACAATATATAACATCATAAGAGGCTGGTTTTGGGGAAGAAAAGAATTCACTTCGTTCAGTATAACCGAAACGATTGAGGAGATTTTGAGAATCTTGTTCTCAGTCCTGTTTATAAGCGGGCTTATCAGCGGTTTAAGCGGAGCTATGGGCATAGCCTTGGCGTTTTTGGTGTCGGACTTTATTGTGGCGGCTCTTTTGTTCATTATGTTCAAGGCAAAAGGCGGGAAATTAAGCAAACCTAAACCTACAAAAATTAAAGAAATCTTCATCCCTGCCCTTCCCGTAACCGCTATTAGGCTTTTTGGCAATCTGATTGCCACCTTAATGGCGGTCATGCTTCCCGCAAGACTTATAGACGCGGGGTTTTCGGTATCTCAGGCGACAGCAAGCTTTGGGAGAATAGCTGGTATGGCAAATCCCTTGTTGCTTGCCCCCAATGCGATTATTACATCCCTTGCCATAGTGCTTATACCCGAAATGAGCGAACAAGGCGTTAAAAACGAATATGCGGCTTTGAATAAACATATAAATACCGGCATAAACTTTGCACTGATAATCAGCGGTTTTTTTATGCTTTGTTATTATTCCTTAGGGGAGGAGATAACATCTTTTTTGTTTCATGACGCCGAATCGGGAAGGTATCTTCAATACGCCACATTTATTATGCTGCCCATGTGCATAAGCCAGCTTACACAATCGGCTTTGAATTCAATTGGAATGGAATTTTTATCCTTTAAGAACTATATGCTGAGCACAGTATTTATGATAGCAGGAATTTATTTTCTGCCTGCAGTTATGGGCATATATTCGGTGGCGCTTGCGACCACTGTATCTTTTATATTAAACGCAATATTTAATCTTATCACAATAAGGAAAAAAACAAATTATAGGGCGTATTTTATAAAGACTTTGGTCATGGTGATTGCTTTTGTACTGCCTTGCGGGTTCTTTTCTTATTCTCTTTATGGCATACTTAAGCGTGTCAACGAAGTGTTTGCTCTTTGTGTTTCGCTGCCGCTTGGCTGTGCGATGTATTTGGCGCTCTTAATTGTCACTGATTTGGTTGATGTAAGGGGATTTCTAAAGATGAAAGCTGGCTTAAAGAGCGTGTCTATCTGAAATTAAATCGATTCTCAAACATCTTTATCGGCTTCCAAATCAGTACCGCCGTACCCAGATTGATTGCCCAAACGGGAGTTTGAAGAGGCAGTCTTATGGCAAGATAGGCAAAATATGTTCTATTTCCGCCAAACATTAACCAAAGCGCCGTTGTATTAAGGGCGATTGTGCAAATAACATAAACCAATAGGAAACTAATAAGAATTTTTATATAATCGTTTAATGAGGAAAACTTAAAGACAATTCCCGAAATAAAGCCAATGAGTCCCGTAGACACCCAAATTAGCGGATTAAAAGCGTCTCCCCTTATGAAAACTCCCAGAATATCGCCGATAAGCCCTACTCCAAGACCTGCAAAAGGTCCCAATAGGGCGCCCGAGATAAATAAAGGGATATATGTAAAAGAAATCGAGAATGTAGGCGTAGGTATGGAATAGATATTGAGCAGTACCGAAGCTGCCGTCAATATACCCATGGTTGCGATTTTCTTTGTGGACATAACAAAAACCTCCAAGAATATAGAGGTCCATTTAGAAAATTTCTTATTAAAAAACTTTCGCAACGGACGCGGCAAGTAATCGCAGATTTTCTTGAAATCTTTCGTTTGCAAACAACATCCCATTTTGCAACACTTAACGCTACTTGCCTACTCTGCTTACCATTATTATAAAGGCTGAGATACCATTCGTCAAGCGAATAAATAAAGAAATCTTTGTGTCGCAAAAAAGCGTATTTTTAAATAAATCCTATAATAAAAGACAAAATCCTCCAAACCTTTCTGAATTAAGACAAAATAGCATCTCAAATATATCTTTATTTAGACATACAATGATAATAGCGACATAATAAAAAGGAGATTAATTATGAAGTTGGTAATGGTCAAGTTTCAAAAAAAGGGCAAAGGGTTTTTGTATTTGGGCACAGACACCCTTGATATGCATGACGCCGTACTTTGTAGAACCAAAGAGGGCATTTGGGCAGGCGAAGTCATAGATTTGCCGAGCAATGAGATTCTCACAGAGGATATCGGCGCTTATTTGCCACTTAAGGAATGCGTCGCCATATCAAACGAAATTACATACGAATTGTGGCAAGAGCATTGGGAGAGTCAGGCTTCAAAATAAATTAATCCCTCTCAATAAAAACAATCCTTTTTTACCATCATAGTCTTTTCAAACGATAAGACCATGGTGGTTTTTTGTTTTTTATTATATTTTGACTTTATCATAAGTGTGTATATGCTATAATAATAAATAGCTAAGAAACATTAAAGAAGGTACGATTTGAAAAGAGCTTTTATAATAATTATTATTATCGTTTTAGTTCTGTCGCTGATTTTTATAAGCGCCGGCTATAAATCTAATAGCAATTTTAATTTGAACAACTGGATGAAAGTGGTTGATGATAGTACCTTAGTAAGGGATATAATTATGCCCGGCAGCCATGACGCCGCCACTTATGAATGTATGTTTTTTGACGACACACAGGATTTATCAATTTATGAACAATTGGGAATAGGCGTAAGGTATTTTGATTTGCGGGTTACGGATACCCAAAAGGGCGATATTAAAAAAATGAAAACTTGCGTATGTATCACAGTGTTATACCGTCTCCTACAACTTTTTTAACCGTTGCAAAGGAAATCAGAGAATTTATAGACAAAAACCCTTCGGAGTTTATTATACTTGATTTTCAACATTTCAGGAATCAACCTTATGAGCAAATGACACAGATTATAGAAGAAATTCTGCTGCCCGATAAATACGCCTTGAAAAGACCTCTTGACATATTAACTATGACTATGGGAGATATAAGAAAAACGTTAGCCAAGCACATTGTCGTATGGGGAAGTCACTCTTCATATTTGAATTTGGATAAAGACTATATATATTATAGAGGTGAAACTCTTTTTTCGCCCTATGTGGAATCTTTTCACAATCAAAGCGAGCAAACGCTTATTAACGAGGGTTTTGACCATTATTATTCTTTACAGGATGAAAGGTTTTTTGTTTTGCAATCTCAAAAAACGGGAAACACATCTGACTTAAGTCGTATTTCTATCTTTGCCAACGAACAAAGATTTTTGCCTTTTGCCGAAGAGTTTATTGAAGGATTACAAACCCACTACGCTTTTTATAGGGGGGACTATATTCAAGAGGTTACTTTGCCCCAAAGCGTGGAAGATATAGGGGATTATGCTTTTATGGGAATAAACGCTATTCCTAAGGCTATATCAAAAATTAATATGCCTGAAAGCAATATAAAATCCGTGGGTAAACAGGCTTTTCAATTTTGCCCTTTGTTGGAGAGTCTAAATTTGGGAGAGGATTTACAAGAGGTTGGTGATTATGCATTTGAGGGTTCGGGAATAAAAGAACTGCATATCCCAAACGCTCAAAATATTGGCATAGGCATATTTAAAGGCATTGATAGTTTAGAGGAAATTACAGTACCTTTGCAAGGCGAATATAATCAGTTGACCAACAGCTATATATCTTATTATTTCCACGACGGCGGCGGATATCTGAGTGGAGTAGGAGACAGAACTCCCGCAAGCTTAAAAACAATCAATATAACAGGGTCTGACAAAATAGCTGATCGCGCTTTTTGGGATTGTCAAAATATTGAAAACATAAACCTTCCCGATAGTGTTGAGGAAATCGGGGAATACGCATTTTATAATAATATAAATCTTCAAACCATTAGTCTTGGATCGGAGTTGAAATATATAAGACAGTTTGCTTTTAATGGATGCGGGGTATTGACAGTTGAGATACCCTCTACTATAATAAGTATAGAAAGAAGCGCCTTTGAAGGATGCCTCTCGCTGGAGAGTGTGGAATTAGAAGCGCAAAGTCAACTTGAGTCATTGGGTGAGAGAGCGTTCTTTAATTGTCAAAGCCTAACAGATATCAACCTCCCCAATAGAATTTATGAAATAAGACAAGGAACATTTCAAGAGTGTTCAAGCTTAACTCAAATTGAGTTGCCCTCGGGACTTCAATATATAAGGAGTTTGGCATTTGAGTCAAGCGGTTTGCAAAGCATATCAATACCGTATACGGTTCAAGAAATAGAATTCGGAGCTTTTCGTTATAATGATAACCTTGCAAATATAGATTTTGATTATGAAAAAAGCAGGTTGAAAACTATAGGAGCTGAGAGTTTTCTAGGCTGCGTATCTCTGCAATCAGTGACAATACCCCAAAGCGTTTTGGAAATAGTTGATAAGACCTTTAATGATTGCATAAGCCTTAAAGAGGTATATATATTAAGAGAATTCAATAATAATGAACCAAGTTATTTGACAAAGGCTACAAGATTAAATACGGACGAGATGTTTGAAAATTGTCACGAGGATTTGACGATATATGTTCCGGAAAATAACGCGGGGAATTCCAATGGCGTGGAAATGTATAAGAATTGGTTTGGGTGGCAGGCCTATGCTGACATAATAGAGGCTATGCCATAAACACAATGAAAATTATAGGTAATAATGAATAAGTTAAAAAGAATAATTATAAGAAGCAAACTATCGTTTTATAAATTTTTTAAATCCCTGAAAAAAACAGGCAAAAAGCTTTGTCAATATCCATTTCCTTATTCTTGGCTGTTGCAATAATCTTAACAATTATTTTTGCAACTCCTTGGGTTTTTGGGGTTACGGTAACATTTGAAACAAATCATGGAACCCAAATTGACGATATTGAGATAAGAAAGGGCAGGGCTTTGCCTAGGATAAGCCAGCCCGAAAGACAATATAATGACTTTGGAGGGTGGTATATTGACAGCGATTTAACAATCCCATACGACAATCAACCGATTAACAAAGACACAACACTATACGCAAAGTGGCTGACTCATTTTGATGAACAGTTTTTCTATGACAAAATTGACTTATTAAATGAAATCTATGATTTTGAAATCAATTTAGATGATTTTCTAATAAAGGATAAAGGGTTAATATTGCAAGCGATAATGGAAGATGAGGAAGCGCCTTTTTCGGAGATTGAAAATTTTCATGAGTTTTTAGATATGTTTATATTTTTTGATAATAATTTTATTATGGGAATTTTTCTCTCACTCAACGATTTGGATATGGCAAACTATTCATTTGATTTTCTTTTAGATAGTGTAAAGTCTGATGAGTATCTTAGTGACGGATTTTCTTTTGGGCAAAGGGATACTTTGTTATACTTACTTCCAAAAGGCATGGAAGATTTAGTTTTTGGCGAGATTTTTTCCGATGATAATTTTTATTATGGAGATATACGGTACAAAAAATAGAGTTTGGAGCATTTCGCTATAATGAAGACCTTTCCAGTGTAAATTTTGATTATGAGAAGAGCAGACTTAACAGTATAGGGGCGGAAAGCTTTTTGGGGTGTAAATCCCTTGAACAAATTATTATACCCGATAGAGTGTTGGAGATAGTCAATATGACCTTTAATGATTGTGAAAGTCTCAAAGAGGTTTATGTTTTGCGAGAGCCCAGTTATATGACTATGGCGACAAGATTAAATTCTGATGAGATGTTTAAAAATTGCCACGAGGACTTGACAATATATGTTCCAATAAACAATGGGGGGATTGTTGAAGATGATCCTGAAGCAGGGGCGAAAAACGGCGTTACAATGTATAAAGAGTGGTTTGGGTGGCAGACCTATGCTGACATAATAGAGGCTATGCCAGACACATGGGAATATTGATAATTTTCTTTTTCTATCGTTTGAAAACATTTTAAAAATTGATTAATAAAAAAGTAAGTGATATAATAAAATCAATATACTAAACTATAAAGGATGAAGATGGTATTCAAAAAGGAAAAAATCCAGACCTTGGAGCTTGAGAACAGGGATGTGGATATATCCAACGGTCTTGACGCAAGACAAATTGAGGATAGGATAAACAAAGGATTTATCAATGAAATAAAAGTCGGCACTTCCAAATCAGTGGGGAAGATTTTTGCAAGCAACATCTTCACCTTTTTTAATTTTTTGACTTTGCTTATCTTTTTATGGTTGCTTACGGTGGCGGAGAGTATAGAAGACCTGAAAAATATGACCTTTATGGTAATAGTAGTAGGGAACACCGGCATAGGAATCATTCAAGAACTTAAGGCAAAGGCAAAGCTGGACGAACTGTCCTTGATATCGTCTCCAGTAGTTAAAGTATTGAGGAACGGCGAATATAAAGAAATCAAGCTAAACGAAATACTCTTAGACGATGTCATAGCCCTTGAGGCGGGGGACCAAATTTGTGCGGATTCGGTGCTTAAAAAAGGTTTTTTAGAAGTCAATGAGAGTTTGCTTACAGGAGAGTCTCTGCCAGTTAAGAAAGAAGTGGGAGACGAGCTTTTATCGGGAAGTTTTGTAGTAAGCGGCAAGGGTATAACCCAAGTTACACATATAGGTCATGACAATTACATCCAAAAACTTGCCCTGAAAGCCAAAGAATTCGGCGAGAACAAGTCAGAACTTATAAAATCCATAAGATATATTATGAGAGCCATAGGCATAGTAATTATACCCATGGCTATTTTGTCTTTCTTAAATAATTTCAACGCCCAGCTTGTCATTCTGAACAAGCAAGCGAATATCTTTAATGAAAGCGGCGGTTTCTTAGAGGGCATCCCCCATATCAGGGCATTTATGGCTTATTTCAAGTCTGGTGAACTTTATAGGGCGTATAGGGATGCCGTCACATATAGCGCCGCTGCTATGATCGGAATGATACCCATAGGCATGTTCTTGTTGACATCGGTGGCACTTGCGGTGGGAATAATTCGCCTTGCCAAAAGAAAAGCGCTTGTGCAAGACTTGTATTCAATAGAAGCGCTTGCAAGGGTGAATATGCTTTGTTTGGACAAGACAGGCACTATTACCGACGGCACTATGGAAGTTGTCAAAGTCATAAAACTTAAAGAAAAGGATGACAAAATCGAGTATTCGGTAGCCGATATCATACATTCTATGCAAATGGCGCTTGATGAAAACAACCAGACCGCCATAGCTTTAAGAAAATATTTTCATTCAGATAGGATATTAAATCCTTTGAACATCATACCTTTTTCGTCTGAAAGAAAGGCAAGCGCAGTTAGGTTTTCTGAGATAGGATACTGCGTATTGGGAGCACCTGAGTATGTTGTCAGGCGGCTTTCAGCTAAGGTTATGGACAAGATTAATTTCTATCAGAAAAAGGGAAAGAGATGCCTGCTTCTTGCCATAAACACTACGAAGTACGCAGCAGTAAAGAACCAAATCCCCGAACATGCCACGCCTTATGCCCTTATTGTCTTAGAGGACAACATAAAAAGCCAAGCGGTGGAGACAATTAAGCTCTTTAAGGAAAACGGCGTTGATGTCAGAGTCATTTCGGGAGACAACCCCATAACCGTATCCGAAGTCGCCAAGAGGGCGGGCATAGACAATGCGGAAAAATATCTTAGCCTGCAGAACTTATCTGACGAGGAGATAAGACAGCAGGCTATGGACTATACGGTATTTGGAAGAGTAAACCCCATTCAGAAAAAACTTCTCATACAGTGCTTTAAGGAAAAAGGAAGAACGGTGGCTATGACTGGCGACGGAGTCAACGATATTTTGGCGTTGAAGGAAGCAGACTGTTCCATAGCCATGGCAAACGGAAGCGAGGCTACAAGGAATGTGGCGCAGCTTGTGCTTTTGGATTCCGACTTTGGCGCCATGCCTTCGATAGTCAATGAAGGAAGACGGGTCATAAACAATGTGGAAAGGGCAAGCTCATTGTTCTTGACAAAGACCGTGTTCTCTTTTCTTTTACTTTTATCCTTAATAATTCTTGGAATGAGCTATCCTATCGAGCCTGTCCAATTGACTTTTACAAGTTTGTTTGTAATAGGCATAGCGTCGTTTGTCTTGGCGCTTGAACCAAATAAAAACCAAATAAAAGGAAAATTTATTAAAAATATCGCAAAGAATGTATTTCCGCCCGCAATCTCAATTGTGGTGGCGGTGCTGGCTATTATGCTGCTTTGGAATAACGGCTATTTGGCTGTCAGCCAGTTCGAATATCAGACGATAATCACCCTTACCATATTCGGAATATTCATGCTGGTCCTATTCAATATCTCAAAACCTTTCAATGTTGTACGCGCCGTTCTTTTTGTAGGCATATTCATTTTGGCGGGAAGCATTGCTATAATCATGCCCCTATTGCCCAATCAAAGCTTAAACTTATACAAGCTCTCCAGCCTTTCAAGCCTTATCAGCGTAACGGTCATTTTATCCGCTCTTTTCTTGGCGGAAAATGTAATCAAAATTGTGGATTATATCATAAAAAAATATGAAAAAAACGCCGAACTCAAAGGCTATAAGTTAGGCAACAGACAGGGTATGCTTGTGCCAGACAGTATTCTATATGGAAAAAAGTACTCAAAAATCAAAGAAAAAAAGAAAAGGATATAGATTTTTAACTATTGACAAGCTATTGCCATAATAGTATTATTATAAGTACAGACGTTATTTTTCTTTTGGGAATTTTTTAACCTAAAATATAGGGAGGTTTATTAAAATGAGAAGAGGAAAACTGATTATCGTATTTGCAATAATTGCTTTGCTGGTGTTCTCTTTGATGGCTTGCGACAAAGACCCCGAAGAACCGGTTAAGCTCACTATTAGTTTTGAAACAAACGGGGGAGGCGATATTGCCGACATTGTCATTGAGCAGGGAGCCAAGGACTTTGAGATGCCGTCCAATCCAACCAAATCAGAATACATATTCGACGGTTGGTATTTGGACAATGAGTTTAAGACAGCGGCGACTGTAACAAGTATCCTTGCTGCCCTGGAAGGCAAAACCCAAATCACTGTCTATGCGAAATGGAAACCCGCGGCGTATTCCATAAGTTTTGATACCGACGGAGGAAGCACGGTTGCGGATATTTTATTGGACAGTGAGACAGAGACTTTTGAATTGCCCGCAGCTCCCCAAAAGGCAGGCTATGTGTTCGCAGGCTGGTATCTGGACGACGATACCGAGGCTACAGTTGAAAACATACTTGAAGCCCTTAAGGACGATCCGACCATAACGGTTTATGCCAAATGGAATGAAACTCCTATAGACGATGCTAAAGCCGCACTGAAAGATGGTTTCATTCTTTTTTATGAAGAAGTTATTGCCAAGAACAGTCCCGTCAGACCCACCTTGGTTGACGATGATTTCATAAGCGGATTGGAAGACAACGGTGTAGCTGAAATTTATTCAAGAGAAGCAAACGGCGAGGACATAAAGGATTTTGAGGGTGCAGACGAAAAATTAGATAAGCTTCGCAGTCAAATCTTGTGGGAGCGTCATTATAGATTACATGCAGCAGAAAGTATAGTGCATATTTGGGAACAAATAAACGATGGAGAGCCTTTAGAAAACTTTAATGATGAACTGTCTGAAATTGAAGAATATTACGGTTTCTCGCTGGATAGAATGCATGAAGTGGAGGAATTTCTCAATAGGTTTGAACAAGGGGAATTGGAACAATTAGATCATGAAGATGCTGAACAATTGCTGTATTATGAAAAGATTCTTACGGTTTATATTAACTTCAAGGAATTTGAAAAAACAATAGACCAATTTCTTGAAAACCTTGAGGATGAAATAAGATCTCTTAAATTAATAAAAATGGCGACTTATTTGTTAGACTATGACTATGAGACCTTTATGCTGGAAAAAACATATGAATGGAGCGACGAGACCATATATGAAGTAGATCCGACCTTGATTCCTTCTTTGATTGTAGGCTTGATTGAAGAGAGTGAATTCACTACTGATGACACAGGAATGTTCTTGTATACGCTTCTCAATACTGTCACGGAAGGCGCGGAAGATTTTTTGGCGGAGATAAGAGATGTAATTTCTTTGGAGTTCATCACAGACTTTTCGGAGATTGCGTTTGGACTTGTTTCCACAGTTGAGGACTTGAAGACCTTGGTTACCGTCCATGATATTGTAGAAGGTAATGAAGGCTCGCCTACTATACCCGAAATTGCCACTATGGTATCCGCAATTAAGAATACCTTAGACGAATTTATAGATAAATATACCGCACATGATTTGCAAAATGTGTATTCCGCCCTCGTTACTGCTTTGGAAAATCTTTCTCAGACACAATATGAAGAGGCGTTCATGGTGCAATTTATTTTGGGTATACCCATATTCCCACGAAGCGGAGCATATACGGGAATAAGCAATCTGTCGGCTATATTGGGAATTCTTGACCAGTCAGCTTTGGACGCGTTCTTTACAGAAATGGAAGACGAGGAAGGAAAGACTATGGTTGTGCCCAAGATAATGATAGGCGACGATAAATACTTGCTCGAAAACCTTGCAATTTTGGAAGCAAAATTGATAAACATACTCACAAACGGAGACCCGTCAGAATATGCAACTGTTTATGACCTGATATTTGAAACTTTTGAATATTTCACTCCTATCTTGTTCGCCGATGAAGAAAACGACGAAGGAGAGATTGAAGATAACGAAGGCTTAAGAAAAATGAGTCCCATATTGGCCAAAGCCGTGGACAATAAGTTAAATAGTTTTGGCCTTGATGATATATCAAATACATTTGCTCGCATACAAGATATTGCAGCTATGCCATTTATAACCCAAGATAACGCCGAAAGTTCTGAATTTGATCCCGACCAAGACTTTGAAAATCTTTTGATTACAAGAGTTTTGATTAACGCTCTTGATTATGAAGAATCACTATTGAAGATTTATAATGATTTTGTCGGCAAAGATAAAGATGGTGCTTTGGATATAGGAATCCTTTTATACTTGCTTGAAATAGACGATGAGAAGTTGGAAAGCTTCGCAAACGCTCTCACAGATGAGGATACTGGCTTAATTTTAGATAACTATATAGAAGAAGGCGAACTAGATGTGTTTGGGCTTATTTTTGATATTCTGCCTTTGCTTGTAGATAGCGGATTTAATGCAGACCAAGAACTGGAGACTCTATTAGCGTGGGCTCTTGGTTATGCGGCTGAAATAGGCAATGAATTATTGGGAATGGAAGATTTCCTTGCCATACAAAACGACCAGCAATTAAGAGAAGATATGGCGTACTTAATTATTAATACGCTATTCAATCTTGATAAAGAGCAAGGTCTAGAGAATGTATTTGGATTATCTGACGCTTTAAAAGCAATCTATGACGAGCAAACCGAAGATGACTTTTATGGCGTTATGCAAGCTATCCTTCCAATAATCGAGCAACTTACTCAAATGCAGGACAAAGAGCTTTTCTTTGATATCTTTGAAGAATTGATTTATAATATTAAGGAATTTGGAGAAACTGCTGATTTTCTTGAAGAATTTATAGCTATCAATCTACAGAAGCCGGAATTGGATATTGACCCTGAAGACCAAGGAATTGATCCCGTAATGTTAGAATATTTTAGCAAAGTAGCAGTAACAATTTTTGGTTTTGGGTTTGACATTGATGATCCGGGCGAATACCAAAGCGTATTAAATATTATAAACGATGCTCCTGAAAGCAATATACTGGCGAAGATCCTTGTTGTAGCTTCGGAATATTATTCTAAAGTGAAATATATTGCCACCTATGATGGCTCAGATATCGGAGCTTTGCCAAAACAAGAAGATTGCGAAGAGAACAGTCCGGAATGGGAGTTGTGGGAATACTATATAAATCCTCTTACGGAAGAGTTGTTGCCTTATAGAGACTTTTTAATATCTTTCTTCTCCCAAGAATGATTAAACCCAATGTCAAGTTAAGAAAGGATTAAATGTAAATAACAATATAAACAAAGGAATAGGGCATAATAATATGTCCTATTCCTTGATTAAAAAGGATAATAATGTCACTAATTATTGCAAAAAATCTAGTAAAAGAATTTAATAATAAAAAGATTAAAAACAGGGTTATCAAAGGAATAAATTTCTCAATCGACGAGGGTGAGTTTATAGCTATAACCGGAGAGTCCGGTTCGGGTAAAAGCACCTTGCTTTACTTGTTGAGTGGTTTGGACAAACCGACATCGGGCGGGGTTTTCTATATGGGAAAGAACTTGGCTCTATTCAACGATAGGGAAATGGCGGAACTAAGAAGAAATGAA
>FZPS01000179.1_pt32 | contig 47042 bp, 34 predicted proteins | sample 1817821 | NCBI WGS metagenome assembly FZPS01 (sample SAMEA104158645, study PRJEB21678) | metagenome | place: Germany | collected 2015-04-21 | reverse complement strand
GCGTCAATGTGCAGGCACAATTGAGGTTGTTTTTCAAATAAAACCAACTGAAAAGAATATCAAACTTTTCCTTCTTCATATTAATAGACAATAGACAAAATAGTGCCATATATTTCTTCAAGAGCAATTGTTTTTTCAGGATTACCCTCGTATTCTTCGTGTATTCTTTTGATGCATATTTCTATTACAGCAGTTTGTTTAAAACAACATCACTTTGCATAAATCCGGCACCTTTCGCGGATTATATCCAAAACTACCTTCCGTTCCTTGTTAAGCATACAGTTCCTCCAAAGTCCTTATTTGAAACCTTTTATGAACCTAAAATGTTTGAACGGTTTGATACAGATTCAAAGGATTTATAAAAAAATGGTATTTGTGATATAATTTAAACGCAAAGAATTTTTTAATGAAGCAGTTGTTTAGGAGGAAGACGATGGACCTGAATGTAATTAGCAGTGATGTGTCTAAGGCGCTTGAGGAATTGTTTGGTATAGCACCGGTGAAGGCCGGTCAGATTCTTGTAGTTGGTTGCAGTACCAGCGAGATTGCCGGTGGAAGGATAGGAAAGTCTTCCAGCATGGAAGTGGCCGAGGCTGTAGTAAAAGGCATATATGATGTTATATCCAAGTATGGTGTGTATTTGGCGGCTCAATGTTGTGAGCATTTGAACCGGGCCTTGGTGGTTGAAGAGGAAGTTGCAGAAAAGCACGACTTGGAGATCGTATCGGTAGTCCCGGTAATGAATGCGGGTGGTGCTTTTGCTGCTACTACCCGGGAACATATGAAGAACCCGGTAGTGGTAGAGCATATCAAGGGCCACTTTGGCCTTGATATCGGCGACACTTTAATCGGCATGCACATAAAGCATGTGGCAGTGCCGGTAAGGCTCAGCATCAACAAAATTGGACAGGCCCACCTGACGGCGGCTCGGTACCGACCCAAGCTAATAGGTGGTGCCCGGGCAGTTGTGATAGAGTCTTTTGAAAAAAACCGATGTTAAAGCTGTCAAAATCTTAGGGTGCGGTAAAATCCGCACCCTCATAATTTAACAGATATACTTTCTAAAGTTTGTCCGTTTTCTAGATTTACTAGTCTTATGTTTGAATCTTCAAGTATGGCCATTGATGCAATGCTATCCTTAGGAAGGGAGCATGAGCCAGGGTTTAAAAGGATAAGATCATCTTTTTTTTCCAGCTGTTTTACATGGGTGTGGCCTGTTACAAGCAGATTTACCTTCCATTTCCTGCAGAGCTCAATCAGCTCTTCTAGGCTGGCATCATGGCCATGGTTTACGAGTATTTTAAAATTCTCGATGTATAGCATAGCATAAGGTGCCTGGATGGGAACCGAGAGCAGTACCTGGTCGATAGGTGCGTCACAGTTGCCTGCTGCAGCTACGAACGGAACCTCTAAGGCATTTATGGCATTGGCCAGTTCCTGGGGCTTGTATCCTTCCGGTAAAGGATTTCTGGGACCGTGGTACAGTATATCTCCGGCGTGGACAATAAAGTCACAGGGGCCAGCAACTTCCATGGCCCTGTTGAAAGCGGTAATGCTTCCGTGGGTATCGCTTATAATCGCAATTTTCATGGTAAACACCTCCAACTTAAGAAATTCCCTTTGTGCATACAACTTTTATATTTCTTTGAGCCAGTTCATCTATAAAGCGGTCCGGGTCTACGGCAGCTTCCGGGGCGAATACTCCCTTTCGGGTGATTTCCCCTTTGCCCATCATTAAAGCGCCGATGGCCAGGGGCACACCCGTCAGGTTATCCATGTGATCGGCTGCCTGGTACACCAGGTGCTGCTTCTTGCCCTGCAAATATCCCTTTATGTCTACTCGAATTCCCGACATGGGGACAGCAGGTCTTTGAATCTTTTCAAGGACGGGAAGTAGAGCTTTCAACAGCTTTCCCAAGGCCTGTTTTTTGCCAGCGGTATTGGTTAAACCCAATCTGGCGACGGCTATGGCCAATTGGTTTAGGTAGCTTTCCTTGAGGCCGCCTTTAAGTGTAACCGTTTTAACACTTGGTATGTATAGGGGCAGGGTGACCGGCTCGGGGTGGCCAAGATGGTACATGTCCACGAAACCTACAGGCTCTATAAACTCAACCTTTTCCTTGCCGCTGCCGGCGGGAATTTCCACTCTCTTACCGTCCATGAAGCTTGTAACCATGCCGGTAAATATGTGAATGGTGTGGAGGGTTACGGCAAGGCCGGTAGCATCGTTGGCACTGCCTGCCCAGTAGATATTAATTTCTTCCACTTCATCAAGCTGCTCGGCCCCTTTTCGGGCAAGAATATTGCTAATGCCTGGAGTCCAGCCCAAGCCTGTCAAGATGCTCAAACCAAGTTTTCTTGCCTCTTCATCCAGGGGCAAAATGCTTTCAACTGCATCATAGTCATCACATATACTTACGTAGTTTACCCTAGCCGCGATAGCGGCTTTAACCGCCACCTTTTCGTATTTATAAAAAGGACCCATGGCACTTGCGACTACATCACTGCCTTCAATAGCCTTCACCAAGGTTTTTGGCTCGTTTGCATCTACGTAAATTGCTTTGACCTTTTCGCCCAGCTTTGCTGCCAAGTTTTCAGCGGCATTTATATTAATATCGGCAATGATGAGTTCAGTCACTTCCTTTTTTGTTGCCAAGTCCCTTACTGCCCTGCTGCCCATGTCACCGGCACCGCCTAAAACTACTACTTTCATAAGTTTATCTCCTTTCACAAAATGCCATATATGTCCTTATTATACAACAAAAATAAATAGGCATGCGATATACTTTGGGACTTTTAAAAAATGATGTTTTGACTTTTTTTAATAGCAAATCTTAGGATATAATAGTTTTAGTGTAATTTGACAAAAGAGGTGTAATTTATGAAGCTGGGAGTTTGCCAAATGGCAGTTTCAGAAAATCTCGGTGTTAATACCAAGAAAATCATCAGTTTTATTAAAGAGGCTGCCCTGCAAGATATTAATATAGTAGGATTTCCCGAAATGGCCCTTACGGGTTATACCAAGGAAATTTTAGCAGATGAAAACCTGAACAATATGGTGCAGGATTCCCTGTCAGAGATTAAAAAAGCCTGCAAGTTCCATAATACAGCCGTGTTGGTGGGCCATCCCTACAAGGCTGGCGAAAAACTTTACAACAGTGCCACTGTTTTTTTACCTGACGGCAGCACCTTTACTTATGACAAAAAATATCCCACGGAACTGGAGTCGAAATATTTTGAAGCGGGCAAAAAGGAGCCACTAGTGTTTCCGTTCGGTGATGCAAAAATAGGCGTTATAATATGTAGAGACCAAAATTACCCGGAACTTTGCAGGGCTTTGACAAAAGCAGGAGCCCAATTTATATACATACTTTCAGCCCACTTTTATGGTCCAAAAGAAGCCAGGTGGAAGCTGGAAAAGAACAGGGCAATTCCCATAACCAGGGCTGTGGAAAATAAAGTATACGTGCTCCTTTCAAATTTTGTGGGCTCGCATCTTGGCAAGGTTAGCCTGGGGAACAGCTTAATTGCCGACCCGGACGGGGCCGTGGTAGTTTCTGCAGGTGAAACTGAGGAAGGCCTTCTTTCAGTCTCTATTGACGATTTTTCCAGAAGGAAAAATGAATTCCACAGCGAAAATTAAGGATAGAATCATTTCTAATGAATTAAAACATATTTATCAAAGGTAGTGGTTGTATGGAAAGGATTGATGAGAAAAAGCTCATCAAGAAGACCTTGTCGGCAATGGCAAATGCCTACGCGCCGTATTCAAAGTTCCCGGTGGGAGCTTGTATCGTAACCGCCGATGGTGAGGAAATTACAGGCTGCAATATTGAGAATGCCTCATACGGCCTTTCAATGTGTGCCGAGCGCGTCGCCCTTTTTAAGGCGTACTCGGAAGGGAAAAAGGACATCGTAGCTTTGGCGGTGGCTGCAAATGTAGATGAACCGGTGTCACCTTGCGGGGCATGCCGGCAGGTAATATCGGAACTGGCACCTAAGGCCATTGTGTATCTAACCAATAATGACGGCTCTAAAGTTAAAAAGATGACAGTGGAAGAGCTGCTGCCCTACGGATTTTCGCTTTAGATTTTATAAACAAATTCCATTGATTTACTGGTCAACAATAGACACATAATTCATTTCACAGCGAAAATTGAGGTAAGATAACGACAAGCGAACCCAATAAAGCAAGGACATTATTATTCTTAAGCTTGGAATAAACGAGCAGGGGCAGCGTGCAGGAGGAGGCTCTTGCCACTCGGCAGGATGCCGAATTGCCTACGAATCCGTGCGGAGTGCAGAGCCAAGCTTAAGAGTTTTTCTTCGACTCAAACTAAACGGTCTTTTTTGCAAGGTGACGTCGTGTTTACGGGAATAACTATAAGGAAGGGTCTTGCCATCTCCAGCAAGGTGGTAAGGAAAAGAACTGTCTATTTTAAATAAAAAGGCAGGTGTTGGTATGTTTTTTGTGCCGGAGATAATTGAGAAAAAGAAGCGGGGTTTAAAGCTTTCCAAAGAGGAGATAGAGTTTATAGTGAATGGCTATGTGGACGGAAGCATTCCCGATTACCAGGTATCTGCATTGCTAATGGCCATTTACTTTAAAGGAATGGATGAGGAAGAGACGACCAACCTCACAATGGCCATGGCCCACTCTGGAGAGATGGTGGATTTATCAGCCATAAAAGGAATAAAAGTTGATAAACATTCCACCGGAGGCATTGCGGACACGACCACATTGGTGCTTTTGCCCCTGGCATCTTCGGTGGGGGTAAAGGTGGCCAAGATGTCTGGCAGAGGCCTTGGCCATACTGGGGGAACCGTTGACAAGCTGGAATCCATTCCCGGCTTTAGATGCGAGCTGGACGGCAAAGACTTTATCGATGCAGCAAATAGCATCGGTGCTGCTATAACGGGCCAATCGAAGAATCTGGTTCCGGCAGACAAGATGTTATACGCCTTAAGAGATGTGACGGCCACCGTTGATTCAATTCCGCTAATCGCCAGTTCCATCATGAGCAAAAAGATTGCCGGCGGTGCCGACAAGATTATCCTTGACGTGAAATTTGGCAGCGGCGCTTTTATGAAAAATTATGACGATGCGCTGAAATTGGGAAGCTTGATGGTTAAAATCGGTGGATTGGCTGGCCGGGAGACCGTGGCATACATTACCGACATGGACCAGCCCCTAGGCCTTGCCATCGGTAACAGTATAGAAGTGATAGAAGCGGCGGAGACTTTAAAAGGCAGGGGCAATGAAGACCTGCTTTCCCTGTGTTTAGAGTTTGCTTCGGAGATGATGGTGCTTGCCGAGATTGAAAGTGACAAAGAAAAGGCAATAGAGCGGCTTAAGGCAAGTATTGATGCAGGGGAGGCCCTAAAGAAATTCAAGGAGATAATTGCGAACCAGGGAGGCAATCCCGAAGTTTTAGAGGACTATTCCCTTTTGCCAAAGGCAAAATATGAGCTGGAAGTTGTAGCACCAACAGACGGTTTTGTGAAGCAAATCGATGCTATCCGCCTCGGAATTACAAGTATGAAAATCGGGGCCGGCAGGCAGAAAAAGGATGATGTCATAGACCCTGCCGTAGGAATATGGATATACAAAAAAGTTGGCGATAAAGTAACAAAGGGCGAAGCATTCGCTAAAATCCTGGCAAATGATGAAGAAAAACTTCATTGGGCAGCCGAAGAAAGTAAGGCCGCCTTTGAATTTTCAAGGGAGCCCATCGCAAGAAGAAAGGTAATATGGGCAAAGATAACAAAGGACGGAGTTCATGAACTATAAAATCTTTTTAATGAAATTTAGAGAAGATAACGACAGCTCACCTTATAATCAATGCCTCTTGCTCTTAAGTTCAGTGCTGCACTCCGCAGGGGTTCGCAGGCAATTGGGCATCCTGCCGAGTGCCTGCCAGCGCGCCTCCTGCACGCTGCCCCTGCTCAGCTTCCACCAAACTTAAGAGCGACGACGGCATTGCTTAAAGGGTTCGTTTGTCATTATCTTTCTAAAACATGAAGAAAATTTCTTTCATTGCTCTAGAGAATTAGCTTGTTAACATCAGCTCAAGATTAAGGCTTTGAGTAAAGAGTTCTTTTCTTGTCAAAAACCCCAAATACGAAAAAAGGACTGATAACATGATTCAAAAGGTAATTCTAATTGTCCTCGACAGTGTGGGAGTGGGAGAATTGCCGGATGCGGCCAAATACGGCGATGAGGGCAGCAACACGCTGGGCAATGTGGCCAAGGCAGTAGGCGGACTTTCGCTGCCGAACATGCAGAAGATGGGTATCGGAAATATCATTGATATAGAAGGTGTACCAGCTGTAAAAGAGCCGACAGCTGCGTACGGAAAGGCTGCGGAAAAGTCTGCGGGAAAGGATACGACGACTGGACACTGGGAACTTGCCGGTGTTATATTGGAAAGGCCCTTTCCCGTGTATCCCGATGGTTTTCCGCCGGAGCTAATAGAGGAATTTGAGAAAAGGATAGGCCGAAAAGTCCTGGGCAATAAGGTCGCATCCGGCACCGAGATAATAAAAGAGCTGGGAGACGAGCATGTAAAAACCGGAAGGCCCATCGTGTATACCTCTGCAGATTCAGTATTTCAGATCGCCGCCCATGAAGAGGTTATTCCCGTAAAACAGCTTTATGATATCTGCAAGATTGCCCGGGAAATACTCCGGGGAGAGCATGGGGTGGCCCGTGTTATAGCGCGCCCCTTTGTGGGCAAATCCGGCGAATACCTAAGGACTTATAACAGGGCAGATTTTTCTTTAAAACCGCCCCATGACACTTTGCTTGACAAGGTGGTAAGGGCCGGCATGGAAGTCATAGGAGTCGGGAAGATATGGGATATCTTTGCCGGTCAGGGCATAACTAAAGCCATGCACACGGAAGGCAACATGGATGGTGTAGATAAAACCCTAGAAGCGATAGATATGATACAAAAAGGCTTGGTTTTTTCAAACCTGGTTGATTACGATATGCTTTACGGCCACAGAAATGACCCGGTAGGTTACGCCAAAGCACTGGAGGAGTTCGATGGGCGCCTGCCCGAGATACTGGAAAAACTTGGAGATAACGATGTGTTAATTATCACCGCAGACCATGGTTGCGACCCTACTACGGTAAGCACAGACCACTCCAGGGAATACGTGCCGGTTCTAGTCTACGGTGACAGGATAAAGGCGGGGGTCAAACTTGGGACACTCTCCAGTTTTTCTGATATAGGCCAGACGGTGACGGACTTTTTGGGCTGCCTGAGCCTTAAAAACGGCAGGAGTTTTAAGCAGCTGGTTTTTAAGGATGCAAAGTAGCGGGAAAAGTGGGAAAAGTATTCTAGTACGTGCTAAATGAACAAAGCTTATTTTATCAATACTGTAATTGTGGTATAATATTTTTGCCATTATAAGGTGAGAGGTGAAGCGCCATGAAAGATATAGTTGTAGTGACGGATAGCTCTTGCGATCTCCCGGAGGAAGTTATAGATAATTATCCAATAAAAGTTTTGCCAATGCCGGTCTCTGTAAAAGAAAACCCCGAGATGGACATTTCCGGTTTATCAATTAAAGAGTTTTATGATGCAATGCGAAGAGGTGAGATACTGCCTACGACATCCCAAGTAGTGGTTTCCGCCTTTATGCGGTGCTTCGAGGAGTGCATTAATAACGGGCAGACTCCCTTAGTCCTTGGCCTTTCTTCAAAACTTACCAGCAGCTTTGATTCGGCACTGCTGGCTAAAGAGAATATGAAGTTTGAGGATGCGGTGATAATCGATACAAAATGTGCAAGCCTGGGACTGGGCTTGGTCGTGTTAAAAGCGGCAAAAATGGCCAAGGAAGGAAGTAGCATTCAGGATATAGCGGAGGAAATAAGACACTATGCTTTACATATGGAACACATTTTTACGGTGGATTCTTTAGACCATCTAAAGCGTGGAGGAAGAATATCTGCTGCACAAGCCTTTGTTGGAGGCTTGCTCAACATAAAACCCATTTTGCACTTTGTTGATGGAGCCATTCATCCCTTGGAAAAGGTCAGGGGCAGAAAAAATGTGGTTAAGCGAATGGTGGAAGTAATGGGGCAGAGGGTAAAAAATCCCGAAAAGCAGGTGGTTGGCATAAGCCATGCTGACAATGAAGAACTGGCCATGGAGCTTGCTGAAGCAGTGAAAAATGAGTTTAAAGTAAAGGACATTATGATATCGTGGATCGGGCAGGTGATAGGTGCACACACCGGGCCAGGAGCAGTTGCTCTTTTTTTCCAAAACGCTTGATCGTCCTTATCTCCTGGGAGCAGACATTGTCTAAATGTCTTGCTTTAAAGGAGATTTTTTTATTGTTGCCCTCGCATATCAATGGAGGATTTTGCAGAAAAATGTAGAATTTAACAAACAGTATACAAAAAACATGCGTGTCTTACACATCTTTATTTGAGAGAGGTGATTTAAGACCTTAAGTGGAAAAAGTATTTTTGTTATGTTATAATGTTTTTTGGTGTGTTTTGTATCAAGGCTCCCGACAGTGTGTTTAAAACGTATTTAAGGTAATTTTCATTAAGTGATTTTTATCACAAGCTAGCTAAACAAGAGAGCCTTTGCATATTGTCTTAAATAATAAACAAAGGAGAGGAGAACCAATGGCAAAAGTTATGAAGTCCATGGACGGGAACACTGCTGCTGCCCATGTAGCATATGCATTTACCGATGTAGCAGCTATTTACCCAATAACTCCATCGTCCCCCATGGCAGAACTTGTCGATGAGTGGAGTGCTCACGGAAGAAAAAATATTTTTGGCCAGCAGGTAAAAGTTGTGGAAATGCAATCTGAAGCAGGAGCTGCTGGAACTGTACACGGTTCATTGGCAGCAGGAGCCCTGACCACGACTTTTACAGCATCCCAAGGATTGCTGCTCATGGTTCCGAATATGTACAAAATCGCCGGAGAGCTATTGCCCGGTGTATTTCATGTCAGCGCAAGAGCTGTTGCAGGACATGCCCTGTCTATTTTTGGAGACCATTCAGACGTAATGGCCTGCCGCCAGACCGGTTTTGCACTACTTGCTTCCAGCAGCGTTCAGGAAGTAATGGATTTGGCCGGTGTGGCACACCTATCAGCCATAAAAGGAAGGGTACCCTTCTTACATTTCTTTGATGGTTTTAGAACATCCCACGAAATCCAGAAGATAGAAGTTCTCGAATATGAGGATTTGGCAAAATTAGTGGACTACGATGCGATCAGAGAATTTAGGAAGAGAGCTCTAAATCCCGAGCGTCCCGTAACACGCGGCACTGCCCAAAATCCGGACATATTCTTCCAGGCAAAGGAAGCTGCAAATCCTTTCTATCTTGCAATTCCTGAAGTTGTTGAAGAATATATGAACAAAATCAACGAACTTACCGGCCGCAATTACAAGTTGTTCAACTACTACGGCCATCCCGAAGCGGAGCGGGTAATTGTGGCAATGGGTTCCGTTTGCGAAACCATCGAGGAAACCGTCGATTACTTGATGGCTAAGGGTGAAAAAGTAGGCGTGCTGAAAGTTCGCCTGTTCAGACCCTTCTCTACAAAGCATTTCCTAGCTGAAATGCCCAAGACGGTCAAGAAAATAGCTGTCCTTGATAGGACAAAAGAACCCGGCTCTTTAGGCGAGCCATTGTACCAGGATGTTTGCACCGTGTATATCGAAGCAGACAAACGTCCTACAATTGTTGGCGGTCGCTACGGCCTTGGCTCTAAGGATACAACACCTACCCACATTAAGGCGGTCTTTGACAACTTAAAGGCCGATTCGCCCAAGAACCACTTTACGATAAGCATCGTGGACGATGTGACAAACACTTCACTTCCGGTAGAAGAGCAAATTGACACAACTCCCGAAGGAACCACATGCTGTAAATTCTGGGGCTTTGGTTCAGACGGAACTGTTGGAGCCAACAAGAGCGCTATTAAGATTATCGGCGACAACACCGATATGTATGCCCAGGCATACTTCTCCTATGACTCCAAGAAATCCGGTGGTGTAACGATTTCCCACCTGCGCTTTGGCAATAAACCAATTCGCTCTACCTACTTGATCGACAAAGCAGACTTTATCGCTTGCCACAATCCTGCATACATCGGCAAATACGATGTCTTGGCAGGCCTAAAGGATGGCGGCACATTCCTGCTAAATTGTCAGTGGACTCCCGAAGAACTGGAAGAAAAGCTTCCCGCATCGGTTAAAAATTATCTTGCTAAACACAACATCAGCTTCTATATAATCAACGCAGTAGATATTGCCCAGGAAATCGGCCTTGGCGGAAGAATAAATATGATAATGCAGGCTGCATTCTTCAAACTTGCTAATATCATCCCCGTAGAAGATGCAGTAAAACATCTAAAAGATGCCATCGTGAAATCCTACGGCCACAAAGGTGAAAAGATCGTCGAAATGAACTACCAGGCTGTGGACAAGGGCATCGAGGCTTTGGTGAAAGTAGACGTGCCTGAAGCTTGGGCCGATGCAAAAGATGAAGCTGCTGCTGAAGTAGATGCACCTGACTTCATCAAGAATGTTGCCGACGTAATGAATCGCCAGGAAGGCGACAAACTGCCTGTCAGTGCATTTGCAGGTCGTGAAGATGGCACATTCCCAATGGGTACCGCCAGGTATGAAAAGCGGGGCATTGCGGTGAATGTTCCCGAATGGCAGCCCGAAACATGCATACAGTGCAATCAGTGTGCTTACGTATGTCCCCATGCTGTAATAAGGCCCTTCCTGCTAAATGAAGAAGAGGTCAAGAATGCTCCGGAAGCTTTCGTATCAAAGAAAGCAACGGGTCGCGGCTTTGATGGTCTAAACTTCCGCATACAGGTAAGTCCATTGGATTGCACCGGTTGTGGAGTTTGTGCTAACACCTGTCCTACGAAGCAAAAATCATTGGTAATGAAGCCCCTCGAGACTCAACTCAATCAAGTTGAGTGCTGGGATTATGCAATGAAACTTTCACCTAAGGAAAATCCAATGAATATAAACACTGTCAAAGGCAGTCAGTTCCAGCAGCCGCTCCTTGAGTTCTCAGGTGCCTGTGCCGGCTGCGCCGAGACACCATATGCAAGATTAGTTACACAGCTATTTGGAGATAGAATGATGATTGCTAATGCCACAGGTTGTTCATCAATCTGGGGAGGAAGCGCACCCTCAACACCGTACTGCACGAATAAAGATGGTTACGGACCTACATGGGCCAATTCCCTCTTTGAAGACAATGCCGAGTTTGGCTACGGCATGTATTTAGCGGTAAAACAAATACGTGAAAAATTGGCTTCACTGATGAAAGAAGCTCTAGAGCTGAACATTCCTGAAGAATTAAAGGATGCATTTAAGCTATGGCTTGACAACATGAACGATGCTGCGAAAACAAAAGAGGCAGCCAGCAAAATTGTTCCGATACTGGAAAGTTACAAAGCAGAAGAAGGCGGAACTCAGAAGCTCTTAGATGAAATCCTCGACATGAAGGAACATATAGTGAAGAAATCTCAGTGGATCTTCGGCGGAGACGGATGGGCATATGACATAGGCTTTGGCGGCCTTGACCATGTGCTGGCTTCCGGAGAAGATGTAAATATCTTGGTTTTCGACACCGAGGTCTACTCTAACACTGGCGGTCAGTCTTCCAAAGCTACACCTACCGCTGCTGTTGCCCAATTTGCAGCTGCAGGAAAGCATACTAAGAAAAAAGACCTGGGCCTCATTGCTATGAGTTACGGTTACGTATATGTAGCCCAGGTGGCTATGGGAGCTAACCAGAACCAGCTCATCAAAGCATTAATCGAAGCTGAAAGTTATCCGGGTCCATCCCTCATCATTGCTTACGCACCCTGTATTGCTCATGGCATAAGGGGCGGCATGGGCCGGAGCCAGGAAAGGCAGAAGGAAGCTGTCGAAGCCGGTTACTGGCATCTGTACAGGTACAATCCGCAGCTTAAAGAAGAAGGCAAGAATCCCTTTATCCTTGACTCTAAAGAACCTACTGCCGATTTCAAGGAGTTCTTAATGGGTGAAGTCAGGTACTCGTCCCTCGTAAACGCCTTCCCTGACAGGGCTGAGGAACTCTTTGAAAAAGCTGCAAAGGATGCCAAAGAACGCTACGAGACTTATAAAAGACTGGCAGAGACAATGTAAAATATAGGCAATTTAGAGCACCAATCCAAAAAGGGTTGGTGCTCTTTTCGTATAAATGAAAAAGCCCTGTCTCTTTAAAAGACAGGGCAAGATACCTTAATATTCAATTTCTACGGCTCTTTTTTCCTGGTTCCAGCCAACTTTTGCCCCGAGGGCTTCACTGATGAATCTTACGGGCACCATGGTTCTGTCATTTTGCAGGACGGCTGTTGTGTCAAAGTATACTGTTTCGCCGTTGACGACAGCCTTGTTTTCACCGATTTTGAGCTTTATTAGGTCTTGGCCTTTCTCGATGATTACCATCCTGTTGTCATTGTCCCAACTGACCTTTGCTCCAAGGCTTTCGGAGACAAATCTTACGGGAACCATGGTCCTGTTATCTTTATTGATGTAAGGTACCTGGTCGGGGAAATGCACTTCCTGGCCATTTACCAGGACTGTTATGTCACTTATCATAATGGAGAAAGAATGCAAACTTTCCCCCATTATTAGCTGAAGATTTGCAGTGCCGGGACTGTCTACCTTGAAACTAAGGCTTTTGGGGTCAAAGACTACGGGCTTGTCATATGTAACCCGCCACTCAGCGGCATAGGGGTAACCCAAGTGTATCTTATTTCCTTCGGCTGTTATTCCGTATATTTTAAGAGTTGTGGCTACCCCGGCCTTAACTCCCGGTGTTTCATTAATGATTCTGCTCACCAGGGGAATGACCTGGTAGTTTACTCTGCCGTTTGCAAGGTAAAACATTACTGCAGCTGGTTCCTTTGCATTTATACTAGGAATTGAAAGGTAGTGTACACCATCTTCAGCCTTGCTGCTAAAAGCAGTCTGGCTATTTGTCAGCACCCATACGGCCTGGCCCGTGGATTTGGCATGTTCGCTAAGGACTTTCTTTAGCAGTTCACCTTCCAGGGAATCCGAAAAGTTTTCCGGAGCCCTATCTATGACCACAAAAAGAGTTTTGGATGTGATGGATTTTAAGTCATTTTGCAGATTCAACCACTGCTTGTAGTCGGTAGCACGCAAGCCGCCTTTAGAAGCATCCAAAAAGATAAAAATAGCATCCTGTGCCATATACGCGGAGTATCCGGTTCCGGAGAATCTATAATTGTTCAAGCCATCCAGCTGCTCTTCCAATGTGGCTTCATCAGCCCAGGGCTTGCCTAGTATGACATTTAAGCTGGCACCATGCTTATTTAAAATATCTTTGGCTAGGGCCAGTGTGCTTAAATTGTTTTGATTGTCATCCGGCATAGCTCCCAAGGCTCCAAAGGTAAAACCGCTGCCCTTTTGATTTGCAGCATCAATCCAAATTGGGCTAGCAGGAACTAGCGATTCATCATACATACCTGCTGCGAAAGCTGTAAGGTCATCCAGGTAAAGGGCCCCAGTAGTTTTTATGTCAGGATTGGTTTCTACCACGTAGATGGTCTTGAGCTTAAAGGGCGCTTTCCCGGCAGGTAGATTTACCTCAAGCCAGCGCCAACCCTGCCAGTCAACGCTCTTTGAAATATCGAGTATGGTTTCCTTGCCTGAAGCATCCTCCACGGCAGCCCTCATCCACTCTCCTTGTCCTTGTCCGTAGACCCGAAGGCCAATCTTGACGGTGCCTTCTGGCAAAGTTCTGCCGCCGTTTTGGAAGGCAAGATAGGCTGCCCTTGTATCAGTTCCTCCGGTAAAATCGTAAGCTAATTTGCCGGAAAACTGGCCGGAGTATACCGGGTCTGGCAGTGATGTAATACTGAAGGAACCTTTTACGTATGCTGGGTAAGATGAAAAGGCTTTGCCCTGGATGCTTTCAAAGTCGTCAAGCAAAATACTTTGGTAGCCGGTTTGCACCAATGCACCGGCTTGAAGGCCTGCAAATTCTGCTATTATGGCACCGCTTGTTGGCATTTGGCTAGCGGTAAACTCCAGGCCATTTATTGTACCGACTTCGCCAACGAGATTAAACTTTACATCATTAGATTCAAGTGGTGCTTTAAATCCTTCACTGTCAATTACACAGACGTTTATCAGGGCCTTGCCTCCGGGATTCACGTGCACCTTTTCGGGTTCAATTTTCAGCATGACGGCATCTTTCAACACCCTGATATCCTGCCTTGCCTTAATATCTCCGTAGCTGGCAACAATCTGTGCTGTGCCGCTTTTTTGGGCTGTAAAAACATTGCCATTGAAGTAACCAATGTCCCCGGTGACGCTCCAGCGAACTTTATCGGGGTTAATATCAACGATGTTGTAGTTTTTATCATAGGCTATGACATCAAAGGTCCTGTTACCGCCCTTGGCAATATTGAATGAAGAAGCTTTTATCTTAAGACCATAAATCTCACCTACCGGTGCCTTAGCAAAAATTCCCAGGGCATTTGGAATTAGTCGTTGAACACCTCCCGAGGGACTGTTGACAACTCTCGGTTGGATTTCGTCAAAGGGTTTTACTACCATGGTGGAGGAGCCGCCGCCGTCAAGATTCAGCGCATCATATGCACCAAGGCTCAACATAAGCTCTGCCAGTTCCTGCTGTGTCATACCGCGGCTTTGGGCCTGGCGGCCGTCAACTACAACCATGATTATGGTTTTTTTGTCGGCGGTAAAGCCGATAGCAGTCCTGGGATGAGTTCCCGGAACGTCATGGGAAAAGACTTTGGGTATTTGGCCGTTTTCAACTAAAACTGCGCCACCACCCAAGAGCATTTTCAGATTTGAGACGTCAGGGGTGATTTGAAGGTCCAGTTCAATGTGGTCGCCGGTAGAAAAGCGGGTCTTCAGGAAATTTCCTCCGTCTCCCCAAGCCATCAGCACCAAACCGTCCTCGGGTATTGGGGCAGTTTGACCTTCTGAAATACTGACAATGCGGTTGTCCTTTACCGTTGCAAAAGTTAAGTTAGGGGCACCCTCACCCGGCTTGGGTGTTGTGGAACCGAATTCCGGGGTGTACACGAATATATTGTTGTAACTGTTTCTGATTTTATTAACACCTTCAACGGTAAAGTAGCTGCGGTCGGGGGCAATCAGCCTGCCCGAAAACTCCAGCTTTAGTATTTCAGGAATCCTATCAAAACTAAGGCCGATTGCTGCCATACCCATATCGTTAAGCGGCGTGGAAATAAGTTTCCCATTGCTAATCTGCGGCCCGATTGGGGCAGAAGGTGTGGCCGTAATAAAGAAATCACCGTTGATGCCGGCCACCGCACCGTTATCCTGTACCATCCGGTTTAAGGAATCTCTTTGGGAAAGGCCGTTTTTTCCTATGATTGTATCTACATCGACGTTATCAGAGTCTAAGTTTACCCTTAAAATGTGTATTTTTTGCCAGCCTTGAGAGGTAAGTAGAGTTTTTGCTTCATATGTAACACCACCGGTTACCGGAAAACCTGTCGATTCTTCGTAGAGCAGGACTTCCTGACCGAAGGCCGGCATTAGTGCAGAGGCACTAATTAGGATGGTCAGAATCCAAGGAATAAGGCGTTTATGCAAGCTATTTTTTAGAATATGTAGCATGTAACTTCCCTCCTGTTTCAGTGCATTAATTCAAATAAAGTTTCCTGAGTTAAAAATCCCTCCTTGTTTTCTGATCCCCCAGGTAAAACTATATCCAATGCTTGAAAAACTATGTTTCTATTATATCAGACGTGTAAAAAAGTTAAAGGTTCCATCTGGAGTAAAAATATAGTAACATTGGAAATAGGTATCAGCTATCTTTTTATCGTAAGGGTATCCACGGCGTCAGGTGATGCAAGTAAGCGAATAACCTGAGCGAACTTCCTTACTGGTAACAAATGTCAATACTAAACGTAACATGCTATAATATTTCATAGTATTTCACAACTCGTGAATATTTTGTACCCGTCCCGAAATATTCATTCAAAAAGGTGGTGTTCTTATGATAGGTAACTTCAAAAATTTAAGGCCCAAGATTCACGAAAGCTGCTTTATAGCGCCTACTGCTGATGTGATAGGAGATGTGACAGTGGGTGAGAATTCAAGTATATGGCACAGGACGGTGCTTCGGGGTGATGTGAACAAGATAGTAGTTGGCGCAAATACCAACATACAGGATGGCTCAATTGTCCACGTGGCTGATGACTATCCTACAATTATAGGCGATAATGTCACTATTGGCCATGGGGCAATTGTCCACGGCTGCACGGTAAAAGATGGCGCCTTTATCGGCATGGGTGCCATAATTCTTGACGGGGCAGTGATAGGAGAAGGGGCATTAATCGGTGCAGGTGCCCTTGTCACGGAAGGCAAGGAGATCCCGCCCTATTCTTTAGCTGTAGGAGTTCCTGCTAAAGTTGTAAGAGAACTATCCCAGGAGTACATCGAGATGGCACAAGACAGAGCCGTTAAATATGCCAAATTGGCAAACGAATATAAAGAGCTTAAGTAGTGTTGACACATTACTCGACACTTATTACACTATAAAATAATAATTTGGAGGTGTCATATGGGCCTAATAGTGCAAAAGTTTGGTGGTACATCGGTAAAATCTGCTGAAAGCCGAAAAGCAGTGCTAGGTCACATCTTGAAGGCAAAAGAGCAGGGCCACGATGTGGTGGTTGTGGTGTCTGCTATGGGCAGAAGGGGAGATCCGTATGCTACGGATACTTTAATCGACCTATTGAGGGAGCAGGGGGGTAAAATCAATCCCAAAACACAGGATCTTATCATGTCCTGCGGGGAGATTATTTCAGCATGTGTTATGGCAACTTACATAGAGGCACAAGGGGTTAAGGCCGAAGCCATGACCGGATTTCAAGCGGGGATACTCACCACGGAGGATTTTGGCAATGCCGATATCATTAAAGTTTACCCCGAGCAGATCATGGAAAAGTTAAAAGAAGGCAAAGTTGTGGTAGTCGCAGGCTTTCAGGGTAGGACAGAAAAAAATGATATTACCACCTTGGGCCGTGGGGGTAGCGATACCACTGCAGTGGTGTTGGGTGGATATCTGAAAGCGGATTTGGTGGAAATATACACGGATGTGCCGGGAATCGCGGTTACGGACCCTCGGTTGGTCCCTGAAGCGCAGTTTATACCGAGGTTATCATACGAGGAAACAATTACATTGGCGGAAAACGGTGCCAAAGTAATTCATCCGAGAGCCGTCAAGGCTGCCAGGGAGTTTGATTTGAAGCTTAGGATTAAATCCACTTTTGACGAATCGGAGGGCACCCTGGTGGGGCCTGAACGAAGTGACCTGATTGTCTCCGGAATTTCCCTAACAAGGGACTTCACCGCGGCAAGATATGAGAGAGAAAAAACCTTTTCGGATGATTATGTAAAAAAACTTCAAGGGCTGGGCATAGACAAAGTTATTTATGAAGACGATGCGGGCCAGAAACTGGTATTAATAAATGAAGAGGATAAAGATGCAGCAGGAAGTTTAGCTAATGAACTAAATGCTGAAGTGACTTTTTTGGAGAGCATGTCAAAGGTGACTGTTGTTTATAAGGATACTGTTTGCTCAAAGGCCGTTGATGAGAAAATAGCATCATCCCTCAGCCAACAAGATATTCCGGTACTTGCCAAAAAGGTACAGACAAACTTCAGCAGTTATATTGTGAAAAATGATTTGGCCGAAAAATGCGTAAAAGTTATCTATAAGGCTTATTTTAACTAAAAAAACGGCCGTTTCATTGCTTTATCCTGACATGTTTGCTAAAAGCTCATATAATCATGCCAAAGCTGTCATTTTAAATGGCAGCTTTTTTTATAAATAAAATCCAAACTAGCAAAATAATTCAAAAAAAAGGGTATTGAAGCTCCGTGTCGAATGTAATATGCTAACGTTCTTGAATCAAATACAAATGTCCGCAGTACATAGACAAAAACCGGCTTATGTTTTTAACAGAAAAGTTAAACTTCAAGAAGATATTGCATATTACATAAGCTTATATTAAAATAATGGAAATATAAAAATGGTGAGCGGCCCAGCTCATCGAAAATGCTTAATTATTACAACAGATAAAGGAGTGGATGAAAATGAAAAAATACAACATCGCTATAGTTGGAGCTACGGGGGCTGTGGGTCAAACTATGCTGAAGATTTTGGAGGAACGAGATTTTCCGGTAAACAGGGTATTGCCCTTAGCTTCTGCCCGGTCAAATGGCATATCGGTTAGCTTCAGAGGCGAGAAGCTAAAGGTGTTGGAAGCTACTCCTGCTTCATTTAACGGCATTGATATTGCACTTTTTTCTGCAGGTAAAACTGTAAGCAAGGAGCTTGCACCTGAGGCGATAAAGCGTGGTGCAATTGTCATAGATAACAGCAATGCCTTTCGCATGTCTCCCGAAGTCCCCCTGGTTGTGCCTGAGGTGAATCCGGAAGACATAAAAAAACACAAAGGCATTATATCGAATCCAAATTGCTCTACCATTCAGATGGTGGTTGCATTAAAACCCTTACATGATGTGGCCAGGATTAAGAGAGTCGTTGTCTCTACATATCAGGCGGTATCCGGTACCGGTTTAGAAGCTATTGAGGAACTAATGGAGCAGTTAAAAATGGTGTTAAATGGGGAAGATCCTAAAGCTCGGGTCTATCCTTATCCTATTGCCTTAAATGTCCTGCCCCATATTGATGTGTTTGATGATACGGGGTACAGCCAGGAAGAATTAAAAATGGTAAACGAGACAAAGAAGATAATGAATGACGACAATCTAGCTATAACTGCTACTACCGTCAGGGTGCCTGTCATGAACGGCCACTCGGAAGCAGTAAATATTGAAACTGAAGAAAAACTGACAGCTGAAATGGCCCGGGAAATCCTCTCCAAGGCATCGGGGGTTAAGGTAGTAGATGATCCTAAATCCAAACGCTATCCTCTCCCCGGCGACGTGACGGGCAGTGATGAGGTTTTTGTAGGAAGAATACGAGAAGATTTTTCCGTAAGAAACGGTTTAAACTTATGGATTGTGGCTGATAACCTGAGAAAAGGTGCGGCGCTAAATACCATACAGATTGCAGAAAAAATGGTGGAAAATGCTATGATTTGAGTTTAATTATTGTAGTCCTTTTTTCTCTCTCCCGAATAGTATATAAGGAACAGCATTAATGTGCTTTGCTTTTGGGGAGGGAGATGTAAATGAGGCAGGCTTACCAATTGGAATGGGCCAGTAAGGACTTGGGCCAGGAATCACGGGTGGCGCTGGGCGATGTAAACGGCGATGGCCGCATAAATATCATAGCAGGGACGACTGCTGCTTCCGGGCACCAATCCAATTTGTACGTATTTCAATACCGAGGCAATACTTACCATCAGCTGGCCCGAACTTCCCTGGAAAACAACGATACTCACTGGCTCTGCTGTCATGACATTGACAAGGATGGAGTTCATGAAATAATTGTTGGCTGCACGCGAGGCATTCTCGTTTACAAGATGCGACAAGGCAAGCTTGTGAAGATTGCGGAAAGTGCGGAACTAAAAGAAAAGGTGACCTGCATAGCCGTTGCAGACATCGATAAGGATGGCAGACACGAGATAATTGCGGTAGTAAAGGGCAAACCCCGCATTTATATTTTTCGCTATGAAAAGAGATTGGTCCTTATTAAAGTAGAGACGATAAAACACCCGGTTTCCTTTGTAGCTTGCGGCGATACCGATGGCGATGGCTTCCCGGAGATGGTAGTCAAATGCCATGGCAGGCACGGCTGCACCCTGTTTGTATTATCCTTTAAGGACGGAAAAATGCATGAAAAATGGAGCAGCCACATAACAGATGCGGGAGATGCCTTTCTGAGGGTCGATGATTTTGACCGGGATGGAAAACATGAGATAGTGCTTGACTGCAGCCCAAGTAAGATAAGGGTGCTGCGCTGCTCCGGAAATGGCTACCAAAGCTTTTGGGAAAGCCCAAAGTTTAGTGAAAGTGTTAAAGATGTGGCTATATACGATATTGACGGCGACGGGAAAAAGGAATTGATAGTTGTCTGCCTGAGCTATGTCTATATATACAGCTGGAAGGCCGGGAAAATCATAATGGAATGGCAGCAGACGGTTCCAAACGGAGCTTTCTGCGTTACTGCCGGTGAACTGAATCAGAAGGGATATGGCGAGATAGTTGTAGGCACCATCTACGGATATATTTACGTATTTGAAGCCCGCCGCGAAAGACACCACGGCAAACTTTGGATGGGCAAAGTCCAGGCCATAATTCAGGATACGGTTACAATACCTGCTGGAAAGCCCGATGCAGCTCGAGGCGTTGAGGCTAAGGCCAGGTTTTCCGTAGATAAAGTAAAGGTGGTGCACGATAAAGTAATCGTGGATGGAGAAGTTGCAGCAAAAGTGCTGTATGTGGCGGCTCTGCCCTCGCAACCGGTTCACTTTTTCGAAGCTACAATTCCATTCTTGGAGTTTATTCATCTACACGGAGCAAGTCCCGGCATGCAGGCCTTAGTTTATTTTAACGTAGAACATATTAGCGTTGATGTGGTAAGTCCCAGAAGGGTTAAAATAACGATTTTATTTGAAATGCTGGTAAAACTTGTGCCTTTTTTCCACGATCCTTAAAAAGTAATTTTGGGCGGAGTGACCGCCCGCTTTTTTATGTAGATTTACATGGTAGTCTTTGTGCTCTGCAAGGCTTCAATTTGTGCCAGCTTGTCCTGGCATTTTGTAATTGAGTCATACATCTTGTCAACTGCCTGGCTTTGCAGGAGGCTGTTTTGCGCCTGGGCCATTGAAGATATGGCCTGCTGTAAGGCCTGTACCACCTGGAGATCCGTGGTCACCTGCTGCTGGTGACAATCCCTTTCCATTTTGTCTATGATGCTCTTGTACTGCTTCATATTTATCTGAAGATTGGAGACGCCTAACTGGGCTGCCTGCAGAAGCTCTTTGACACTATCCAATATCGTGTCAAATCGATTGGAATCAGTTAAATTGCTCGTTGCTTGATTTAGTGAGGCTTGAAGCTGGCTTTGAGAGGAGAGCTGCTGCTGCCGCACGGAATTCAGCAGGCAATTAACTTCCTCTATGAACTGCTGCTGCATCGGATCTCTGTAGGGACTCTTTTGCCCCCGCTGCATTTCTCCTATTATTTCCTGAAGCTTATTTGCGGTGTCGGTGCCCAAGTTTTCACTGATTTCGGCCATACTCTTGTCCCTTTTGCCCTTTTCCGTCACATCTGTCAAAGCAAACACCCCCGGAGACATATTTTTATATTACTATTCCCTTTATTGGAATTTATCATGCACGGAATAGCTGTTTTAAAACAAGGATAAAATAAGAGTGATTTAAAAATACAGCCGGGAGGTAGAAAATAATGGTAATAACCGTTGTGGGAGTCTTTGACAGTCGCGACCAGGCAGAGAGGGCCGTAGCAGAACTCAGACAATCGGGCTTTGATACCAATGAAATATCGATTGTAGCCAAAGAGCAGCAGGGCCAGGATACTCAGGCTGATACAACAATGGGCATGGGTATGGGCACGGTGGCAGATGGCACAACAACAGGTGGTGTCCTCGGTGGCCTTGCCGGTCTTGCTATGGGGGCCGGTGCCTTGGCAATACCGGGCCTGGGTCCTGTTATCGCAGCAGGACCTATTGCGGGCTTGCTGTCAGGTGCTGCAACAGGCGGTATTGCCGGAGGCCTCATCGATTGGGGCATCCCTGAAGAACAGGGTCGAAAATATGAAGAAGAGGTGAAAAAGGGTAAAATACTGGCAGCCGTCAGGGCCCATGAGGGAAAAGTGGACGCTGCGGCTGAAATTTTCAGGCGAAATGGGGCACGCGATGTAAATACGCAGCAAAAAGGCTCCATGAAATAAAATGATTAATAGGGGCAGGGTGAATGTTCAAGAGACGTCCTGCCTCTATTTATTCATCCCTATGACACAAACGGGCAAATTCTCTAGCAAATTTCATTCCATTTGTTTTAAAAAAAGAGGAAAAATTGATATTTTTATAGAATATATATATAACACAGTTTTAATTAGGGCTATTAAATATGAAGTTTTCCCAAGGGGGGAAAAAGATGCAGGTAAATTTCAGCCTTACACTTTCTCAAACTCAAAAGCTGGTTATGACTCCCGAACTCAGACAAGCCATAACAATTTTGCAGCTTTCCACTTTTGAATTGGGACAGTATATAGAGAATCAGCTTTTAGAAAACCCGCTTCTTGATTTGAACGATGATTTTATAAAATCTGAGACTCCTGTTGAAAGGGAAGCCGATGACAGGGAAGACAGTATTGATTGGGAAGAGTATTTCCAGGAGGAGGCAGGCAGCGGCCCCATAAGGGGACCGAGGGAACAAAGGGAAGAGGTGATGTATGAAAACTTTATCTCATCAACACCGTCTTTGCAGGAACATTTGATGATGCAGCTGCGCTTTGCCTTCATATCAAAAACTGAATTAAAGATTGGAGAATTCTTGATAGGCAACTTAGACAAAAACGGTTACCTTAGCATCACTGTAGATGAAGTAGCAAAGCTGCTGAAAGTGTCAAAAAAAGATGTAGAGGACACGCTTAAGATAATCCAAACTTTTGACCCTGCAGGGGTAGGAGCAAGAAATCTGATTGAATGTTTGCTGATACAAATAGAACAAAACGGCATTAAAGCGCCAAAAATAAAGGAATTGGTCACCAATCACCTGGAGGATCTGGCAGAATGCCGGTTTTCCAAAATAGCGGAAGCCTTAAATATCAGCATGGCTGAGGTCCAACAGTTAAAGGATATTTTAGTTACCCTCGATCCTAAACCCGGACGAAATTTTTCTTCGATAAACGATGTTCAGTATATCATCCCCGATGCAGTTATTGAGAAAGTGGGCAATGAATATATAGTCATTATGAATGATTCCATATCACCGAAACTTTCCATCAACCCTTATTATCGCGCATTGCTTACTTCTGAAGACAAGGAGTCAAGTATCTGCAAGTTTCTATCAAATCGCCTGGATTCTGCACTATGGCTTATTAAGAGCATCGAACAGCGGCGGATAACCCTCCAAAAAGTCATAGAATCAATAGTCCGTGTTCAAAGGGAGTTTTTTGACAATGGCTTAATTTATCTAAAACCACTGACCATGAGAGAGATTGCTGACATGGTAGGAGTTCATGAGTCAACCGTATCTCGGGCCATCAGCGGCAAATACGTGCAGACCCCCCGGGGCGTTTTTGAACTGAAGTTTTTCTTCCAGAGCGGGTTGGAGAATGTAAACGGTACCATGACTTCAGCGGAGAGCACAAAAAAACTAATCCGTGAAATAATTGAGGGAGAAGATTCGTACAATCCCTTAAGTGACCAGAAGATAGCCGATATTTTAAAGCAAAAGGGCATTTCCATATCCCGCAGGACCGTAGCAAAATACAGAGAGGAAATGGGCATACTTTCGTCAAACAAGAGAAAAAGATATTAAAAGCTTTATCTTGCGGAAGGATTTTAGCAAGTTTTGTTGAATATGATATAAGGATATCAGCAATTTTCCCCAATAATACTAATTTTAGGTGTTTTTGTATGATGCAAATGCAAAAACCCTGTTTTTTTAAAACAAGAGGGACAATAAATAAATACAAGGGACAGAAAATGTCCCTTTGCCGGAGCTTTCCAATTTCAACATTCATTTTGAATAGAATAAGGTCTGGCAAGTAAATTCTAACTATATACAAATCTAAACCCGGCTCCGGTTCAAATTAAATGTAAATAAATTCATAAAAAGGAGGAATTTTTTATGTCAGTAAAAGTAGGTATCAACGGTTTTGGGCGCATAGGTAGGAATGCACTTAAAGCTGCATTCAATAAGCATCCGGAGATTGAAGTAGTAGCAATCAACGATTTATTTGACACAAAGACCCTAGCCCACCTCTTAAAGTACGATTCGGTCTTTGGCACCTTCGATGCAGAGGTGGAGGCGAAAGACTCTTCTATTATCGTAAACGGCAAGGAAATTAAGGTTTTTGCTGAGAGAGAATTGGCCAACATTCCCTGGAAAGATTTAGGAGTAGAAGTTGTAGTCGAATCAACGGGTGTCTTCACCGCAAGAGAAAAGGCAGTTGGCCATATCGAGGCCGGCGGAGCTAAAAAGGTAATTATCAGCGCTCCTGCCAAGGGCGAAGATATCACCATAGTTATGGGAGTAAATGAAGACAAGTACGATCCAGAAAATCATCACGTAATCTCTAACGCATCTTGCACCACCAACTGCCTGGCACCTGTTGCCAAAGTGCTGATGGACAATTTTGGAATCGAAAAAGGTCTCATGAACACCATTCACTCATACACCAACGACCAGCGAATACTGGACCTGCCCCATAAGGATTTGCGCAGAGCTCGTGCTGCAGCCTTGAACATCATCCCAACTACAACGGGTGCTGCAAAAGCAGTGGCTCTTGTAATCCCGGAACTAAAAGGCAAGCTCAATGGATTCGCACTTCGTGTGCCTACACCTACGGTTTCCATAGTTGACCTGACCTGCCAACTTTCCAAGAGCGCAACTGCAGAACAAATTAATGAGGCCTTAAAAGAAGCGGCTGAAGGCAAGATGAAGGGCATATTAGGCTATACCGAAGAACCGCTGGTATCCATGGACTTTAAAGGATCCGAACTCTCATCCATAGTTGATGGCTTGTCAACAATGGTAATTGAAGATGACCTGGTTAAAGTAGTTGCCTGGTATGACAATGAATGGGGTTATGCAAATAGGGTAATGGACTTAGTAGATTATATCGCAGCCAAAGGATTATAAGCTAGATGGCCATGGCTGATAAACTCTTGCCTTTAGGCAGGGTTTTTCAGCCATTTCTTTCATATACAGTCTATTTGAGGAGATTAATAATGGAAGAAGTGGTGGGATTATTAAAACAAATAGCTCCGGAAATTACAGCGACTGTAGAAAACCGTTACACCATATTGCGAAGTATCTACTTTAATCAACCTATAGGCAGGAGAGCCCTTTCATCCCTTCTTTCTTGGCCTGAGCGGCAGCTCAGAGCCGAAGTAAAGGAATTGGAGGAACTGGGGCTGTTGAGGATAAACCAGCAGGGCATGAAACTTACCGGTGCTGGTAAAGACATGATCTTCAAGATGGAGCATTTTATATATCATTTGCGGGGTCTCAGCCCCATTGCACAAAGAATAAGGGAGCTTTACAAATGCAGATATGTTTCAATAGTGCCGGGAAATACCGATGAAGATGAAACCGTAAAGCTCCAACTCGGCAAGGAAGCTGCTCGATATATCAAGAAAACCATAAACGATGGAGATATTGTAGCGGTAACGGGAGGAACGACTATGGCCCAGATACCGAAGGCCATGGACAAAATATCAGGTCTAAAGGACGTCATGGTGGTGCCAGGCAGGGGAGGTCTGGGGGAAAGAGTGGAGATAGAATCAAATACAATAGCTGCCGAACTTGCCAAAAAACTAAGTGCCCAATACAGGCTCCTTTACGTCCCCGACAACCTGAGCCAGGAAACCATGGAATCCATAGTAAATGAACCCGGAATCCGTGAAATACTGAAGATCGTCCGCAGGGCCAATATCTTGCTTCACGGCATAGGGGGAGCGGAGGAGATAGGCCGAAGACGTGGCCTTTCAGAGCAGGAAATAAGCAAAATACGCAAAAAAGGTGCCGTGGCTGAAGCCTTTGGATATTACTTTAATAAAGAAGGCAAGGTTGTCCATACTGCCAGCAGTGTGGGCCTCAGCGTCACGGATTTAAAAAACATTCGGATAGTCATTGCTATAGCCGGTGGGGCCAACAAGGCACCGGCAATACGGGCCTTTCTTAAATACCACAGCCCTACAGTTTTTATAACCGACGAGGGAGCGGCCCGAAGATTGCTAAAACTTGAGGGAGGCGAAAACTGATGAACAAGAAAACTCTTCAAGATTTTAACCTGGAAAACAAAAGGGTCTTAGTCAGGGAAGACCTAAATGTGCCATTAGATGAAAACCAAAACATAACCGATGATACGCGCATCAGGGCAGCACTGCCGACAATTAATTATCTTATTGAAAAAGGCGCCAAGGTTATCATAGTTTCACACCTTGGTAGGCCAAAGGGTAAAGTAAATCCAAAGTACAGCCTTGCTCCGGTGGCCAAAAGGCTTTCCGAACTTCTCGGCAGGGATGTGGCTTTTGCAAAAGACTGCATAGGTGAAGCCGCACAAGAGGCAGTAGATAAGATGAAAGCGGCTGACGTGCTGCTCCTTGAAAATGTAAGATTTCACGAAGGAGAAGAAAAAAATGATCCTGACTTTGCCAAGCAGCTTGCAAGGCTCGCCGATATTTTCATAAACGATGCCTTCGGCACCTCGCACAGGGCTCATGCTTCTACAGTAGGTGTAGCAGACTTCTTGCCGGCAGGTGCGGGATTTTTACTGCAGAAGGAAATCGAAGTTATGGGTAAGGCCTTGGAAAATCCGGAGAGGCCCTTTGTGGCAATTTTAGGCGGTGCAAAAGTTGGGGATAAAATTGGAGTCATTAAAAATCTGCTTAACAAAGTTGACACGCTGCTAATCGGTGGCGGCATGGCCTATACCTTCTTAAAGAGCAAGGGATACGAAATAGGTCAGTCTCTGCTTGAAGAGGATAAAATTGATTTAGCTGCATCTCTACTTAAAGAAGCCGAAGAAAAGAACGTAAAGTTACTTCTGCCGGAGGATGTTGTCGTAACTTCAGAGCTTAAGGAAGGCATGCCTCACGAGACGGTCCCCGTATCGGAGATTCCGGAGGACAAGATGGGTGTTGACATCGGTGAGGAGACTCGAAAGAAATTTGCGGAGGCAATTAAGGAGGCCAAAACCGTAGTGTGGAATGGTCCCATGGGAGTATTTGAAATAAGGGAATATGCACAAGGCACATTAGCGGTAGCCGATGCGATGGCAAAATCCGAAGCAGTAACCATAATCGGCGGCGGCGATTCGGCAGCGGCAGTTGAGCAATTGGGTTTTGCAGAGGCCATGACTCATATATCAACCGGAGGCGGGGCGTCCTTGGAATTCCTGGAAGGCAAGGAGCTGCCCGGTATTGCAGCTTTAGATGACAGGTGATGTGTGGATTTTTCCTTAAATTTGATATAAAATAATGAAATCGGGGGTATTCATGATGTCAAGAATTCCTTTGATGGCTGGTAACTGGAAAATGAACAATGATAAAAGAGAAACCCTGGATTTTCTCTCAAGTTTTTTGCCAAAGGTGAAAGAGCTCACCGTAGAAATAGTTATCTGCCCGCCTTTTACTTCCCTATATGCGGCAGCTGAGAAGCTGGTAGGCACAAATGTAAAACTGGGAGCCCAGAATATGCACTGGGAAGAAAAGGGGGCCTTTACAGGGGAAGTCTCGCCCCTTATGCTCAAAGAGCTTCCATGCGATTATGTAATTATTGGGCATTCAGAGCGGCGGCAGTATTTTGCGGAAACGGATGAGACGGTGAACAACAAAATCAAGTCTGCCCTAAAGCATGAACTCGCTCCAATCGTATGTGTCGGAGAGACCTTGGAGCAACGGGAAGAGGGCATAACGATAGATTTTGTAATGGGCCAAGTGGAAAAGGCGCTGAAAGGTATTGAAGCCGAAGAGGCCAAAAAAATAGTTTTTGCCTACGAGCCCATCTGGGCCATTGGCACGGGCAAAACAGCTTCAGCAGCTGACGCACAGGAGGTAATTGGTGCTATTAGAAACAAGATAAGTGAGCTTTACAACAAAGAGGTTGCTGAAGCAGTGAGAATACTATACGGTGGCAGTGTAAAGCCGGAAAACATCAAAGAACTAATGGCAGAAGCCGATATCGATGGGGCCTTGGTGGGTGGCGCCAGCCTTAAAGCCGAAAGCTTTTATGCGATTTGTTCTTTCAATCTATAATAGGAGTTGAAGAAAGTGTCAAAAAAACCGCTGATGCTAATGATATTAGACGGTTGGGGGCTTAACCCGGAAACAAAAGAAAATGCCATTGTAAATGCTAACACACCCAATTTTAACAGGCTCATGAAAGAGTTTCCAAACACTACTTTACAAGCATCAGGTCTTGCGGTAGGACTGCCTGAAGGCCAAATGGGAAACTCCGAAGTGGGACACCTAAATCTAGGTGCAGGTCGAATCGTATATCAAGACTTCACTAGGGTGACCCAGGATATAAAGAACGGTAATTTCTTTAAAAATCCTGCATTAGTTTGGGCAATGGACAATGCTTTAGAGAACAATAAATCCCTTCATCTTTTGGGGCTTTTGTCCGATGGCGGAGTTCACAGCCATATAGACCATCTCAAGGCACTCCTCGATATGGCTAAACTGAAAAAGCTCCAAAAGGTTTACTTACATGCTTTTTTAGACGGGAGAGACGTGCCTCCGGCCAATGCCATAAAATACATCAATGAAATAGAAGAATACATGGAAAAAATCGGTGTAGGCAAAATAGCGACAATTTCCGGCCGCTACTATGCAATGGACAGGGATAAGCGCTGGGATAGGACGGAAAAAGCCTATAATGCGATAGTCTTTGGTGAAGGTCTTAAAGCATCAAGTGCTGTAGAGGCAGTGGAGCAAAGCTATGAGCGCAAGGAAACTGATGAGTTTGTGGTGCCGACTGTAGTTACTAATGAAAAGGGCGAGCCTGTAGCCACCGTCGAGCCGGGAGATGCAATTATTTTCTTTAACTTCCGGCCTGACAGGGCTAGACAGCTTAGCTATGCTTTTTGTAACGAGGAATTTGACGGCTTTTCCCGCAAGAGGGGATTTTTCCCCGTCAGTTACGTATGCCTGACCGAATATGATATCACAATAAAAAATGCAAGAATAGCATATGGGCAAGAATCCCTAGATAATATTCTGGCAGAGGTGTTATCTGCTGCCGGGCTAAGGCAGCTTAGAATAGCAGAAACCGAAAAATATGCCCATGTGACCTTCTTTTTTAACGGTGGCGTGGAAAAAGCTTATCCCGGTGAGGACAGGATATTGATACCATCGCCGAAAGTGGCCACTTACGATTTGAAACCGGAAATGAGTGCATACGAAGTGGCAGATAAAGTGGTAGAAAAAATTAATGAAGACATATACGATGTGATAATACTAAACTTTGCAAATCCCGACATGGTAGGACATACAGGGGTCTTTGAAGCTGCTGTAAGGGCTATCGAGGCGGTAGATGAATGCGTGGGCAAGGTAGTAGATTGCGTCAGAGCAAAAGGCGGCACGGTAATACTGACTGCAGACCACGGCAATGCGGAGCAGATGCTGGATTACGAAACGGGCCAACCTCATACAGCACACACCAGCAATCCGGTGCCCCTTATCCTAATTAGCGACAAGCCCTATAAATTAAGGACCGGCAAGCTGGCAGACATAGCGCCAACCATGCTTGAGCTTTTAAACCTCGAAAAGCCCAAGGAAATGACGGGAGAGTCGCTTCTTATAAAATAGGCAAATCAAAACAGTATAGAAAAGCTCAAGGTGAAGATTACTGCACCTCTCCCTGTAAGCAATACCTGTCATTCTAAAGCTTGTTCCTTCACTGCGCAGGGGTTCGCAGGCAATTCGGCATCCTGCCGAGCGCCTGCCAGCGTGCCTCCTGCACGCTGCCCCTGCTACGTTTGGCCCAAGCTTAAGAATGACAACGGTCTTGCTTAATGGGTTCGTTTGCAGTAATCTTCACTTGAGCAACTTGTAAACGTTGATTGCAACTTCGAGTGTGATAGTAATATGATTATAGTTGAGACAAAGTTTTATGGTTATGTGGTGAATATTACGGTACTTCTTACCATAGTGAGATATGGTATTCTAAAACATATGCTGTAATACTCAAGGATTAGTAGCACATTCAGCATCATGTATAGTGTCTTGAGTCTCATCCTGTTTGCAGTCCTGCTGCGATTGCCGCAAATTTAGGATAACAACAGGTATTGCTTTAAGGAGAGGTGCCGTTATCTTCACCGGGAGTAACATACATTTACATAAATAAATTTAGGAAGGTGAATGCTTAATGTCAACAATCATCGATGTATTTGGAAGAGAAATTTTAGATTCTCGCGGTAATCCAACTGTAGAAGTAGAAGTTGTACTAGAAGATGGTACCGTAGGAAGAGCAGCAGTTCCCTCGGGTGCATCTACGGGCCAGTTTGAAGCTGTAGAGCTGAGAGACAAGGATCCCAAGCGCTATGTAGGCAAGGGCGTTCTAAATGCAGTGAAAAATGTCAATGAAGAAATTGCCCCTGAACTTCAGGGATTGGATGCATTAGATCAGGTGGCCATTGATAAACTCTTAATTGAAATGGATAATACGCCAAACAAGGGTCGCTTAGGCGCCAATGCCATCTTGGGTGTATCCCTGGCCACAGCTCACGCGGCAGCCAATTTCTTGGGAATAAGCCTTTACAGATATATCGGCGGTTCAAATGCCAAGGTTTTGCCGGTTCCCATGATGAATATATTAAACGGCGGCGAGCATGCGGATAACAACGTAGACCTGCAGGAGTTCATGATTATGCCGGCAGGCGCCAAAAGCTTTGCACAGGCCCTTCAAATGGGAGCCGAAACATTCCATACATTAAAGAAGGTTTTAGGAGAAAGAGGCCTTTCTACTTCAGTAGGCGATGAGGGAGGCTTTGCTCCAAACCTATCTTCCAATGAAGAGGCGATCAAATACATTATTGAGGCAATCGAAAAAGCCGGTTATGTTCCCGGCCAGGACATCTTTATAGCACTGGATGCTGCTTCATCAGAGTTTTACAATGATGGCAAATATCAGCTAAAAGGAGAAGGCTTGGAATACGATGCAGAGGGCATGGTAAACTATCTGTCCCGCTTAGTGGAGAAATACCCCATAATATCCATTGAAGACGGTATGGCCGAGGAAGATTGGGAAGGCTGGAAGCTCCTTACCGATGCCATCGGCGACAAGGTGCAGCTGGTAGGTGACGACCTGTTTGTCACAAATACGGAGCGGTTAAAGCGGGGTATTGAAAAAGGAGTGGGCAACTCCATACTTATAAAACTAAACCAAATCGGTACACTCACAGAAACTCTAGATGCAATTTCCATGGCTGAAAGGGCCAAATACACGGCAGTTATATCACACCGCTCCGGTGAAACGGAAGACGTAACAATAGCAGACCTGGCAGTGGCTACGAACGCCGGACAAATCAAGACCGGTGCACCCTCCCGTACGGACAGAGTTGCCAAATACAATCAGCTCCTCAGAATTGAACAGGAACTGGGTAGCACGGCACAGTACCTCGGCATTTCAGCTTTCTACAACATTAAGCGCTAATTGAATTTCCGCATTACTTTGTAAGTTAACCCATGATTTGTCTATAGATAGTGCAATTTCTCCTGATGGAAAGTTTCTTGTGAGTTATCTGTCACAAAAACTTTCCATCGGTTTTCTTAAGACTATTAATTGTTATCCGATAATATAATAGCTTTATATGAATTAACTTTAATGTTACTAATGGTTGAAAGATTAAGCACCCTATTCAACTAAATTTCAAAGCTGTTGATTCTTGTTGGTAATACTGAATTTTTCTCAATTTGTACTTAGCAACTACGAAGGTTGTCAGGTAATACAAGTGAGCGAATTTTATTTTTTCGTTTTGGTTCTTGATGAGATTTCAAGAAAGCCGTAAAAAGCTTTCGCGGAGTAACAACAATGATATTATAGCGAGGCTTAAATAATTCTACGCATAATTTCTTTTTTGCAAATAAAAATGATCTTAAAAGCTTTAGGCTTTTGTAGAAATCGAATCTAGAACCATAGAAAAAATAAACCTGAGCGAACTGTATTACCTGACAGTATATGTTGTTCTATAGAAAGCTTTTTAGGGGGCCTTTTATGAAAGAACTAATTGTATACCCCACGCCGCATCTTGTACTACAGCATAGAATGAGGCAGCTCCGGGGCAAAAAAGGGGTTGCCGGAGAAGAGCCAATTACCTACGAAATCTTTGTTGATAGGTGCATAAAGCATGTTGTAGCTTCGAAGATGTTTATGGGTGATTTCAAGAAAAACTTGGTCTTAAAAAATATAATCCAAAAACTGAAAATACAAAACAAACTAAAATATTTTGATACTATCAGGCAGGGTTATGTACAGCGCATCGGGGAAGTGATTGGTGAACTAAAGCAGCAGGATATAGATGTAGATACTTTTGATGCCATGATTAGCAACAAGCCTTGTCATAACGACCTGTCATTAATCTACAGGGCATACCAGGAGTTTCTTAGCGAGAACCATTTTTATGATCAGGAAGATAGGTACATACTGTGCGAAGAACATGTTCTAGAAAGCAGCTTTATTACGGGCATAGACAAAGTTCATTTTAAGGAGTTTTATAGCCTATCTCCGATTCAGCAGAAAATTGTAGATGCACTTGGAGATAAGGCTGTCCTTAGCAATTCGAAGCTGGAATCTAATATGAAAGAAATAAGAGTCGTAAGAGCACACAATCGGAGAACAGAGGTTGTAAACCTTGCCCAGGTGATACTGGAAGACTTAGGGGAAGGGCTCTTGCCCCACAACCTATGCATAGTCCTGCGAGAGCGGGAACTTTACGAGCATATTTTGTTGGAAGTTTTCCAGGAGATGGGGATTCCTATTTGCCTGCAGTTACAGGCTCAACTCCTGCACAACCCCTTTATAAAGGCACTGCTGAAGTTTTTGCAGGGCGGGGGCAGCGAGTATTTTCCTGGAGAAGTGCTTGATGAAAGCATCCAAAGCAAAAAATCTTCCATTATGGAATGGGTAGCTTTTGTGGTAGACTTCCTTGAGAGAAAGGGCCTACCTACAGGATTCTGTGATGTACATAGCAAAAACCTCTTCTTATTAAAAAGGGATTTAAACGCCTTTGAAGCCATGGTTAATCTTTTTGATGAATTAATAGATGTAGGCCAAATATTCTCCGATGAGTGTGTAGACCTGCAAGACTTTATAGCAAATTTAAACATGTACCTCGGCGGTCGATATTACACTTACAGGGAATCGAGTGAGGGAGTATTGGTGCTGTCTCCAGCGATGCTCAGGGGCCTCAAGTTCGATAAGGTTTATGTCCCGGGAATGGTGGAAGGTGAATTCCCGAGAGATTTTAGGCCTGATTGGCTTTTGAAGGACTGGGAAAGGGCAGCTTTTAATGAAAAGGGGTATGCTTTTGATACCTTAGATATCCTCCTTGAAAAAGAAGAGGAAGCCTTTGACTTTATTTTAACATCGGCAAGGGCAGGGTATTTTTCATATCCCAATTTAGCAGATGACAACAGCGCCGTGCTGATGTCATCGTACCTTGAAAAGCTGCTCGGCACATATGCGACTTCAATAGAAAACCTAAGATTAGAGTCAACATATAATTTTGAAGGCAGAGACTATCCTGTACCCGAGCCGGGAGTCATTTCGGACATTACAAGAGATAAGCTAGGCGAGTATTTTAAGGAGAGACCCTTTAGTGCAACGGCTTTTAATATGTACGGAGAATGTCCCTACAAGTTTTTCCTAGCGAGAGTCTTGAACCTGTCTCCTCCCGAGGAAGAAGGCGAATACACAGCCCTTGCCAGGGGGACCGTTTTGCACAAAATACTTGAGACTTTTTTTAAAAATCACAGCGAAGGCCTTGAAGCTAATAAATTAGATGAGTATGTTGATGAAATAAAAGCTCTTACCCATGATATCATGGTAGGCCATAACTTGAAGGAAAACTTTTTGCACCCATTGCTGTTTGAAATCGAAAAGAATCAAATTGCCGAAAGCATCATTAATTACATAGCTTCATATTTAAAACAGGCAGGAGATTTTAAACCTATTCATTTTGAGATGGGCTTTGGTTATGAGCGGGAGTTTGCTTTTGATTTTGCCCCCGATATTTTATTTTCCGGCAAAATTGATAGAATAGATGAAGACCCAAAGGGCAGGTTAGTTGTTTTCGATTATAAGTCGGGCTCGACTCCCGATATAAAACAGATAGAAGAAGGCACAAATCTTCAAATGCCTCTCTACATAATGGCATGTGAACAGTTGCTTAAACAGCCCGTGGCAGGAGGAGCCTTTATTTCCCTAAAAAAAGCTGATGTGGACAATATCCTGGTAAGGGATAGAGATTTGCCTTTTGTATCAAAGCGCCGGAAAAAGGGGATTTTGAGCCAGGAGCAATGGGATGAGCTGATGACTGACGTAAAAAGCATCATTAGAGAGTATGCAGACAATATAAGGGCAGCTCATTTTCCGATCCAGCCAAAAAAGTGCCCCAAAACAGATGTTTTTGGCAGCTTTTGCGACTTTATCGCAATCTGTCCCTTTGAGGGGGTGGAGGAATGAAGTACACACCGGAACAGCAAAAGGCTATTGTAACCGTTGACAAGGATCTGGCCGTTACTGCCGGTGCAGGGGCAGGCAAGACGAGGGTTTTAGTGGACCGCATTATTTATATTTTAAAAAATGGCCTTGCAGATATCGATGAAATAGTGGCCATCACCTATACAAATAAAGCAGCCTTGGAGATAAGGGAACGGCTTCGCAAAGAAATGCTAAATCAAAAAGAGGATAGTTTATTTTCTATAAAGCTGAAAAAATTAGGCATTGCGTACATAGGTACAATTCACAGTTTTTGCCTCAGACTCCTTATGGAAAACCCGGTGGAAGCCGGCATAAATTCCGATGCAAAAATTCTGGAAGAGTACCGGGCAGATGCCTGGCTAAGGGACAGCATAGAAGAAAGTGTCCTTGATAATCTTGAAAAGAAACGTGTTTACCAACTAACTTCCGAACTAGGTTTTAATAAACTGCTAAGGGAACTTTTTGGCACCATGAAAACCATGCAAAATCAAGGCATTAACCCTACCGTCATTGAAAAAATGGCAGAAAATGATGGAGAAAAGACTATAGCAGAACTAATCTGTAAGGCTTTTAATGCATATCAACTGAAAAAAGAGGAACAAGGTTTTTTGGACTATGAGGATATTTTGCAAAAGACCTTTAGCATGTTGAATAGCAAGCCAGAAGTCCTTAAGGCCTATCAAAAGAAGTTTAAATACATAATGATTGATGAATATCAGGATTTAAACTTTGCCCAGGACAGGATTTTGCGCCTCCTAGGTGAAGGGACAAATCTCTTTGTCGTAGGCGATAAAAAACAATCCATATACGGCTTTCGCGGGGCAAGGGTGGAGCTTTTTGAAAAGCTCAAGGCAGATTTGGAAAGTCGCGGTCAGGCAATAGCTTTAAAGGATAATTTTCGGAGTGATGAGCGCATAATCGAATTTGTAAATCGCAGCTTTGAAAACTTGATGGCAGGCTATGAAGCGATTTTGGCCAACAGATGTCATCAAGCCACCAGGAATATTTGCTTTATCACACCGGAAAGTAGCGGCAATATGGAAGAGCGAAGGAAGTTGGAAGGCGAATTTATAGCAAGGAAAATACTGCAGATGATGACTGATGATGACGTTAAAATTTTTGACAAAGACAGCCAAGAGCACCGCAAAGCTAAGTTTAGGGATTTTGCAGTGCTACTTAGAAGGAGAACCCATCTTAAACACTATATTAATGCCTTCAAAAAACACTGTATTCCATTTCATGTGGCAGACACAGGAAGCCTTATGGAAAGTCCGGGAGTGAAAAATCTCCTCTACGCCCTGAATACCATTGAGTACCAGGACAATATCAATTTGTACGGAGTCCTCAGATACCTATTTAACATTAGTGACGATTGTCTTGCAGAGTACGTGCTAACAAGTGGCGACTTATCATCGGGACTGAAGGAAGATGCCGACTTGACTGCTGCTTCGGGAAAACTGCTGAAAGCCTTTCAATTAATACGAAGCTGGTGTAAAATAAAAGACAAGCTTACGATTAGGGAACTTGCAGGGGCAATTGTAGAGGATACCGGCCTCTTGCCCTCTTTAGCTAAAATTGACTTTGTAGAGATCGAAAGTCTATATAAGTTTATGGATCTTTGCTGGCATTACGACCGGCAGGGTTACACTTTAAAAGAGTTTATGGACGAGATTGCTGACTTTGGTGACCAGCAGCAGGAGGCCACCGATGTTTCGGAAGAAGAGGATGTAGTAAAGTTTATCACCATCCATTCTTCCAAGGGCTTGGAGTTTCCCATAGTAATCCTGGCGGACAGCGGTCAGAATATATCTTTTAGTTCTTCGGAAATCCTTTTTGACCCTGAAAAGGGATTTGCCTTGAAAAAGGACAAGAATAAGTGGGAAGGACTAAAAGAACATTTAGAGGAAAGGGAGATGGAAGAGGCCAAACGGTTGCTCTATGTAGCCCTTACGAGGGCCAGGGATTATCTTGTGATATCGGGAGAAATGGCCTCCGAGAAAAAAGAAAGCTTTTTAAAATGGTTAAATCAAGAATCAAATGCCATTCAGGAAATGTCTATAGATGTAATTTCGGATCTATCAGAACTGCTAGTGGATGAGATCAAATTACCTGCTTCTGAAAAAGCTGAAGCTGCTTGTGCAAAAGTCCAAGCCCAAGTCGGTCATATTCCGGTCCATAGGAGATCTTCCGTAACCTCATTGGGAGAATTCCTAAGATGCCCCAGGAGGTATTACTTTAGCAGTGTTCTAGGCATACCTGAGAAGATTTTTTATAAGAGAGAAAGGCAAGTGCCAGGGCTTTCTGCCGTCGAAAAAGGCTTGATAGTCCATGAGCTCATAGAAAAACTATATAAGGATAAACTTGAGGAAATAGATGTAGACGATTTTCTTTCGCAACAGGGATATTCATTTGGTCTTGAAGATATAACTTTTATTAAAAAGTGTCTAGAAAACTTTGTTTCAAGCGGAATATATAATATACCGGGAGAAGTTTTTTCCGAGATTCCTTTTGCTTATCGTGTAAATAGCCGATGGCTTTTAACGGGAAAAGCTGATCTCTTGGTCTTTGAAGATGATGGTGCAACTATTGTAGATTTTAAAACAAATACGCAAATCCATCCAAATTTACTTGAAATCTACCGGTTGCAAGTGTTAACATATGCATTGGCAATATCAAATATTTACAATGTGGAGCCTAAAAGGGCAATTGTAGCATCACTGTTCGAAGGGAATTTTACTCAGATAGAGATGAGCCCATCCATCCTGGCAGAGTGCAATGAGCAAATCTTATGCATCCTAGATAGGATAGAAAGTGGTGCATTTCAAGATAAGGCCCGAGATGCTGTAACATGTAATTTTTGTGCATATAAAAACATGTTGTGTAAATTACTATAGTAAAGAAGGTGGTAAGCAAATCCGAAATCTCACAACAAAATTGGGAACATATCATCAGGCAAATATTATGAAGAAACAAGCTTTTCTCCACGCGTAATCATATAATGTAACAGTATAATTTAAAATAACTTTAATAGTGTAGCACAATTACAGGCAAAATGCTTTACTTTAAAAAAGTGTTGTGCTATAATTACCACTATGAGATGCACGGAGGTATCATAAATGGAACTGTTTTTGACGATTGTTTATATATTACTTTGTGTAAGCCTTATAATTTCTGTACTGCTGCAGTCAGGCAAATCTGCTGGTCTTTCGGGAAGCATTGCCGGTGGTGCTGAGAGTTTGTTTGGCAAGAAAAAAGGCATAGATGATAAGCTGGCTAGGTACACACAGATTTTGGCTTTTGCTTTTCTCGCAATGTCAGTGATAATGATTGTTTTTTTACGTTAGGACTTAAAGCTGGAGGGAAGTGTCAATGGAGAACCTGGTGATATGGGCCCCAATTATGGGAATTTTGGCCTTAGCTTTTGCTTATATGTTGGCTGCAAGGATAACTAGGAGTCCTGCAGGCAATCAGAGGATGCAGGAGATATCCGATGCTATACATGAAGGAGCTATGGCTTTTCTTTTTCGTGAGTATAAAATCTTGTCAGCATTTGTTGCCATAATGTTTATAGTTATAGGCTTGTTTATTGACTGGCCCACATCCATAAGCTACCTGATGGGAAGCATTGCCTCTGTGCTTGCCGGTTTTATTGGCATGAATGTGGCAACAAGGTCCAATGTGAGGACAGCCCATGCGGCTCAGGAGAGCCAGAGCAAGGCTCTCAGCATAGCCTTTTCAGGTGGAGCGGTCATGGGAATGTCGGTGGTGGGTTTAGGCCTTTTAGGACTTGGGATTCTCTATTTTTTATTTGGAAATCCCCAAGATGTCAAGAGTTTTGATGTGATAAACGGCTTTGCCTTAGGCGCAAGCTCTATAGCGCTTTTTGCGAGGGTTGGCGGAGGTATATATACCAAGGCTGCCGACGTAGGTGCTGATTTGGTGGGAAAAGTAGAAGCAGGCATACCGGAAGATGACCCAAGAAACCCGGCGGTTATTGCTGACAATGTAGGTGACAATGTTGGCGACGTTGCCGGAATGGGCGCAGACCTGTTTGAATCTTACGTAGGCTCTATAGTTTCAGGCATGGCCATTGGGGCGGTAGCAGCATCGACAATTACAGGCCAGCCCTTTGGCATAAAAGGAATTGTCTTTCCGCTTTTGATTGCAGCCGTAGGCATTCTCAGTTCTATCATTGGTACCTTTTTTGTAAATTCTTCAGGAGGCAAAGATCCTCACAAGGCTCTGAGCAATGGAACTTTTATCAGCGGAGCTCTAACAATAATTGGGGTTTATTTTATCAGCCGTGTTTTATTCGGTGAAATGAGTCAGTTTTTTGCCACAACTTCAGGTATCCTTGTGGGGATTATTATCGGTATGGTAACCGAATACTATACATCAGAAGAAAAAGCACCGGTAATAGAGATTGCCAAGTCATCCCAGACCGGACCGGCAACTAATATTATTTCCGGTCTTGCGGTAGGAATGAAGTCCACAGCCCTGCCAATTCTTTTTATTGCCGCTGCAATACTTATTTCGTATAAGTTTTCAGGTCTATATGGCATAGCCCTTGCCGCTATTGGGATGCTATCAACTACGGGCATGACAGTAGCAGTAGATGCTTACGGTCCCATTGCAGACAATGCCGGCGGCATTGCAGAAATGGCAGAACTTCCCCATGAGGTTCGTGAGATAACGGACAGGCTAGACTCTGTTGGCAATACTACTGCTGCAATAGGAAAGGGTTTTGCCATAGGTTCGGCGGCTCTTACTGCATTGGCCTTGTTTTCGGCCTATACCACCGCTGCCGGTTTAACGGAAGGTATAAATTTACTTAGAGCGGAAGTCATTGTAGGCCTTTTTATTGGCGGCATGCTACCATTTCTGTTTTCAGCATTGACCATGGAGGCTGTGGGGAAGGCGGCCTTTCAAATGATAGAAGAAGTGAGAAGGCAGTTTAGGGAGATACCGGGCATCATGGAAGAAAAGGCCAAGCCCGATTATGCAAAATGCGTCGATATCAGCACGACGGCAGCATTGAAAGAGATGATAGTTCCGGGACTCATGGCAGTAGTTGCACCCGTTGCCGTAGGCTTTATATTCGGCACGGAAGCCCTGGGTGGCCTCTTAGCGGGAGCACTGGTGACGGGAGTAATGGTGGCAATTCAAATGTCAAACTCGGGAGGAGCTTGGGACAACGCTAAAAAGTATATCGAATCAGGGCATTTTGGCGGTAAGGGCACTAATACCCACGCCGCTGCAGTAGTGGGAGATACGGTGGGCGATCCATTTAAGGATACATCAGGTCCGTCCATAAACATTTTGATAAAATTAATGACAATTGTGGCATTGGTGTTTGCACCGCTATTTGTAGGCTGATTTTAAGCCTATTGAGCCCAATTAAGACCTTATTTGAGTTGACAGATATTTTTTCTTGTTGTAAACTATAGATACAAGTGAATATCTCAAAGCCTCACTTTTCACAAGTGAGGTAGAGGCGCAATGCTTAACTATCCTTAGTGTAGCTTGGGAGTGAAGCAATGACACTATGGAGAAGGAAGCGTTGCCGAAGCAAATAATATCCTCTCGTATTATTTGCTGGGCCTGCGGTTAATAGCTGCAGGACTGTCTCAATAAACTGTCCCGGTTTATTGAGTTGCGCTATCTCAATTGGGGAAAGTCGAGGAATTTGGGTAATTGCGCATATAGGCCCGAGTTCTTCTCGGGCTTTTTTTATATTATTAAAACGAAGGGAGATATAATTATGAACAAAAGGGTACTGTCATTAATTGTCATGGTTTTGACGATTACATTACTGATTGTTGGCTGCGGTGCAAGCAGCAATTCTGATAGTGCACCGGCGCCAGAGACGGAGGTCGCAAAAGAAACCGATACGTTTAAGGTAGGCCTTGAATGCGGGTATCCTCCTTTTAACTGGACACAACTTGACGACTCAAATGGCGCGGTGCCGATAGAGGGAAGCCCGGAGTTTGCCGGCGGCTATGATGTGGAAATTGCAAAGAGGATTGCAGAAGGGCTGGGGAAAGAATTAGTTATAGTTAAGACTGAATGGACCGGCCTACTGCCTGCTTTGACTTCAGGCAAAATCGATGCAATCATTGCAGGCATGTCGCCAACGGAAGAACGCAAGGAGACAATTGACTTTTCGGATATCTACTATAAGTCGGATTTAGTGATGGTTGTCAAACGGGGCAGTAAGTATGAAAATGCCACTTCAATACAGGATTTTAAGGGGGCCAAGATAACAGCCCAGTTAAATACCTTTCACTATACGGTCATAGATCAAATTGAAGGTGTAAACAAACAGCCGGCAATGGACGATTTCCCCGCAATGAGAGTTGCCCTTGAATCGGGAACGATTGACGGTTACGTTACTGAACGCCCCGAGGCTATCAGTGCGGAAGCGGCCAATCCCAACTTTAAGATGGTAGAATTTACGGATGGCTTTGTCACTTCGGACGATGATACGGCTATTGCCGTAGGTATTAGAAAGGGAAGCGAACTGCGGGAGAAAATAAATCAAATATTGGCAGACATTTCAGAAGAAGAAAGAACGAAGCTAATGGATGAAGCTATAAGGAATCAGCCGGCGGCAGAGTGACTCTATTAAAAACCGGATGCTTTCGCATTCGGTTTTTAATAAGACAAAGCCCGCTCTTTGAAGGAGGATAAATATGAGCTCTGATTATATAATTAAAATCATACTCAACTACTGGCCGATGTTTCTACGGGGTGCGGGAATGACCCTTTTTATTTCAATCATAGGCACAGTCTTGGGTTTTATAATCGGATTAATAACGGGAATAATCCGCACCATCCCAATGCCCGAATCGGGCGTCCAAAGGGCCATAATAAAAGTGGTAAATGCCATACTCTCCGCTTATGTGGAAGTATTTCGAGGGACACCCATGATTGTTCAGGCGATGGTCATATATTATGGTTCTGCCCAGGTGCTGAACATAGATATGAATCGTATAGCTGCGGCACTTTTGGTGGTGTCAATTAATACGGGGGCCTACATGGCAGAAATTGTAAGGGGCGGCATAGTATCCATTGACCAGGGCCAGTTTGAAGCGGCGTATGCCGTTGGAATGAATCACATACAAGCCATGACAAATGTGGTGTTGCCCCAGGTGATCAGGAACATTTTACCGGCAACGGGCAATGAGTTCGTAATAAACATCAAAGATACTTCAGTACTTAATGTAATTTCGGTAACGGAACTATATTTTCAGACGAAAACCATTGCTGGAATCAACTTTAGATTTTTTGAACCATTCTTTATAACTTGTATAATCTATTTTGTAATGACATTTACGGTAACGAGAATCTTACGATACATTGAAAAGAGATTAGACGGTCCGGAAAACTATACGGTGATTTATAATCCGATGCAGATTTAGATGGTGCCAAGAGGTTCTGTTTTATTAAGTGATATTGGATGAGCTTTAAACTGAAAGTGGATTAGTGAAGGAGACTGAGAAGTCATGGAACGCATAATAGAGATCATACACCTGAAAAAGAGTTTTGGGACCCATGAGGTATTAAAGGACATAAATTTCCACGTAAATAAGGGGGAAGTGGTCTGCATAATAGGTCCCTCCGGCTCTGGCAAATCGACCCTACTGCGCTGCATCAATCTCCTGGAAAAGCCTAGCGGAGGAAAGATTTTGTACAAAGGCAAAAACATTTTAGAGGGAAATCACAACATCTACGCGTACCGCACCAAGCTCGGAATGGTATTTCAGCACTTCAATCTTTTTAACAATCACAATGTGCTCAGCAACTGCACCGTAGGCCAAATCAAGGTGCTGAAACGCTCCAAGGAGGAAGCTGAAAAGGTGGCCATGAAGTACTTGAGGGTTGTGGGCATGGAACAGTACATCAATGCAAAGCCCAGACAATTGTCGGGTGGTCAAAAACAGCGAGTGGCAATCGCCAGGGCCCTTTCCATGGAGCCGGATGTCATGCTCTTTGATGAGCCAACATCGTCCCTAGACCCCGAACTGGTAGACGAAGTTCTGAGGGTCATGAAAAAACTTGCCGAAACAGGTCTTACGATGCTTGTGGTAACCCATGAGATGGAATTTGCAAGAGACGTAGCCGACAGGGTTGTTTTTATGGATAAGGGAGTTATAGAAGAGGAAGGCACACCCGAAGAAATATTCAATAACCCCAAAAAAGAGCGAACTAGGGAGTTTTTAAAGAGAACTTTAAAATAAACTACTCTAACAAAGCGGTTTCGGTAGTATCGGAAACCGTTTTTTGTTAAAAAATAGTTGACAAGCAGCTCGCTGATATGGTAGTATGTAAGTGAAAATTTTCAGACTTGACACTATTAAGTGGCTAATGCGACTTTCAGACAATCCTGTCAATAAAGATTTGGAATAATTTGACCCTATTTTCGTTGAAAGATACCAAGTTTTCCCCAGGCAAATAACACGCAACTTGAATCAAGTCCCATACGAGTTTTGTTTCACCCTGATCAGGTTTTAAATAAAAACCTTTTTTTATACTAATAAGGTTTGTGAGAGAAAGGGGGGAAGCCTATAACTTAAAAGGGAAAATATACAGGTGTGTTATTTTAAATTCTAAATCGATAGGGGGAGAAAAGATGAAAAAGGGTCTTAAGTTCGTGGCCTTAGGCCTAGTGTTAGTTTTGATATTTGTTGCCTTGGCTGGCTGTGGTGGTCAAACTTCACAACCTGAACAAGAGCAGGAGGAAAAGCCGGAAGAAGCGGCTCCGGCTGCTGAACCAATCAAATTAGTTTATGCAGAAGTTAACCCGATAGATTCTGTCGTCGGAAAAATGGCTGTTTTCTTTAAAGAAAAGGTAGAAGAGATGTCAAATGGCCAAATTATAATTGACATCCAGGCAGGCGGAGTTTTAGGGGCAGAGAACGACGTGCTGGATACGATGTTAGGTGGCGGCGGAACAATTGATATGTCAAGAATTTCAGCATTTTCTCTGACACCCTATGGCGGAGAAAAATCAATGCTGCTTTCCATTCCATACACATTTGCCAACAGGGATCATTTCTGGAACTTTGCCGCTTCAGATTTAGCTGAAGAATTCTTGCTGGAACCCCACGTCAACGGTAGTGGCGTCAGAGGCTTATTCTACGGAGAAGAAGGCTTCCGCCATTTCTTCACCAGAAAACCAATCAGCGGTATGGAAGACCTTAAAGGTCTGAAGCTTAGGGTATCAATCGACCCAGTCATGACAGGCATGGTAGAAGCCCTGGGTGCTATGCCCACCGTCGTTTCCTTCGGCGAACTTTACTCAGCGCTACAGACAGGTGTAGTAGACGGTGCCGAACAGCCAATAGTCAACTACAAGGCCAATTCATTCCACGAAGTAGCACCCTACCTGATCCTCGATGGCCATACACTAGGGGCAATACAGGTAATCATAACGGATGAAGCATGGAATAAACTTACCGAAGAGCAGCAAAACATCATCATGGAAGCAGGTAAACTAGCATCCGAATACAACAGGCAGATCTCCGAAGAAAGCGAAAATCAAGTATTAGAAGAATTAAAAGCAGAAGGCGTAACCGTTATAGAAGTTGATGATATAACACCTTGGCAGGAAGCATGTAAGGATGTTATCGATTCCGCTACTGCTAGCTACAAAGATCTGTACCAGCAAATTCTTGACATGAAATAATTCTACATAGAGGGATTAAGGTGTATAAGGGCACAAAGGCATATGGCCTTTGTGCCCTGACATTCAAGGAGGAAAAATATGTCAAAATTTTTTAGTACTATTGAGAAATTTAAGTCGGCTTACGATATGGCCTATAAGCTTGTTCTCTTTATATGTAAGATGGTTCTAATAACCGATATCATTATTGTCTCTATGGTTGTAGCAGGGAGGTATATTGCCTTTATCCCTTCTCCTGCATGGGGCGAGGAGATAATATTAACTCTAATGGCCTACATGGCAGTTCTTTCTGCGGCCCTTGCCATTAGGAGAAAAGCCCATATTCGCATGACAGCTTTTGATAAATACCTACCGGAAAAATTGGTAATTTTTCTTGACATTTTATCCGATATAGCCGTCTTGGTATTAGCTGTGGTCATGATAGTAGTCGGTTGGAGATATGCATTACAAATCGGCTCAAAAGGTACCTACATAAGCATGCCTACCGTTTCTAGATTTTGGATGTATTTACCCATACCGGTAGCCGGTGTGGCCATGTTAATTTTTCAAATAGAGGTATTGTTAAACAACCTTAAGAGATTTTTTGTAAATGAGGTGAAATAATGGGTGCAGAAATTACGGCAATTTGGATATTGATAGGTAGTTTCCTACTGATGATAGTTTTAAGATTTCCCATCGCCTATGCTGTAGCCATTTCATCCTTTTTTACCCTTTTGTACTTGGATCTTCCTCTTGCAATAATCGCCCAGCAGATGGTCAAAGGTATCAGTTCTTTTAGCCTTATGGCAGTGCCGTTCTTTATCACAATGGGAGTTCTCATGGGAAAGGGTGGTATCTCGGATAAACTGATCGGCCTGGCCAATGCCTGTGTCGGCTGGATGCGTGGAGGCCTTGGGATGGTAAACGTACTGGATTCATACTTCTTTGGAGGCATTTCGGGTTCAGCTGCAGCAGACACTGCGTCACTTGGCAGCGTTTTAATTCCAATAATGGTAGAACAGGGGTACGATGCTGATTTTGCAACTGCTATTACCATTGCCTCATCGGTGGAGGGTATCTTGGTTCCTCCAAGTCACAATATGGTAATATATGCCACCGTTGCAGGAGGTGTTTCGGTAGGAAGCCTTTTTCTGGCCGGCTATTTACCCGGTGCCGTTCTTGCAGTCAGCTTGATGGTTGGTGTTTATATAATTTCCGTTAAGAGAAATTATCCCAAAGGTGATAAGTTCAGCATAAAGAATTTACTAAAACATTTAGGGGAATCCTTCTGGGCGCTAGCTACCGTTTTAATAGTCGTAGTGGGTGTAGTGAGCGGTTATTTTACTGCTACGGAATCGGCAGCCATTGCGGTTATTTACAGCTTGATTGTCAGCCTATTTATTTATAAAGGTGTTGACTTGAAGGGCGTTTGGCATGCCCTGGAAGAGTGTGTTGACACGCTTTCCATCGTGCTTATTTTAATATCGACTTCCAGCGTGTTCGGATATTTGTTGACGCGCTTGCATGTGCCGACATATGCAGCAAGTGCAATCATGAGTGTTTCCGACAATCCCGTTGTTATTGCACTGCTCATAAACTTAATACTTTTGATTCTCGGAGCTATTATGGACATGGCTCCAATAATTTTGATTACTACCCCGATTTTGCTGCCAGTCGCTACATCAATAGGTATACATCCTGTTCAGTACGGTATCATGCTGATGCTTAACTGTGGGATTGGCCTTTTAACACCACCTGTAGGTGCCGTGTTGTATATTGGCACAGCAATTTCTAAACTGCCTATGGAAAAGGTAGTTAAAGCCACCTTGCCCTTTTATTTGTGCATGATTGTAGCACTTTTATTGATAACGTTTATTCCGGCAATCAGTCTATGGCTACCATCGGTAATTATGAAGTGAGCTATGAAGTACAGGTTTAGCTATCAAATAACTGCTTGGGATATTTTGAAAATATCCGTGAACGGTATTTATAGCTCCATGATAGGAGCAAGTAATATTATTTTTACAGTAGCCGTATTACTTTTGACCACAAAGCTCTGGGGAGAAGTAAATAACTTAGTAAAAATACTGCTCATCCTGGGGATTTTTTTGTTTCCGATCATTCAACCTGTTGCCATTTATATTCGAGCAAAAAGACAAGTGGAAGCAATTCCTCATGATTTGGAGATAGCTTTCAATGATAGCGGAATGCACTTCATATCTCAACAACAAAGCTCTAGATTAAAATGGAATGAGATAACGGGGGTAACAAAAAGGTCAAATATGGTTGTTATTTATACAAAGTACAAACACGGTTATATATTTCCCAATAAAGTTTTAGGAAAGGAAAAAGATGATTTTTACAGATATATAGTTTCGAAAATCCACAGAAGACAGAGCTAAAACAAAAACATAGTGTAAAATAATTGTAGGACATTTTCAGGATAAAAAAGAACAAGAGATCCTCACTTTTTGATACAATGGAATCAGCATAAAGAACCATTGAAAAGGAGGATCTCTTATGAATACTATTGTAATACAAAACTGCATAAATTTCATCAATAAAATCCTGAGTTTTATGAGCGAGCCTAAGATAAAAAAACTAGAAGAACTTGAAATAGGACTAGAGGCCATCACCGATAATTTTTTGCTAAACATGACGCAAACTTATATAGAAAGTTATGACAAAGAGATAAAAGCAGATAAAAAGTGGAGAAAAGAAAACGGTCTTGTGGTGGAGCGAAACGACGACAAGCGTGAAATCTTAATAAAGTTTGGAATGCTTACATACCACAGAACCTACTATTACGATAAGCAAAATGACACATATATATACCTGGTTGATGAAGCCTTAGGAATCGACCCCTATGAAAGAATATCAACTGCAGTAGCAGCAGATATGGTAGAGTACTCTAGTGATAACTCCTATGCAAAAAGCAGTC
>FZPS01000187.1_pt72 | contig 47273 bp, 55 predicted proteins | sample 1817821 | NCBI WGS metagenome assembly FZPS01 (sample SAMEA104158645, study PRJEB21678) | metagenome | place: Germany | collected 2015-04-21 | reverse complement strand
TTTTTTGAATTGGGGGTACCCCCAATTCAATAATCAAATATCTATAAACTGAAGTTAAAAACATTGTGTTGTATTTTACACAAGATTGTGGACTTGACTCATCATACTGGTAGAAATTAACTAATAATAATAAATCTTACTTAGAATCTAATTATGATAATATAAATATATACTTTAGAAATGGGGTGGATAGAGTTGATAAAAAGAGCTTTACAACAGGTATTTGGTCCTAATGCAAAATTTCGTGAAGATCAGGAAATAGCAATAGAGAAGATTTTACAAAAAAAGCGTGTATTAGTTGTACAGAAGACAGGGTGGGGGAAAAGTTTAGTTTATTTTCTCGCTACCAAAATTTTACGTAATCAAGGTGATGGTATAACACTTATAATCAGTCCTTTATTATCACTTACAAGAAATCAAATTGACAGCACAAGAAAGTATGGTATAGTAGCTGAATGTATCAATAATCGGTCAAATAATACCCTTGAAGAGAGAAAACTTATTATTGATAGGTGCAACCGTGGAGAATGTGATGTTCTATTTATAACCCCGGAGCAACTTCAAAAAGAAGATTTTGTTCAACTTTTATCTGAGTTAAGGGTTGGTTTGTTTGTCGTTGATGAGGCACATTGTATATCTGATTGGGGACATGATTTTCGTCCTGATTATAGAAGGATCAATCAATTACTTCAAGTTTTACCAAAGAACATTGGAGTTTTAGCAACGACTGCAACTGCAAACAATAGAGTTATTAGAGATATTGTAGATCAATTAGGTGAATGTGAAGTAATTCAAGGAGATCTTCAACGTGAATCTTTACACCTACATAAAATCCATCTTCCCACAGCTGAACAAAAATATGCGTGGATTGCAAATAATTTGAAGAAACTGAAAGGTTCGGGCATTATTTATGCCACAACGATAAGAGAATGTGAACGTCTTGCTACTTGGCTACGTAATAATGCAATTGATGCACAGGCATATCATAGTGCACTTAAAGAAGATGAAAAAATAGAACTTGAAACAAGATTAATTAATAATGATTTAAAAGTTCTTGTTTCCACAATTGCTCTTGGTATGGGATTTGATAAAGAAGATATTAGCTTCGTTATTCATTATTATACCCCTAAATCGGTAGTGGAATACTATCAACAAATAGGTCGTGCGGGTCGTGGAATCAATCATGCTATTTGTGTCTTGCTTTTTGGAGGAAATGAAGAAAATGAAATCAACGAATATTTTATTTACAATTCTTTTCCAAAACAAGAAGATATAAATCAAGTCCTAGATTATTTAAGTAAAAACAATGAAGTAAGAAAAGCTACCTTAGAAAAATCTATAAATATTAAATCTAAAACACTTGACCAGATTTTAAAATTGCTAATGATTGATGGTTTTATTGCAAGGGATCCGAAAGGTTACTATTATCGTACATTGAAGCGATATATTCCTCAGCAGACTTATTATAATTCGATTATTGAGATGAAATCACGAGAATATCAGGAATTGTTAGACTATCAGCAAACAAATGATTGTTTAATGAAATACTTAACGACAGCGTTGGACGATCCGAATTCTCGTTCATGTGGTAAATGTAGTTCATGTATTGAGTGGAGCTGGACAGACGATAAAATAAGTAAAGAAGACATTGAAAAAGTAAAATCATTCTTTGCGAAGCATTATATCATAATAGAGCCACGGAAAAAGTCTTCTTTCATGAATAAGAAATTAACTTTTATACATGAAGAAGGCCTCGCATTAAGCTATTATCATGACGCTTTAGGTCAAGAGGCAAGTCGTGGAAAATATATTGATAATCATTTTTCTGATTTACTTGTAAAAGCATCGGTTGATAGACTAACTCGGTTCTTGAGAGAAAGAGGAACAAATCCAAGAGATGTAGTTATTATTCCGATTCCATCAAATAGGCGTCCACAACTTGTTCCGAACTTTGCTGAACGACTAGCTATAGCTTTACAATGTAAGTATGCACATATTTTAGCAAAAAAGCCTGGTGAACCTGAACAAAAATCATTCTTAAATAGCAGTCATCAAGAACAGGCTATTCGTGATTATTTATATATTAAGGATGATGCAAATCTACATAATCAACATATTTTATTAGTCGATGATTTTGTTGATTCAAAATGGACTTTTACAGTAGCTGCTGAGTTATTAGGAAATACTTATTTTAACATAAAAGTAACTCCTTTTGCTTTAGCGGATACAAGTGGTAGTGATTAAGAGAGGTGAGTTTATGAAGTATTCAGATAATGAAATTTCAACATATTTATTCTGTGCACAGCTCCCCCAAACAAAAACAAATCCATTGACTATCATCGAGTGGAACGTCGTTGTAAAATCTTTTGGTGATCATAAACTAGAACCTGAAGTGTTGTTAACAATGAATACCGAGGAGCTCTCAAATATTTTAACCCATGCAACAGCTGCACAGAAGAAAAGGATTGTTGAAAAAATTGAAAAACGTCGGAATCTCGGAATATCCATGGTGGAACTAGATGAAGTAACAAAACAGGGATATGGAATTATGTTCAGAGCAAATATGCCAAAACGTCTAAAAAAATTAACATCAAAATTTTTACCACCATTTTTTTACTACGCAGGAGATCCGTCAATTTTTTCACATGTTACATTAGGTGTTGTTGGAGCAAGAGATGCATCTCAGGAAGAACTAGATAAGACGGCACAAATTGCCAAAGAAGCTGCCAAACAAGGAGTTGTTATCATTTCAGGTGGTGCGAGAGGTGTGGATACAACTGCAGTGGAAGCTGCATTACAAAACGGAGGAAAGGCGGTTGTTTTTCCTGTTGATGGGTTATCGAAATGGGTTAAGAAAACTAATATTCGCACTTATTTAATGAATGGTCAATTGTTGCTGATGTCTACACAACAACTAAATGCAACATTTACTGCATCATATGCAATGAAACGAAATCAGTTTATCCATGCACCTTCGGATATGGTATTAGTAGCCTCTTCAAAAATTTCAGGAAAAAAAGCAAGCGGTACATGGGAAGGTGTACAGGAAAACCTTAAAATGAAATGGTCTCCTATCTATGTAATTGGCGAAAGTGAAGGGGTAAAGAAGTTATTAGCTGAAGGAAATGCCAAGCCATTTACAACATTTGATGATATTTTAAAAGATGAACAAATATTAAATCGAAATAAATATGAACAATTTGATTTAAATGCTAAAAAACTTATTAAATTTGCAATAAATAATGGTATGGAACGGCAAACGATTGAAGATAAGTTTGAAAATATATTAAATGAATTTTTCGACAAAGTAAATGCTAGTTGTGGAGAAACTGTAGTAAAATCAAGTGAAACTCATGAGGCTGTTCAACTTAGTATAGAGGATTTAATAAAAGAAGAATCTAACTAATATGTGTCTCCAATATTAAATGTTGTGAATATGAAGTTGAAACGAATAGAAATAATCGTTTACAAGTTAGAATTTTATTGGTTATAAATTGATTTTTTTGCATCTATATTCAATACCTAAAACATATCATCGCGTGTCATATTCTATATTAAGTAATCCCTCATAAGGACTATAATAAATCCTATATGAGGGATTTTCTATTATTTAAATGATTTATTTACTATAGAATACTATATCTCCTTTTACATTATGGTAAGTTTCAAAGTATTGATTTATCGCATTTAACAAATCGTTTTTGAACTTTTCATCTACATCATGGAGCTTAAAGAGATAGCTTATACTTTCAATTAGCTCATCTTTGACTAAGTTTCTATCAACCAAATGCTCTACCTCCTCTAGTAATTTGGGATATTCTTCCTCAAGGATTGTTAAGAAGTGATAAAATACTACATTTTTACTATCTTCACTAAGGTGATCTTTAAATTTCCAGTATGGACCCTTTGAATATTTGTTTTTCATCATAATCCCCGCCTTTGTTTTTATTTTTAATTTGTTGCTCATTTTCTCACCTCTTTCGTTGTTATTTAGAGTCAATTAACTCTATGTAACAAGATTAAACGAGGGAAGTGAATGAGTCGAATTCGGGAGGGGGTAGTAAAAGCAATTTTCAAGCAAGCTTTAAATATCATTATTAATGCCAAAATCCTGCTCGTCTCATATTTAATTCAGGAATAAAAAATGTTTTTTTAAAAATATTAATAATTAATAACTATTATTTATAAAGTTAGTAATTAAATTATCAAAAACATGTTGACGTGTTATTTATTTTGTTATATATTTAATACAACAAAGTTAGTAATCGAAAAACTAACTTAATAAAAAGGAGATATTAACTTATGGAAAATGAAAAAATCTTATTTGAGCATATGGATTTATTGCGTTCTGAAGTTGTTATTGAGGAAATTTTAAATGTTGCACTTCCTACATATCATTTACAGTACCTGAAAAATAACAATCGTATTCCTGAAGAAGCTACGATTAGTATTGTTTTGAGACATGAGGATCAATTATTAGAAAAACTAAAAGAAGCTTTTACAATAGTTGAAAATGAAATACCTGAACTAAAAGGAGTCTATGAAATTTTTCCTGGTGAAAAGTTAAGTCAAAAGCTAATTTTTAACTTTTTACTTCAAGTGAATAAATTAAATATGTCGAACGAAGAGTGGTCAGCATTCATAGATCAATTACTTTATATGACATATGAAAATGGTGGAAGACATGGCGGTGAGATGTTTTCACCGAAAAGTGTTAATGAATTAGGAATAAAAATCTTAAACCCTGTTTCGGGTTCATTTTTTGATGGAACAGCTGGTATAGGCGGAACCATGATTGAAGCAGGACAGTATGGAAAACGTTATGGTGAAAACATTAAATTATATGGGCAAGAAATGAATTATAACAATTGGGCGTTAGCAAAATTAAATTTAATGTTGCATGGGATTGAAAATGTCGATTTACAATTAGGCGATACGCTTCTTAAGCCAGCTTTTATTGAAGGGAAAAATATAAAAAAATTCGACCGAATCATGATGGATATTCCATTTTCCATGAATATTACAGAATACGAAGAGTTAGTTAATGATACTTACAATCGCTTTATTTATGGAAATCCACCTAAAACTAAAGCTGATATGGCGTTTGTTATGCATGGTACGTCATCTTTGACTGAAACTGGAAAAGCCGTGTTTGTTGTACCTAATGGGACATTATTTAGACAAGGAATTGAAGCAAAAATTCGTCACAATATGTTAGCTGCCGATGTAATTGAAGCTGTAATTGCATTACCAGAGAAACTTTTTGAAACAACATCCATTCAAACAAACTTACTTGTTTTAAATAAAAATAAGCCTAGTGAACGTAAAGGGAAAATTTTCTTTATTAATGCAGAGGAAGAGTTTGAAGAATTAAATAAGAGAAGAAGGCAATTGGGTAATGTAAATATAGAAAAAATCGTTCATGCATATGAAACTGGAAAAGAAATTAAAGGGTTTAGCAAATTCATTGAAACAGAGAAGATTGAAGATGCAGATTTGCTGTGCAAACGTTATTTGAAAGAAAGAGAAATTGTGGTGGATACATTTGGGAAGGTAAAAGTATTTGAAGAGAAATTCAATAAACAAAATAAAAATGTACCACTTCCTGAATTAGTTGAATCTATTTATAGAGGTTTAAATGTATCTTCTAAATCTGTCGAGGAAGGACATGGAGAATATAAAATCATTAAACTTTCAGATGTACAAGATGGTGAATTTAATATAGATGAATTGACACCAGTCACATTAAAACGTAATTCAAAAGTTGAAATGTACTTAGTGCAAAAAGGTGATGTCATCATTTCTAATAGAGGGACAAATATTAAAATCGCAGTTGTGCCTCCAATCGAAGAGAAGATTCTATTGTCTCATAATTTCTTGGGAATTAGGTGTATACGACAAAAATTAGACCCGTATTTTCTTAAATTGTATTTAGAAAGCCCAGTAGGTCAATACATGCTTACAAGCAAGCAGGTTGGGACACACATTTTAACGATCAACCCGAAAGATATAAAAGATATAAAAGTCCCGTTACCATCCATTGATGAACAGATGGAAATTGTAGAAGGATTTTACGATATTAAATTCAAGATTCAGGAAAAATTAGAACAGCTTGAGAGAGAAAAAAGGGAATTACAACTTCAATTATATGAATATATGGGGATTCGTGATTCGTTTGAAATAATTGAGTAGCAGTATAGATTGAATCGTAATTTTGGATTGTAATGTCTCCTTTATAATAAACATGGATGAATAAATGTAGCAATTGTAGTGAGGTTTTTGTTTACAGAAATCTCACTACACCACAATTAATGATTTAAGTAGTGAAGTTAGATAAAAAAATTTGTTAAGATTAAACATATAGGAAATAAGTCATAAAAATTCATATAAAGTATAGAGGTTAAAAATAATTAAGAATGATTAAAAAAATAGTTATCTGGGGGGAGAAAATTGAGCAATAGATACTTTTACGATTTTTTAGAACCTATTTCATTGGAACTTTCACGTACATTACAAGAATTAGAAAATGCTATTTATAACAGTCCTAGGTCTATGTTAACTCATAGCCGTACTTTTATTGAGGTTCTTTTGGAGAAGGTAATGATTTATGAAAATATGCCTAATGAGCCTTTTTATACAATTATCGAGCGTATTCGTGACTTGGATGACAACGGTCTATTAACTCCAGAAGTAAAAAATGCCCTCCATGAGGTTCGAAAATTAGGTAATATGGCCGCTCATGATACAAGGCAGTTTCGGTTTTCAGAGTCACTTACAGCATGGGAACATATCTATACGATTGTAAAATGGTTTGTGGAGGTATATGTGTCCTATGATATTGAAGTACCAGAGTATGTGGATCCAATTATGAAAAGGGACAATATCTATGGTTTAGAAGAGATGGCTCTTCGTTTTAAAAAAATTGAAGAACTTCTAAAACAGTCCTTAGAAAAAGATCAACCTAAGAAAACGGATGGACAAGATGAAGAACCAAAGACAGAAGTTGTAGATAGTGAAGATATGAATGAAGGAGATTTGCAATTAATAGAAACGAGTATAGATGAAGAGCCAGGCTTTATGCCAATTCGGACAATCACTTATGGTGAAGATTCAGTTGATGTCCCTTATTTCTTGCGTGATGCATTTTTACTACCACAACGATTCCCTGAATCAGAACGATTTTTAATTCGTTTAGGTGGAGAACAACAAGCAAGATTGATGAGTGAGTTACCTAACTCATTGGAAGGATTTCATAAAAGAGTTACACGCTACAACGAAACTCATTCGCAAACCTTCTTTAAAGAATTAAAAGAATTCATAGCTGAGGAAATTAGAAGAAAGAAATTGATTCAAAGCCGTCCGGGAGAACTGTTTTTATTTTATGATTCTGATCAAATTGTAGTAACTGAGGACTTGGGAAAAATTGATATAAATAATGAAAATTTCACGGGTATGCCTGGATTAATTGAACAATTAAATGAAGACGGTATATACAAGGTTCGTGATTTGCCAAAAGAATTGCTAATTCTTGGTAAGTATAGGGGGGTAGGTAAAAGCCGAGTAGAGAGCTTCTTTAATCAATTAAAAGAGTTACAACAGTCGATGATAAAGGAAAATGTATTATAATAAAATAGACAATCAAGAAAAACATGATAAGGAGAATGAAAATGGCTATTAAAAAGAGTGATTTATACAGTTGGTTATGGAAAAGCTGTGATGAACTACGTGGAGGAATGGACGCTTCACAATACAAGGATTACATATTAGTTCTACTATTTATGCGATATGTAACAGATAAATATTATGGAAAAAAAGATGCATTAATTGTTGTACCTGAAGGGGGAAGTTTCCACGACTTATCCGCATTAAAAGGAAATAAGGAAATAGGTGACAAAGTAAACAAAGTTATCCGAAAAATGGCGGAAGAAAATGATCTTGTCGGCGTTATCACAGTAGCTGATTTTAATGATGAAGATAAACTTGGAAAAGGGAAGGAAATGGTAGACCGCTTGTCCAAACTTATTGCTATTTTTGAAGATGATGCATTAGATTTCAGTAGTAACCAAGCAACTGATGATGATATTTTAGGTGATGCTTATGAATACTTAATGCGTCACTTTGCGACCGAGTCAGGTAAAAGTAAAGGTCAGTTCTATACACCTGCAGAAGTATCTCGAGTAATGGCACAAATCATCGGTATCAATGAATATACAACACAAGATCAAACAATCTATGACCCGACTGCTGGAAGTGGTTCTTTACTATTAAAAGCAGCTGACGAAGCACCAAGAGGTTTAACTATATATGGTCAAGAAAAGGATGTATCTACCGTTGCCTTGGCTAAAATGAACATGATTTTACACAACAATGAAATAGCAGAGATTGCTCAAGGAGATACAATCACTTCACCAGCTTTTATAGAAGATAATGAATTGAAACGTTTTGACTTTGCTGTATCCAACCCACCATTTTCTACGAAGTCATGGAGTAATGGTATTGATCCGGAAAATGATATATACGGTCGATTCAATGGTTTTGGTGTTCCGCCTGAGAAAAATGGTGACTATGCCTTTTTCTTACATTTATTAAAATCCTTAAAGAGTACAGGCAAAGGGGCAATTATTTTACCACATGGCGTACTTTTCCGTGGAAATGTTGAAGCTGAGATTAGAAAAAATGTAGTTAAACGTGGATACATTAAAGGCATTATTGGACTACCTGCTAACTTATTTTACGGTACGGGAATTCCAGCTTCAATTATTGTCTTAGATAAAGAAAATGCACACGCCCGTAAAGGTATCTTTATGATTGATGCAAGTGAAGGCTTTGTTAAAGATGGTAATAAAAACAGGCTGCGTGAACAAGATATACGGAAAATAGTAAATGTGTTTAATAATCAAATTGAGATCGAAGGATATTCGAGAATGGTACCACTTGCTGAAATTGAGGCTAATGAATATAACTTGAATATCCCGCGTTATATAGATAAGCAGGAAGAAGAAGATATTCAGGATATTGAGGCACATCTTTTAGGAGGGATTCCGAAAAGAGATATTGATAAGCTAGATAACTATTGGAAGGTGTTTCCTACAATTAAACAGACTTTATTTAAAGAAACAACACGGACAGGATACAGTGAATTAATAGTTCAGCCTGAGCAGATTAACGAAACTATTTTAAATCATGAAGAGTTCGTTACATATAAAGAGCACTTCTATAAAGTATTCAATGAGTGGCGGTCGAATTATGAAACTTTACTCTATAATTTGTCTGGTGAATCGGTTCCAAGAAAAGTAATCGCAAATTTGTCGGAAGGGATGTTGAAGTCATTTGAAAATGTTCCATTGATTGACAAGTATGATATGTATCAATATATCATGTCTTATTGGAATGAAACAATGAAAGATGATATCTACATGATTGTTGAAAATGGTTGGAATGCTAATAATGAGTTGACACCTGAAAGTCTATTCATAAGCCGCTATTTTTCAGAGGAACAAGAAAAAATTAATCAATTGGAATCTGAAATTGAACAGACAGAACAAGAGAAGACACAATTGATTGAAGAAAACTCAGATGAAGACAGTATTTTTGAAGAAATCAAAAATGATAAAGGTAATATTACAAAAGGGAATTTAAATAAAAAAATCAAAGAATTAAAAGGGAATTCAGAATTTGATGAGGAGTTCAATCTATTAATTACCTATAAAAATCTTGATGACAAAATTGCTAAGTTAAAAAAAGAAATCAAATCTAGAAAAGAACAATTGACCGTAATAATTAAAGATAAGTATAAAGAGATAAGTGAAGATGAACTAAAGATTATGATTATTCATGATAAGTGGATGAATGATTTATTAAGTTATATGAATGAAGAACTAGATCGTGTATCACAGAGACTAACTATACAAATTGAAGAGTTGGGTGACAGATACAGAGAGACTCTAAAACAACTAGAAGAAAAGCATGATGAATTACAAAGTAAGGTAAGAGACCATTTGAAAAGGATGGGACTTAAATGGTAAAAAAAATGAAACAAGCAGAAAACAATGGAGTTACAAATTCTGATAATAAGTTAATACCAGAAGATTGGGAAGTAAAAACACTAGGTGAATTGTGTGTATCTATTATAGATGGCACTCATCAGACTCCAAGATATGTTAATAATGGAGTACCCTTTTATAGTGTTGAAAATATTACAGAAAATAACTTTTTAAAAGTTAAAAAAATAACAGAAGAAGCATACAATAGGTACAATCAACGCTGTAATCCTGAAAAGGGTGATATTCTTTTAACGAGAATTGGCACATTAGGTAAAACAAAACTAATAAATTGGGATGTTAAAGCTAGTATTTATGTTAGCCTTGCATTACTGAAGTTTAAAAAAGAATTTAACGTAGAATATATTTATTGTTACACAAAATCTAGAAAATTTGTAAATGATGTTAAAAGAAATTCATTAATAAATGCTGTGCCTCAAAAAATCAATTTAAAAGATATAAGTAAGGTACCAATAGTGATTCCTAAAAGTAGAGAAGAGCAACAAAAAATCGGATCTGTCCTAATGAATATGGACGAATTGATTGAATCACTAGAAAAAATTATAGATAAAAAGAAAAAAGTTAAACTAGGAACAATGCAACAATTACTGACAGGTAAAAAACGACTACCTGGATTTACAGAAGAATGGGAAGAAGTCCTTTTAGGGGAAATTATGACACTTACCACTGGGAAATTAGATGCAAATGCAATGGTAAAAAGGGGAAAATATAGATTTTATACATGTGCAAAAGAGTATTACTACATTAATAATTATGCATTTGATGGAGAGGCACTTTTAGTTTCAGGAAATGGAGCTCATGTCGGTTATGTTCATTACTATAAAGGAAAATTTAATGCTTATCAAAGAACTTATGTACTTATGAATTTTGTGAAAGAAATAAAATATATAAAATATTACCTAGATTTTTATTTGAAAAAGTGGATAGAAGTCGAGGTGAATGCTGGAGGGACTCCATTTATAAAAAGAACAACATTAACAGATATGCCTATTAATATACCAAAAAGCACGAGAGAACAACAAGCCATTGCATCGATTCTAATTGATATGGATGCTGAGATTGAACTATTAGAAAGAAAACTGAGTAAATATAAAAAGATCAAAGAAGGTATGATGCAGCAGTTGCTAACGGGGAGGGTTCGCTTAGTATGAGTTCGGTTAGTCAAAGTGAAAGACAGACCCAAAAACTTGTTATTGACTTGTTTACAAATACATTAAATTACACCTATTTAGGAAACTGGGAGAAGAGAGATAAAAACTGGAGTATCGAACCTAAATATGTGCAGTTGTTTTTAAAAAAATCAGGACACAGCCAGGTATTAATTAACCGTACAATCGATCAATTGGAGGAAGTTTTAAGAAATCAAAAGGATGACCTATACGATACAAATAAAGACATGTACCGGTTATTACGATATGGTGTGAAAATCAGAGAAGAGGTCGGGAAAGATACGACAACAGTTCATCTGATTAACTGGGATAAACCATATGAAAATGACTTTTATATCGCTGAGGAAGTTTCGATTGAAGGTGAGGTAAAGAAACGTCCCGATATCGTCATTTATGTAAATGGGATAGCATTAGGGGTACTTGAACTTAAAAGAAGTACCGTTTCAGTAAATGAAGGTATACGCCAAAACCTTGATAATCAATCTTCTCGCTTTATTAAAACTTTTTTCAACACTATGCAACTCGTTATGGCTGGAAATCAGAGTCAGGGGATTCGTTATGGAACAATTGAGACCCCTCAAAAGTATTACTTGAAGTGGAAAGAGGACTACTCAGTCAATGACCCAATCTCACAGAAAGTTCGAGCCTTGCAGAAACAGGTAAAAAGTCGATTAGCTAAAGACTTGATTAGTTTATGCCATAAAGAACGTTTTTTAAATCTTATTCATGACTTTATAGTCTTTGACAGAGGAGTAAAGAAAGTAGCTCGATTTAATCAATATTTCGGTGTAACTGCAGCAAAAGATCGAGTGAGAAAACGGGAAGGCGGCATCATGTGGCACACCCAGGGTAGTGGAAAAAGCTTGACTATGGTGTGGTTAACAAAATGGATTCGGGAACATATACCTGCTTCACGTGTGCTAATCATCACTGACCGTGAAGAACTTGATCAACAGATCGAAAAAGTGTTTCTCGGAGTGGAAGAAGATATATACCGAACTAAAAATGGTAAAGATCTCATTGAAAAACTGGATCGACACACTCCAGCTTTAATGGCATCTCTAATCCACAAATTTGGTCGTGTAAGTAAAAATGAAGAACCAGATTATGATTCATTTATAGAAGAAATGCAAAAGAATTTACCTAAGGATTTTAAGGCAAAAGGCGATATATATGTGTTTGTAGACGAAGCACACCGAACCCAATCTGGCAAATTGCATAAAGCTATGAAATCGATTCTTCCTAATGCAATGTTTGTTGGATTTACAGGAACCCCATTGCTGAAAAAGGATAAGAAAACTAGCATTGAAGTATTTGGTAGCTATATTCATACTTACAAATTTAATGAAGCAGTTGAGGATGGAGTCGTTCTTGATTTGCAGTATGAAGCACGTGATATCGAACAAGAAATAACTTCTCAAGAAAAAATAGATGAATGGTTTGCTGCAAAAACAAGAGGCTTAACAGAACATGCGAAAAGTGAACTCAAAAAACGTTGGGGAACGATGCAAAAAGTTTTAAGCTCTAAGTCCCGTTTAGAAAAAATCACAAATGATATCATGTTGGATATGGAAACAAAAGACCGATTAAGAAGTGGTAGAGGTAATGCAATGCTAGTTGCAAGTAGTATATATGAAGCTGTAAAATACTATGAACTTTTTCAGAGAAAAGGTTTTAAACAATGTGCAGTTGTTTCTTCTTATACACCAAATATAAATGATATTAAAGGTGAAACAACAGGTAGTGGTGATACAGAAACAATCGAGAAGTATGAAATTTATAAAAAAATGCTAAATGGAAAAACACCAGAAGAATTTGAAAAAGAAGTAAAGCGTAAGTTTATTGAAGAACCAGCTCGAATGCGCCTCCTTATTGTTGTTGACAAACTTCTTACAGGTTTTGATGCACCACCTGCAACATACCTATATATCGATAAGAAAATGAAAGATCACGGATTATTCCAGGCAATCTGTCGAGTAAACCGGTTGGACGGTGATGATAAACAATTCGGTTATATTGTTGACTACATGGACTTGTTTAAATCACTTGAAAAGTCTATTAAAGATTATACAAGTGAAGCATTTGAAGGATATGATAAAGATGATGTTTCAGGATTATTAAAGGACCGACTTCAAGTTGCAAAAGAACGGCTAGACACTGCTTTAGATAGAGTGAAAGCACTTTGTGAACCTGTTGCTCCACCTAAAGGTCAAGCGGAATATATTGATTACTTTAGCACGAGTGATACTGAGAATCCTGAAATATTAAAGCAAAACGAACAAAAACGACAAACTCTATATAAATATGTAGGCTCATTAACTAGAAGTTATACTTTAATTGCAAATGATATGATTGAAGCTGGTTATACACCTGTAGAGATAGAGCAAATTAAGAAAGATGTTGCTTACTTTGAGGATATTCGTAAATTAATCATGTATCATGCAGGAGACGATATCGATTTAAAAGCATATGAGGCGGATATGAGACACTTAATTGATGCCTATATCGGTGCAAAAGAAAGTAGGAAAATTTCAGCTTTTGATGATATGACGTTAATGGATTTAATTGTTCAAAAAGGAAAAGATGCAATCGAAGACTTACCGGAAAATATAAAGAAGAATAAAGAATCCGTAGCAGAAACAATCGAAAATAACGTTAGAAAACTGATTATCGAGGAAAGTCCGACAAACCCAAAATATTTTGAACGTATGTCAGTATTACTTGATGAAATAATACAACGTCGAAAAGAAGCAGCTTCAGATTATGAAGCATATTTGGAACAAATCCTCGAACTTGCCAAAAAAGTGAAGAATCCAAGTGATTCTGATGATTATCCTAATCCAATAAATACCAGTGGTAAGCGAGCCCTGTATGATAATTTAGAAAAGGATGAATCTCTTGCACTTGCAGTTCACGAAGAATTAATCCACTCCAAACCAGAAGGATGGCGTGGAAATCGAATTAAAGAGAGAAAAGTACTATATTCTATTAAGAAACATATAAAAGATGATGAAAAAGCAGAAGTAATCTTTAAGATAGTTGAGGAACAAGGTGAATATTAAGAAATGAATAAAATGATTATAGCTAACTTTGAAATTGAAGTAATTCAAAAAGATATTAAAAATATACACTTATCTGTCCATCCTCCAAATGGCCGGATTCGTCTAGCTGTACCTAGTCAAACGAATGAAGATTCAATGCGACTTTTTGTCATCTCAAAGTTAGACTGGATCAAAAAACAAAGAGAAAACTTTTTGCAGCAAGAAAGAATTTCTCCTCGTGAGTATGTCTCAGGGGAAAGTCATTATTTCTTAGGAAACCGGTATTTACTAAATCTAGTTGAAACTAAAGGCAAGCAGCATGTTGAAATCGTAGGGACAAAAGAAATGAATTTGTACATGCGAAAAAATAGTACGATACAGCAACGTGAACGTGTAATGGATGAATGGTATCGCGAGGAATTGAAAAAGCTTCTCCCGAAATATATTAAAAAATGGGAAGAGACTATGGACGTTGAGGTAAATGACTTTGGTCTAAAAAAAATGAAAACAAAATGGGGCTCATGTAATATTGAAGCGAAACGTATTTGGCTTAATCTAGAACTGGCGAAAAAACATCCTCGTTGTCTGGAATATGTAATTGTACATGAAATGGTACATTTATTGGAACGGAATCATAATGAGCGATTTATTGCATATATGGATAAATTTCTTCCACATTGGCGTGCAATAAAGTCTGAGCTAAATGAAAAATTGTTTGAAAGTAATGATTAAGATCATAAATAAAAATATAAAATACATTAGTATTCAAAGTAAATAAAATTATACATTGAGATTAATTGTATATAGCCTTACAATAGAAGTAGGTTCCTCTCAGGAATCACTTCTATTTTTTATTTTATTAATGTAACCGCATTCGAGTGTTAAATCATAATTGGGGGGCATAAATAATGAAAACTCTAGAAAAGAAAAAAGGATTATTTCCTTTTAAACCAGGTGATAGTACGAAGAGTGCACATATAGAATACTATCAATTTCCTAAATCATTAGAATTTGAGCATCAATTTTATAGCGATACAATTGAAATGGCGATAAGTCAGTTAATAACACTTAAAACAAAGAAAAATATCGATTATACTGCTGGAATTACCATCTCCACTAATACCGAAATAAGAAAAATAGATAAAGAAAAAAATATTCCTAAACTAGAAGAACAAATTAAGAAACCGTACTTTGGGAGATTGGACATTGTAAACGAAATGGGAGTTAAAGAATCAATATATATAGGTAAAGATGGCTTTTTTGATGAAGATTCTAATATTCGTGTTTACAATATAAGATCATCTTATGGTGCATTATATAATCAACATAAGGTGGGTCAAACTACACAAGATAAAATAGGGGAAATTACAATTAATTTGCGAAGGCATATAGAAAATGAGAACGGACAAATCATTGATATCCACGATCTTAATTGGGATCAAGAAAAGGGATATTTGGATCCAGTTTTAGAAAAAAGACTAAATAAAGCAGCAAAAGCCAAACTTTCGGAAATTTGGGAGACTATACAAGCAGAACAAGATGCAGTGATGCGTGAAGACATATCAAAGCCTGTTATAATTCAGGGTTCGGCTGGGAGTGGTAAAACAGTAATAGCATTACATAGAATATCATATTTACTATATGAGTATGAGAGTCTTCTTAAGCCAAATAAAATTCTAGTCTTGGCACCTAATAAAATGTATTTAAATTACATCAAAGACATTTCACCAGAAATAAGTAATGTAAATCAATCAACATTTGAAGAGTACTGTATAAGTAGAATTCCTTTTGAAAAACATAAATATAAACTAGATGATTACTTCAAATATTATAAACGTGAAACGGTAAATGAGTTGGAAAAGATTTCTATCAATATTAAAGGGAGCTTAGAATTTAAAAATAAACTTGAAGAGTATTTGAACTCCACATCAATGATACGGAAATGTTATCCAGAAAGAGGTATCAGTATAAAATATGAAAATGAGACATTTAATTTTGAAAAAGAGAGATTGCAAGAGTTGTATTCTGAATACACTAGAAGTTCTTCATTATTAGCAAGTAAAAAACGGGTTTTAAATATTATTAAACAAGAGTCTAAAACATTTGGTAATAGAAAAAGTTGGCACTTTAACGAGAAAAAATTTGACAGTTTGGTTGATAAAGAAATTAAAAGGTTAGATCAGTCTTGGAAAGTACCTAATGTATTTGATATATACTTTGATTTTTGCACAAATATTGAAATAATGAAATCTCTGATAGATGATGAAAATGCGAATGTATATGAAATTGTTGAATTAATTAAAAACAAAAGAAACAATAAATTGGTTACCTTCGACGATCTTCCTGCATTACTACTTATTCAAAAGAAATACTTTGAAGGAATAGGTATGTTAAAGCAAAATCGTAATAGACTTTTACCTACTCAGGAAGAATTTGATTACGTATTAGTAGATGAAGTACAGGATTATAGCCCATTTCATGTCTATATGATTAATCAAATAGTAAAAAATTCAAGAATGACACTAATGGGAGACCTAGGGCAAGGTATTTTCTATCCAAGAGGTATAAAAAATTGGCGAAATGTTGTTAAGGCACTTCAAGTGAAAAGTAAAGATGATTATAAATATATTGAACTTGGAACAATATATCGTTCTACGATAGAAATAGTGAATTATGCAAATATGTTAATTAAACCAATGAGTATAGGCAAATATAATCTTTCCAAACCGGTTGGTCGCAAGGGTACAAAACCAAAACATAAAAAATTCATATCAATGAAAGATCAACTTTCTCAAATTGAAAACATACATAAAGAATTAGAAAGTAAATCATATGAAAGTATTGCAATAATTACTAAGGATTGGGAAGAAGCTTTTGCGCTGTATAACGGGCTACGACAGAAAATTAAAGATATTACATTGCTTGATAATTTATCAAAAGATTTAAATAGTGGAGTGATTATTAGTCCCGTATATTTAACTAAGGGATTTGAATATGATGCTGTAATAATCGCAAACGCATCTATGGATAATTATAACGATTCTATTATTTCAAGAAAACTTCTCTATGTGGCGGTTACAAGAGCTTTACACGATGTATATATCCTTTATCGAGATAATTTATCAATTCCCATATTAGAGATAATTAGACCAACACAAGCAAAGAGGATGAAAGAAGAAATCAGAATGGAAAACGAATTAAAAAATGAAATCGCTAAAAAAATAGCATTGAATAAACAGAATATCGCAAGTGCATTTGAAAGTCAGTTAGACATCATATTTAGGGAGCAGGCAGAATTAATATATAAGTTGAAGAAAAAGATAATTCAACTTGAACAAGAGCTGGAGTATTATAAACAAATTCAAAATAAAAAAGAGTAGATGAATATATCAATTCACATATTTAATCATTCCAAATCTTTAGTGTTTATCTAAAGTAGTTTTTACACAAGATATATTTTACACATGTTTTACACAACAACATATTAAAACCTTATAATCTCAAGAGTTTCCACCTATATATACACGTCCTCCTGGAACGTCGATCCAAAATCCCACGGTCAGTCCCACCCAAGACTGACCCTCTTTCTTTTGCATATTTATAATATTAATCTAGTCTTAAACTGTCCCGTTTCTTGATCATAGTATATTTCATTTACAATGATCCGTGGGAATTCATCTTCGTTAGCTGGGCCGTAGTGTCGGAGCATGCCTGTTCGGGTGATGAGCCATGTTGCTTCTGATTTTTTTACCTCATGACTATAAAATTTTCCTCGTTCGATTGCTTTACGGATTGTGCTTCCGTCGGATAGTCCCCATAGCTTTGCCGCTTCATTTAATGTATAGACATCCTCGATTGGCACGCATTCATTATTTTTGAAGGGAATTGGTCCAATGATGGTGAGAATTTGTGATTTTAACATGGGCTGCATGTCCATTTTTTTGCCTTGGTCTTTATAATAGATTTTATTATTATTTTCTAACCAATTTCGAATATCTTCTAATCTGTCTAGTCGTATATAGGTTTCGTCTTCGTATCGATACATGACAATTGGCCACTTTTTGTATCCTGATTGTTTCTTAGCTAATTTCATATAAACTAAATAATAGTTTACCATGAGAGATTGACCTCCTTAATATCTTAACCCGCTCTTCGATTAATGATCATCTCTTGATACACATCCTTAAATATGCCAAGTGCTTTACCATTTTGATAAATAATGCTGTTTGCGAAAAATTCTCTTTCATCGACGATTGATATTGCGCCTAATTTTACTGCCCATTCATCGGCTGCATTTTCAATTTCATCACCAAAAAGTCTACCCTCTGCATTGTAGATCATGTTATGTCCGATCTCGTGTGCGAGTGTGGATAGCTGTTGTGCTTTTGCTTGTTCTTTTGTCAGTAATACATAATACATCTCATCATTTTGCTTGTCTAGGTTAGGTTGCTCCTCGTCATTGTTGGGTGCAAGATTCATATATAATCGATATTTATCACTATCCTTTTCGTAAGGGAAAATGTAAATCGTTGCGCCTTGGTTGGAACGAGTGGTGCGGTAGGATTCGTACGCTCCATTGACGTTATCGGCAAACTGACTTGAACGTTCTCTTAAGATGATCTTCTTAATGGCTAATAAACTGTCTGAAAATTGCTTGGCCGCTTCAGTTAAAAAGCTGTTGATTTCATCTGTTGTGATGAGAATGTGATGATTTTCATTGAGTTTTTCTTCTATAATTTGAATTTGATCAAAGCTTTTATATTTTCGCACGATACGCATCCTTTTTTTACTGTGCCAATCTGCCGTGATTATATTTAACACAATTGTAGCAATGAGTATAAGTATGCCAAAGATAATACTAATTCCGATTAAAAAGAGCTGCAATTTCATCAGTATTTCTGCCAAGCTCAACACTCATTTCTTTTTCTCGACTACTTGCTAGTATATCAATTATACTAAAATAAATTAAAAATGTCACTAACAGAGGAAATATTTCAATAAAAAGGGAGTGTTGACATGGCTATTGTATTTAAACCTGAGCTTGCCATCATAATGTACATTGCGGCATTTATTTTATCTATTATTCCGAAAAGATTTTTTCCAAATCTGATTTTAAGTATCTTTGATCTCATAGCTGTTGGGTCTGGTGAGATTGCTAGAAAAAGATATATTGATGGGATTTTGCTTTCGATCATTTCTGGTCTCATCTATTTTCTGATTTATTACTTTAGAGACTATTATATTGCAACTCGTCCGATGATGCTGACAAGAGATGTACCTTTTATGGTAAATGTGATCGTCATTTTTGGTACGTTTATTTTCGTTTTGTTTTATGCGAATAGTAGGGGAGAAGAAATGGATTTAGAGGCGATGGATCGAAGCGTTGATTCATTTGTCGATCGTGTTAATCAGCAATTAGCAGAGCTAAGCAAAAAAACAGGTCGTCCGATTGCTCCGATTACTCGTCCTAATCTGTCACGTGATCGTAGACCATTTACCAATATTGTTGGCGAGACAGATGAAGAACGGATCAGACGAGATATAGAATGGCGGGAAGAAGTCATCTCAACACAAACCCGTCAAGTAGAAATGGATTTTCAACAAGAAGTGAATGATCGATTTGACGATCCGTTTTATAATTAAAATCAGTAAAAACATCATATTTACACTACATAGTGATTAACCTTAAATAATTTCGCATTCTTTTACGCAATCGTAAAAGCCAAGTAAAAGTTTTATCGCAAAATAAAAACAAAAAAGTGTTAGCAGGTTCATATCATTTGAACTTACTAACACTTTTTTTCATGATAAGTTAAATCCTCTACTCATATAACGCTTCAAATACAGCTGTTGCCTTTTCGACGACATAGCCACTGCCACCACGATTGTGGATATTTTCAATCATCATTGCCATCACAATGTCATGTGAATCAGGGTAGGCAACGAACCAGCCGTTTTCACGGGCGTTGTTATCGTCGCTCGTTTGTTTTAATTCTGCTGTACCTGTTTTACCTGAAAGTTGAACGGCTTTAATATTTGCCTTTTTCGCAGTGCCTCGTGGTCCGGCAACAACTTGTCGAAGTGCGTTGCGTAAATACTCTGCGTCACTTGGACTAATTAAATCATCTGCATAGACTTGGCCTAATTCTTCACTTGTTTCAAGAATTGGTTGAATCATGGCGCCGTCGTTTAGGATTGGCGTGTAGGCTGTTGCTAGGTGTAGTGCTGTTATTAGAATTTCACCTTGTCCATAGCCAGAGTCAGCGAGTAATGTCTCACGGTCGATTTCACCGCTATTGGATACTTGACTTGAGTAGATTGGGTATGTGTATGGTAAGCCTTCTGTGCCAAAGCCAAGTAATTCTAAGCCACTAACAAAATCATCTCCACCAATTTCAACGGCTTTTTGTGCAAAGTAAATATTATCTGAGCGCATCATTGCATCTGTTAAGTCGACAGGTCCATTTGATTCAGATACGCGACGTACGCGGTAATTTCCCCAATTATCTTGACTCCATGTTAAGCCTTTAATTTCGACTGCGTCATTTTGGGTAATTGCACCTGTGCTAAGTCCAACGATTGCTGTGATTGGCTTAAAAGCAGATCCAGGTGAATATGTTGATGCAAATCGGTTTATGATTGGTTGATCTGGGTCTTCAACTAGTGCATTATATTTTGTTTGGCTAATGCCGTATGTGAAATCATGTGGATCAAATGATGGGCTTGAGACGAGTGCAAGTGTTTCGCCGGTAGTTGGGTCGATCACTGCTGTTGTTCCTGCGTCACCATCATAGATGTCATAGATCATTTTTTGTAATTCGGCATCAATTGTTAAATGGATATCCTCACCTGGTACAGGTGGTTTTTCAGCGATGCCAACTTTACTTGTTTCGTTTTCAACAATTAATCTAACGCCATCTTCACCTCGAAGTCGTTCTTCAAACAGCTGTTCAATCCCTCTTTTTCCGATTAAATCATGCTCTGAATAGACGCCTTCTTCATCTTTTGCTAATTCTTCTTCAGTGATTTTTCCAATATAGCCAATTAAATGTGCGAGGCTCTCTCCGTATGGGTAAGCGCGTCCGATTTTTGATTGAGCGATCACTGGTGGGATGGCCATTAATTCATCGATGTATGCTTGATCATGAGCGGTAGTTGTTTTTAATGGTACAAACATGCCGTCAGCTACCCAATCTTGACTTAATGCTGACTCGATTGCAGTTACACTCATGTCTAGGAGCTCAGCAATTGCTTCAATTTCTTGATCGCGATTATCAGTGAAGCGTCCTGGATCAATACCGATCTCATAGACCGTTTCTGTTATCGCTAATCCTTTCCCATTTCGGTCAAAAATTTCTCCCCGCGTTGTTGGGGTTGTGACGAGTGAAATCGTTCCACCATTGGCTAGCTCCGGCAGAATGAGTCCAGGGTTCCATTCGACATCCCAGTCACTCTTTTCGGTATCTTCGTCAACTTGAATGATCCGCTCTACCATTGTAATTTCGGCATTAAATTTTATTTCGCCGACTATCGATTGTTGTTTAACTGTGAAAGGGAATGTCGTTGGATATGTGATGTCTTCCCCTTTTTCTGGTTCTGGATGTTCTGGTAAAGTATAGTCAATTTCAAGCTCTTCAAATTCTAAGTCTTGATAGATTTTTTCGTATCGGTCGATAAAATCTGCTTTACTGTATGTTGCTTTTGTTTCTTCAGACAGCATGGCATACATGTCTTCAAAATTATAATCGCGCCATAGTTGAATATATTCCTCAAAGCGTTCTTCTGGTAAAATGACCTCTTCATCGTCCTGTGAACACGCTATCAAAATAAATAGGCTTAAGGTAATCATGAATAGATACGATAATTTCTTCATCTTATCCCTCCTTATGATTCATCTACTGGGACCGCATAAATGACATAACGATCAGGTGCAGGACCAATATATCTAAATGGATAACAAGTAGAAATGACGAGCTCCTCATTTGGTGCAGTTGAACCGATGACTGATGTATCATCAGCACTAACAATAATTGAATCGGTCATCACATAATCAAATGTCCCGTATGGTAATTCAATCGTAATGATGTCACCAACCTCGACTTCACCTAACCGTCTAAATACAGTATCACGATGCCCGGATAGTAGGATTTGATCGTTTTCACCTGGCCATGCTGTTTGTGACATATGTCCAACACCACTTTCAAGCTCATCTGGGTCCGTTCCTTCGACAATGGGAATCGCTGCATCAATTTTTTCAATATGAAGTATCCCGACTGAGTCACCTGTATCTGGTTTAAAGATGACGTCTTTTTGCGGGTCTTCATAGCTACGAGCTAATAGTTCTTGAGCTTCGATTAATGCTTCTTTTTCAGCTAATTTGATTGAGTACAATTGATATGCACCAAGTCCAATAAAGACAATACCAACAACCATAAGTAACGCTGCTACTTTTTTCACAGTTAGGCCTCCTAACAAAATAATAGTTTGCTTAAGGATGGTAAGGAATTTCGATGTACTGATCGCTATCTTGTTCAATTTTTGCTTGGTCGCTCGTTAAGTCGACGATCCAATTTGTAAAAGTTTCAACTTGATCGACTGGAACAGCGACATTAAAGGTGACATGCTCTAAATAATCAATTCCTGTGATGAGATGATCCTCTTGTCGTAGTTCATTTTCAATTTTTCCCAACAAAGGATAGTCGACAGTGATGGCGATGTTTTTAACGAGCTGGCGTTTAACGATACCTGTAGCTTTTAGGGCTTCGGATGTTGCTTTAGAGTAAGCGCGAATTAAACCACCCGCTCCAAGCTTGATGCCACCAAAATAACGTGTCACGACAACAGTTGTATCCTTTAAATGATTTTTCTTTAGTACTTCTAGCATTGGCACTCCAGCTGTACCACTTGGCTCACCATCATCATTGGCTTTCTGAATCTGATCATGCTCGCCAATTAAATATGCTGAACAGTTGTGAGTTGCTTGGCTGTGCTCTTTTTTGATTTGTTTAATAAATGCTTGAGCTTCTTCTTCAGTCTCTGTGCGCTTTATATGACCAATAAAGCGGGATTTTTGGATAATGAGTTCTGCTTGTCCTTGTAATTGAACTGTTAAATATGTATCTAACACGAAAAAACCTCCTATCTATTACATTATAAGCAGTTAAACATTGAAGGTAAAGCAGTCTACATCTAATAATCAGTGCATAGACAAAAATTTCACGTCTTGCTATGATGGAATTAAGTTATCTATGATCATAGACGATTCAGATCTCATTTATGTTGCGAAATGATTAAAATTTCTGAAAAACTAGTAAAAAAGGGAGTGATCCCGTGAAGATTTTTCAACGATGGAATACATTAAGAAATCAAATTCTAGCGGTCTATTTAATTGTTCTATTGATCGTGCTGGCTACTGTGAGTTATTTTATCTTTAATCAAGTCGCTCAAATGCTACGAGAGAATGCTGAAGCTCATGTGCAGCAGACGGCAAAAGAAGCGATTGGTCGTTATGATTCATTATATGAGCAACTCAATTTAATTACGAAGCAAATTGCAACAAATGATCAGTTGCAGTCGATTTTGCTTAATGAACGCAATGGTATTCCAGCGACATTTCAAGAACGGCAGGACTTGGTAACATTAACGAGTCGTTTACAAGCTAATGCAGATGGGATCTATATGACTGAAATTTTTGATTCTGACTACGACAAGCTCACGCCACTTGATGGGCCTGGATTAGTTGAACAAATTGGAACCGAATACATAAAAAAAGCCGAGCAAGCGCGTGGGAAGATGATTTGGATTGGTGATGACCGACTTAATCCGGATTACTTTTTAGTTGTGAGGCGGATTAGTTTAATGAGTGATAACTTTGAGAATGGTGGTTATTTACTCGCCCGAATTAACAAAAGCTATTTTCAAACACATACAGGCGTTGGGGCAGAGGATCAATTAATGATCGTCTTGGATCATCAAAATCAGGTCGTCTCAACAAATTATAGTGAGTTTGCCAAATTTGAAGGCTTAATTGATGACAATCAAATGCTTAAAATAAACGAAGACAATTACATCCGTAATAGTGAAACCTCTCGCGAGACGGGCTGGACAGTAATTATGCTGACACCAATTAGTCGTTTAACAGAAGGCTTACCAGTCTTACGAACGATTATTGCAATTGCAGGTTTAATTGGATTTATTATTTTCTTAATTATTTCATTCTTTTTATCTACGTATATTACAAAGCCAATTAATAGATTAACAGATACGATGCGTCAAGCAGGTGAGGGAACATTGACATTAAGCCCAGCAAGTATCGCGCCAAATGAGATAAATGAGCTGAATAACACATATAATCAATTAGCGGAACAAACCAATTACTTAATTCAAATGGTGTATGAAAAAGAATTGATCAAAAGCAGAACCGAATTAAAAGCGCTTCAAGCACAAATTAACCCACATTTTCTCTTTAATACACTTGATTTGCTCTATTGGTCACTCGATGAAAAGGGTGAGGATGACCTTGCTGAGATGGTGATTAGTATGTCGAATTTATTCAGGTATACGATCACACCACCGAAGGAAGATGAGTGGGTTACTTTAAGAGAAGAGCTCGAACATATTAAGCAATATATGATGATTATGAAGATGCGTTTTGATGAAAGACTGACGTATTGCATCAAGATTGATTCGGAATTACTAGATAGCCATTTACCTAAATTGATTATTCAGCCATTAATTGAAAATGCCGTCTTACATGGTCTTAGTGATCAAATCAAAAATGGCTTGATCACCCTTTCTGTTGAAGCAACTGATGACAATCAAGCGATAATCATTACAGTAGCTGATAATGGTAAAGGGATGTCGAAAGAAAAAATCGAGCGAATCTATCAGAAAATTAATCGAAAAAGTGGTGTGCAAATTTCTGGCGATGGTATGGCTCTTGCCAATGTTGAACGCAGACTACAACTTTACTATAATCCAGAACAAGTTGAAGGAATTAGCATATCAAGTGAAGAAAGTAAAGGTACATTAGTTCAATTCAAAATACCGATAATCAAGTAAAAAACTAAGATAGTAAATATCAATATTTTGCCTAGGAAAGGGAAGATATTAAATGAAAACAAAGCGAATATTAATTGTTGATGATGAACCTAGGACACGTGAAGGCTTAAAGCGGACTTTAGAAAAATGGTCAGAAGGTCTATGTGAGATCACCTGCTTAGATAATGCACAAAAAGCGATCGACTATCTATCGATTCGATCTGTTGATCTATTAATTACAGATATTAGAATGCCGAAAATGACAGGGTTAAAATTAATAAAAATCTTAAAAAAGCAAAAAAAGCAGCCTATGTTTATTATTATTTCAGCATATTCAGAGTTCGAGTATGCGCAACAAGCGCTGCGATATGGTGTTGTCAATTACTTGTTGAAACCAATTGGTAAGACAAAGCTCATTGAAACAGTCGAAGAAGCATTAAAGCGTCAAGAGGAAATGGACAAATCAAGAGTGATCGAAAAGATGGTCGATGATGATTTAATTGATCTGAAAAAAAGAGAATTATACACCAGATCAATTAAACAAGCTGTTTCCTATATCGATCAGCATTATTGCGAAGATGTTACTTTAAAAGAAGTCGCTGATCATGTTCATTTAAACCCTAGTTATTTAAGTACGTTATTTAAAGAAGAGTTAGGCATGTCATTTACTGATTATATAACGAAGGTCAGGATTCAGCGAGCAAAACAGCTGTTACTGACAACAGATTTAAATATTACTGAAGTCGCTGAATCAGTTGGTTATAATACAGCCAAATACTTTAACAGAGTCTTTAAGGATCATGTCAACATGACGCCAAGTATGTTTAGAAAAGCAAATGAAAACGCTTTCTAATAATAGTGGTATTTTTTCCAAAGACAGTGACCTTACCCAATAATTTATCACATGATAGACTATTGTTGTAAGTTGAAATACCAATCTATTTAGGGGGTAAGGTAATGTTAAAAAGACGTTCTTTATTAATGTTAGTTTTAGGTATTTTGTTAGTAAGCGTTCTTGTTGCTTGTGGTGATTCAGACAAGGAAGCAGGAACAGGTGACAGCAGTGATGAGGATGTTGTTATTGAATTTATGCACTTATGGCCAGAAGGTACTTCTCGTCAGCATAATCTTATCGTTCAAGAAATTGTTGATGAATTTGAGGAAAAACATTCAAATGTAACGATTGAGATTGATGTTTATTCGAACGAGCAGTACAAAGAGAAACTAAGTGTTATTGGTGCTTCAAATGAATTACCAGATGTCGGGATGACATGGGCTGGTGGATTCTTGGAGCCGTACGTTACTGGTAAAATGTTTGCATCATTAGATGATATCATTTCAGATGACTTCATTCCTGGTACAACAGAAGCGTACGCAGTTGACGGAGTTACTTATGGTTTACCATTAGAGTTAAACATTGCACCAATCTACTATAATAAAGCGATCTTCGATAAAGTTGGTGTAAGCGTTCCAGAAACATGGGATGATTTTAAAGATGTAGTAACAAAACTTGTTGATGCAGGTGTAACACCGATTACGGTAGGAAACCGTGATGCGTGGACAGGTTCAATGTGGTATATGTATTTAGCTGACCGTATTGGTGGTCCAGCGGCACTTAATAATGCAATTAACCGTTCAGGATCATTTGAAGATCCGGCTTTAATTCAAGCTGCGGCTGAGATCCAAGAGCTTGTTGATTTAGGGGCATTTATTAATGGATATAACGGTTTAGGAAATGATGAGGCTAAGGGTTACTTTATTAATGAACAAGCAGCGATGTATTTAATGGGTACTTGGGATTTACCTGAGTGGACGACAAATGAGGATAACCCACAAGAATTTAGAGATTCTATTGATTACTTCAAGTTCCCATTTTATGAGGGTGGAGAAGGAGATATTGATAGTTTCGTAGGTGGACCAGGTGTTGGTTTGTTCGTAGCAGAAGATTCTGATGTGAAAGAGCAAGCTTTAGCATTTGTTGAATTCTTTGTTGAGCGCTGGGGTCAAATGGCTGTAGAACAAGCAGGTGTTATCCCTGCAACTGTGGTTAATACAGATGGTGTTGAATTACCACAAATGTACATTGACATTTTAAATGACTTAAATGAAGCGACTAACTTAACGCTTTATGCTGACGTACAAATGAGTGCGGCTGCTGCAGACGTTCACTTAAATATGATTCAGGCTATTTATGGCGGGGAAGTCACACCTGAAGAGTTTGCTGCAAAACATGAAGAAGCCCTAGCTAGCGAAGAGTAAACGATAGAAAAATGAATGTTCAGGGGCATACAAATCGTTATGCCCCTTTAATATTCTAAGCCTTATTTGATCGAACGGAAGGAGCAGTCTATCATGAATAAAGTCATGTCAAACAAAAAGGCCATAGCACTTTACGTCTTGCCAGCATTCCTCCTAATCGCCATCTTAGTTTATGTACCCATTTTCTTAACCGGTTATTATGGAATGATGGATTGGGACGGTATTGGAGAAATGTCCTTTATTGGACTAGAGAATTACGCGAACCTGATAAAGGATGATGCATTTTGGTATAGTGCGCGAAATTCCTTTATTTTAGCGTTAATTTCTTCGCTTGCTTTAATTGGTTATTTAACGATTTCATTAATTTTATCTGGAAAGATTAAAGGTTCTGATACGTTACGAAAGATTTATTTAATTCCGATGCTGTTATCATCTGTTGCGATAGCGCAGCTTTGGATTAAAATCTATGATCCTAATAATGGGATGTTAAATAGTTTATTAACAATGTTTGGTGTCGATAACCCACCAGCTTGGTTAGCAACGCGAGATACAGTATTAATTGCGATTATCTTCGCGGTCATTTGGCAATATGCAGGATTCTATATTATTATTTATAGCTCTGCACTTAAAGGTATTCCAAATGAGCTGATTGAAGCGGCTCGAATTGATGGAGCTAATCCAATTCAAATTGCGTTGAAAATTAAAGTTCCATTAATATCTGGAGTCATTAAGACAACGCTGATTTTAGCCATTGTTGGTTCATTAAAGTACTTCGACTTAATTTGGGTAATGACCGGTGGGGGGCCGAATGGTGCGAGTGAAGTTATTGCCTCGTACATGTATAAAGAGGCATTTAGAAACTATAATGCCGGTTACGGTAGTGCGATCGGCTTTGCGTTATTAGTCCTTGCGCTATTCATTACTGTGATTGTCCAGCAACTTACTAAATCAGCTGAAGATTATGAGTATTAAGGGAGGGGGATGCTGATGTCAACTTTAACAAAGACCAAAAGTGATTATCAAGGCTTGCGACGAATAGGCTTAACATTACTTTATGTAGTTTTAGCTATTATCGCAATCGTGCAAATCTATCCATTAGTTTGGCTATTTTTCTTCTCATTAAAAGGAAACGTCGAAATCTTTGGTGGCTCCCCTTTCGCTTTACCAGAACAATGGCGCTGGGAAAACTATGTGCGAGTGTGGAATGATGGGAATATTGGTCAATATTTCTTTAATAGTGTTTTTGTCACGATCACTGCTGTTATTTTAACGGTATTGCTTGCTAGTTTTGTTACCTTTGCAATTACTCGGATGCGTTGGAAATTAAGTCGGTTCGTGCTGTTGTTATTTATGATCGGTTATATGATACCGATTCACTCAACTCTTGTACCGCTGTTTCAATTTTATCTCCGGTTAGATTTAATTGATCATCCATTGTCAATTATTTTGTCATATACGGCATATAACTTACCGCTCACGATCATGATTTTAAGTGGTTTTTACAATTCATTATCACGTGAAATTGAAGAAGCGGCGATTATGGATGGCTGTTCAATTCACCGGTTATTCTTCCAAATTACATTACCGATGACGACACCAGTGATGGTGACAACTGTCATTATTAATATGATCTATAACTGGAATGAGTTTATTTTTGTTAATACGTTTATTAGTTCTGATCGTTATAAGACGTTAACAGTTGGAATTCAAAACTTTATCGGTCAATATGTGACAGATTGGGGCGCAATTGGTGCGACACTAATGATTAGTATCATTCCAATTCTAATTGCCTTCTTCTTCTTAAGTAATCGAATTGTAGAAGGTTTAACAGCAGGTGCTGTGAAAGGTTAATCATTTTTCCCGAAAAATAAAATCCCGTTCAGTTTTTACGTTGAACGGGATTGTTGTTTTTTCTCAATGGTTTGAAAGCTGTGATAACAGGTCGCCATAATTAGTAGTGCAATAAATGAACCACCAAAGAAAAAAGACAGACCAGGAATGTAGTACATAACAACAGCTGATGCCGCGATGCCTGCGATCATCATCACTGTTTGAATCGGTTGGATCATCATAATTAAAAATGCTTGCTTAATGATTTGAAAGAAGCCTAAATCATAATGAACATAAGTGGGGAATAAATAAAGTAACGTTAAAGCAGAAAATATTAAAAACGTATATAAAGGAATGTGTAAAAGTAACATCGAGCCACTTTGATTAACGGACATAAATATTAAATTTAAATAAACAATAAAGCCAAGAATACCGATTAATATGCCGTAACCATTCGCAGCTAAGAACTCCGCTTTAAATGCGCGCCAATATGTCTGGAAAATCGGTCGATCATCCTCACCACGTAACCAACTTCGTAATACAGCGAACATGGCGACTGTTGCTGGGAAAAAGCCAAAGACAATGAGTCCAAGCAAACTAAAGCCAAGCCAAAGTAAATTTAAAATTGCTAGACGTGAAATCCAGACCGTTATTTTATATAAATAATGAGTCATCGCTACCTCCTTGAGATACAATATGAAAGTCTACTTCTATTATAACGCTTACATTTTAGTTTTCACAAGGAATCATCATTTGGAGAATCTTCTATATTTTTTAGATTACAAAACATAATTGACCAAATTTCATTACAAGATATGCTATTATACAAGTAACAATCGGCTAGTTATAGGAGCTAAAAAATGAAACAATTAAATGAAAAATCTTTTGACAAAATAGTTGATGGTATGCTTGAAGTTGTCGATAAAAGTAAAGATGAGATTTATCAATTAACAGAGTCATCAAGAGAAGAACACAAATTATTAAGTGATGAAATAGAACAGACAAGAAAAGCAATTGAATACTTAATTGTAGAAGGGGATGAGCTTGAGCGGAAGGAGCGACTCTATCGAAATCGTCTTGCTCAAGTGAGTAAGAACTTTAATATTTACTCAGAAGAGCAAATTAAAGAAGTATATGAGACTGCCCACGAGATTCAAACAAAGCTAAAAATGGTCCGCGAGCGTGAAATTACTTTAAGACAGAAGCGGGACTTTATTGAGCGCCTTTTTCAATCATTAGAACAAATGATTGAAAAAGGCACTGCACTCGTTTCCAAAGTATCCGTGATTTCAAATTATTTAAATAACGATTTTAAACAGATTAGTGATCTGATTGATAATGCCAATCAGAAGCAATCATTTGGGCTAAAAATCATTGAGGCACAAGAAGAAGAACGTAAGCGGATTTCCCGTGAAATACATGATGGTCCTGCACAAATGCTTGCAAATATTTTACTTAGGGCAGATTTAGTTGATCGAACCTTCAGAGAACGAAGTGGTGAAGAAGCTTTAGTGGAAATAAAAAATATGCGCCTAATGGTAAGAGATTCATTACAAGAGGTCCGTCGGATTATTTATGATTTACGTCCAATGGCACTAGACGATTTAGGTCTGATTCCGACAATTCGAAAGTACTTAGCGAACGTTGAAGACTATCATCAAATAAATATCAGTTTGTCCGAACAAGGTATCCAAGGTCGGTTTGATTCAAAGTATGAAGTCGCATTATTCCGTCTGATTCAAGAATCCATCCAAAATGCCGTCAAGCATGGAGCACCAAAAAATATTCATGTTAATTTTAGAATCGAAAAAAATCAAATTTTCCTCTTAATTAGAGACGATGGGATCGGGTTTGACCTCGAGAGTAAAAAGGAAAATTCCTTTGGACTGATTGGAATGCGTGAACGCGTTGAGATGTTAGACGGTGAATTTTCAATTAAATCACAAATCGGGCAAGGAACGACTGTGTATGTTAAGATCCCATTAAATTAGCGTGAATAATAAAAGCCCTACATCTCAATGATGTAGGGCTTTTTAAAAAATATATTGCACATAAAAACACATATTTTTGGGAGTGTAATATACAAGTAATATACTAAATTAAATCAATCGCTTTAATCAATTCGCTTAAATCCTTGTGCGTATAAACACCCTCAGTGACATCTTTTATTGAGTGTCCCATGATTCTTTTTATTGCTACACTATTTGCATCAGCATTATTCATTAAAGTTGCAAACGTATGTCGACAGTCATGCGGATTATGCTTTAATTTTAGCTTTTTCATATCTTTTTTCCAATGACGCATAAAGGCAGGATAAAGTAATCGCCCACCAACCTTATTATAAAACAAATACTTTCCCTTATTGTTCAGTCTTCTTTCAAAAAACGGAACTATTTTCTTGTTTAAAGGTACAATTCTGTCTTTTCCTGCATCTGTTTTTAGACCTCCAGTTAAAAAACGATCCTCTATATTGATGTCGTTTTTGTTTAATGCAAGTAACTCACCTATACGCAAGCCTGTATAAATCATAATAAGTGCAAATTCAACTGTTTCATATTGATCAACATTATTCCATAGTAATTTAATTTCATCGTTTGTAAAAGGCTTACGCTTGTTTGGTTCATCCTCGGTGTAAACACTAACAAAAGCAGCATAATTTTTTTCAATGATGTCGTTCTTCATTGCGTATTTATACATTTGATTTAACAATAATTTTATATTATTTTTACTAGATTTCCCTAGTTTCAGACCGTTTAATAATTGTTGCATATCACTTGATCTAATTTTAGTGAAAATTTGGTCATGTAGCGGTTCAACATTGTTATAAGCTGCCTTGTACGACCGCCTTAAAGAATCTGACGTACGTCTATTGCTCTGTACAAAATATTCATCTTCCCATAATTCATATATTTCCTTAAAGGTGATTTTTTTTGCATTAATATCATAAGGGTTCTTGTTATATTCAGCCAATGCAATCATTGCGTCTGGACGAGATCTGTAATAACCTAGGTAATCATATTTTTGTTTTCCATCATCTGTCCATCCAGTTGTAATTCTAACAGCCCAAGGCCTTCTCCTATTACCGCCTAACTTAATAACCGATCCATACCCATTAGGATTTTTCACGGTTAATACACCTCCACAATTCTTTTGTATATTGTAAGTCAAAAACAAGGGCTATTCCTTGTTTTATTTATGACAAATATAACTCCCTCTTTTCAGCTACTTGTTGTCTACTAAGAACTTTACTTTCATACATTTCTAATCTCCGTAATGCAAAGTCATATTCGACATTAAATAAATTCATAATCTTTATGACTGTTACATCGCTAAAATCATTTAGTAAATTATTTAGCATGAAAGTAGGCACACAAAAATGGTAAGCGAAGTGATCAGCTTTGCATTCTTGAAAATAGACATATGTATTAGGTAAAAACTCTTGTCTGCCAACGTCATAGAAAACGTGCTTCATTTCGTGTCCAAACTCCTGCCAAAGCTGACGCTCATTCAGACTTTCATTCAGAAACATTCTAACCTTGTCATTCCATCTAACGACTTCACTCGAATGCTCCCAAGTTGTTACGGTGAAGCCTAACCTTTCTGCAATACTACTAATTGATAGTTGATCAGGTTTAATAATTCCTATACTTTTATAAAAATTCATAACTTGTATTTCCCTGATGTTCATTTAAGCCTCCTGTTTCTCTATTATCTACAGTTATAGGAACACATGTTCTGTTTAAGGATAAAAAATAATAGTGTACAAGATTTCGCACACCTTAATGTTATTTTTGGCCTATAAGTTTTAATAACTTTGAAAAGAATCCATTACTTTTTTGTCTGTCAATTCTCTTTCTATGATTATCTTCACGTTGTACATTTTCATCAACGGTAATAATCTCATGATAATTTGAAGTGTATTTCTCTTTATAGAAAGATGACTTTTTGTTAATTTTATCTGGCAACTCGTTTAAAGTGTTTATAATTTCGTTATAATTAAATATAGGACATATAGCAAAGATTTTGGCTTTATTATCAATGTGTTCACGTATTGAAGTTTTATCTATGTAAATAAAGTCCTTATCTTCGCCACGAATCCAAGTATGCCAAGGTTTGTGTCCATCATGAATCATTAATCTATGACAACCGAATGGGTTCTTGGTAAAGTACGACGCTCCATGACAAAAACTATCATCGCCAGATCTTAATTTGTCACCATAACAATAATTAATTTGCCCCGTTATCTGCCTATCAATTATTTTACCGTCCTTAAAAACAAAAGCTGACCTCCAATTACCGACCAACTCATAGAGTGTAATGAATTCTAAGTGGTTTTCCGGTAAATAAGCAGCTTGAAATGTTTCCTTCCCCCTGTGTTTTGTTACCTTAAAAAAATCGGCTTGCTTTGCTAAAAATAATGCTTTATCAAAGTTACTTGATGGCGATTTGGAAAATGTAATCATAAATCCATTAGGAAAAGGATTATTGCTCACAACTTCTATTGTGTTTTTTCTTATTAACTCATGCTTAGCAATTGTTTCTCTACTAGCTTGTTTTTTTGGTTTAGGTGGAGTATCTCTTTTCTTTGCTAAACGCTCGATTCGACCTTCAAACCCACTTTTAGTATCATCTGATATTCCTAATTTAATAGCTTCCTTACTTATATCTATTGCTTTTTGGAATTTTCCCTGTTTTTCATATATGATTGCCAATCGTTTAAATGATGGCATTCCATGCTTGCGATTTGGAGCATCTTTAATAGATTGTTCATAGCGTAGAAACTCTTTTGATCCTTCTGGATACGAAGATTGTAATTTTCTTAAATCTCTTATGAATTCTTTACATATAGCCTTCTCAAATTTAGGGAAAATTTCAATATCTTTTTTACAATACTTTATACACAAATCTATAGCATCATCTCTATTATTTCTTTGCTTATAATATAATTCACCGAGTGCCATATAAGTAAAGTGGAGATCAATTGGATTATTTTCACTCAATTTTTCAGCTTTCAGTAAAAGTTCTTCTCGCTTTTCCAAATCATGTTCATGCATAGCTTTTGATTTAAGATTTTGTGCTTTAGTTCTATTTCGCATTTAATCACCTCAATAAAAAACATTACAAATGAAATCAAGATTATGTTCTAGTCGTGGTGTCAAAAATCCTCTTTAAACGCTTCCCAAATCTTGCGCAGTCGCTGTAAATCTTCCTCTTTTGACTTTGGAAGCTCTTTATACCAACGCTCCAAAGTCGGATCGTTTTTAAAAGCTTCAAAGGCTTCTTCTTCTGTTAGGTTTGGATCATTGCTTCGTCCTAATAAGTAGTCTGTAGTCACATTATACAACTTAGCCAACTCGACTAGCATTTCAGGATCAGGTGATCTGGTGCCGTTTTCATAACCTGATAGTGTATTGCTTCTAATCCCAAGTTTGTCAGCTACGAACTTTTGCAAATAGCCCCGTTCTTCTCTTAAACTTTTTAATCTATTAGCTAACTTAGATTTATTCACTATTAAAACCCTCTCAATATTTACCGTTATAAGTGCATTGTATCGCAAAAAGAGATTTTTTAATTAAAAAATCGCAAAAAGTGATAAAAAGAGTTGACATTCGCAAAATGCGATGGTATATTAATCTCAAGAGATCGCAAAGTGCGAATTTAAGTGAGGTGAAAATATGACTAACAACAAGAGAATCACAAATAATTTAAAATCATTGAGAGAAGAAAGAGGTATCAAACAAAAATTTATAGCTGAACAACTCGGTATTTCAGCTAATTACTACTCTCAAATTGAAAATGGACACAGACCGCCACAAGTAGAACATCTATTAAAGTTGCGAGATTTGTTTAATGTAAGTCTTGATGAAATTTTTTTAAAAGATGAAATCGCAAATTGCGATTATAGGAACATAATTTAACACCACTCATCGCATCCAACTTCCAGATTCCAACCGAGCGGAGTACGCCACGACCTATCAATTGAGATAGAGAGCGACAGCAATAGCCAATCGCCATGACGTTGGGCTTTGAAAGTTGGATGTGATAAAGAAGAGTGGAAAATCTAGGAGGTGAGAACAATGGATTTAACTAAAGCAAAAGGTGAAACATGGAATTCACTAGATGGAAAAGAAAAAGGGCTTCCACTGTTTGAAAAAAGCGAATTAGAGAGAGCTGAATCAATAGTTCAAGCTTTGGACGGTATGACTATCGATTCAGCAAAAGAGTTACTTGAAAAAGTTTCTAAATCTATAACGCAATTAACTATCGTTCATAGCAATGACTAAGTCTTCAAGAGTTTTATTAAATACTTTCAAATATTCAGCTGGTGACAACTCTTTAATGTTGTAATGTTTTTCGACATATAGCATTGCTAATCGATCAAGTCTATCTTGAAATTTATAATCCATGTACTTCACCCCCTTCCTAATACATCATTCGACAGAAGGGGTCAAAATTCCTACTAGGAGGTAAATCTATGAATCAAGTAAAACACATCACTAAATTATTTAATGGTAATGAGTTAACCATTTTCCATGATGGTGAACCTAAATTCTTGTTAAAAGATGTTTGTGCAATTTTAGAAATAAATCATGTTTCAACTGTCAGAAAGCGTTTAGAAGATGATGTGGTTTATAAACACCCCATCGAAGACAGTCTAGGCAGAACACAACTAGCAACCTTTGTTAATGAAGATGGATTATATGATGTCATTTTAGAAAGTCGCAAACCAGAAGCCAAGCAATTCAGAAAATGGATCACATCAGAAGTTATCCCATCAATCAGAAAACATGGCGCATATATGACACCAGAAACAATAGAACAAGCGCTACTTAATCCAGACACAATCATAAAGTTAGCTACTAATTTAAAGGAAGAACAGGCAAAACGAATTAAAGCAGAAAGAACGATTAAACAGCAACAACCACTTGTAGCGTTCGCGGAAACATGTATGACGTCTGAAAAAAGTTTACTAGTTAGAGAGTTAGCTAAACTTTGTACCAAACAGGGCATCGTTACAGGCGAAAAGAGACTATGGCAAAAGCTACGTGATTGGAAGTTAGTCTTTGCTAACAAAAATGAACCGTACCAAGAATATGTAGAACGTGGTTATTTTGAAATTGCACAAGGTGTTAAAGAGACATCTAAAGGCTCATTTACCTGGTTGACTATGCGGGTTAAGCCAAAAGGACAAGCCTACATTATTAATCGATTAAAAAACGAGCAAAAAAAGGCGGTGATCTAATGACTACCTCGATACCGAGAAAAAACATAAGCACAGCAGAAGCAGCAAGAATTCTAGGGAAATCTGAACAGTTTGTGCGAATCGGATTGCAACGCGGCATATTGCCAATCGGTACTGCGGTTAAAACATCAACACAGTACAGTTATCATATTTCACCAAAGTTACTTAGAGAATATGTAGGTGACTTTGAGTTAGAGAAACACCAAGTTAATCATAGCATGTAAACAAGTGTTAACAATATACAAATTATTGACAAATAGGGGTGAGATCATGAGTATAGCTAAGGCTCTAAGGGATTTTAGAGCAAGAAATCAATTATCACAAAAGGCAGTAGCTAAAGAAATGTATGTTAACCAAACGTATATTTCTAAGATTGAGAAAGAAGAAAGAGAGCCAACCAATGAGTTTATCAAGCAGAGTACAAGTTTGCTAGATGATGCTCAGTACGGTTACGAGTTAGCACACGAAACAATTAAAGACTACATCACACCACTAATGACTAAAAACCAAGGTGTAGAGTGGCACAGAATGGCCCTAGAAGAAACTTTCAAATATGAAGCGATGGAAGCCATTGAGCATTTTAACAACGTTAGTCTTGCTAAAAACCCAGACTTTGCAACAGAAGAGGAGTTGGTCGAGATTCAGAAAGGGGTGAAAGAGCTACTTGACGTACAAGCTTCAATCAATTCCTTTTTAGCAATATTAGAACAGGCTTATCCACTATCAGTTAAAGAGTGCATGAGAAAACGAGTGCCTCACTGGAAACAGAAAGGATGGATTTAATGTTTAACATCAACGATTTTTTACCTGAGCATCGACAAAAGGCGCTACAACTAATCAGACACTTTGAACTATCGGGATTACTTGCTTCAATGAATTTTGAAGAAGGCAGACTAGAGAATGCATCAAGGTGCTTAGATAACCAACAAGATGATCTGCATGAATTGATTCAATTAAAAGGTTTTAAAGAAAGGCGCGATCATCAAGAAAAGCAAAAACAAATACACGAATGGATGAACCAAAGAAGAATTAGTTACTCAGTTGTTAGAAAACCAAAAAACTATTAGGAGGGTCATTTAAATGACTACAGGAACAATGAACATTTTGCAAAACAGGTTGAAGAGTATTCTATCAGAAGAACCAAGAATTAAGTGGGAAAGGTTAGTTATTTTTAAGAAAGACTTAGAGGGCATGGTTGAAAATGAAGCTTTGGATGCGGAATATCAGACACTGCTGTTAATCAGAGTGATCGAAGAAATGGGGCACATGGTTGAAACTGGTGAAGTGGCATGAAAAAACTCGTAAAGGTCTGCCAACCAATACGAGCGCTTTAATTAATATATTCAGTTTCATTATATCACATTTTGATAGGAGTGAAAACATGTCTATAGAACACCCTGATATCACTAGAACAATGTTAACTGGTTATCCATTCAGTCCTCGCAGGAGAACGGTTAGGGTTGATGGTTTAGGAAATGAAGTTTATTCAGGTGATGAAATTATCGAGTTTATGGACGAGTTTTATTTAGTTGATGAATTATCTAGCGATGCACAAGAAATAATTGAGTCACATGGCGGGATTTACAAGATTGCAAAATGAAAAACGCCCTTGGCAGAGGACGTTTCATAAAAACAAACTATATCTCTATTGTACAACGATAGTGCGATAGGGGCAAGGAGGATATTAAATGACCGTTAAAGAGTTGATTCAGGAGTTGCTTGAGTTCGATCTCGATTTAGAAGTGGAGGTCAACCTTAATACGGATGACGGTGAATATTACAATGATTTTGAAATCGGCTGGAATCGTTACAGTGGCGTATTTTTCAGTGTTGATTTTAAAGGAGACACACTTGTTAATACAGATACCTTGGAAGAACTACAAGAATTGGAGGATGAGATGAATGGCTAAAAGCACTTTGGAAATGTCACGACAAGAATGGCTTTTAAGCAGAAAAAAAGGAATTGGCGGTAGTGATGCATCCGCCATCCTAGGTTTTAATCCTTGGAAATCAGCTTTTGAATTGTACATCGATAAAACTAGCGATCAGTTGCAAGAAATCGACAATGAAGCAATTCACTGGGGTAACGTCTTAGAAGATATTGTTGCTGATGAATTTACAAGACGGACTGGTAAGAAGGTCCGTCGTCGCAACCAAACGTTTATACATCCGAAATATGACTTTATGATTGCAAACATTGACCGAGATGTAGTTGGAGAGAAGGCGTTATTAGAATGCAAAACAACCAATGCATACAATTCTGATGCTTGGGAAGGTGATAACATTCCACCTATGTATATTTGCCAACTACAGCACTATATGGCGGTTTTAGACTATGACAAAGCTTATATTGCGGTTTTAATTGGCGGTCAAAAATTTGTTTGGAAAGAATTACAGCGTGATGATGAGTTTATTGAACTAATGATTGAGCGAGAAAAAGACTTTTGGGAAAATCATGTGCTTGCCGGAGTGCCACCAGAAATTGATGGCAGCAAATCAGCAACAGAATTACTTAACAAAATGTACCCAGAAGATGATGGATCAACGATCATGCTTAAATCTGATGAAGCTGAGATGTTGATTGAAGCTATCGAATCTATTAAGTCGGAAGTGAAGGAAAAACAAGTTTTGCAGAAAGAGTATGAAAACAAGTTAAAGTTGATGATCGGTGAAGCTGAAACAGGCGTTACTCCTAAGTTCGAAGTGAGATATAAGACATATGAACGACAATCTATTGATACTAGATTGCTTAAAAAAGAGTTACCAAATATTGCGGAAAAGTACACGAAACAATCGATTTATAGAAGATTAACGATAAAGCAAGTTGAACAGGAGGCTATTTAAATGACGCAAGTAGATAAAATGAAAAACCAAATGGCAAAATCAAATGGGAAGGTGGGTGCTCCAGCAACAGATAAACCTAAAACGATTGAAGATTATTTAAAGCAAATGGCACCAGCTATGTCCCAAGCATTACCTAAACATATGGATGTTGATCGTTTAATGCGGTTAACCATGACAACGATTAGAACAACGCCAGAGCTAAGAAATGCCGATCTTGGTAGTTTGCTAGGTGGAGTCATGCAAGCTGCACAACTAGGGCTTGAACCCGGACTGCTAGGACAGTGCTACCTGTTACCGTTTAAAAACAAAAACAAGGGCATTACAGAGGTTCAATTCATAGTTGGATATAAAGGTATGATTGACCTCGCAAGACGTTCAGGACACATAGAATCGATTTATGCACATGCAGTTTATGAGAAGGACGAGTTTGAATACGAACTTGGTTTGAATCCGAAATTAAAGCATGTACCATCTATGGATTCAGAGCGTGGTGAATATATCGGATCTTATGCAGTGGCACATTTCAAAGACGGTGGTTATCAGATGGAGTTTATGCCTAAGGCTGAGATTGAGAAACGTCGTAATGCAAGTCCTGGAGCACGATCAAAATATAGCCCTTGGAACAATTATTATGAGGAAATGGCCAATAAAACTGTGATTAGACACATGTGGAAGTACTTGCCGATTAGTGTTGAAATCCAACAAGCTGTAGCGCATGACGAAGGAACAGCTAGAAGTATTAAAGATATTACACCTAATGATGATATTTTCCTTGAAGCACCAACACCTGAATACGTTGAGATGCAACAAGAAGAGAATCTAGAGGAGTAATCAAATAGCCCCTCTTTTTGAGGGGCGAATAATGAAGAGCAGTTTATACGTGAAATACAGGAGCTAACGGGAAAGCCTGTATTTATTGCATGAGGGAGGGGTTGAAATGTGGTCTATAGATAGTCATATCGAGTCGAATTTAAAAATTTATGAAAGCCTACCCAAAAAGATAAAAGACGAAATTGATAGGGATATAAACTTCAAAAAGGCAAATGTAATAAATTACGTGAGTCGTTGTGAATCTCCTATAGAACAATTATTAGCAATTCGTTTGATGGATTTAGAACCGTATTTTTACAAAGAGTTATCCGTTTTAAGTGGCTTTAGATTTTTATCTATTTTACCTCAAAAAGAAGTAGTAGTTAATGATCGTAAATATAGGCTTGATTTTTTAATTGAATGTCTTGTTGATAATAAAAAACATTTATTTGCGATTGAATGCGACGGACATGATTTTCACGAGAAAACGAAAGAACAAGCAGCAAGAGACAAAAAGAGAGACAGAGATTTGATGGAAAACGGAATTACAGTAATCCGATTTACAGGGTCAGAAATACACGAGAATCCGTATAGATGCGCTAGAAGTGCTGTGAAAATTATAGAGAAGTACATTATCAGCTTATACAGAACATGAGGTGATTACATTGGCTAATCCTCAGTTAGAACAAGGGCATATAAGAATTGCAAATGAACTCTATGATGAAATACTCAGAAGAAACTTCTCAAAGAGGCAACAAAATTTAGTTCTTTTTATATGGCGCTTATCGTACGGAACAGGGCAAAAAGATTGTGAAGTTAAGCAATTCAATTTGTTTGAGTTATCCGGGATATATAAGTCAGATATCAAGAAAGAACTAAATTATTTACGTGACTGTGCGGTATTGAATTGGAATGAGAAAGACATGATTTTTAGTATAAATAAAAACTATAAATTGTGGCAAATCAGCCCGAATAAAAATTGGGATTCAGACAAATTTAAGGAGTTAATTCATTACAATTTAAGTCGTAAATCAGTTAGTAAAACACTAACTAAAAGCGACGAAACAGTTAGTAAAATACCAACTATTGATAATCCTAAAGTTAGTAAAACACTAACTTTTAAGTCGAAACAGGTTAGTAAATTACTAACACCTAAGTTAGTGAAATACCAACCGACACCCTCGTTAAACCTCCGTGGCTCAAGGGGTCCGGGCTCTCTAAAGACATTATTAAAGACATTAAAGATTAAAGACATTAAAGATAATAATTATTATAAGCGACAAACTGCATCTGAATTTTATGAGCAGAATGGATTTGGAATGATCGGGGGATACTCCGCTGATATGTTAATGAGATGGATGGCTAAATTTGATGATGAGATTTTAATATTGGCCATGAAAGAAGCAATTGAAAACGATGCGAAAAATTGGCGCTATCTAAACAAGATTTTAGGTGATTGGGCAGACAAAGGAGTCAAAAGTGCTGAGGATGCACAAGCTGCAATCGCTAAGTTTAGAGATAAATCAAAACGCAGCTATAGTCAACCACAAAAACAAGAAATTATTCCCGACTGGTTCAAAAATCGCAAACCGATAGAGGACAAGCAACATATAGCACCAGTCGAAAACATTGACGAAATACTAAATCAATTTAAACAAAAAGGAGCTGTTTCAAAATGATTAACAGAGTCGTATTAGTCGGCAGATTAACAAAGGATCCTGATTTACGTTATACCCAGAACGGAACTGCAGTAGCGAATTTTACAATCGCATGCAATAAACCGTTTAAAAAAGACGGTGAAGAACAGCAAGCTGATTTTATAAACTGCGTGATCTGGCGCAAGCCTGCTGAAAGTCTAGCGAATTACATGTCAAAAGGTAGCTTAATTGGTGTTGAAGGCAGTATTCAAACGCGAAATTATGATGATTCGGACGGAAAACGAGTATATGTCACAGAAGTTCTTGCTGCATCTGTTCAGTTTCTCGAATCAAAAAATAAAACTCAAAATCAAGAGCCTAGTCATAGTCATCAACCAAGCTATCAACCTGCTAATCAATCAAGCTACCAACAAACACAACAGACTAGCCCACATGAAAATTTAGAACCAATTGATATTTCGGATGATGATTTGCCATTTTAGGAGTGGTTAAATGATTTATTTTGAAGATGCAACACGTCAACAATTACTCACAATAGCCTTGTATGACGATTGTAGTTTAGACGACAAATACGAAGCAGTAAGAGAATTACAATTGCGACAATGGAATGATGACCTACTACCCCAATTAGTCAGCTTGTGGGGTAGAGGTTACACCATATTTAACATTGCTATCGAATTAGGTTTGCCGGAAAACACAGTAAAGGCGCAGTTGTATAAGTATGGTTTGTATAAAAAGAGGGTTAGCCATGCAACTTGATTTATTTAACGACATAACCAACAAAGCAACCGCTATCGAGTACGTGACAAGGCGCATTATCCAAAGCGATAGCATTAGAGGTCAGATAAAGCAAGCAATCAAGGATAACGACAGAAACGAGTTGATTAAGTTATTCCAAAAATCTATTAATACATTTGGGTTTGGTGAGCCTAACGGATATTCGTGGAGTGGCGGAATAGCGACTATCGACAATGAGGAATACAAGATTACAGCTAGAGATTTAGCGGATATGGCGCTAAAAGTATATAGGGAGTGATAAAAATGAAGTGTCCTAACTGCCAATCGTCAACGTGGGCAACGGAAACAAAAGCAACGGAAATTGATGAGGTGTCAAGAAAAAGAAAATGCAGAAGTTGTGGGCTAGAATTTAAAACTTTTGAAATAGTGGATTTATCTAATTTGCCAGATAGTGTGTTAGAAAAAATCGAAGGAGTGAGAAAATGAGATATTCAGAGTTTGAAGAATTGGTTGTGTCGAGTGGATATGAGATCGATAAACACCTCAGGTATTTAAATGTCAGAGACGAACTCGGAAATGTGCTACTTTTTATTAGTTTAGAAATGGAGTTTGTAATCGGTACTAATTTTATCACGTTTAGAGACTTGCCTTATCACGAAAAAGACATGTTATTTAATCTAGCAGTCGAATTAGCGAGTACACCACTACAAGAACGAGAAGATGAAAAGCGGTATCGGTTGAAGTTGCCATTCGGAGAGCTTGATTTTAAATACTTAAATCTAATAAGGGGCATAGAAAAATTGATTGTCAACAACAGAGTTGACAGCAAGGTTCACCAAACCATTTTCACCGAATCGGAAATCGCAGAATTAAAAGCAAAACATAATTTAGATAGTTTTGTTTTAGAGGAGGTGAAGGAAGATGAGTAAAGTTATTTTAACGCAGGAACAAGCAAGAATGTTTGAGAATCACAAAGATGCAGTTAAGACACTCTTGCAAAAAAGAGTCTGTGATAATTGTCCGACCAGCATAGATGACATACCGATTGATGATGTTGTTAAGGCTATTGTTTATGGCTATGAAGTAGAGCCAGAGTTTAAGGTTGGGGATTGGGTTGTTACAAAAAGTGGACATATTGGCGAGATTGAATTTATCAACAAGGTTGAAGGTTGGGTAAACATTGGAGATATAAACGATACAAAAGAACGTGGAGTCTGTTTAGCAAAAACATTTAATTTAAACGAAATCGAACGCCACTTAACACCATCCGAAATCGCAGAAGAAAAAGAGCGGAGATGGTGGGTTGAACACGATAGAAAGCCTTGGGAGTTGCGAGAGAGAGACATATTGACGTTTAAGGAATCCGACACGACATTTAACGTCACTAAAGTCGATGGTCATATTATTATGTTGGAGGGCAGGGGTTTTGTAAAATACGATATCAAGCAGATTAAAAAGACGTTTACAGTCGCTTGCTTCGCAGAAAACCGATTGGACGTGAAAGATGATGAGTAAAGAACGGTTGGAAGAGATTAAAAATAGTCATTTACGAGGGATTCATAGTTTATTTGGTACACCTTGGGTATCAATGCCAAAAGAAAATTTCGATTGGCTCATCGAACAAGCCGAACGAGTGAGTAAACATGAAACACGTATAAACAACTTAACGTTTGATTTAGCATCCAGCAGAGTGCAAAACAAACGCTACAAACAGGCTTTGGAGTTTTATGCTGAAAGGGATAATTACCAATGGGAAGTTTCTTACAGACCGCAACAGGAAATAGATTGCATGGTGATAGATGACAGCGGACATACAGCTCGTAAAGCATTAGAGGGTGATTTAGATGAGTAAAGAACGGTTGGAAGAGATAAAAGCACAGTATCATTTATTAACAAGAAACGGTTATGATTTAGGTGCATGGGATGAACCATTTTCATGGCTTATCGAACAAGCTGAGCAAGTGCAGTATTGGAGTGATATGGCAAGATGGCAAAATGATGAGAAGTTCAAATTAGACCAACACTGTTTTAAACTAGAACAACAAAACAAACGCTATCGTGAAGCGCTAGAGGAAATAATGCATACAGAAACTGTAACAACATCCTTAGTAAGGGGTCAAGTAGCATATACATTCAGTGGACATATAGCACGAAAAGCATTGGAGGATTTTTGAAGATGAGTAGAGATCGGTTGGAAGAAATAAAAAATGTTAATAACGATATAAAAAGATTTCATGGTGAATTTGATCATAAACAAGCTGACATAGCAAAGTGTTATTTTTATGAAAAATATGGAAGCTGGCTTATCGAACAAGCTGAACGAGTGCAGGAGTTGGAAGAGATAGAACAAGAATATGTTGATTTAAATAATGATTTTACAAATATGGCATTAGAACGCAAACGTTATCTGGAAGCTAAAAAACAAATAGAAGAAAAATATGAATATTTCCAAGATGCACCAAGTAGTGTCTCAACTGGATTAAGTATGGCGATTGAGATATTAGATAAAGCATTGGAGGGAGAATCAGAATGAGGGAGATTAAGTTTAGGGCGTGGGATAAACGTAATAACAAGTGGATTCATCCGGATTTGTTTTACATCAGTAACAATGCATTTTATCCCGATTTTCGAGATTTAGAAGATGGAATCTCATTATTTGATTATGAATACGAACTAATGCAATTCACCGGTCTATATGACAAAAACGGCAAGGAGATTTACGAGGGGGATATTATTCTGTTTAATAATTTTGGTGACACTTTAGATAAAGTTGTATATTCACCGGGGTGTTTTCACACTTCGGGCGGAGGTTATTTGCTCGACGAAATAAGGGAAATCGAAGTCATCGGAAACATTTACGAAAACCCAGAATTATTGGAGGAAAACAATGAATCTAGATAAATTAATCGAAATGCAAAGAGAGTTAGACAATAAAATTCGTGAGGAAAAAGGATTGCAAGATGCTGATTTAGTCGCTAATACGTATGTAGCGCTTCAAGTGGAGCTAGCAGAGTTTGCGAATGAAGCTAGATGGTTTAAGCATTGGAGCGAGAATCAAGAACCGAGAATAAAAGATTATAAACAGATAAAGTGCAAATGGTGCAATGGTTCAGGCGATGATGGTACTGGTGTATGCCCTGATTGTAGGTCATCGGGAGATGTTTACAAAGATTATAACCCACTCCTAGAAGAATATGTCGACAGTTTACATTTCTTTTTATCGTTAGCAATCCAAAAAGGATGGGGAGATGCACTTTTTATTTACGAAGAGCAATTAGACCCAGAAGAATTTGACGGTGAATTATCAGAATGGTATTTAGAAATGATTTACTTTTTAAACAAATCATATATGGAAAACCCACCAAAAGAACAAAGCGATAAGTGGAAAAAACAAACTGGATTCCCAGAAAAACAATATTATTTTAGAATGGCATGGATATTGTTTTTAAACATTGGCATGAATGGCTTTGACTTTACTGAGGAGCAAATCGAACAAAGTTATCTTGATAAAAATAAAATTAATCACGAAAGACAGGTGAATGGCTATTGATTAGCTTCACAATACCTGGAGAATGCGTGCCACAAGGCAGACCAAGAGCAGGCAAGACCAAATACGGAAAAATAGTCATGTATGATCCTAAACAATCAAAAGACTACAAACAGTTTGTTAGTTTAATAGCTCGTCAACATGCCCCTAAAACGAAATTAGAGGGTGCCCTGAGCGTTCGAATGAAAATTTATAGACAAATACCCAAAAGCACCACGAAAAAGGACAAGGCGCTATTTCTGGCCGGAATTAAGCGCCCTGTCGTGAAAGCAGACATCGATAATTATACAAAGGGTGTTCTCGATGCCTTGAATAACATTATATACCACGATGATAGTCAGGTAGTAGACTTATATGCATCAAAGTTTTATTCGGATAAGCCGAGAGTGGAAATAGAGATTAGAGGGTTAGACTTACATCAGGAGGAAATTCTATGAATATAGAAGTGTTTGTTGTGACTGATGATAACAAGGTTTTGTCAGTTTTTGATTCAATTGATAGCGCTTTTGAGTTTGTAGATAATTATTGTTTAAAAAACAGTCCTGAAAAGGTATCTATAACTGCAAAAAAACTTATTAAAAGTTGACTCTCTTATAAGATTATCAAACATAAATTAACTCACATATTTTAATACATCATTAGGAGGCTTGCCATGAACCTAGAAGAATTACACATTGATCCGGGCGACATGAAATTAGAGGTTGATATATCGAAATTACCAAGGAGTTGCGCTATAATTATATGTGAAGGAAGAGCCAAATTGAGAGCGCTGCCTACTCATGGCGAATATAAAATAATTACCCATAAAGGCAAAGTTACAAGAATGAGAGTTGAAAAAGGAGAGGAATTTTAAAAAAATAGGTATTTAATGATGGTCGATTGATTATGATAGTATAACCAATATTTTTATGTTCTTTGAAAACCCCTGGCTATGCCGGGGGTTCCATAGAGCTTCTAGCGTGGGGTCAAAAAAGCCTCTCTTCATGGTAAGATAAGGTTGGTTTCCCGACCACCAAATCTCACGAAAGAAGGA